>Ga0315282_10013695_pt1 | contig 12174 bp, 6 predicted proteins | sample YL17G07_20_MG_FD_203693 | JGI IMG/M metagenome (GOLD analysis project Ga0315282, IMG submission 203693) | Sediment microbial communities from Yellowstone Lake, YNP, Wyoming, USA - YL17G07_20 | ecosystem: Environmental > Aquatic > Freshwater > Lake > Sediment | place: USA: Wyoming | collected... | reverse complement strand
GTTGATCCTGATGCGCGTGAAGAACTGGGACTATCGGGAGCTGCGCGAACGGATTGCGGATGGCTACACGCTGCGGGTCTTCACGCAGTTCCACAGTCAGCGAGTGCCCAAACACGACGCCTTCAACGGCGCGTTCAGCCGGTTGACGCCTGAGACGCTCCAAACCGTCAACGAGGCGATCGTTCGGGCCGCGGTCGACCTTGGCCTCGAGGATGGCACCAAGTTGCGGGTCGACACCACGGTGGTCCAGACCGATATTCACCATCCCACGGACAACACGTTGCTGTGGGATTCGGTGCGTGTGGTCACACGGTTGGTGCGGAAGTTGGACGGGCTGCTTCTTTCGGGCGTCGGCCCGTTCCCCAACCGGACGCGGGCGGCCAAGCGCCGCATGCAAGAGATCCAACGGATGACGATGCGCGACCGGCAGCGACGACAGCGTCGCACCTACGGCGCCCTCATCCGCATCACCGACGACGTGCTCGCCGCGGCGCAGGCAGTGGTCACACGAACCCGCGGCCTTCGACGGCTCGATCCCGCGACGCAGCTCGTTCCCGAGAGCTTGCGGGCCGAGATCACCCGACACTGCCAGCTCGGCACGCGCGTCGTCAGTCAGGCGACTCGTCGGATCGTGCACGGCGAGCAGGTCCCGACCGACGAGAAGCTCTACTCGATCTTCGAAACGCACACCGATCTGATCGTGCGAGGCAAGGTACTCAAGCCGGTGGAGTTCGGGCACAAGGTGTTTCTCGCCGAGAGCGGGCGCGGGTTGATCACGCAGTATCGGGCGCTCCGCGGCAACCCGGCTGACCAAGGGCACGTCAAACCGTCGCTGGACTGCCACAAGGCCGTGTTTCATGCTGCGCCCGAGATGTACAGCGCCGATCGTGGCTTCTTCAACGATGACAATCTGCGGACCTGCCGTACGGCGGGCGTGAGTCTCGCCTGCATTCCGTACGCCGGCGGGAAGCGGAATCCGGAGCGCGAAGCCATCCAGAAGACGCCGGCGTTCAAACGGGGGCAGCGATTTCGTGCCGGGATCGAGGGCCGGATCTCCGTACTGTTTCGAGGACGCGGCATGAAGCGCGCGCTCGTTGAGGGGCGCGAGCACTTCGAGGTCTTCGTCGGCGCGGCGGTCATCGCCAACAATCTGATGGTGATCGCCGAACTGTTGCGCCGGAAGGCCGAGCGAGCCTCTTCTCGCCGCCGCCGCGCGGCGTAACATTGACCCGTACGCGCGACTCGTCACGACGCGTCGATCTGGCGGTGTCCGCCGACGTTGCTTGCTCGCGGTGGTCATGACGTGACAACGATTACTTTCCCGCGGTGGCGTCCTGCGCCGGCACGTGAACGCCGGAGCGACACCGACCGTGCCGCTACCCGGTCTTCCTCGCGCCGTTCTTGATGAGTTTCGCGACAGAAACTAGCTAAACCGTAGCTCGCCGTTCTGGTTCATGTTCATGCTTGCGGCTCTGCTCGCAAGTGCTAGCATGTCGCAGCCCGGCATCTCACAAACCCGCGTACGGCGTTCGCCTTCCAGGAGGACCAACGAATGCGAACAGCACTAACGGCCGTCGTGGTTCTCGTCCTTCTTCCGCCCGTGCTGCTGGCGCGGCAGGGTTCGAAGCCACGCTCGCAGCAGGGTGCGGCAATCGCAGCCAAACCTCCTGTCCAGCCAGCAGCAACACTCGGTCCGAAACTCAAGGCGGAGATCGCGAGGGTCGACTCGGACATCGCGGATACCGAGGCGGAGAATGCAAAGTACGCAGGTGGACTCGTGAAAGCACTGGCCGAAGCGCGCCTCGGGATTCTGAGGCAAACGCGAGCGATGCTCTCACAACGAGCGACGGCTGTAGACTTCAACGTGGCAATCCACTACACAGCGGACGGAAGGCCTTTCACGCTGCCAGAGGGGAGCGCCGCAGCATTGGCAGGAGTTGAAGCCGAACTCGAAGGGATGAAGGCGAAGATTGCAGCAGCCGAGGCTGAGGCGGACAAGTACTCGGGCGGACTCGTGCAAGCGATGTCGCTTTCGACGGTAGCGACGATGCGACAGACTCAGGCGATGCTGGAGCAAAGGCGAGTATCACTCAAATACGGGCTTCCACAGTACGTCGGCTTCGCCGAGCTGAACAAGTCGTCCTCACCATCGTCAGCGCTCACCGGCAAATCACCGACGGTCGCGCCCGTTGTTACCTGGGCGACGGCTCCCGCGTCGGACAAGGATTGGGAAATCGTGTCGGTTGATTCCAGGGTGACAGAGTCGAATTCAACGTGGTGGAAGTACGCCTGGAAGCTGACGTTACGGAACAAGGGTGCGACTGCGCACGCATTCAGGGCGACAATCGAGTTTCAGGACAAGGACGGCTTCATCATCGATACCGACACAAGCGACATGATCGTTGTCCAACCGAACGCCGAAGAGACCGCGACAGGGTACGCGCTTATCCGCGTTCCCGGTGCCAGCAGTGTGGCACGCACGTTGGCAAAGGTCGGCATAGTGAGATAGCTGTCACCGCACTGCGGCGGCGTCGAGTCGCCTGGCCGCATCTCGCAGGTCGCCCTCGTTCACGATGTTGTAACGCTCGAAGACGCTCCGCGTCTTATGCCCGACGAGTCGCATTGCGGAGTGCTCGGACACTCCGGCGCGCACGAGGTTCCGGACGGCCGTGCGACGAAGGTCGTGCGGGATGCGGCCAGGGCAACTTGCACCCTTACATGCCAACTTCCACGCCTTGTCGTAGGTCTTGATGGGTCGCGGCTTCTTTTCGCCACCGCGTCCTTCCGCCACTATCCGGAAGAACACCCACGGCTCGATCATCTCCGCCTTCTTCAGCCGCTCGTGCTCGACGTGCTGCGCTTTCAGCACGGTGCGCAGAGCGGCGGTCATCGGGAACACTCGACCGTCCCGGTTCTTGGTGGTGCCAGCGTCCAGCCGAACCTCACCCGCGTCGAAATCTACCTGCCGCCATTCAAGTGGCAGCACCTCGGACGCGATGCGCCAGCCGGTGATGTGCGCGAATTCGATCACGGGGCGAATGTCGGTCGGGAGGTGCGCCAGCACAGCCCGGTATTGCCCCGGTTCAAAGAATCCGGTGCGGACGTTGTTCTCCTTCAACATCGGGATGTGCGGCCGGTAGAGCAGCTTGCCGGCCTCCACCGCCAGAGAGAACATCCGCTTCAGCAACGCCAGTTCGCGGTTGATCTCCGCGTTGCTCGCCCGGCGGCGTTCTTCGGGCATCGTCCGCGTGGTGCCGTCCTCCAACGTGACCGTCCGCGCCTTTCGGACCAGCACGGTGTCTTCCGTCTGACGCTGCAAGATGTAGGCACGCACGTCCGACGTGCTGATGTCCGCCATGCGCCGTCCGCCGAAGTAAGGAGTCAGGTGCTTACGCACTTCACGTTCCACGACGGCCTCAGACGCCTTGCCGTTTGTGCTGTAGTCGGCCAGCAGGTCGGCAGCCGCGTCGTCGAACGTCAGCTTGTTGATCTTCGGCGTTACCGGTTGCCGTTGATGATGTCGCCTTCGATCTTCTGCAACAGGGCGACGGCGTCCTTGCGGCGCTTCGAGCGGGAGCTTTCGTCGTGGCTCTTTCCAGCTCGCGTTTACTTGATCCAGTACATGGCCGACTGCCGCTCCTCGATTGCGTGCCCGGCCGCCTTGCACGCTGCCCGGTCGGCCGTTCGTCCAGCCGCTTCTTGCAGGTGACGCAGTGCCTGTCGACGCGGCGGTAGATGGAGCCCATCACTTCCCCCTGTTACTGGACGGTTCGTCGGGCGGCTCGGTGGTCGGCGGCTGGGCGGACCTCGAGGTGTCGGGTGTAGCGGGAACGGCCGGTTTCGTGAGATCCGTATCCCGCATCAGCATCTCGATGAGCAGCTCCGTACTCGGCCGCATACCAAGCTCGCGACGCTCCCAACGCGCCACCTTTTTGCATGCGGCTTGGCGTTCGCCATCTCACCAATAACACACTTGCGCCTCGGCGTCCCGTGACCTACCCTGTCAACCGCGCCGGCCACACTAGTCGCGGGATGGGGCCCGCGCATTGTCCTTCCGACCATTTCCTCGCCGTGTGACAGCTTGCGCGTCCATCAGCCCGTTGAACACCGCCTCTCTGGCAATGCGTCCACCCTTACGAGGAGCAGAAAATGCCCGAAAGTGCTCACGAGCCCGTACTTACCCATGACGTCGTCCGTGCCGCGGTCGAAGGCCCAACCGCTGCGATCCGACTGGTCACGAAGCTGCTGCCGGCCGGCGGTTCATCCGACAAGGTCTTCCCGCCCACGTACGCCGGCGGCGTGTACGCCGTCGAGACGCGGCGCATCGATGGCCGCGAGGTGATATGTGTCCACCTCGACTCGGTGCAGTCACAGGCGAACCGCCTGGAGCAGGCGTTGCTCCTCGCGTACGAGAACGGCCGCCTGAAGTTCCCGCTGATGGTCGCTGACTTTGGAAAAACGCTGCTACCCGACATCGGCCGCGTCACCGCGCTCGACGCGCCGCACCGCATCGCGGACGCCATCTTCAGAGATAGCCTGCTCGACGGGAAGCCGTTCCGCGAATCGCCCGAGGGCAAGGCGTTCGAGGCGGCGACGATCCGCAGCGCCACGCCGCTCTTCGATCTCTGCCCGACCGCGCTGGTCTTCGGCACCTGGGACTCCACCGGCAGCAAGGGAGGCTCTGGCAACAAGTTTCCGCGCGCGCTCGTGTCCGAGATCGTCGGCATCGAAGCCGTCTTTGGTGTGCGTACGAGCAGCCGCATCGACCCACTTGGCATTCAGATCTGCCAAATATACGAGGACAAGGAGGGCAACTGGACCGCCGACGAGTCGAAGGCCCGGCGCGATCCGAAAGGCGAACCGGTAAAGTTCGGCCGCAGGAAGGACACGAAGGGCAAGCCATCCGAGCTGAATCACGGAAACGTGACGCCTGGCTTCGCAACCTACTCCGATTCAGTCGACGTGCCGGACCCGCTGAGAGAGACAGGCGAGACGGTACGCAAAGGACAGACCGCGGCCGGCGGAGTGACCATCGCCTACGCGCTCCAAACGACCGTCCTCTCGCTGCCGGCGCTCCGCCGTCTCCGGTTCCCCGATACATCCGGTGCCACGTCCTTCGCTCGCGACACTGCGGCGCGTACGGTGCTGGCGGCGCTCGCCCTGGCTGCCGTTGCGCACCAACGGGAGCACGGCTACGACCTGCGCTCCCGGTGCCTGCTCGTACCCGCTGACGGAAACGCATCGTTTGACCTCGTCACGAACGCAGCCGGCTCGGATCGCTACTCGCTCGGCGCCACTGCAGCAGACCGGTTGCTCTGCGACGCCGCGGCGAGCGCAAAACAGGCCGGCCTGAATTGGCGCGATCAGGCGGAAGTGCTGCTCACGCCGTCCGATGCCCTGGTTGATCTGGTGCAGAAGAGCCGCGCCGTGGCCGACACCGGGGAATCGGAGGTGGTGTGATGCTCGCGCTGGAGGTCGAGTACCTGACGGGACGCGCCGTGGCGACGCGACGCGACGACCGTGAGACCGCCGAATGGCCGCCGCATCCCAGCCGGCTCTTTTCGGCGCTCGTGGCCGCTCTGCACGAGTCGCCGCCCTCGGGGGACGCCCCGGATCAGGACGAGAGAGCCTGCCTCCTGTGGCTGGAATCGCTACCGCCGCCAGCGATTCGACTTCCGACCGCGTATCGGTCGATGACGATCGCCACGTTCGTCCCGGTCAATGACAGCAACGCTCAGGTTGGCAACAATGGGAAACCATACCAGTCGATAGCTCCCAACATCGGCGTAGGGCGTAACCGGCAGCCACGATGCTTCCCATCCACGACGGTGGCCGCTGACGGCTTTGTCGTCTTCATGTGGCCCGAGGCCGGCCAGGAGGAAGTCGCGCGCCATCGCGCCGCGCTCGCCCGCCTCGTGTCGCGCGTCTCCTGCCTCGGCCACTCTTCGTCACTCGTGCGCGTAGACATCTGCGAGTCGTCTGTGGCGCCCAACCTGCGAGTGGCACAAGAGGGTGAAGCCTCGGACGCGGTGTTGCGCGTGCCCTCGCCAGGCCGCGTTCAGATGCTGGAGGACGCGTACGAGCAATCCCGCAGGTTGAACGCTCGGATCGAGCCACCTGAGGGGACGTACCAGGCGTACACGTCGGCGCCAGCCGCCCGAGACGCAGCGGAATCCCGCAACATGTTCCGCGACATGTTCGTCTTTCGGCGCGTTGCTGGTCCTCGCTTGCCGCTGCTTGCCGTTTTGAAGCTGACGACGACCGTCAGAGACGCCCTGCTCGAGGTTGCAGACCAGCCGCCGCCCGAGCTCATCAGCGGCCACAAGCCGGACGGTCAGCCGACCGATATGCCGCACCTCGCCGTCGTGCCGCTGCCGTTCGTCTCTCACCCGAACGCCGATGGCACAATCCTCGGCTTCGCGGTTGTCCTGCCCGCCGGCGTCACCGGCGCGGCGCGCCAGTCCGTGCTCAGAGCAATGGGACGGTTGACGACGATCATTCTCGGCGCGGCAGGCGTGTGGCAGGTCGAGCGCGTGCCGGCGACGCGTCCTCAGAAATCGTTGCAGACCGACACGTATCTAGGGCCGGCCCGCAAATGGGCTAGCATCACGCCGGTGATCTTCGACCGCTTCCCGCGCGACTTGGACGGCCCCGAAGCCGAAGCGATTATTCGCCACGCCTGTACACGAATCTTACTGCCCGAGCCGATTTCCGTGTGCGTGACGCAGGTGTCGCCAATTCTCGGGGTTCCGCCGAGCCCACATTTCCCGACGCTCTCCATCGACGGAAAACCGATTGCGGCGGCCGCGAGGCGCCTGCGCGCAGAGAACAGTCGTCGCCGTCTGGCCCCCGTTGCACCAGATCGGTCCCCCGCGCGTGTCGCGCCACGCCTGCGCGCGCACGTTGTCCTTGAGTTCGATCGTCCCGTTTGCGGACCGGTGCTCATCGGCGCCGGCCGTTATCGCGGCATGGGTTTCTTCCGGCCAATCGGCAGGTGACTCGCAATGTCCTCACCCCTCACGTTCACGGCGTTCTTCCAGGCGGTGCATGGCGTCACCCCGTTCCCCTGGCAGGTGGCCCTCGCCGACCAGGTCACCTCAAGCGGCGAATGGCCCGCGGTCATTGCCGCCCCTACCGGATCGGGAAAGACGGCCGCGATCGACGTGGCCGTCTTTGCGCTCGCCCTCGAAGCTGACCGCGACCCGGTCGATCGCAGGGCCGCGCTCCGTACCTTCTTCGTCGTTGACCGCCGTGTGGTCGTCGATGAAGCGCACGCGCGGGCACTGAAAATCCAATCGGCGCTGCGGACGCCGGCATCGTCGGTAGTTGCGGAAGTTGCGGACCGCTTGAAACGGACGGCGGCGGTCGATGGTGCCGAACCATTGCACGTCTCGATCATGCGGGGAGGCATGTATCGGGAGCCTGCTTGGACGCCCACTCCGCTGCAGCCGACGGTCTGCGTCTCAACGGTCGACCAAGTCGGATCGCGGCTGCTGTTCCGCGGCTATGGCGTCAGTGAGTTCGCGCGGCCGATCCACGCCGGCCTCGTCGGCCAGGACACCCTCGTCATCCTCGATGAGGCCCACATCTCTCAGCCCTTCGTGGAAACCCTCGACGCGGTATCACGTTACGCCGGAAGGGCGTGGGCTGAGCAGCCGATCGCGCGACCCGTGCGCGTCGTGCAGATGACCGCTACGCCGAAACCGTCGCCGTCGGTCTTACGGCTGAGCAAGGCCGATCTGAAGGACGTGACCCTCGCCAGGCGCCTCAGCGCACAGAAGGTCGCCCGGCTGCTGACCGTGGAGGCCTCGAAAAAGAACGAGGCGGAAACGCTCGGCCGCCTTGCTGCTGCAGTTGTGCAGCAGGCAACCGCGGTGGCCGGTCTCGCTTCGGAGGCACAGAGCGTCTCCTCGAACACGACTCGCGGCGCGAAGAAGCGCGGAGCACTGAAACCTGGCGAAGGAGTTCTCCCGGCGCGCGTGATCGGCATCGTCGTCAACCGTGTGGCAACGGCGAGGCGAGCGTTCACACAGCTCTGCGCGGCGGGCGAGGGCGGCGCGCGCTTCGACACGATTCTCCTAACGGGTCGAACGCGGCCGTTCGATCGCGATCAGTTGCTCCATTCAGTGGTGGCCGGCGGCGAACCGGTGGGATGGCTGCCGTTCGTGACGGCAGATCGGAGTAGGCGCAGACGACTCGATCGGCCCTTGTTCGTCGTCGCCACTCAGACTATTGAGGTCGGCGCCGACCTGGACTTCGACGCCCTGGTCACTGAAGCGGCCTCGCTGGACGCGTTGCGACAACGGTTCGGCCGTCTCGATCGGCTCGGTGAGCGCCATCTGTCACACGCCGTCATCGCGGCGCGAAAGGATCTCATCGCAAGGAACGCCGACGATCCGGTGTACGGCGGCGCAATCGCGGCGACGTGGAAACAGCTTGAGGGATGGGAAGACGGCGGGAAAGGGCAGGACCGCGTCGTGGACTTCGGTCTTGCGTCCATGCAGGGTCGCCTCGACAAGTTGACCGAGGAGGAGATGGTCTCTCTGTGCACGCCGACTCAGCACGCGCCGGTGATGCTGCCTGCGCATGTTGACACATGGTGTCAGACTAGTCCGGCCGCGGTTCCAGAGCCAGATGTCAGTCTCTTCCTGCACGGTTGCAACACGGCGCCGGCCGACGTCATGGTCGTCTGGCGCGCGGACCTCCCTGAAGACCTCACGGTCGACAACGCGGAGCAGGCAATCGAGACGGTGGCGCGCGTGCCGCCAGTGGCGGTCGAGGCGATTGCGGTGCCCGTCTACGCTGTCCGCCAATGGCTGCATCAGAATCGCGAAGATCAGTCGATCGGTGACGTGGAGGGCGCGTCCGTCGTCGAGGGCCGTGTGACCGCTGACCATGCCGCAGCTCGCAACGTGCTGCGATGGTGCGGTCGCGACGATGACCGGACCAGGGTGGTGGGAGCGGACCGAATTCGCCCAGGCGATACGATCGTGGTACCCGCGAGCCATGGTGGAGCGGACGTGTTCGGCTGGGACCCGGCGTCCCGGACGCCCGTGACCGATATCGGCGACGCGGCGGTAAGCACGGCGCGTGGGCGGACGGTCCTGCGGCTGCATCCCGCTGTCATCGCCACTTGGCAGCCGCCCGACCGCGACGGAGAAGGTCGCACGCTCGCCGACGTCGTGATGCAACTGATGGGACAGCCTGCCGGCGACGACGCCCAGCCTGACGTCGAGACTGAGCCGGACGTGGATGCGGCGCTTGACGCAATTACTTCCTGGCAGAACACGCCAGGGTGGGCCGCCTCGTTAACGCGCGAGTTACGCACGGCGCACAAGAGCCGCGCATTGCGTCCGACGCCGGACGCCAAGGGATGGGTTGTCGAGGGCCGCGCGCGCGCTGCCCTCGTCGAGGTCGCAGTGGACGACGATGCGTCATGGCAGACGCAGCCGACCCGCGACGTTACCCTGGAAGCGCATTCGAACGGGGTGCGCATGTGGGCCGAGCGGTTCGCTGCTGTTCTGGCGCAACCCCTCCGCCACGACTTGGCGATCGCGGCGTGGCTTCACGACTTGGGCAAGGCCGATTCCCGTTTTCAGACGTGGTTGCACGGCGGCGACGAAGTGGCCGCCGCGATGGCAGGCGAGCTCCTCGCGAAGTCGCCGCCGGCCATGGGGCCAGGTGATCGCGCCGCGATCCGCCGCGCGCGCGAGCTGGCGGGCTATCCGCGGGGTGGCCGTCACGAGTCCATGTCGGTGGCGCTCCTCCATAGCACGCCGACCTCTCTCTCGCGTGCCCACGACGCCGCCCTTGTACGCTATCTCGTCGGCGTTCACCACGGCCACGGCCGTCCGTTCATGCCCGTCGCCGAAGATCCACAGCCGGTGGAAGTTGCGCTTTCACACGGCGGCGTGAACTTCCTCGCGAACAGCGATCATCGGTTGTACGAACTCGCGAGCGGGTGGCCCGACCTGTTCTGGCAACTGGTGCGACGGTACGGCTGGTGGGGCGTCGCGTACATCGAAGCGGTGCTCAGGCTGGCCGACCAGCGGCGATCTCATGACGAACGAGAGTGACGAGGATGCGATGAATGATCTGGAATTGCGAGGACTCATCGGCAGCCACCCGCTGGGTGCGCTGGCGGCGTTCGGCCTCCTTCGGTGCTGCGATTCGCTGGCGGACGTGCGCGACGCGCGCCTGTCGTGGCGCCGACGGGGAGACTGGATCGCCGTGCTCTGGACGTCGAGCGCGTGCGACCGCGAGACCTTGGCCAAGCGCCTGTCTGAGCGGCAGCTCCACCGAGGCGCCGCTCCTTTTCTGACAGTCGCCGGTCAAGACGACATCAAGATGCAGCCGCCCAAATTCGCAGCGGCGCTACGCGCCGTCGGGGACGCGGCGACGCCAGTGGACCGAGAGACGGCCGACTTTCTCGCGTCGTACGGATCCGAAGTGGCCATAGCGCCCTCAACGGGCGATGTCAAGCCGACAGCGTTTCACATGACCTCCGGCCAGCAGCACTTCCTCAAGTCTGCGCGCGATCTGTCGGTCTCGCTCGACGCCTCCGTGCTCACGCCAAGACGGAAGTGGGCCGATGTGGCTGGGGCTGCTGCGTGTGAATCGCAGCGCGCTTTCGACGAGGCGCTCTTCGGCCCGTGGCAGTACGCGGACTCCGCCCACTGTATGGGGTGGGATCCGGCGGCGGAAGCTCTGTACGCCCTGAACGCCATCGCGCCATCGGCGGCTGGGCCGGCTAGTGTGCGCGCCGCCGTCTGGCTTGCGTTCGAGGCGTTGCCGCTGTTTCCGTGCGCGCCGCTGGGCAACGGCCGACTCCTGACACGCGGCTTCGACGCGCGGCTAGAGGCGCTGTGCTGGCCCGTGTGGACGCGGCCGATCTCGTTGGACGCCGTGCGAAGCCTGCTCGCGCTTGCAGCGCTCACCGAAGGCCCCGCTGGCCTCGTTGAACTGCGCGCACGCGGAGTGGCCGAGGCGTACTGCTCGCGCCGCCACGTCGACGCGAATGGGCGCGGCACCCTGCGGCACGCCCACCCGGTCGCGGCGCGCTGACCCGGCTAGCGAACCAGGCATGAGCGACAAGCCGCTGGTATATTCGCGACACGCACGGGGCTGTCCTGCGGTCGCCGACGCGAGCGGCGAGGTGACGGGGACAGTGGCGGAGACGCTCGATGCCTCCAAGCAGTTGACGGTGCCGGCCTTGCGCTGATAGTAGCCGGCGGCTGAGCGAGTGCGCCTGCTGATCGCGGTGCGGCTCTCGCAAATGCGGGTATTGCTCCTTGATAACTGGATAGTTAGCGTGGGCGCTGTTTCCGCGGTCGAAAGGCCGCGGCCCCATTGAAGCAAGAACCCGCACGCGAAGGTCATCCCGGACGCCGTGGGTTTCCGCGGTCGAAAGGCCGCGGCCCCATTGAAGCACGCTCTATAATGCGGCGGGGAACGCTGAAAACTTAGTTTCCGCGGTCGAAAGGCCGCGGCCCCATTGAAGCTTTCTGCGTGACGATGACATTGCTCGGCGCCGTCGAGTTTCCGCGGTCGAAAGGCCGCGGCCCCATTGAAGCGAGCTGCGCCAGGGCCCGTTCCGGTGTTTGCGCGTTGTGTTTCCGCGGTCGAAAGGCCGCGGCCCCATTGAAGCTCGAAGGCGGCGATCATCGCCGGGGTTGATCGAGATAGTTTCCGCGGTCGAAAGGCCGCGGCCCCATTGAAGCTTGACGAAGCTCGGACAGATCATCCTCAAGGCCACTGTTTCCGCGGTCGAAAGGCCGCGGCCCCATTGAAGCCGAAGGCAGCGCAGTGGATGGAAATCGACCACGCGCAAGTTTCCGCGGTCGAAAGGCCGCGGCCCCATTGAAGCAGTAGCGCTGGCCCAACGATGGATGCCGTCACCCTCGTGTTTCCGCGGTCGAAAGGCCGCGGCCCCATTGAAGCGATCTCGACGCCGGTACCGTCTGGGTCGAACCGCGAGTTTCCGCGGTCGAAAGGCCGCGGCCCCATTGAAGCCATCACATCACCACCGTGGCTTGTCCGACGAGGACGTTTCCGCGGTCGAAAGGCCGCGGCCCCATTGAAGCGGCCTGCCTCAACATCACGGCAGCACAGATTCTCAGGTTTCCGCGGTCGAAAGGCCGCGGCCCCATTGAAGCCACGTCGACGAGGCGATCG
>Ga0315282_10013694_pt1 | contig 12174 bp, 10 predicted proteins | sample YL17G07_20_MG_FD_203693 | JGI IMG/M metagenome (GOLD analysis project Ga0315282, IMG submission 203693) | Sediment microbial communities from Yellowstone Lake, YNP, Wyoming, USA - YL17G07_20 | ecosystem: Environmental > Aquatic > Freshwater > Lake > Sediment | place: USA: Wyoming | collected... | reverse complement strand
CGTGAGCGCGCTGCCTCGCTTTGACGCTTCTCGTGCGCTGCGCTGGCAACAAGATGTCGAGGGGGCGCTTCCATCGATGTCCGGGCTTGCCATCGCCGTGGTCTTATTCTTTCTGTTGAGTTTTTTTCTTTCATCCGTTTCGACATCCGCTGAATGCTATGTTCCGGACTCTGGTACGTCGCGAGCTTCTGGACCACATCCTGCGGTGGCGCTTTCTTGCCGTGCTCCTCGTTTCGATCATCCTCTTTGTGATTGCGGCTGTCTCCTTCACCTCGACGTACCCGAAAGGCCTGAAGGCTCCCGTTGGCGATTTCGGCAGCAGGGGGTACGGTGGCGGCGGTATGAATTCCCTCCGAAATCGGGTGGCCAACTTCGTGGTTGCGCCCCGCAGGCCGATGGCCATTCAGTTCGCCGCCGACGGCAGCGACAAGTTTATCCCCTCGCGCTTCGGCATCCGCGCTGATGACCGGCTGGAAACCGGGTATATCCGCGTCGGTGCGGGCAACTATCTTCTCGGCCGCTTTCAGGACATCGATTGGATCTTCATCGTAGGCATCGTGCTGACCTTCGCGGCAATCGTGCTGTCCTACGATTCCGTTTCAGGGGAGATGGAGGACGGCACACTGAAGCTCGTGCTTTCGAACTCGATCTCGCGTGCTACGGTGTTGGTGGCGAAGTTTACGGGGGCATTTCTCTCGATTCTGATTCCTCTGATCCTGGGCTGCGTGGCAAGTCTGCTGGTGGTTTACCGTTCTGCGCTGGTTGCATTCGACACGGATCTTTGGGTGAAGCTGGGGGCGATTTTCGTTCTCTCCTGCCTCTACCTTGCCTTGGTCATCTGGGTCGGCATCTTTGTCTCTGCGTGGTTGGGCCGCCCCTCGGCCAGTCTTGTTGTGCTGCTCGTTTTCTACGTCGTTTCGGTTCTGCTCATTCCCGGGCTTGCCGGTGTGTTGGGCGCAAAGCTTGTCAAGGTCGACCCGCCCAATGTGGTGCGCGCCAAAGAAGCAGCGCTGCAGGGATTGCCCACTAGTGTTCTGCTCAGCGGCGGGGTTTTCAGGTCTCAGACCACGGTGGACTTCGCCAAGATGACGCCGGAGGAAAAAGCAAAGTATCAAAAGGAGCAGATGCAGCGCAGAGCAGACCAGCAGAAAGAGATCACTCGATATCGTGACGAACTGCAACACAAAAGGGAACAGCAGCTTGCCATTGCGACCCGGATTGCGATGGTCAGCCCGTACGGGCTTTACAAGCACGCTGCCTGCGCACTCGCCGGAACCGGGATCTACCGTTATGATCGTTTCATGAAGCAGCTTCGCAGCTTCGGCATCGTTCTGAAGGACTTCTTCCTCGCTCAGGAACGGCTCGATCCGAGCTCCACCCATCCTACGGATTTCGCAAATCCACCGCTGTTTTCCGCCAGCATCATTATCCCGGACGACCGCATGCCGCAGTTCAAGGAGGACAGGCCGGCACTCGCGCAAACCGCGCGCGATGCCGTGATTCCCGGGGGCCTTCTCTTGGGGGTCAGCGCGCTGGCGTTTTTCGCGGCATTCCTGGTTTTTGCCCGCAAAGCCGTCAATTAAACACACTCCGAAGGGTGCAGAGAAAGACAGAGGATACGCCGGAGACAGGGGATGTCCGAGGCCCTGGATGAGGCTAATGGAACTGGCCTAAGTAGTCGAAAAGAAAGGGGATGACGTGTCGCCATGCTATCGAGATCATTTCCTTTCTTGCGATTGGTGCCCTGCTCGCATGGGTCGCCGTTGCCTGGAGTCCGCCATCTGAGTCGGACTGGCTGGGATATGCTCTTGTTTCGCTCGGCGCAATTGCGCTGGCCGCTCTTGTTGCAACCTCGCTGGCCAGGAGCGCGCCTGCACCGGACAAGGCCGCCGACCAGACGCCTGATACGATCCCGTCTCCTGATGACGATCTTGCCCACGAAAAGGCGCTGGAAATCATCCGATCACTGGGTCTGACGCAATTTGCCGTCGACCATGCATCCGACTCTGTCTTTTGGATCGGGCAGGACGGACGTTTCATGTATGTGAACGAGGCGGCCTGCCGGGGGCTCGGCTATACGCGCGAAGAGCTGCTGGCGATGACGATCCATGACATTGATCCGCTCCGCCCGAAGGAAGGTTGGCCTGAACGCTGGCTCTTCCTCAAGCAGACCGGTTTCCACACTTTCGAATCCATCCACCGCGCCCGAGACGGCCGGGAATTCCCGGTGGAGGTCACCAGCAATTACATCCAATTCGACGAGCAAGGGTACGTCTGCGCCTTTGCTCGCAATGTCACCGAACGGAAGCGAATTGAACGGGCACTGCGGGAGGCCGAGTCGAAGTACCGCGACATCTTCGAGAACGCTGTGGAAGGGATCTTTCAGAGCTCGCCGGAGGGAGAGATCCTGCGCTGCAATCCGGCGATGGTGCGCATCTACGGCTACGACTCCCAGGAGGAATTCAAGGCTGCGGTGGCGGATGGCCGGGTCTATGTCGATCCGGACCGCCGCGCGGAGTTTGTCTGCCTGATGCAGACGCAGGGATCCGTATCTGAGTTCGAGTCCCAGGTATATCGAAAGGACGGAAGCGTCATCTGGACTTCGGAAAAGGCCCGCACGGTAGTGAACGAGAAAGGCAAGACCCTCTACTACGAAGGCTTTGTCGAGGACATAACCGAGCGCAAGCGCACTGCAGAGGAACTGCGCCAGGCGAAGGAAGCTGCGGAAGCGGCAAACCGCACCAAGAGCCAGTTCCTTGCCAACATGAGCCACGAGATCCGCACACCGCTGAACGGGATTATCGGCATGACGGAGCTCGCGCTCGGCACCAACCTTACCGATGAGCAGCGCGAGTACCTCGAAATTGCGAGAAGCTCCTCGGCCTCGCTGCTGTCACTGATCAACGACATCCTCGACTTCTCAAAAGTCGAGGCAGGCAAGCTGCAGCTGAACCCGGCGGAGTTCAGGTTGCGCGCGACCCTCGACCATATGTTCAACACCCTGGCGATGCGCGCGCAGCGGAAAGGCCTGGAACTGGCCTGCAACATCCTTCCTGACGTGCCCGACGCGCTGATCGGCGACGCGGACCGCCTGCGCCAGATCCTCCTAAACCTGGTCGACAACGCCATCAAGTTCACTGAGAAGGGCAACGTCATCGTTCACGTGCAGAGTGAGCTGGAGTCGGCCGAGAAAGCGACGCTGCGCTTCAGCGTCACGGACACGGGCATTGGCATTTCCGAGGACAAGCAGCAGATGATCTTCGAAGCCTTCTCCCAGGCCGACGATTCTATGACGCGAAGGTATGGCGGCACCGGATTAGGACTTGCGATTTCCTCTCAGCTCGTCCAAATCATGGGGGGGCGAATCTGGCTTGAGAGCAAGCCGGGGCATGGGAGCGCGTTTCACGTTGTCTTGCCGTTTGCGCTGCCCGAATACGCCCCGGCAACGCTCCCGAATCAGACGTCGTCTGACCGCTTGCGCGACGTGCGGCTCCTCGTGGTGGATGACAACTACGCAAACCGGCGCATTCTCCAGGGGATGCTGATCAACTGGCACATGCGGCCGCATCTCGCCGAGGGAGGCCGCCCGGCGCTCATCGCTCTCGAGCAGGCAGCCGAGATCGGCGAACCTTTCGCGCTCGTTCTGTTGGATGCCGCAATGCCGGAGATGGACGGCTTCGCCGTGGCAGAGGAGATCCGCTCCACGCACGGCATCTCGGACACTCCTGTCATCTTGCTCACCTCTGCCGACGTCAAGCAGTGCTCGGCGCGCTGCCAAGAGCTGGGGATCAGCAGCTGCCTGACGAAGCCTGTGAAGCAGGTCGAGCTGCACGATGCGATCGTACGCACGCTCTCGCTGGCGCCGGAGAAGCCTCGCGAGTCGTACGCCGTGGAGGCTGCCAAAGCGGATGTCCTCCTTGTGCGGAAGCAGGGACCTGACTACGGCGCCGCCGGACAGCTGCGCATCCTGCTCGCGGAGGACAACGTCACCAATCAGCTGCTGGTGACCAGCCTGCTAAGGAAACGGGGGCACATCGTCGTTCCGGCCAGAAGCGGCAAAGAAGCGCTGGCCGCGTGGGCCGCCGAGAAATTCGATCTGATCGTGATGGATGTCCAGATGCCCGAGATGAACGGGCTCGAGGCCACGGCCGCAATTCGTGAGGCAGAAAAAAGCAACGGCGCCCACACGCCGATCCTGGCGCTGACCGCGCACTCAACGGATGATGACCGGGAGCGATGCCTCGCTGCCGGCATGGACGATTACATCTCGAAGCCGGTCTGCGCCGACGACTTTATGTCCACGATCGCGAGTTTGGTTCCTTGCAGTGTCGAAGTCATTCCGGATGGCGCCAGCCCGAAATCGATACCGCAATTGCTTGACGCCAAGGAGCTGATGGCGCGCTTCGACGGCGACACCGCGCTTTTGCGGGAGGCGGCTGAGCTTTTCCGCCTTGGTTATCCGAAGCTGCTCTCGCAGTTGCGCGACGCCATAAGCCGCGACGATGCCGAAACGGTGGAGCGGACGGCTCACACGGTCAAGGGGTCTGTAGGCAATTTCGGCAGCACGTCGGCCGTCGAAGCCGCCATCAGGCTGGAGAAAATGGGCCTTGCACGGGACTTGCGGCATGCCACTGAAGCCTGCGATGCGCTGGAATGGGAAATCGAGCGCCTGATGCCTGTGCTCGCTCAAATGGTTTAGGAGGAGACAAAGGCAAAATGGCGGACAGGCACTGACGGACACAGAAATGAATCGGTGCGCATGTTCGCTCATTGGCGATTCTGTTGTCTTCTACGCCGGGACTTGCCTTGAATCACTGAGGAAAGGGGAACTATGAGGGTCCTGATCGCCGATGACGACGACGTCCTGCGTCACATTCTTGAGGCGACGCTGGCGAAGTGGGGCTACGACGTCGTTGTGGCAAGGAATGGACTCGAGGCCTGGAGGCTTCTCCAAGGCAACGATGCCCCGAAGCTTGCGATTCTCGACTGGATCATGCCGGGAATGGACGGCGTGGAAGTGTGCCGCGAGATCAGAAGAGGGGAGGACCGGCCCTACATCTATGTGCTGTTGCTGACTGCAAAGCACAAGAAGGAGGATGTAATCGCCGGCCTCGAAGCCGGGGCGGACGACTACATCGCCAAGCCCTTCGATCCCCAGGAACTCAGGGTGCGCCTGCGCACCGGCCGTCGCATTCTCGACCTGCAGGCCGAGTTGGTAAGCGCCCGCGAGACCCTGCGCTACCAGGCAACCCACGATGGCCTGACCGGACTGCTGAACCGGTCCGCTGCTCTCGACGCGCTGCGCAACGAACTGGAACGGGTCACGCGGCAAAGCGCTCCCCTATGCCTCATGCTCGCAGATGTCGACCACTTCAAGGAAGTCAACGATACCCACGGACACATGGTCGGCGATGCCGTCCTGTGCGAGGCGGCTCGCCGGATGCGATCTTCCGTGCGTCCCCACGATAGCGTCGGCCGATACGGTGGTGAGGAGTTCATCTTTATCCTGCCAGGATGCGACGGTGAGAATGCCACGAACTTGGCCCAAAGAGTCCAGGCCTGTGTCACCTCCCAACCTGTAGAACTCCCACGCCTGACCATTTCCTTTACCATCAGCATCGGAGTCGTGGTCAAGCACAACGCCGGCGTCGAAGACCTCGACTCCCTCATCCAGGCTGCAGACACTGCTCTCTATGAAGCCAAAGTCCAGGGGCGCAACCGGTTTGTCCTGTCTGAGAAGACTGAGGCGCCTCTAAGATCGATCCCATCGGCGATAGTCCTGCAACCGCGAGCGTAACGCCGGATCAAGACCGAGCTGCAAAGACCTGCGCGCGCAATCCGGGCGAGCCGAAACCGCGGAGGGCATGATTGACAAGCAACGGTCCCGCGCGTAGCATCCCTTCATGCTTCAGCTTTGCTGACGAGGGAGGCGAGAAGGAGATGCCTGAATCCAGAAGCAGCGGCGTGTCTGTGACGTGTCCCTGCTGTGGCGCGCGCCTTACGGTCGATCCGGATCTGGAAAAGGTAATCGCGCATGAAGCGCCGCCTCCGAGGCAGCAAGCGGCTCCCGACCTCAGTCGCGCCGACGCGCTTCTGCGCGAGCAAGCGGCGCGCCGCGAAGCGATTTTCCGACAAAGCGCCGAGGACGAGAAGGCCAAACCTCAGCTGCTGGAAAGGAAGTTTGAAGAGGCGCTGAAAAAGAGCAAGGGCCAGCCCATAGAGAAACCCGCCCGCGATATCGACCTCGATTGATTCGGTGACTACTTTGAAAATAGACGGAACGGCTGACTGGATGGACGGGCTGAAGCTCGTCCCCACTGTACGTTACTCTCAGAGATCTCAAGTGGGCACGGGCTTCAGCCCGCGCGCTTTTTCACGCGCTTGGACCCCGCTGCGCGGGATGAGATGTCGCCCTCAAATTCGCAGTATTGACATCGGCTTGGCTATCCCTCATCGTTTCTTGACGTGTTGCAGATAGGGGATGATTAGACTTATGGGGAAGCAATACAAGGAAAGCGTAGCGCCGGAGGCGAGGAATTCTGCCGCTACCATCGTATTTACGGGTATCATCTGTCTCGCTGTGGGCGTGGGGGTCGGGTACTACTTTGGAAAATCCGTCGGTTTTTCCCCAACGCCGGCGGCCGCTCCTTTCTCGTCTCAGACACAAACTCCGGTCATGGATCCCGCCGTGTTCCTCCAAGACGAAGCGAGCTTCAAATCGATCCTTAGATCCAACCCCAAAGACCTTAATGCTCTCATTCGGCTGGGCAACCTTTATTATGACAACAAGAAGTACAGGGAAGCGGTCGAGTATTACGGGAAGGCTTTGGAGATTGACCCCAACAATGTCGATGTCAGGACTGATCGAGGCTCCTGCTACTGGAGCTTGGGGCAAGCCGATGAGGCAATCGGCGAGTTTCAGAAGTCTCTCCAGGTGAATCCCTCACACGGACTGACGCTCTACAACCTGGGGATTGTTTATTTGCATGGAAAGAACGACATGGAAGGTGCGCGGAAAGCGTGGCAAAAGCTGCTGGCCAGCAACCCGGATTTTCCGGATCGTTCCCGCATTCAAGAGATGATGACCTCTCTTGCTTCTTCCGATGCAAACTCCACGATGGGTTCGGAGCCAACGGGCCAGAGCAAACCCGGTTCGTCGAGCATGGAAGACCTTTTTCGCCGCATGAAGAAATAGCCCTCGTCCTTCTTGTTCGCCCAAGGAACGGGGCTAGGATTTGATTTGCAGATTTTTCCGTTCGAGCTGTCTTTTCTGTTGTTGCTTGCTATAAACGAAGACACAAGCCAGACTGACCACGGTGCTTATAATGACACATAATCCCGCCGTTGGTTTGTCATGCATTGCCAGTTAGACGCCGCTACCAATGGCGGCCAACGCGATCAAGAAACCGAGAATCTGTCCCCTTCTTTCGCTTTTTATGTTGGAATCGATTACCGCCTTCTCAATGCCTTGACGGTGCGCAGCCTGCCTTTCCGCCATGGCCAAAATTCGCTCGGCACAACCTGGACACGCTTCGTTGTATTTAATGAGCATTTGCGGAGGCGGTAGCGGACCAGAAAAACCTTCGTATCTGAAAGCGGCGACAGCAACACCCTGATTGGGGAGGTCCGGTGCGAGTTGACTTTTTGCGGGTTGGTTTTTAGGAAGGTGGCGAGGTCGATTCCATTTTGTCATTTGAGGAACCGAATCAGATCATTTCTTGATGGATTCCATCGCCTTTTTCAGATCACCACCTACGATAGCCCAGTCCGAGAGGATGGCTTTTATGTCAGCTTCCTCCGTGGAGCCGCTATAGTTGTATGCGTCGAACCCGCCGCCAAAATCCCAAAGGCGGGCAACTCCAAAGAGTTCGCTCGGCTCAGCACAGAGGAAATCGCTTTGAAGACTGTTCATGTTCCGTCCTTTCACGCCGTTGGCTCGCAGGTCGATATGCAAACATATATTATCTTCACCACGTCACCAGCGCAATTCCCTCCGAAGGCTGATCGGTCCTAACTGAGCACAAGACAGTATCGTCTCCGTGCCTTTTTTCCAAGAGAAAATCTTTACTAAAAAACTCAGACGTTCTCCCACGTTTCAGCCCTCAAGTTGATAATGGCCCAGTTCCAGGATCTTAAGACCCAAGGGATCGGCTACAGGCGGGGTTGCGTCCCGGCGGCCTTTCCGCGTGTGCCGGACAATTTGGGGGTGTTCACGAGCGCCTCGTACAACTGCTGAAAATCGAGCGGTTTGTTGAAATAGGCGTCAATCAGCCCGGCATCCACAGCCAGTTCGTTCAATTGAAAGGCCGTGACCAGAAAGATGATTGCATTGGGCTGGACTTTTCGGATGCAACGCGCGACTTGCAGCCCGTCAAGGTCTGGCAATTTGTAGTCGAGCAGAATGGCGTCGAATCCGGACTTCTCCAGCTGGGCCATGGCCTCGTTGGCGGTAAAGACCGGGTGCACATCGAAGCCCCATTTCGACAGCGACTTCACGAGGGACCAGTTCAGCAGTTTTTCGTCCTCTACGACGAGAATGCTCTTGTATGCTTTGGATCTCATCGTCATAGAAACAAGCAACTCCATTGCCAAGCTCCGGGCGTCTCTGGAACTTGTGGAGGCAATCCGTAACCAATTGTTGAATAATGAATTAACATGTGTGAGCCATTTCGCTCTGCCGCAAGCTCCTGGCTTAAAACTCGCCGCCAGATAGAAGAACGGGTTATAGCGCCCAAAACCGAAGGCCACCGGTCAGGAGGAGAAATTCGGAATTGGGGCTGAAAACTGCGCATGCCGAGTCCGTTTTCGCGGATGCTTCATCGTCAATGGTGTTTGATGAATTATGACTTTTGATTTCGAGATCTTCGTGTTAGGCTGTGCAATTTATGGGTCATATGGCACATTTTTCGATCCGGCGGAACATAAGTCTGTTCCAATCCGAGCCAAAGTATGTCATCCTATTGATTCAACAGGACTATTGATTTGGTGCGCAGATCCTCATCTCTTTGGTTTTCGGAACGCGGATTGCCTTCCCATTGTGTTGAAGCCATTATGTGCCGTTCCGCCTCGTGGTACCAATAGGCGGGTCATCGATATCGGCTGGAGGAAGTCATGGGGGATACTGATCGCGGCGATGTTCAGATCGCTGCTCACCTCTGCAAAGGTTGCTGTCTCTGTGTTGCGGCGTGTCCGCCTGGGGTCCTGTCCCAGAGTCGTTTCTTGAATCGGCAGGGCTACTATGCCGTGGAGTATTCAGGCTCGGGGTGCACAGGCTGCGGCATCTGCTTTTACGTATGTCCCGAGCCCGGCGCCATTACGGTGCGTGTGCGTAAGGGCGAGGAGGAAGCGGCTGAGGAGCAAAAGATGCAGCCCGGGTTGGTGGAATCTGGAGGAGGCCTTTGATGAGGCAATTGATGAAGGGGAATGATGCGATTGTGCACGGCGCGATCGCAGCCGGCTGTAGAGCTTACTTCGGATACCCGATCACCCCGGCGAGTGAGATTGCTGAGACCGCATCATTGTTGTTTCCGGAAGCTGGCGGAGTGTTCCTTCAGGCCGAAAGTGAAGTCGCCTCCATCCAAATGGTGTATGGCGCAGCTTCGGCGGGTGTCCGGGCGATGACCGGGTCGTCCGGGCCGGGAATCAGCCTGATGCAGGAGGGGCTCTCCTACCTTGCCGGCGCAGAGTTGCCTTGCGTTGTTGCCGACATCATGCGTGGAGGGCCGGGCTTGGGTAATATCGGGCCGGAGCAGGGAGACTACTTCCAAATAGTAAAGGGCGGCGGGCATGGCAACTATCGGAACATTGTCCTGGCTCCCAACAGCGTGCAGGAGATGTGCGACCTGACCATCCGCGCATTCGAACTGGCGGATCGATATCGCAATCCGGCCGTGTTACTGGCAGATGGCGCCCTGGGCCAGATGATGGAGGCCGTCGAGCTGCCGGCCCCCTGCGGTCCGCAGCCGCCCATGGATTGGGCAGTGACCGGTGAGGCTGCGACCCGCAAGAATCTGATCACGTCCATCTATCTTCGGCATGAGGAGCTGGAGTCGCACAACGAGAAGCTGCAAGCGAAGTACCGCAGGATCGAAGAGCAGGAAGTCCTTTGGGAGGAGTATCTCACTGGGGATGCCGAATTCCTGCTTGTAGGTTACGGGATCAGCAGCCGTGTGGCGCGCGCTACGGCGGACGAAGCGCGGAGTCAAGGAATGAAGATCGGGTTGTTCCGCCCGATCACCCTGTATCCGTTCCCGATGAAGCGGCTGGGCGAACTGTCTGCGAAGATCAAGTCGGTCCTGGTCGTGGAGCTCAGCTACGGGCAGCTTCTGGAAGACGTGCGCCTGGCTGTGAATGGGAGGGTTCCCGTGCGGCTATTGGGCCGGGCCGGCGGCATGATTCCGACCGAAGAGGAAGTCATGGCGGCCATTAAAAAGATGGAGAACGCTCGTGTGGGAAATTAAGCATCGGAAGCCCGAGGCATTCTATGATCTGTTCGAGCGCAAGGGCGGCGACCTGGAGGTGACCCACTATTGCCCCGGCTGCGGCCATGGCGTTTTGCACAAGCTCATTGCCGAAGCAATCGACGACCTGGGAATACAGGATCGAACCATTTTGATCAGCCCGGTCGGGTGTTCCGTCTTCGCTTACTACTACCTCGACGTAGGCAATGTGCAGGCAGCCCATGGGCGTGCGCCGGCAATCGCCACAGGCATCAAGCGGGTGCGCCCGAACAGCATCGTCATCTGTTATCAAGGCGACGGCGATCTGGCGGCCATCGGCGGCAACGAGATCGTCCATGCAGCCAACCGCGGCGAGAACATCACCGTTTTTTTCATCAACAACGGGATTTATGGCATGACGGGCGGGCAGATGGCCCCCACCACGCCGCTGGGTGCGCGAACCACCACCTCTCCGCGCGGGCGTACAGTTCGGAACGAGGGCTATCCGATGAGAGTGTGCGAGTTGCTTTCGAGCCTGGAGGCTCCTGCTTACATCGAGCGTGTCGCCCTCACCGATCCCAAGCACATCATGAGGGCTCGTAAGGCAGTGCGGCGCGCTCTCCAGTGCCAGATCGAGGGCCGTGGTTTCTCGCTGGTGGAGGTGTTGTCGGCATGTCCGACGGGTTGGAAGGTGTCGCCTGAGGAAGCCACGCATTGGGTGGAGAAGAATCTGATGCCCCAGTTCCCGCTGAAGCTGTACAAGGAGCGCAAGGGCAACGGGACCGGCGTCTCCACCGATGCTGAAGCCAAAACTGCGAAGAGTGCTCCGCACGAATCTGGGGCTGCCGAGCCCGCTGCTTCAGGGCGCGGGGCCATCGCTCGCGGAGAGCTTCGAGAGGTCTCGATGAAGATCAGCGGCTTCGGCGGCCAGGGAGTGCTCTTTGCAGGAATTGCCCTGGCTGAGGCCGGACTGAAAGAGGGCCTCCATGTTTCCTGGATTCCCTCTTATGGCCCAGAGATGCGGGGAGGTACGGCCCATTGCCATGTGAGGCTTTCCCGCAGCAGCATTGCTTCGCCTTTGATCAGCCGGCCTTCGACGGTGATTGCATTTAACGAGCCTTCCGTCGAGCGGTTCGTAAACGAACTTCTGCCGGGCGGGCTGATGATGCTGAACTCGTCGATGGTGACGACGCAGCCGACGCGGCCGGACATCCGGGTGATCGGGGTGCCGGCAACGGACACGGCGAAGGACATGGGCAATCCGAAAATCGCCAACATGGTGATGCTCGGCGCCTATCTTCAGTTGACGAGGGCCGTGGATGACGAGTCGGTGCTGTCGTCGCTGAAAGAGCATGGGTTGCGTGCCGATCTGGTTGAGATCAATCGCGAAGCGCTCGTGGCCGGCCGCGCCTTGATCCGCTGACAGACCACGAAGAAGCGACGAGTGACGAATGGCGAGTGACGGATGAAGAGCCGCATCACTCGTCACTCTCATCGGCCGACGCGCACTTTCAATTCCATTCCCACTTCCGGGGGATGTTCGCTCGGAAGGTGATCGGGCAGCTGGCGGAGAGTTACCCGACGCCGCGGCAAAAAGAAGAGGTGCCGCTGTGGCTGTACATAGCGTCGGAGATCAGCCTGAAGCTGCACGGCTCGCAGAGCCATTTCAGCTATCCGTACGTCATTTGTTGCGGCGGGCTGATGGAGGCATTGGGGCCGAAGGCGGGCCACAAGA
>Ga0315282_10013693_pt1 | contig 12175 bp, 10 predicted proteins | sample YL17G07_20_MG_FD_203693 | JGI IMG/M metagenome (GOLD analysis project Ga0315282, IMG submission 203693) | Sediment microbial communities from Yellowstone Lake, YNP, Wyoming, USA - YL17G07_20 | ecosystem: Environmental > Aquatic > Freshwater > Lake > Sediment | place: USA: Wyoming | collected... | reverse complement strand
CTAGGTTTTGAACTCCTCCGAATTGAACGCCAATCGCTGATTGGCCTCGATCGCCTGATTGACCTTCAACACCGTCACGGCGGTTTCGTATCCCACTTCGGCCGGACAATTCAGCTTGGCGGTGCCCCGGATCGCATTGAAGAAGTTCTCCAGGTGGGGCTTGTGATAGGGGTCATTCAGTTCGACGGGGATCCGGTGCTCGTCAGGGGAGACCGACTCCCTCACATCCAGAACCGCCTTGGTTTCCTCCGACTTCACCGCCTGTTCCTTGGGAGCCGCGATATAGCCCTTCCGCACCCACTCATCCCAGGCCGGCGCCGAGATCTCCCTGTAGATCGAGCCCGAATAGTTGGCCTCCGATTCTGAAATGACCAGCGTTCCCTGGTCGCCCATGAAGGTCTCAAAATAACCCTGGCTGCCGTTGGTCGTCTGTGTCTTGTAATATGCACGGGCTCGGCCTGCGGCTGTCTGGTATTCGTAAATGGCCAGGACGGTATCGTACCATTCGTGAGTGGCCGGATCGTAATAGTCGGTGCCGCCGCTTGCCATCACATAGCTTGGGGAGGCGCCCAGAAACCAGTTGAAGATGTCAATCTGATGGGACCCAAGGTCGACGATCGGGCCGCCGCCCAGTCCCTTATACCAGCGCCAGTTGCGGAACTGATGCATCGACTTGAAACCGTATTTCTTGAGGGTCGCTTCGGGAATGGCATAGCGTTGCGGCCAGCCGACGTCGGGTCTCACGGAGCGATTCCACTGGCCCTGGGCCGTGACAATCCTGCCGAGAAGCCTTGCCTCCTGCAACAGTCTTTGGTAGCAGTGAATGTAGCGCGGATTGCTGCGCCGCTGATGGCCGATCTGCAGCAGCTTGCCCGTGTCCCGGGCGGCAAGCACCATGCTTTTTGCCCCCTCGACGGTATTGGACATTTCCTTTTCGCAGTAGACGTGCTTGCCCGCGCGCAGACAGTCGACCGTGTGCCGGGCGTGCCAGAAGTCGGGCGTCGCGATCACGACCGCGTCGAGCTCCTTTTCTTTGTCGAGCATTTCCCGGTAGTCTTCGTACCCTTTGGCATCGAAGCTGTATCTCTTGAGCCTGTTGACGAGCTTCTTCTGGTTGTACTCGGTCCAGATATCGCAAACCGCGCGAAAGCGGAGGCCCTGGATTTTCAACATGGAATCGAGCAGGACCTCGCCCTGGTCCCCTCCGCCCAACAGGGCGACATTGATCTCGGACAGTTTGCCTGCCTGCGTTGTCGTTGCAGTTTTTGTCTCAAGCCGGGCATTCTCGTACGCCGTCTGCTTTTTCACCGCATAGCCGAAAAGGCCGAGTACGGGAACCGCGGATAGTCCCTGCAGAACATCGCGCCTCCCAATAGCCTTGCTCCGTTCCGTCACCGGAGCATCCTGCGTGTCCTTAGTGTCCTCTTGGCTCATCTCTGTCCTCCTGAAGGTCGCCCCGCCGCCGCGCTGCTGGTTCCGCTCCGTTCGCCCATGATCGAAAGAGGAAGATTGATACGCGCGGACTTCGCGGCAAAAGCTGGCGCGTTGCAGTCCGACACGTGTTACCGGACAGGTTTCAGTTTGAGGTTTCGGAAGTCGATCCGATACCCTTCGGCCTCCAGCCCGATATAGCCGCGGGGAACCTCACACTCCGTGAACTCGTTCGTTATCGCCCCGTTCACCCAGAGCGCAATTGTCTTGCCTGTGGCCTGAAGCTCGTATGTATTCCATTCGCCGGCGGGCTTGACGCGGTTTTCGGTCATCTTCTGACGCAGATTGACGCGCTGTACCGTCCCGTTGACAGGAGCGTTTCCGAAGAGGTATCCGCCCGCGCTCCCTGTCTGCGCCTGGTACCAGATGACCCCGTCGGCTGCCGTTCTGACGAAGACGCCGCTGTTATATGCGGGATCTCCCTCCATCCTGATGAATCGCCACTCCACATGGAGGACGAAGTCGCCAAGCTCGGATCCGTAGCGGAACATCTCATGGCCCGATTTGTCGCCTTCGCAAACCAGGATCTCTCCCGCCGGATCCAGTTTCCAGGGAGAGGGCTCGCCGATCTGGCCGGCGCGCAACTGGCCCACAGCCGACAAGGGGACTCGAGTCCACTCCTTCAGGCTCCTATCGGCCAGAAGGTCGATCCATCCTTTCGGGTCCGAAGCCAAGGCGCTCTGCGCCGGAATTTGCGTGTTCGACAGGATTAACAGGTTCAACAAGATTGTGCTGACTACATACATCATGAGTTCTTCCTCCAGTCGGTGGCCGGCCCAGGTCCTGCTTCGATTTCGTCAATTGCAGTTGATGTTTTCCCCCGCCACTTTGCCTTACGCGGGACAGTATTATACTTTGGAAAGGGTCTTTCAGTCAGGACTGAGGAGGTTCGCCAGCCTGCTCGAACTTCAGCATTGCTTCTTCTGTTCTATCTGAATATGCTTGGGCCGATACTACAAAGCGCTCTGGGCTAGCTTGCTGCTGTAGCCGCTGATGACTGACGTCAGCACAAGCAAAACAAAGCCCGCAATCAGCAGCGACCGCGTCCGCCGGCTGGTTCCCTTCCATTCGCCCAGGAAAACGCCGATCAGCGTCGCGAAAAGAATCTGGGAGGCCATCAACAGAGCCCAGCCGACGTAGGCGGTTTTCCCCATTGCCGGCTCGCCTGTCTTGAAACAGATGAACTGTGAGCACCAGATCGCGCCTGCCAGGCCGGCAAAGAGGAGGTTGGCGGCCAGCGGCGTCTTGGCTTTAAAATAATCGCCCGCAGTCCTGTTCTTCATATTAAGGTAAAGGCACCATATGAAATTGACAGTGAACCCGCCAAACAAGACAACCACCAGGACGGGCATTCCGCTCCAGGTCAATGACGTGACCGGCGCCGTGGTTTGGGCCAGTTGCTGAAGGTTGGGGCCGCCCACAAGGCCAAATGCCATGGCTGAACTCATCAAGCCGGAGAAAATGGCCGCCAGCAATCCTCTTTTAAAATCGAATTCGGCAACGGATTGCTTCTTCTGGGCCTCGGGAAGTTCCTTCTCCTTTGACATGCCGGCCATGCCTATCAGCACAATGCCCAAGAGCGAAACAAAGATCCCGGCAAACGACACAATCCCCGCTCGCGGCTGGAAGAGCTGGGAGAACTCGCCCTTGAGCACTTTGGGAACGAGCGTGCCGGATGCAGAAGTGATGCCGCAGCCGATAGCCAGACCGAGCCCGACGCCGAGGTATCGGATCATCAGCCCCCAGGTCAGACCGCCGACACCCCAGGCAGCGCCGCACAGATAGCAGTACAGTATTTCGTTGCCTGGCGCGCTTTTCAGCACGGATACAATGTTAGGAGATACAATGGAGGCTAATACACAGGGGACGATCAGCAATCCGAACACCGCATAGATGAGCCAGTAACTCTCCCAAGACCAGTCCCTGACCTTTTTGAACGGGAGATAAAACGCCGCCCCTGCAAGACCGCCCAGGGCAAAAATGAGCACACCGAGAGCGGGATTGGTTGGCGATTGAGCCAATGGGTCCATAGGATTTCCCTTCCTGGTCTGCGCTTACAGCAGATGCTGTTATCCGCTCGCTACTTCCTCTTGCTCTGCACATTGGCCTCGTATTTCTTGACCTCGGCCATCCACTCCATGCCTATGGGCACGTTTTGTTGGGCGCAATAATAATCCCACACGGCGCCGAAGGGCATGGTTTTGAGCTCTTCCATCAGTGCAAGGCGGGAAGTGTAGTCGCCGTTCTCCTCGAGTTTCTTCAGGGTTCCGCTGGGTTCAAGCATCGCCACACAAAGCGCGCGCAGCATATTTCGCATGCCGATGACCCAGGCGGCCACACGGTTGATGCTCGCGTCGAAATAATCAAGACCGATGTGCGTGCGGCCGAGATAATTGCCGCGCGCCAGTTCCTGGGCAATGCCCAACAGGTCATCGTTGAGGATAATCACGTGGTCGCTGTCCCAACGTACACCTCGGCTCACATGGAGAAGGATCTCGTCGAGGAACGTAAGAACCGAGGAGATCTTGTCGGCCACGCCTTCGGTGGGGTGGTAATGCCCGAGATCCAGCGTGACCAGTTTGTTGTTCTTGACGGCATAAGCCAGGTAGAATTCATGCGATCCGACGGTGTAGCTCTCGGCGCCGATGCCGAAAAGCTTGCCCTCGATGGAGTCGAGGTTGTATTTCCTGCTGATATTCTCCGCGAACACTTCATCTAGAGCCTCTTTGAGGCGCTCGCGCGCGCCACGCCGGTCGGCTGGGGAGTCTTTCATTCCGTCCGGGATCCACACGTTTGTGACGGCGGCTGTTCCCAGCGCCCTGCCCATCGCAGCGCCGATCTTTCGGCAGGCGATGCAGTGTTCGATCCAAAACTTTCGGATGGATTTGTCCTTGTGCGACAGGGTGAAACCATCTGCGGCCTTGGGATGAGCAAAAAGGGTCGGGTTGAAATCCATCCCGATGCCGAGTGACTTGGCCCAGCTGATCCAGTTCTTGAAATGAGCAGGCTCGAGCTCGTTGCGCTCCGCTCTCTTGCCCCGGGGAAACTCAACATAAAAAGAGTGGAGATTGAGGCGGTGTTTCCCGGGAACGAGAGAGAACGCCATTTCGATATCGCTGCGCAATTCATCGGGTGTACGGGCCTTTCCGGGATAATTGCCGGTTACGGCCAGTCCGCCGCCTGGTGCTGTGTCCATGTTTTCAAAGCCGCCCACATCGTCGCCTTGCCAGCAGTGCATCGAAACCGGCACTTTTCTCAGGCCTCTTAGAACCCGATCGGTGTTTACACCCAATTCGGCGTAGCAGTCTCTTGCCTCCTGATAACATTTTTCAATAGATCGCATATTCATGGCGAACTCCTCATTTCAAGGTGTAATCAACGCCCCACGTGTCGACGCCGATAGCATCAAGTTTCTGCACTGGAAGGTTGTCCAATGCCCTTTTGTCAAGGCGCCTCAGCCAATATCTATCATCGCCTTCATCACGCCGTCTGAATATGCCGCTACCATTTCAAAAGCAGACTGGCATTCCGACAGCGAGAATCTGTGGGTGACCATGCGATCTGCACGCAGCCTGCCCGCGGCCAACAAATCCAGGGTGGGTTGGAATGTGCCCGACTGCCTGCGCACATTGATGATGCTGATCTCCTTGCGCCGCATCTTGTCGGCAGCAAAGGAAAGCCTCTCGATCTCCGGGATTCCCACCACCATCAGCCTGCCGCCGGGTTTCAGCAAGTCGACTGCCTGATCGATGGCTTCCTGCTGGCCGCAGCACTCGTACACTACATCTAGCAACAAAGGTTCCGAAGCAGCGATTCTTGCAACCGGGTCCTCACGATCGGGGTTCAAGGCCAGCACTGCTCCCGAAACCTCTGCTAGAGACAGCCTGGCTGTGATTTTCTCGGTGACAAATGTCCGATCTACTCCATTTGCACGGGCCGCGAGTAACACGCCCATGCCGATAGGGCCGAATCCGAGTATGCCGACGGCATGCGACGGCCGGATCTCCGATTGCCTGACGGCATATAAGCCTATCGACAGCGGCTCCGCGAGCGTGGCTTGATCAAAAGAAATGCAGGCTGGAATCGGGTATAGGTTTCTCTCCGGCATGATAATGAGCTCCGAAAGGCAGCCTTCCGCCTGGCCCGGGCATCCCAAGAAGCGGAGCTTCCGGCATGTATGGTGCCGGCCCATCAGGCATTGATCGCATTCATAACATGACATTGCCGGGTCAATGGCAACCCGGTCGCCGGGCTTTACGCGACTGACCCTGGCTCCGATGTCCACCACCACCCCGGCGCCTTCATGTCCCACGGCAAAGGGAAACTCAACGATCTGTGTGCCGATCCTGCCGGTAACGTAGTAATGAATGTCGCTCCCGCACACGCCGACGGTTTTCATCCTGACCAGGACATCCGAATCGGTCGAAAGGGAGGGGGGATCGATCTCCATCATCTCCATGCGCCGAATGCCGGTGAGTCTCATGATTTTCATAATCTTGAATCCTGAAGATTACTCCTCTGCCGATCGGGTTGGCCCGTGCGGCTGCGGAGGGCTCCCAGAATCCCTGGCAACCCTGAGCAGTTCTTTCTCGGCGGTCGGAGTCCATTGGCCGTGCCGGAGCTCTGCAGCCACTGATGGGTAAAGCTGAGCCAGCTCCGACAGAGGAATCAGCCCCAGACTATGCAGCTCCGGATAGACGATGATCTTTCCAGCCAACGTGCGGTTCTCGACGGCCGCGAGTCCATCGATGGCCCCCGCCATTCCCGAGACGGCATCCACGGAACAATTGATATCCAGACGCCCCCGTTCGATTTTTTCCAGTACGATCTTCATATCCCGTATGACGGAACCGCTGGTGCCGATCATATAGCATCGGTTCGCTATATAGATGTCCAGATCCAGTTCCTGCCGCGTTGAGGGCGGGATGCCGGCGAAGACGTTGATGATGCACCCTTCGAGGCTGGTTTGGATGGCGTTGGCGACGAGACCGCCCACCGGCGCCAGCAAGACGAAATAGCTGAATTGCTCCACGAGCGGTTCTCTGGCGGTGTTTATCAACCTCAGGCTTACGCCCTCGGCTTCAGCCAGCGGCCGTGCCTTTTGCGCCAGTGCCGCAAGCCTGCTGTCATCGACATCGGTTCCCACGATGGAGATGCCTGCGATACCTTGCCGGATGTTCCGGATCACATGCATTTGCCCCATAGGTCCGGCAGCGCCCAGTACGGCAATTCGGTCGCCGGGTCTGATTTCTCCGTCCTGCGGGATGGTCTGGTAGGACTCGTCAGCCCGATCGCCTGTGGTTCCGATCCAGCGCGTCATGCCGTAGTGGACTCGGCCGATTCCGACTGAGACCGGCTCGCCGATTCTGCGGCCTGCGGTCACAATATTCACTATGCCGCCTGCGGCGATCCTGCCGTTGAATCCCTCGATCGTCTGCCGCTTGGCGCCAAAGTAGACGATGTCGTCGAAAAAATATTCGGGCAGAGCGGAGAGGCTTGCAGCACTTTCCAGAACTGCTTCTGTGCGCGCGGGCAATCTCAGTTCTTCTCTTCTCACGCCGATGCCGAACACGCAAGCAGGCTTGTTTTCCGCAATTGCATCGGCCAGCCCCTCGATTCGGTGTCCCTCTTCGGCGACAGCGAGCAGGCGCCCTCCGGGCTTGGGGTGCCTTCGCTCCGGATTGGCGTAGGCGTCCTCGACGCAGGCCCACGGTTCTACCAGCGCGACCTCCGAAGCGCTCAGGTGATCCGCGACGGGAATCAGAAACCTCTCGCCGCTCTCAGCATCGATGACGACCCGCTCGTCCATCAGTACATACTCCTGGAGCCCGCCCTCGAAATTGTAACCGAACGCGGCATTGGAGCTGCCCGTGCGCAACGTCCGGTAGTCCGTCTGAACCAGGCATCTCTCGCCGATACGGTGCCGCCTGACCTTGTCCCCGACAGCGGCGATGCGGCAGACCGCCTCGTGTCCGGGGACGGTCGGCCGATCTCCTGGCACGTAGCTTGGAATTTCTGCGAGCACCTCCCCGGAGATCCCGCCGAGGATCTCGCCTTTGCGGGCGTGCCGTGAGAACTGCTTCAGGAGCTTCAGATCGGAAAAGCAAAGTCCTACGGCCTCGATCCGGGCCAGGATCTGATAGGGGCCTGGGGTAGCGACGTCCTTGGCTACGTTATGCCATAGTTTCCCAGGACCGACCAGCTGTATGGCATGTTGAGTCTTCGGTAAGTTTTTGGAGTCCATGATTCCCTGTTTCGCTCGGTATCTTACATCCCACCGCTTTTTGCCGCTGGATCAGCAAAGCATCCCCGGGCAGTCGTGGACGTCGACTTGGCCCTGGACGTAGACTTGGACAATCCTGTCCGATCCAATCACACGCGATCCTGATATTTGACAGAAGCCCCGCCTTCTTGACGCGTTCCAGACCACGTCCAGGACCACGTCTAAGTCTACGTTCAGATCTGAGTGCAAGACCCTGTGGGCAACGTGGCCTTTGGTATGCCTAATGCCCCTCTTAGTTCCACTTGGCTCAATGGAGCATGATCTGTCCCCCTGTGACGGGGAGGGCCTGGCCGGTTTCATATTTCTGCTCGACCAGGTAATAAATCGCCTTCATTACGTCGGCCGTGGTGCAGCCTCGGCCCATCGGCACCTTTGCTTCGTACGCCTTCCGGACGTCTTGAATGGATTTGGCTCCAGGGACCTTGCCGGCGCGGAGGTACTGAACGAGCAGCCCTTTCTCGGGATCGCTCCATAGCGGGCCATCAAAATAGTTTCCAGGGCAGATGGCGTTGACCTTGATGCCGTCTTCGAGCAGTTCGAGCGCAAAGGACTGAGTCAAACCGACGCCGCCGAACTTGCTGCCGGCATAGGCCGCGTTCCGGTTTGAGCCCGCCAATCCGGATTTCGAATTGATCTGGATGATATCGCTCCAATAATCGGGCTTCGCCTGATGCTGCAGGGACAGGATCGGAGCCACCTTTTGAACGGAGAGGAAAAAACCCTTGTAGTTGACATTGGTCACCAGCTCGAAATCACGCGCCGACTGCGTCTTGACGCTCTCTGCCAGCAGGACTCCTGCGTTGGATATGAAGAGGTCCAGACCCCCGTAGGCACGCACGACCTGGTGAACAGCGTCTGCGATCAGGTTGCCGTCCGTAACGTCCATCTCCAGTGCCATGACCCTTCCCGGGCCGTGCCGCGATGCCAGATCCAGAGCCCTCTGTACCAACGCCTCCCGGTTTATGTCCGCGAGTACCACGTGCGCTCCCTGGGCCGCCAGTTCCTGCGCGATTTCCAGGCCGAATCCCTGTGCGGATCCGGTCACCATCGCGACCTTGTCTGACATGCGCCCGGGAGTTCTGTCACCGACGCCGACTTTCCTTCGATAGGCCTCGACTTCCCACTGTTCGATGAACTCCCGATCGCGCCCTGCCAGAGCCTGTGCGCCGCCCAGCAGCTCGGCCCCGGCGGCAATCTTGATGGCGTCGATGTAGCAGAGGCGCACGCTGTCGGCAGCAGCGTGATCCCTGCCGGCAGCAAACATGCCGAGTCCTTTCACGAGAATCACGGCGGGTGGAGATCCAGTCGCGGAACGGTGACATCGAACGGCTTCAGCGAGGCGGAGATGCAGCTGTCCGGGCTCTTTGTCTTCTCCCGGCTCAAACCAGAGAGGAAACGAGCCGCAGTAGACGATCTGATCCGGCGTCCAGGGACCGCGCGCAGCGATCCCCTTTCCCGCGTCGCTGCAGACCAGATCGAGGACGATCTCCGCATCGTCAAACGTCACGATCGGCAGACTCTCTCCATCAGCGAGCAACCCGCGCAAAAGGGGCCCGAGGGCATCGATCAGCCTGCGCCTCTCCAGCGCGTTGGGCCTCGTCGCCGGGCCGAAGACTTCACGAGGTGGCAAGGAACCGACATGAGCCGCGATGGATCCGACTGTCCAGTCCGTGGCTTCGCGGACTTCTTCGGGCGTGTCCCCCCATACGATCAGCCCGTGGTTCTGCAGGAGCAGCGCGCGCGGGCAGTCTTTGCCGGTTCTTTCCCGATAATCGCGAAGCGCCTCGCGGAGGCAGCGGGCCAGGACAAATCCGGGATCCACATAAGAGATCCAGAGGAGGTCGTTCCCGAAGAGTTCCATGGCGATTTCTTTCCCGCAGCGCGAACAGGCCAGTCGGTTGGCAACCGTGGCGTGGGTATGAACGACGAAGCGTTGCGGGATGATGTGGTGCAGGACGCATTCGACAGAAGGTCTTTGGCCTTTTTCGGGATGAACACGGGCCGCGAGAATCGCGTCTTTAAAACGCCGCTCGCGAATCACCGGATCCGCGCCCAGATCCGATGCGAGCAGGCTGTCGAGCGCGACCCGATCCAGTTCGACGAACCCGTCCACGCCGATGGCCGCCAGCCGAGTCCCGCTTGCCTTCACGTACAGCCGGTCCCCGACTTTGACGGAGGCATTGCCCCCGCCGGCAATGACGAAATCAATGTCGGAGCCGTAAAAATGCGAGAGGCCGGCCAGCTGTTCCAGCGGGTCCTCCAGTGTCCCGAATTCAGGCCAGGGTATCCTCGAGACCATAGTTGGCACAACCTTTCATGAAGATTGGGCGGCCAGTTGTCTGGCGACGACCGCTGCTCCGAGGTTTCGGAAGCGCGCGATTCGCTCTTCGGTGCTGGGGAATGCCGGATTCAGCTCTCCCTGGTCGCCGACGTACCCGCGCCGGCCGTGAAGCTGCAGATACTGGTGCGCGACGATGACGTACGCTCCTTCCAGGAAGACCTCTCTCACTCGCGCCGGCAGCGGAAGACCCCGGATGCACGTTGGTGACATCGCCACTCGGTCGAGCGTGTTGTGCTCGGTGCCCGCAGTCACCACCAGACCCGCGCTGCGCATGGCGCGGACGTACCTCTCGAGCACCTGAGGTTCATTCCGCGGCGGGATGAACTCAGCACAGAAAATCTGCTGCGCCAGCAGAGTCTTGATCAGCTTTTCCGGCGGATCCTCATACGCGCAGACCGGGGAGGCCCCATCCGCAAGCGTTGGATAGCAGGGGATCCCGCCCAATTCCAGAACGAGCCTCCGGGCTTCCTGAAAGCTCAGGGAAGACTCTTCGACGAAGGCCGGTTTTCCCATTTTGATCAGATGAGAGCGAATTGCGTTTTGCACTCTGACTTCGTCCTGAGGGAGATCCTGGGACGGCACGGCCAGAATCCTTGCCAAGGCTGTGGGCCTGTCGGCTTCCGGAACGAGACGGAATAACTCCTGCTGAAAAACCCGCGCCACATGCCTTTCCTGCAGCGTGACCGTCTCTCGCGCCACCCCATGTCTTCGGACGACGCGTTCAAGGACCGTTTCCGGATCCAGACCAATTGCCAATCCTCTCTGCTCGAACACCTCTGAGAGGAGTCCGACCATCTTGCGGATGCGCGATTCATCGTTGCGCCGCATGATCCCGAGAAGGCGCGCCGCTTCGGCCGTCAGGACCCCAAACCGCGTGATTCCCTTGCCGCAGAGGTACATGCGTCCCGGATTCGCGGGGTCATTGACCAGAATGCCGTCCCGTTTGAGATCTTCGAGGAGGCAGAGGATTTCAAGGCCGAAGAGTGGATAGATCCCTGATGCAAGCGCGAGGGCCGCAAACGATGTGTAGATCGAATAGTCGTAGTAATTGCTTGCCCCGAGCACCTTCACACCCTGGCGCGCCGCCAAGTCCACAGCCTGCTCCGCGCGCTCGAAAGCCGAGAAGTTCGGGGGCAGATGGATGTGCGCGTTGACTGCCGGCTCGGCAGGAAGGCACAATCCGCGTTCCGCCTCTGCCCACATTTCGTCGGGCATGCCGACACTTCGCAATCGCGCCAGACTCCGGTCGATCGAACTGAGAGCATCAGATGTCATCTTGAAACCAGCGCGCATGTCATAGCATACACCAAATGCCGCAGTTGTGTGGCCTGGCCCTGGAAACTGAACCAAGACCACGAAGAGCCAAATGAGTTTGCTGCTATGGGTCACACGGCAGCCATTCGAGGGAATCAATTATCTGCAAGAGGCGTGCTCTTTGCGGTCCTTGGGGCCTTTGTGGCTCCTCTCTTCGGCGCGTGCTGGAGAGACGCCCAAATGCCTACGCCGGTGACTCCCGCAACGACTCAGGCGCCTCCAGAATCTCCCTGAGCCGCCGCAGGAATCGCGCCGCCATCAGCCCGTCGATGAGTCGGTGGTCAGCGCTGAGAACCATCGTCATCACCCGCCCTGGCCGCAGACCGCCGTCTTTCACGATCACCTCCTCCCGGATCGTGCCGACCGCGAGGATGGCGGATTCCGGGGGATTGATAATGGCAATGAACTCCTCGACGCCGAATCCTCCCAGGTTGGAGACGGTGAACACTCCCTGGCCCATCGCGATGATCTTGCCGTGCCGCGCGGCCTCTACGATGCGTTCCGTCTCCGATGCCAGCTGCTCCAAGGACATGCTTTCTGCGCCTACCACGACCGGTACTGCCAGGCCTTCCTCCAGGGCAACCGCAATTCCTATCGACGCTATGATCTGCAGATCATAGCGCCGATTGTGTGCGGTCAGTTGTTATGTAAAGCTGAAGGTCGATCCTCCTGTTGAATGAACCGATTCTTTTTTCCCGGCTCAACATAACAGTGCAGTACGCCATTTACAGGGAGCGAAGCCAGTC
>Ga0315282_10013692_pt1 | contig 12175 bp, 13 predicted proteins | sample YL17G07_20_MG_FD_203693 | JGI IMG/M metagenome (GOLD analysis project Ga0315282, IMG submission 203693) | Sediment microbial communities from Yellowstone Lake, YNP, Wyoming, USA - YL17G07_20 | ecosystem: Environmental > Aquatic > Freshwater > Lake > Sediment | place: USA: Wyoming | collected... | reverse complement strand
ATCTTCAAGATGTCGCAATTGGTGAAATGACCATGAAACGCGTCCATGTCCTCGGGGTTCGGCGCCGGGCAGCGCGGGGATTCACCCTCATGGAAATCCTGGTCTGCGCCGCGCTGCTGGCGGTCGGGTTCGCCGCTCTCGTGGCGGCGTTCGGCTACGATACGAGAGTGGCCCAGAGTTCCGAGGAGGCGACGTTCGCAGCGTTCCTGGCCGACGAGATCCGCGACAAGGCGCTCCAGATGACGTTCGCGGACGTTCTTGACCTGGATGGCGCCGCTTACAACCCGGCGATCCTGAGCACAGGGTCGACGCAAAATATAGCGATGTGGTCGCAGCACCTCACCGTGACGCCGGTGTCGGCCAGCAACCTGAACCAGGTCGTGGTTCGAACCGGAGCCCAGGCCGCGCGCCTGACGGTGGAGGTCCGGGCCCACGGCAAGCCCGTGGTCGCTCAGACCTACTACCTGCTCGACCGCTCCGGCGTGCCGTTCACGGACGTTGGCGGATGACGTGCGGTGAGTCCGCGATAGTCAAAATCTTGGGGTTCGCGCCATCACGCCCCGGCGCGGCACCTTTGAAGGAGGGGCGTACCATGACGAATCGAAACCATATCTTGTCTGGTGCCCGCGGCGGCGTCGCCTTGCTGGTGGTGCTGATCTTCCTGGCACTGTTCACCTCGCTGGCGGTCGGCCTGGCGGCCTCGGCGGACATGAACGCGGCCGTGGCCCGCAACAGGTTCAACATCAACCAGGCGGCCGCCCTGGCCGAAACCGGCGTGCAACTCGTACAGAAGCACGTCGGCGGCCTGGCCGTCCCGGCCACCCATAGTGCCGCCGACCTGCACCAAGCCATCGGGCAACAACTCCAGACGGCCTGGAGCGGTTCCTCGATGGTCAACGCCAGCGGCATCACCTGGAACGCCAGCAGGGTGACCGTGCCGGCCATCACGCTCGCCCGGGCCGACACCCGCAGCGGCACGGTCGACCTCGTCATCGCCGCCAGCGGAGGCGCCCTGGATAACACCACCGTTACGATCACCAGCGTCGGGCAGTTCGGCAACGCGGCACGCAGCGTCACGTACAACCTGACGGTGCAGCGCGGCCACACCGTGTTGACCGACTACGGAATCGCGAGCAAGAGTCCGGTAGTCATGACGGGCGATGCGCGGCTCCTCGGCGCCAATGACCCGTCCGAGGGGAGCATCCTCTCGGCCACCTACAGCGTCACGAACGCCGTCCAGATGACAGGCAACGACTACGTCTCCGGAAACGTCGACGTCGTCAACCCGGACGGCCGAATCTCCAAAACCGGCAATTGCATCATCGCCGGCCAGCAGCGGTTGGGCGTCCTGGAACCCGAATGGCCGCAGGTGGACCAGAGCGTCTTCACCCCCTACGCCACCAATGTGCAGTCCAGCGGCGGCAGCGCCAATTACACCCTCTCGAACATTCGCATTCCACCCAACACCAACCCGACGTTTTCGGGCAACGTCACGATCAACGGGGTCTGCTATATCCAGTCGCCCAATAAGGTCCAGTTCTCCGGCAACTGCAACGTTACGGGGGTCATCATCTGCGAGACGCCCGCCATCGACAATCTCAACAACAACTACGTCAAGTTTACCGGCAACGTCACCACGTCGGGCGTGGAAAACCTGCCGGCGGGAAGCCAGTACGACGGCCTGCGGGACCTGACTGGTTCATTCCTCCTGGCGCCGGGGTTCAGTGCCCAGTTCTCGGGCAACTTCAGCACCATCAACGGGTGCCTGGTGGCCAGCGAGTTCAAGTTCACAGGCAACGCCAACGGGCGGATCAAGGGGGGCTGCGTGAACCTGCGGGATTCCACGTTCCAGATGACAGGCAATGCGAACCTCACCATCGACAAGGACGGTGCGGTGGAGGACCCGGCCGGTCTCGTCAGTTCGTACCGGCTCGTGTGCATTTCCGGCTCCTATGTGGAGTAAATCATGAAATGGCAACATGCTTTGCGTCATGGCCGCCGCGGCGTCGCTTTGCTCCTGACGCTGATCTTCCTGGCACTGTTCACCTCGCTGGCGGTCGGCCTGGCGGCCTCGGCCGACATGAATGCGGCCGTGGCCCGGAATCGGCTCAACTCGTACCAGGCGGCCGCCCTGGCCGAAACAGGCGTGCAACTCGTCCAGAAGCACGTCGGCGGCCTGGCCGTCCCGGCCACCCATAGTGCCGCCGACCTGCATCAAGCCATTGGGCAACAACTCCAGACGGCCTGGAGCGGTTCCTCGATGGTCGACGCCAGCGGCATCACCTGGAACGCCAGCAGGGTGACCGTGCCGACCATCACGCTCGCCCGGGCCGACACCCGTAGCGGCACGGTCGACCTCACCATCGCCGCCAGCGGAGGCGCCCTGGATAACACCACCGTCACGATCACCAGCGTCGGGCAGTTCGGCAACGCGGCTCGCAGCGTCACGTACAACCTGACGGTGCAGCGCGGCCACACCGTGTTGGCCGACTACGGCGTCGCGAGCAAGAGTCCGGTAGTCATGACGGGCGATGCGCGGTTCCTCGGCGCCAACGACCCGTCCGAGGGGAGCATCCTCTCGGCCACCTACAGCGCCGCGAACGCCGTCCAGATGACGGGCAACGACTACGTCTCCGGAAACGTCGACGTCGTCAACCCGGACGGCCGAATCTCCAAAACCGGCAACTGCATCATCGCCGGCCAGCAGCGGGTGGGCGTCGTGGAACCCGAATGGCCGCAGGTGGACCAGAGCGTCTTCACCCCCTACGCGACCAATGTGCAGTCCAGCGGCGGCAGCGCCAATTACACCCTCTCGAACATTCGCATTCCGCCCAACACCAACCCGACGTTTTCGGGCAACGTCACGATCACCGGGGTCTGCTACATCCAGTCGCCCAATAAGGTCCAGTTCTCCGGCAACTGCAACATTACGGGGGTCATCATCTGCGAGACGCCCGCCATCGACAATCTCAACAACAACTACGTCAAGTTTACCGGCAACGTCACCACGTCGGGCGTGGAAAACCTTCCGGCGGGAAGCCAGTACGACGGCCTGCGGGACCTGACTGGTTCATTCCTCCTGGCGCCGGGGTTCAGCGCCCAGTTCTCGGGCAACTTCAGCACCATCAACGGGTGCCTGGTGGCCAGCGAGTTCAAGTTCACGGGCGACGCCAACGGGCGGATCAAGGGGGGCTGCGTGAACCTGCGGGATTCCACGTTCCAGATGACAGGCAATGCGAACCTCACCATCGACAAGAACGGTGCGGTGGAGAACCCGGCCGGTCTCGTCAGTTCATACCGGCTCGTGTGCATTTCCGGGTCCTATGTGGAGTAAACCATGACGAACCCCAGGCCAAGAAAGCAAGGCTTCACCCTGGCGGAATTGATGCTCAGTCTGGCGCTGCTGACTTTCCTGATGGTTGCTGCGGGGCTGGGGATTCAAGCCGCCGAGGCCTCCCGCGCCTACAACTGCGAGAAGACGGACCTCTCGACGCGGGCCCGAGGGGTCCTCGACCGGCTGTCGCGCGATGTCCGCCGCGCCGCGTCCTTCGTGGTTCCCGACGGCCGGACGGTCGTGGTCACGCTGGTCAACGGCGACACCCACACCTATGCCTGGGACGGCGCCAGCGGGGGCAATGTGACATACACCTATACGCCCCTTGGGGACCTGCCGACCAGCGCCGTCTTGACAGACGGGGTCACGGCCTTCGAGGTAGCCGAGGCCCTCCCCGCGCTGGACGTCAGAATTGCCTTGGCAGGAAAACTGGCGACCTCCGAGATGCGCATCACAGCCACGCCGCGCAAGGCGCTCTACTAGGTGAAGTCAGGGGCACGGTATGCCGCGCCCCTGCCGAGCAGGTCAACTCCCGGTCACTTCGGCGATGGCATGCTGTATCAGAACTGCCGCAGGAACCGCACGTCGTTCTGGAACAGAAGCCGGATGTCGTTGATGCCATACTTCAACATCGCCTGCCGGTCGATGCCGCCGCCAAAGGCGAAGCCCGTCACCTTCTCCGCGTCGTAGCCCACCGCCTGGAAGACGTTCGGGTCCACCATGCCGCAGCCGAGGATCTCGAGCCAACCGGTCTTCTTGCATACCGGGCATCCGCTGCCGCCGCACAGGAGGCACGTGACGTAGAACTCGGCGCTCGGTTCCGTGAAGGGGAAGTAACTGGGCTGGAACCGCGTGCGGACCTGCGGCCCGAAGAACGCCCGCGCGAACGTCGCCAGGACGCTCTTCAGGTCGGCAAAGGTGACCCCCTGCTCCACCCACAGGCCCTCGAGTTGATGGAACATATTGGAGTGGCCGGCGTCGACGGTGTCGGGGCGGTAGACTCGCCCCGGGGCGATCACGCGGACGGGCGGCTGGCAGTTCTCCATGATGCGAATCTGGACCGTCGACGTCTGCGTACGCAGCAAGACGTGGTCCTTAAGGTAATAATTGTCGAGCGGGTCGCGGGCGGGGTGCGCGGGCGGAATGTTCAGACCGACGAAGTTGTGCCACTCGTCCTCGACCTCGGGTCCCTCGACGACCTCGAAGCCGAGGCGGCCGAAGATCTCGACCATCTCGCGCGTCGCCCGCGTGACGGGGTGGAGGCGGCCAAGCCGGGGGCGCCGGCCCGGCATGGTGACGTCGACGGCAGGCCCCCTCCCCTGCGAGGCCTGGGTCGCCGCCAGTTCGGCTCTTCGCTTCTCCAGGAGTGAAGATGCGGCCTGCTTGAACTCGTTGAACGTTTTCCCAAACGTTGTGCGGTCGCCGGGCGCACTGGAGGCCACGGCGGCGCTGAATTCCCGAATCAGTCCGGATTTCCGCCCCAGGTACTTGACGCGCAGGGCCTCTACCATATCAAGCGTGCTCGCCACAGCCAGTTCGCTTTGGAGTTCGCGGCGGGATTCCTGAACCCTGGCCACGAACTGGCTGGCGGTCAGACTTTGGCGGTCTGGCGACCCGGCGGCTTGGCTCACGGTCAAGTCCCCAGGGCGGCCCGGACCTCCGCCACCACGGCGTCGAACGCCTTCGGATCATTCAGGGCCATGTCGGCCAGGACTTTACGGTCCAGCGCGATGCCGGCCTTCTTCAGGCCGCCCACGAAATGGCTGTAGGTGATCTGGCGCTGGCGGCAAGCGGCACTGATCCGCGTGATCCAGAGGCGCCGGAACTCGCGTTTCTTGACGCGCCGGTCGCGGTACGCGTACTGGTCGCCCTTCATGCGCGACTGCTTGGCGACGCGGTAGAGTTTGCTCCGCGAGCCGTACATTCCCTTGGCCCGGCGGAACAGGCGTTTCTTGGCCCGCTTCCTCGCGGCGCCTTTTTTCGTTCGAGGCATGGCGTTCTCCTGCCTGAGGTTGCCCGGCGCTCAGCCGGTGATCAGGCGCGTGTAGGTCTTGACCTGGGTCTTGTGGACGGTTCCCTTGCGGCGGAGGCGGCGCCGGCGCTGGCCGCTCTTGGTGCTCATAAGGTGCCCGCGATTGGGGCGGCTGCGCAGGACCTTTCCCCGGCGCGTCAGTTTCATACGTTTGCGAATTCCTTTATGCGACTTCGGCTTGTGCATCGACGTTCCTTTCGTTCCAGCGGCTGGCGGCAGAAACAAGCGCACCATCGGGCCCGCCTGCGGCGGGCGCTGTGATTCGCCCACGGCTTCAGCCGCTCGCCCGACTCAGGACGGTTTCTTCTTGGGCAGGAGGATCAGCATCATGCGCCGGCCTTCCCGCACCGGCCCTCGCTCGACCGCCGAGACGTCGACCAACTGGTCGACGAAAGCCTGGAGGTTCTGCGTGGCGAAGTCCATGTGGACGGCCTCACGCCCGCGGAACAGCATGTTGACCATGACCTTGTCGCCGTCCTCCAGGAACTGCCGGGCCTGCCGGATTTTAGTGTCCCGGTCGTGGGTCTCCGTCTTGGGGCGGATCCGGATTTCCTTCAACTTAACCTCGTGGCTCTTCGACTTGTGCGTTTTCTTGGCCTGCCGGTACTTGAACTTGCCGTAGTCCATGATGCGGCACACGGGCGGGCGGACATTGGGAGCCACTTCCACGAGGTCCAGGCCGCCGTCGGCGGCCATACGCAGCGCGACGTCGCGTTCCAGGATCCCGAGTTGCTCTCCGTTTTCCCCGATTACTCGCAGCGGTGTGATCTTGATCATTTCATTAATCCGCTGCTTCGTGTCTTTCAAGCGTTCCTCCTTTGTTCAGTCCGGTCCCCGTTCGATGGGCCGTCGGGCGGCCTAGGCGGGACCTTGTGCCTGCGGCCGCAGCCTCCTGGTTTCGATTTCATCCCGGGCGCGGCCGACGAACGCCTCGACCGACTCGGCACCGAGGTCGCCCGCCGCCTTGTCGCGCACGCTCACCGCCGCGGCGCCCGCTTCTTTCTCGCCTACCACGAGCATGTATGGGATCTTCCGGAGCATCGCCCGCCGGATCTTCGCACCCACCTTGTCGCTCGAATCGTCCAACTCGGCGCGCAGGTTCGCGCGGCCCAGCGCCTGCATCACCGTTGCCCCGTAGGCATTGAACCTTTCGCTGACCGGGAGGACCGCCGCCTGGACCGGCGCCAGCCAGAGCGGGAAGTCGCCGCCGTAGTGCTCGATCAGGATGCCCAGGAACCGTTCGACCGAGCCGAGGATCGCCCGGTGGATCATCGCCGGGCGGTGCTCGCGGTTGTCCGCGCCGACGTACGTCAGGTTGAACCGCTCGGGCATCGCCAGGTCGACCTGGATTGTGCCGCACTGCCACGACCGGCCGAGGCAGTCGCGGACATGGTAATCGATCTTCGGCGCGTAGAAGGCCCCTTCGCCCTCGTTGATCTTGTAGGTCATGTGGCAGGCTTCGAGCGCCCCGCGCAGCGCCCCCGTAGCGTGCTCCCACATCTCGTCGGTGCCGATCGAGTGCTCCGGCCGGGTCGAGAGTTCCACCCGCACGTCCTCGAAGCCAAACGCCCGGTAGATGCGGTCCACGAGCGTGATGACGCCCAGGACTTCCGTCTGGAGTTGCCCGGGCAGGCAGAAGATATGCGCGTCGTCCTGCGTGAACTGGCGGACGCGCAGCAGGCCGGTCAGCGTGCCGCTCTTTTCGTGCCGGTGCACCATGCCCAACTCGGCCATCCGGATGGGCAACTCGCGGTACGAGTGCGGCCGGTCCAGGTAAATCAGGAGGCCGCCGGGGCAGTTCATCGGCTTGACGGCGTACGTTGACTCGTCGATCTGGGTGAAGTACATCGCCGCGCGGTAATTGTCCCAGTGGCCGCTGCGGATCCACAGGTCCTGGCTCAGGATGGTCGGCGTGCGGACCTCGACGTATCCGGCCTCGCGGTGGACATCGCGCCAGAAGTCCAGCATCTCGTTCAGGACGACCATGCCGGCCGGGTGCATGAAGGCAAAGCCGGGCCCCTCGTCGTGGAAACTGAACAGTTCCAGGTCCTTGCCGAGGCGCCGGTGGTCGCGCTTCTTGGCTTCCTCGAGGCGCCGGAGGTGCTCGTCGAGGGCCTTCTTGGAGAAGAACGCGGTGCCGTAGATGCGCTGGAGCATCGGCCGCGTCGAGTCGCCGCGCCAGTAACTGCCGGCCACGCTCAGCAGTCTGAAGGCCACGATCCGGTCGGCGCTGGGAAGGTGCGGTCCGCGGCACAGGTCCACGAAGTCAGCCGTCCGGTAGAGGGAGACGCGCTTGTCGGCCTGCGGGGCCGGCTTGGCCTCGGCCTGCACGGCCTGCTCGTCCTCGTGGATCAGGCCGGTCGCGATGTCCCTGAGAAGTTCAACCTTGTAGTCCTGCCCCGCCGTCTGCATCAGGGCCTGGGCCGCGTCGAGCGCCACCTCTTCGCGGACGAAGGGCGCGGCCGCCTTGACGATCTCGGCCATCTCGGCCTCGATCTTCGCCAGGTCCTCGTCGGTGAGGCGCTGCGGCAGGTCGAAGTCGTAGTAGAAGCCGTCTTCGATGGCCGGGCCAACGCCGAACTTGGCGTCACCGTAGAGTCGGCGCACCGCGGCCGCCATGACGTGTGCTGTGGAATGGCGCAGTATCAACAGGGCATCGTCGCTTTTGTCGGTCAGGATCTCGAGGTCGTGCGGCCCGCCTGGGCCGATGATGGTCAAGAGATCCACCAACTTGCCGTTCAGCCTGGCAGCGACGGCGGCTCGGGCCAGGCCTGAACCGATTCGGTTGGCCACGTCAGCGACGCTTGCCCCTTCGGCCACTTCCATCACGCTTCCATCCGGAAGTCTGACCATAGGCATAGCACTTACGTGCCCGAATCCCGCCATGGGCCGGGCCTTAATCCTCCAAAAGAACCCGCAGGTTCATCATCGGTGATTTCTCGGGGTGATGATAGATGATTTTCGCGGGGCTGTCAAGGTGCAGGGCTCGGCGGCCACGGAGCGGGCGATGATTCACCTGGGTGCCGACCAGGGGCGGCCCATCCTGCTTCTAGGGTTGCCATCGCTCCACCGATAGTCACCGTATCACATGGAGTCCCCCCAATAGCGAACCAAGCCCAGGGCGTCCGGCCCGGGGCGGACGAACGAGGACAAGGTTCTCGTGGTGAAAGGCGCCCTGGCCGCCAGGCCCCGACTCAGCGATGCTGCCATTGCCGAGCACGTCGGAGTCAGCGACCGGATGGTGGCCAGGTACCGGGCCGGGATGACTCCGAAAGATTCGGAGTCGGGGAATCGCACCGGCCGCGACGGCAGGACCATCAACACGGCCAACATCGGCAAGGCTGCTCGCCGGCGCTCCGGGCGGCCGCACGGCAGCGACGACGCGGACGCCGAGAAACCGTTCGACCTCCCCCCGCCTGCCGGGCCCACGAACGGCACCGAAGGCGAAGCACACCAGACCGGGGCCAGTGCCTGCCAGGTGACCGACCAACTCGGCCATGCCGTCGAGGGCAAGGTGGCCGAGGCCTTCCGGCGCCGTCACGAAATCCAGGCCCTGATGCTCGCCGTCCTGAAGGTCCAGACTGTGGTTCGAAGGGCCAGGGAGGTCGGGGACCCCCTGTTCGCCGACATCAGGGGGAGCCAGTTCCTGGCCGACTGCGAGAGCCTCTCCCGGCAACTCAAGGCCGCCTTGCCGTACGCTGTCTGCCCTCACTGCCGCGCTCTCGGCTGCGAAATCTGCCACGGTCGCGGATGGGTCAGCGAGTCTGCCTGGAACGCCGCACGGAAGGAACTCAAGGCAAGATCCCCGGGCGGTACCAGGTCGCCACAGGGCCGGGCATCTTCAATGCGCGGCGCGCGGCTTGCTTCGGTCCGCCCGTGCGACCCACAGACACCGGCAAGACCGTGACGTCACACGGCCCGAGGTCGCCGACCCCGCTGACGTGATAGGTGTTGTCCCAGCGCTCGGCCTTGTCCCGGATATCGCCGTGAGGCCCGCTCCTGGCGGGTTGCGCGGTAAGGCGCACAAGATTTGACCTGCCCCCGATCTTCGGTCCAGCCATTATGAGAGTCCAGCCAGGGTTGTAAAGGTGTCGTCTGGTTGTTTCCCCTAGTGCTGCCGTGGCCGTTGTTTCTGCCGTTGCCGTGGCCGCTACGCCGCCGGCGATCAAGATTCAGAGGGCCAACGGCAGGGCGAACCGTGGCAGTGGTCTACTCCTGGGCTGCAGCGACTTGTCCTGTCGGCGGGTCTTGCCCGTGTGGCCCATGGTAGGCCATCAGCCTGGCGGCGTACTGGAACTCCCAGGCCGCCAGGTAATACTTCTTCCGGCGGTAGTAGACGATGCCGAGGTTGTTGTGGGCCGGGCCGCAGACGCGCATCAAAGGCAAGCCCGGCGTTCGGCTGGAACTGGCCGTCACGTTCGAGGCCGGGCGTAGGCATCTGCCGATTGTCACGCTACGGCGCGCGGCCTGACAGGGCTGCCACCGACTCTGACCCCAGCGCCGCGGTCGAGGTCTGCGCTCATGACGCATGCTTGATCTCAAAGAGCGTCAAACTGCCTTCCCAACCAGTCGAACCCCCGCGTCTCGCCAACCGTGGCACGCCGAAAACTGCGTTTCCGTTACGGCCCTCACCCTGACACAAGGCAGACCCATTCTCGGTGGCCCCAGCCCAATCCCCCTGGACCACTTCTGGCCAACTTCAGTGCACCGTTTGCAAAAGTCGGCGCACGCGCTGCTCCACTTCAAGGCGTTTGGGCGAGCCCTGTCGCATCAAGATTGCCGAAGAGTTGCCCGACAGCACCAAATCACCAAGCCATTTCCTTAGAGATTCCGAGTTTGTGATCATATCGAGCATTTGACTATCAGGAATGTCGGACAGAAGCGCTAGCGGACCCTCCTCGAGAGGCCCGAGTTTGATCAGGACCAGGACGAGCAAGTCCCCTCTTGCCCCAGGCGGCAGTCCCCCAAAGCCCTTCCAGAGCTGGACCACCAATTTGTCATAGGACGCACCTCGACCCGTCATTGTCACCGTGAGGCAGAAATCATCAATATTCATCATTGCTGCATGCTTGTCGCGCGCAGCAATATAGTCTTTGACCAGCGCCTCCTGCATTGGCGTAAGGTCTTCCAACGCGGACCCCGAGTTGACTTCGAGACAGAACATGGTTGCCCCAAGGAGCGCCTTATGGGTTCCAACTGGGAATCGACGATAGATCTGCCGAAGTTGAGGAAGCAAATGCGCGGCGCGCCGGCCCAGGAGAAAAAGCCGGCACTCTTCAAACAACTGTGGATCAGACTCGATAAGCTCCAGGACAAGGGGCTCGATATTCTCTGGCAGGGGGCCCTGTATCCCCCCACAGACATACACGATCACCCCGGCGTGCCTATGCCAGGCCTCACCTCTGGCTTTATCGCTGGTGCCAGAGGAGCGCCGATCAAGCGCCGCCTGCAAAGGGGCCCAATCGGCCCACTTGACAAGTGTTCGGTAACCAGCCCTCAGGACGGATGCGTCTTGTTCCCTTTGGACCGCACCCTGGAGCAAAGAACGGTCGGCGTCTGAACCAGTTGTCATACGCCCAAGCGCGCCGCATGCGACCATTCTGACAACAGGACTCGAATCGGAGATTGCCGTGCGCACCAACGTTAATGTCTCCTGCTCAAAGGCCGGGTTCGCGCCGCCGGCCTCGGGCAGGAGCGACAAGGCAAGAATGGCCCTCGCCCGCGTCTCTGGCTCCTGGGACTGGCCGAATAGCCTTGCCGCAACGCGGACGACATCCTGTTGGGGGAAGCGTGCGAGTGATTGTAGAACCGGGAGTTGGCTCAAAGACAGAGCCTCTTCGGCGAAAGAGTTGCCGGGGTTACCAATGCGGATACGCGACAAATCCTCCTCTATGGCGGCGTCGATGGAGCCAGAGCAACCCACGGCTACAAGCACCAGCCCGAGTGGGAGAATTCCGGGCAGCCAACTTGACTTATATTGTCGCCTGGCCAACCCAGCCCATCGCATAAATCGCCACATGCTAAGGCACACCGTCAGTTGCCTCCTGCCTTAGGGGTGCTTCCCAAACACCCTGCCTCCGAACTGCTCCCCAAGGGGATCGGGGGCGCTGCCCACGTGTAGCCGTTACTTGCGTAAAAGATGTCCGTCATCCATTTGTACAGGTCTGCTGGCATAACCGCTTGACTTGCGTTACTCGACTTCTGTATGTCGCTCGCGTTGCCAAGGTCGTCCGCCACATCCGAAGTTCTCGAAGTCAGCCTTCCTGTAGCCCTCGTTGTGTACAATGCCACCGCTGCACCTACAAAGGTTCTGGTCCATCTCTGCATATTCTGAAGGGTAGGCAAACCAAACGTGTCCGGGCCGAAACGCGGAACGTCTTTTTTCGTATGGATGTTGTAAGCAGCACCTATGACAGAATCGGCCTTGGCCCCGGTCGCCCAATCCCAATCATAGTAGGGCATGAAGAACCCGGACCCGATCAGCGGTGGCACGACTGTCAGCATTGTTCCGAGGGTCGCAGCCGTCGGTGGCGGGAACAGGCACTTGCACTTCAGCGAGATCTTCACTGCGCACCTGACGAAAAAGGTAGTGATTAGACCCGGACTCGATTCAACCACCCCATGTCCGCAGTTATAGATTAGAGTAGCCTGGGCCATCTGGCCTTCGCTGTCGCGATTGCACTCCTTGTCTATATCTCCTTTGATCTCGACACTTTGAGGATCAACCGTCTTCCGGCCGGCAATAAGGGCTCTGAGAAAATGCTCGAAGTCGGGTTTGGTCAGACCCCTGGGGTCTGTGTAGTCCTCAG
>Ga0315282_10013691_pt1 | contig 12176 bp, 11 predicted proteins | sample YL17G07_20_MG_FD_203693 | JGI IMG/M metagenome (GOLD analysis project Ga0315282, IMG submission 203693) | Sediment microbial communities from Yellowstone Lake, YNP, Wyoming, USA - YL17G07_20 | ecosystem: Environmental > Aquatic > Freshwater > Lake > Sediment | place: USA: Wyoming | collected... | reverse complement strand
ACCGCTGGAAGAAGGCCTCGGGGGTGGCCTGGACCTGGGGGAACAAGGGCTCCCGCCCTTCCAGGGTCTCGTACAAGGCCTGGCTTAACGCCCGCGGCGCCCGGAGGATCACCGCCGTCCAGAACTGGACCAAGGCCTCCAGGGTCCAGACCCGGTGGCGTTCGGTGCGCCGGACCGTGGCGAAGACCGTCTGACAGAGGGCCTCCGTGATGTGCGCCTGGAGGAGTGCCAACACCCGGGCAAGATCGACCCGTACCACGCCTGCTTTGGCAGCGCCCATAGCACCTCCTTTGTGAAAGGGGCCTATGGGTCTCCAGTATACACGCTGCTTGAACAATGTGGTGCAACTTATTGCAAAACATGGAAAATTAACTTAGCGGGGTTGACCTTAATGCCGGTATCCTTCTCGAATTCGGGGATGTAGAGTTGCGATTCCGCGGTGTCCAGGGCCGTGTACATGTGCAGGACCTGGCCCCCCTGGGCCGGCATTGCCCAGGCCACCGCCACCACCATCGCCAGTAGACCCAAGGCCCGTTTCATTGCCCGTACCCTCCTCTCATCCTCAGGGCCGGATCGGACCGCAACCTGGAAGCCAAGCGTGCAGCGATCACGTAGTGCTGCGTTCACCGACCCCCTACCTGATCTCCTCCACTTTCACCGGTCGCCCCTCCTTCAGCGACTTTGTAGCCGCCAGACCCATGATCACCGGTACCAGCCCATCCCGCCCCGTGAGCGGGAGCGTGCTACCGGTCTAGATGCAGCGGACGAGCTCCCGCATCTCGGCCACGTAGGCGTCGAGGTAGCGCTCCAGGAAGAAATAGAGCGGCGTGGAGAAGTGAACGCCATGAGCGGCGAAGTGGACGTGGTTCTCTGGCGTGCGGTTCGACACGAGCACCATGCCGGCCGAGCCGAAGACCTCCACGCGCTGGTCGTAGCCGTAGACCGCCTTGCGGCTATTGTCGATAGTGGCCAGCGCGCCGTTTGCGAGGCGCATCGTGACGATGCGCGTGTCCACGTCGCCGTCGCGGCACAATTCACGCAACCTCTGCCATGCGGACGGGACGGCGTTCCCTGAGCGAGCGGGTTGCCGCCATGGCCACCTGCAGCGCCGCCAGCCCATCGCGGCCGGTGCAGGGGCTCGCCGACTCCCCCTTCGCCACCCGCACGAACTCGGCGAGCTCCGCCCGGTAGGCGTCCTCGAAACGGATGAGAAAGTTCTGCCACGCTGGGCCCGCGGGCCGCGGGACGCCCGGCTCAAGCGAGCGCAGCGGGGTGCGCGGGCCGAGTCCCACGGTCACGCTGTCGCGGGAGCCGAAGATCTCCGTCCGGATGTCGTAGCCGAGGGGGTCGTGGCGGGCGACGGTCAAGACCGCCAGCGTCCCGTCGCTCATGCGGAGCGTGGCGACCGCCGTGTCGACGTCGCCGTACTTTGCAAAGACCTCGAACCCGCGGACGCTGCCGTCGGCGTACACTTCGTCCACCTCGGCGCCGGTCAGCCAGCGGAGGACGTCGAAATCGTGGATCGAGAAGTCGCGGAAGAGCCCGCCCGAGGTGGGGATGTAGGCCTCGGGCGGCGGGGCCGGATCGTGGCCCGCCAGGCGGATCGCGTAGATCGTGCCCAGCTTCCCCGTCGCGATCAGCCGCCGGGCCTCCCGGTAGGCCGGATCAAAGCGCCGCTGGAAGCCGATCTGCAACTGGATCCCTGCCGCCTCTACGTGCTCAACGACGCGCCGGCTCTCCTCGAGTTCGAGAGCGATCGGCTTCTCGCAGAAGACCGGCAGGCGGCGGTCCGCCCCGGCCCGGATGAGTTCGGCATGCGCATCAGTGGGGGCGGCGATGACGATCGCCTCCGCCCGTTCCAGGGCGGCCTCGACGGTTTGGACCGCGCTCGCCCCGACCACCCGGGCAACCTCGGCCGCCCGGGCCGCGTCGACGTCGGCAACGAGGAGTTCAGAAACCCCGGGCGTGCCGGCCAGAAGCCGAGCGTGGAGTTGCCCGATCCGCCCGGCGCCGAGCAGTGCGATCCTCACCGTGAACCACCAATCGAGGTCACTCGGTCGACCCCGAGGCCGCCGGATGGCCTCCGGAGGGGACGGCGGTTCTCATCCACCGGCGCTACTCATGCGCCCGCAGGAGCGTAAAAATAGGCCCTGATCCGAAATTCCGGATCTCGCCAAGATCGGCCAGGCTTAACCTGGCACACCAAAGAACGCCAAGGCTGATGCTCGGATACGGGCACCGAAGCCTCGGGATTCCTGCCCCCAGGCGGGGTCGTCCGAGCTGGGCGGCCCCGTGATAGACGCTGATTCCTCTTGGCGACCTTGGCACCTTTGCGAGAGATGGACTTCTTCGGATTGGGGTAAACTCGCCTTCAGATCGACCCTCCCCGCTATTACCTGTGGTATTCCCCCGACCCTCGAATGCTAGGGAGCCAGCTCCTTGGCGTGGGCCTTGATGTAGTCAATAAGGTCTTTCCGGATGCGCTCCCGCGGAATCGCCGTCTTGGTCAGGACCTCCAGCTTGGGGAGGATCTCCCAGACGATGGGCGGGGCCTGGTCCGTGATGTCGGTCCCGGGATACTGGAACATGGTGGTCAGCAGCCGAATCTGCTGGTCGTCGGAAAGGAGATAGTTGATGATCTTGAAGGCCACCGGCTTGTACTCCGGAGGAATGTTTGAGGGAACGGCTAGGTAGGCCCCGGTGATTTTGTCGGCCCCCTCCTCCGGATACACGGCCTTGATGGTGGGTGGCAAGGTTCCCTGGCGGGCCGACCACAGGGAGTAGTTGACAAGTGCCATCACTTCGATGACACGAACTTGTGCCAGAACATCGTTGACACGGTTCCAGCAGACCGTCCGCGGGAGCTCATCGGAGCTGGTACGGCACGTCGCTGATGAGCTTCCCATCGAGCGTCACCGAGAGCCGTTGGTGGGTCACATCGACCGTCGCCACGACGTACTCGTACTGAGCCTCCGGCGGCAACGGGAAGGATTCCCCGAAGACGTCGAGGCGGCCATTGCTGCGGATGAACCGGACCAGGTGGTACCGCCCGATCTCGGGCTTGGGCAGCGGGCACTGGGGCGCTGCCTCGGCAGCCGGGAACCGGAGCGGGTGCCCTTGGCGCTGCAGGGCCGTGAGCGGCGTCTGCCCCCCGAGCCGGCTGTAGCGGTACCGGCTGTTGTGCCGCTGCTCGAAGCCCAGGCTGGCCGGGCCCAAGGCCGGGAAGTCTGCCACGGTGACCCGCGCGAGGAACTTGGCCTCGTAATGATCGTTGAACTTCTCGACCACCCCATTCCGCCAGGGCTCCCGGAACGGGATGAACCAGGGCTCGATCCCCTGCCCCAGGCAGAGCCGGATGAGCAAGCCCATGCCCCGGGGGTGCGCTGGACTCCCGTAGAAGACCATCTCGTTGTCGGCCTGGACGGCCTCGGGGAGGCCCAAGCGGTGCCATGTCGCCCAGAGCGCATTCACTGTGGCTTGGCCGGCCCGCCGCTCGACCGGCTCGGTGGCACAGCGGATGGTCGCCACATCCACGGTGTTGAGACTCCAGAACCGCACCGGGCCCCGGAGGTAACAGGGGCCGACGTAATCGAGTTGGTGCACCTGGTTCGCCCGCTCGGCGGGCAGCGCGGGGTACACCTTCCCCTTGGGCACGTAGCGGCCCGTGCGCCGGTACGTCAGCCCTTCGCGCGCCACGATCCGGTTGATGGTCCGCACCGAGGGGAGCGGCGTGACGGCCAGTTCCTCCAGGCGCCACCGGATGTTCTGCGCCCCGCAGAAGAGGCCGGCGTTGTAGAGTTCCAGGCGAATCAGGCGGACCGCTGCGACCACATCGGCGGGCAGCGCCCCCGGATGGCCATGGGGTTGGCGGGAGCGCTCGGCCGCCCAAGTCACACCGCCCTCGGTAGCCCGGGTACACCACTTGTACACCCACTGGCGCGAGCGCCCCAGCGAGGCAGCGATGGTCGTCACGTCCTCGCCCGCACGGTAGCGCCTGACCGCCCGCTCGCGGTCGTCGGTAAGTCGGCGTCGGTTGTCCATGGGTCCCTCCTTGCGAAGAGACCCAGGATGGGAGGCTTCCCGCTCCCGCGGCAAGTCGGAACGTGTTACCGGCTGTCATCGACGTCTTGGCACTCCGTGGTGTCAACGATGTAGTGGCACTTGTCAAGTAGTCCTGGGCATAGTGGGAGATCCAGGTCTCGCCCGAGTTGAAGTCCTCGAACATGTTCGGTGGCTCGGCGGGCAGCGGGAGCCTGGCGTGATTGGTAAAGTCCTTGAGCTTGTTCCAGGCGTCAACGAAGGCGGGGTCCTTCTCCAACTGGGCTATGGGCAGGGCCATTTTCTCCTTCAGGAAGGCGTGCAGAAACACCACGCGCTGCCGCCAGGCCGCGCTGGACTTGGCGTCGGGCCGGACCATGCCGATGTGCCCCCTGAACTCGGTCCGGCGATCGTAGAACTCCTTCCAGGACTTGGGTGGGTTCTTCACGTACTGGGTGTTGTAGATAAACGCATACGAGGTTCGCCAATACAGGGCGGCCTTGCTCTGTAGGTCCACGCCCTCGTCGGATTTGAGGTATCCGGGTCCCACCTTGGCGAGATTTGGTACGTTGGTGGTATTGAGAGTTTCCAGGGGTATCCCCGAGGTGACCCACGCGGCAATGGACTTTGGAAAGACGAGGTGCACGTCCCCCTGCCCTGGCTTCCAGGCCTTGGTCTTTTGAATCTGCTCGGCGTCGCTCGTCACGAGGTAGTTCAGGTTCACGCCCAGGCTCTGCCTCACCGCCGGGATCACGTACTTCTGCCAGTAGGCCTGGAAGTTCGCCCCCGATTCCGTGTCGGCCATCACCAGCTCGGTCGGCGCCGAAGCCGCCACGGCGGGGCCGGGTGTGGCGAGGGAGGAAAACGCCAGCGTGAAAATCACGAGCAACGTCACGGGCATCCACATTCGGCTTTGCATGGCTTGCCCCCTTCTCCGTTGAGAACCCAAGGTTCCCAGAACGATCTGCTCAGGTGTGGCCCGTTCGTGTTCCATCACCCCCCTCCGCCCCCGAAGGGGCTTTCACGAGCAAAGCAATTATCCCTCATCTCGGTCATACTGTGCAAATGTCTGAGCGAAACTGCCTCTCACCCCGTATTGCCGTTGGCTTTGCGATGGGATGGCTTTAGCCATACGCGCCTCGTTGTGGGCGCCGCCCGGTCGATGGCAGTGCAGATGGCCGCGCGGGCGCCGTCAAGCGTGGTCATGGTCCGGCCGATCATAGGCCATTGGCCTGTGCTCAGCGTTCGATTTGCGCCAGCAGCTCCAGAATGTCCAGCGGCAGGCGGACGATCCCGTCCGGCTCGGCGATGAGGTCCGCGCCGGTTTTGGTCTCGCCCGATGGCATGAGCAGCACCCGGCCGACGCCGGCCCGGCGGCCGCCCAGCACGTCGCGGTCGATGGTGTCACCTACGTACCAGCAGTCACCCAGGTTCACTCCCAGGAAGCCGGCCGCCCGTTCAAAGATGCCGGGGTTGGGCTTGCGCATGCACACCTCGTCCGAGTAGATCTGCACCCCGACGTAAGGCTCGAAGCCGTGCTGGTGCATCAGCAGCCGACTCTCGGCGCCGGCCAGGGCGTTGCTGACGACGCCCACCGGCAAAGCCAACTCCGCCAGCCTGCGTAGCAACTCGAGTGCGCCCTTCCTGGGCGGCCGATCCAAGGTGGCCCTTTCCAGGCGCTGGCACAGCCGCGAACTGTGGCGCCCCACGATGCCCCGCGAGGCGGCCGGCCAGTCGCCCGCCACCAGCTCCTCCCAGAACTCCCGGTGACGGATCTCGCGCGGGAAGGGCCGCCGCGCCTGAGCGTTCTTCCAATCCCGGTACGCCTGCCAGCCCGCGCGCACGTCCGCTTCGATGCGGGCCGGCTCCAGGACATTGGCACCGGCAGCCATGAGCAGCTCGTGGACTTCGGCGGCGACCTCCGCTAGCTCGCCATCGCGGTGGATGACGTCGACCAGGACGCCGCCAAAGTCCAGCAGTATTGCCCGCGGAGCCTTCACACGCGCACCTCCGGCGGTTGGCGAGTCGGTCCGAGGCGGGTGCCGTCCTCGGCGAAGAGGTGGAGGTCATCTGCGCTCACCGAGCAGCTGGTCGGCCCGGCGCCGATTTCCTGGAAGGACACCCCAAACAGGGTCGCATCCAACACCCGGACGCTCGCTATCCAGGTCGAGCCGGTGGGCAGCAGGGTCTCGATGCGCGCCGGTTGCACCCAGCAGCCGTTCCGGCCGCCGAGACCCAGCCAGACCGCCTCCGGGCGGATGCCAATCCACCAGGCAGCGTCCGCGGATGGGCCGATCACCCTGCGGGCGAACTCGAGCAGCGATGCCCCGAGGCTGCCGGCATCGTCGCCGCGCAGCGGCACGATGTTGATGGGCGGGTTGCCGACGAACTCGGCCACGAAGCGGTTGGCGGGGCGGCGGTAGATGGTCATCGGCGCCCCGATCTGCTGGATACGCCCGGCGTTCATGACCGCCAACTGGGTGCCGAGCGTCATGGCCTCGAGCTGGTCATGGGTGACGAACACGATCGTGCTGCGCAGCTCTTGATGGATGCGCTTCAGCTCGGCGCGCATCTCCAGCCGCAGCCGAGCATCCAGGTTGGACAGTGGCTCGTCCAGGAGCAGCACCTGCGGGTTCACGGCCAGCATCCGCGCCAGGGCCACCCGCTGCTGCTGTCCGCCGCTGAGCTGGGCCGGGTAGCGGTCCGCCACCTGCTCGATGTGCAGCAGGCGCAGGACGTCCGCTACCCGGGCGTGGCGCTCGGCCCGAGGCACGCCGCGCACGGTCAGGCCGAACTCGGTGTTCTCCTCGACCGTCAGGTGCGGCCACAGCGCGTAGCTCTGGAAGACCAGGCCCATGCTGCGCTTCTCAGGCGGCACGAACCGGCCCTGGGCGACCGAATCGAGCACGCGACCGCCGACACTGATCTCGCCCGAGCTGGGCTGCTCCAGCCCGGCGATCATCCGCAGCGTGGTGGTCTTGCCGCAGCCCGATGGGCCGAGCAGGCACATGAAGGCGCCGTCCGGGATGGTGAGAGTCAGCTCTTCGACGGCCCGCACGCCACCCGGGAATTGCTTGCTGACACCGGTCAGAGTGATCTCCGGCATCTGTCTCTTATCCTTCGAGTCCGGACGCGAGGCTGCTACCGGTGAGTCGCTGGGCGAGATACGTGACGGCGACGGCCAAAGCGGCGATGACCAGCACCGCGGCGTTGGCCAGCTGCTGGTAACCGTATTCCTGCAGGCGGATGGACAGCGTGGTGAGCACGTCCGTGCCCGGCGTGGCCAGCATGATGACCACGCTCAGCTCCTTGAGGCCGGCGATGAACGGGAGGATGATCCCCGTGGTCAGGGCCCCTTTCTGGATGGGCACCACGATGCGCCGGACGCGTTGCCACCAGCGCGCGCCGCAGATCTGGGCCGCCTCCTCGGGCTCGCGGCCCAGCTGCATCATGGCCGCGATACCGGCTCGCGAGGCGAAGGGCAGGTAGGTCACGGTCAGCACCAGGACCAGCAGGGACAGCGTGCCGTAGAGCGCCGGTATGGGGCCGCGCCGAACGGCGAACAGCGACAGGTAAGCCGCGGCGAAGGCGATGCCCGGCACGAGGTAGGGCAGGAACGAGACCTGTCGCAGGAAGAAGGACAGCCGGGTGCCATGCATGCGCACGACGACATAGCCGACGGACAGACCCAGAAGCCCGCACACAATCGCGGCCAGGCCGACGATGCGGAAGCTGTTCCAGGCGGCGGCTGCGAGGTCGGGACCGCGCAGCAGGCCCGTCGGGTAGCCGACGAACGCGGGCAGGCGCCGGGCGATCCAGAAATCGGCGGTGAAGTTGCCGAACTCGAAGCGACCGGGAATGCGCATGACCGTGGACAGGATCAGGGTGCCCAGCGGAACGACCACGGTCGCGCAGAAGGCGGTGACGGCCAGGGCCAGGGCCGGAATACGCCAGCCGCGGAGGCGCGTGCGGCGGTCCATCGCGCCCTTCGATCCAACGGTGACGAACCGCTGCTGCTCGCGCAGCAGCCAGGTGTCCATAGCGACGATACCGATGCCGATGCCGATGATCACCGCTGAGAGGACGGCCATCACCCCGGTGCTGCCGCCGCGGAAACTCTGGTACAGCGAGGTGGACAGCACGTTGTAGTTGACCGGCAGCCCCAGGATGTACGGGGTGCCGAACGTGCCGAGCACTCGGGAGAACGTCAGCAGGACGGCCGACATGACCGCCGGCAACATCAGTGGCACTACGATCCGGTGAGTGGTGGTCCAGCTTCCCGCGCCGAGGATGCGCGCCGATTCCTCGAGCTGTGAGTCGAAGCGCCGCAGCGCATTGCCGAACAGCAGGAAAGCGAACGGGAAGTAGTGGAACGCGAGCGTGACGACAATCGGCAAGGCTCCATAGGCCAGCCAGTTTGGCGGGTGGAAGCCCATGGCCTCGAGGAAGCCAACCTGGCCGCCGATGGTGCGGTTCTTGAACACAGTGAGCCAGGCCAGTGCAAACGTCCACGACGGCATTATGTACGGGACCACCAAGACCGTGGCCAGCCACGTCTGGCCGGGCATATCCGTGCGGACGACCAGCCACGCCAGCGCCCCGCCGAGCGCCAGGGCCAGCACGGTTACACCGACGGCAACCACCAGCGTGTTCAGCAGCGGCTCCCAGAAGAGCAGCTTGCTGATGGGCGATCGGAAGGCGCGCCACAGGTAATAACTGGTGAAGTCGCCCGCGGGCAGGCGAATCGTGGCCTCGTCGCCAAACTGCACGCGAACGGCGTCGGACAGCATGGCGGCAATGGGCGCGATGACCAGGTAGAGGAAGATGACCGAAAGGCCGATGCCGAGCGCCACAGTCGGCTCATAGCGCGCCCTTTGCAGGTGGTAAGAGAGCGTGCCGCGCCACGGGGCGCGCGGTAGCGCGACCGCGGCGCTCATCGTGGCCCTCCTTCGTCCTTTTGAGCCGCCAGGCGAAGCATCCCCGCTCTGGCAGAGGGCCGCAGATGCTTCGCTTCGCTCGGCATCACAAACGGGTTTACTTGCGGTTCAGCCGCCATAGGTCGGATAGGCGCTCGCGCATCTGCCAGGCGCGATCGTTGCCGCCTGGCGTCAGAAAGATCAGGTTCTTCTCCCAGAACTCCCGCGGGCCGAGATGCTCATTCCGGCCGGGAGCGACGTCCAGGTTCGCTGAAAAACCGCCGTGCTGGTTGATCGTCGGCGCGGCGCCCTCCGCTGTCATGAGGTAGTGGACGTATAGCTTGGCCGCGTTGGGTGACGGTGTGTTGTGGACGATGACGGCATAGCGCGGGTACGCGTAACCGATCCACGGCCTGATGCTTTTGCACGGGGCCAACTTCTCCCCCTGTGGAGGCGCCTCGGAGAACTTGCCCAGCGACATGATGCCGACTGGCGCCTCCTTTTGCCCTGGGGCGCCGACGGAGCTGGCGGAGTCGTTGTCTGACTTGGTGACGATCGGCTGGTTGGCGGCCAAGCGAACGATGAACTCGTAGCCGGCGTTCTTCTCCCTCGTCTGCAGCGCGTTGCCGTAGCGCTGCTGGTAGGCGGCCGCCAGCTTCCTGGCGTTGTCGTCGGTCGTCAGCCACGAGAACCAGGTGATTTCCTCGGGCGTGTCCAGCGGGTCGCGCAGGGCGACCTTGCCCCGCCATTTTGGGTCAGTCAGATCCCAGATGTTGTTGATCGGGCAGGCGCCGTACGCCTCCGGGTTGTAGGCCACGACTTTGGCGTCCCAGATCTGCACCAGAGGGTTCTGCCACTCCTTGGGAATGGAATTCAGCATGTCCGGCGGCACCCAGTTGTCGACGAAGCGCTGCGGGATTAACCGCGCCTCGACCAACGCGCCATCCTCGATCGACAGCACACCGAGCTTGACGTTACCCGACTGGACCTCGCGGCTGACCTGCTGCACCTGGGTGGCGCTGTCGGCCTTGGTGCCGTTGACCTTGATCCCATATTTGGCCGTGAAGTTCGTGGCCAGGTCCTTGACGACGCCGGAGTTGTTAAGGGTGGTGAGCGGTGGTTCCTTCTTGGCGGCAGCAACGAGCGCGCCGAGGTCGAACTTCTCCGCGCTGGCGGCCGGCGCCTGACTGGCTTCGGCCTGGCTGGTGAGCGCGGTCGGTGCCCCTTGACCGCACACCGCAAGTACCAGGATCGCGCCAATGGACGTAACGTGGCGTTTTACTGAGATATTCATGGCTATCCCTCCCTGCCAGGATTGGTTGCCACGATGACCTTGACGCCTGACTTTTCCAGCAAGTCGAGCTGGGGGCGCGGCGTCGCCGCATCCGTAATGACCGCGGTGATGGCGTCGAAGCCGGCGACCATTGCCAGCGACAGCCGGCCGAACTTCGTATGGTCGGCCAGCACGTACGCCTCGGCCGCACGTTCGATCATGCGCCGGTCGACCGCCGCCCGCTCGATGCTGGCGTTGGAGATGCCCTCCTGGGTGATTCCGGAGCAGCCGATGAAGGCCTTGCGCGCGCGGAGCTGGGCCACCGCCGTCTCCGCCAGTGGTCCGGAGAGGCCGCCCCCCTGCGCACTGGCGCGCCCGCCGGTCGAGATCACCGTGATGCCTGATTGGACCATCAGCTCAGCGACGGCATGCACCGAATTGGTGATGATCGTCACGCGCTCACGGCCGGCCAGACAGCGCGCCATTGCCAGGGATGTCGTGCCGCTGCTGAGGAAGATGATGTCGCCATTTTCGACCAGGGCGGCAGCAGCGCGGCCAATGTGCGCCTTGGCGTCCGCCTGCAGGTGCTGGCGCTCATCGTAGGGGACGCTGACCGCCAGGCGGCCGGGCGACAGCGCGCCACCGCGGGTGCGCCGCAACACGCCCTCCCGCTCGAGGAGCGCGAAGTCGCGCCGGATGGTGACCTCGGACACGCCCAGGTCCTCGGTCAGCTCGTGCACTGACACAATGCCCCGCTGGTCGACCAGCGATCGAATTCGGTCGAGTCTTGCCGCGGGGATTTTCATATTCATAACTATTTAATCAATATGGATCAAATGCGAACATAATGTCAAGGGAAATCTCGGATGGGCTCGATCCTGAGGTGCTGCCGGAGGTGGGAGCCGGGCGGCGCTACGCCAAGTGCTCTGGGTCATAATTTCGGTGACGTATTCTCGGGCCTGGCCCCCCTGGGTCAAGCGGCTACCTGCCAGGTCCACCACGATCGGTTCCAACCCCTTCTCCCTGACAAAGGCGGCGCCGGCCGCCGTGGTGATGAAGCGGCCTCCCCTCCCGCAGACATGCCCCCGGTACATGATGAGCTGCCCGTTCGCCATGCCCAGCACGGCCCGCTGTCCCGCCAGGTCCAGCACCGTGATGTCGGCATCCGCGCCCGGTCCGAGGTGCCCCTTGTTCTTCAGCCCCAGGATCCTGGCCGGATTGGCGCTGGTCTTGCGGACGAAGTCCGCCAGGGAGGGCGCCTGGAGCGTGACCAGCGAGAGCCCAAGCTCCACGATGACGTTCCGGGGGATGTCGCCGCCGGCGATCCGGGAGCTCCGAGACCTCACGCGCTACCGCAAGGTCCTCATCCAGGAGCGGACCCGGGAGGCCAACCGCCTCCACAAGGTCCTCCAGGACGCCGGGATCAAGCTCGCCTCGGTGGCGACCAACATCCTCGGAGTCTCGGGGCGAGCCATGCTGGAGGCCCTCGTGCAGGGGACGACCGACCCTGCGATCTTGGCCGAGCTCGCCCGGGGGAAACTCCGGGCCAAGCTCCCCGCCCTCCGCGGGGCGCTGGCGGGGCGCTTCCGGCCCCAGCACGCCTTCCTGGTGAGCCAACTCCTGGCCCACCTGGACTACTTGGAGGAGGCCATCGGCACGCTGAGTGCACGGATCGCGGAGGTGATCGCCCCTTTCGCAGCGGAGCTGGCCCGGCTGGACACGATTGATGGGGTGAACCGCCGCACCGCCGAGGGCCTGATCGCCGAGCTCGGGGTGGACATGGCCGTCTTCCCTAGCGACCGCCCCCTGGCCAGTTGGGCCGCCCTGTGCCCCGGGAACAACGAGAGCGCGGGCAAGCACAGGTCTGGGAAGACCCGGAAGGGCAACCGCTGGCTCCGGAGCGCCCTCATCGAGGCGGCGCTGGCGGCTGTCAACACGAAGGGGAGCGC
>Ga0315282_10013690_pt1 | contig 12177 bp, 14 predicted proteins | sample YL17G07_20_MG_FD_203693 | JGI IMG/M metagenome (GOLD analysis project Ga0315282, IMG submission 203693) | Sediment microbial communities from Yellowstone Lake, YNP, Wyoming, USA - YL17G07_20 | ecosystem: Environmental > Aquatic > Freshwater > Lake > Sediment | place: USA: Wyoming | collected... | reverse complement strand
TAGAATGCTGAAGAGTAGTCCAATCGTCCAAGGTTATAGAGTACATAGTTACTTTGAGGTAGTCTTGAGTTGATGAGCAAGCGACCCGCGGCTACGGAGGAGGCGATGTCTGCATATATCCCATTCCAAATCGGTGCCGCAAAGCTCGTACCCCACCAACCATTTCGCCAACACGCGGAATTGGTGCATGCACCGCCAGCTGCTGATGTCGAACCGGAGTAGTAAAGGAAAAGATGATTCGCTACGGCGGCGACATCAGGGATGCCACGCATCTGATCGGTGACCGTACCACTTTGGTAATCGGGGCGGGAGAATAAGATGCTCTTACCACCTCCGGTCCCAAAGCCTCCCGCATCGGGCAATCTCCAGGCTGTTTCTTGGAACCCAGAACCAGGTGACCCTGTAAGATTCGTACCTCCCACCGCGGTCACACTGAGGTCCGAAGCGGGATAAGTTACTGTTAGTGTGGAACCACATATAGGGTTCCCAAACAAATCATGACTTTCGTTGTAAGAACCGCAATCGCCGCTTGCCGGAAAAACGGAGATGCCCTCAACGAAATTCTGCAACAGAGAAGAGATTTGAGTGGCGAGCGACGCCTTGGTGTCCAGGTACTCGTTCTCGCCCCAGCTATAACTAAACATATTGACCGCATTATCGTCCGCTATTTTTTGAAACAAGTACTTTCGGTCATAACTGGTTGGTAGCATGTATACTTTGAAGGATGCACCGGGAGACATAGCAGCTGCCCATTCAACATCGAGCGTGGCCTCTACGGCATTCGCATCATCTGTGGGAGGCGGGCTGTTCTGGATAACCTGAATGGGAGTGATTGAAGGCACCGTATATCCAAAATGGTTCAAGAATTGATTTACATCGTCTAAGCGGGCGTTACCTTGCGCAGCTATACCTACAGTTTGGCCTGTCCCGTCGAAATGGTTGCTTATCAGGGTGCTAACTTCATATCTATTTCGAACATAATCAGGCACGACACCCGATGGTTGTGAATCTGCCTCAGGTCGCAGCGTTGAGTGTGAAAGAGGAAAAGAAAGAGGATAATCGTTAAGTCCCCCTATGGCGACGATGTATGGGGCAAGCTGAGATGGGACGGACGGATCATTATTATTCGCGAAGAATCCAATTCCGTTGTAAGTGTACGTGCTTATCTGAACGTTGAAAGAGGTTTGTACGATCGGAAGCGACGCATTTGCAGCAATCATCATCATGCTCGGAGACAGATAATCAATTGTAAAACCCTGGTCCTTTAGCCAAGAGGTAGTTTGTTGAAATATCGCGTTGGGAGGGCCAAAGCGCTCTCCGAACTCAACCGGCGTCAGATACTTTCCAAAGTTCCCTGAAGCTGGATTATGAAGATCCTGAACGTAAGCATCTAATGCAGATTGGTTCTGCACAGAAAAGAAGACTTGAACATTAAGGCCGCTAGTCAGCGCGGCAGCAATTTTCCCTCTGGCGAGAAGCTCCGTGGCGTTGCCATTCTTGACGATTGGCAGAACATTTCCAGGTATGACTGTTGTCGCATCTGAAGGAGAGAAGCCTGCGGTAACTCCGGGCGAATGCGCTTCCATCATTGAAGTCAGCATTACTCCTATCAGGAGTAGGGTGACGAGAGGGCGCAAAGCTATATTATGGGTTGAATCCACTCAAGGCCGCAGCTTGCCATATGGTGAGCGATATTGTTTCTTAACCTCTTGCTTTATGTCTTAGGGCATAGCGCTGATGTACCGCCAAGATATCATCAGGTTCTTTGATTCAAGCCTGTTACGAAGCGCTCTCAGCCTGTATGACGCTGGGGCTAGGCGTTCTTTTAGAGGCTGTTGGTGCACGCCGAGTTTATCCCCAAGTCGAGAGAGGAAAGAGCCTGACAATGGCCTCAGCTATGATCGGTAACATGTCGTCTAGCAAGTTTTCATGACAAAACACGAGCAAAGGGATTGCAGGCGATCCCCTACCCCGCCACATGAACTCAACACAGACCGAAGCATAATCCCAGCAGCCTCTGTGGATGAGCCCCGTTTACATCAACTGCGCAGGTTAACTGCTAGTCGGATTCTGGGCGGGGTAGGAAATTCTGCGAATTTGTACTAGGATTCAGCTCGAATCGTTCTGTTTCTGCCCTGCTTAGGAGTGAGTTTGTAAATGGAAATGTTATGTCTTTTACGAGGTCGGCGAGTACGTAGATTATGCACGGTCTTCCATCGGGAACCGCTCCCGAACATGCCGCACGTTCTCGTCCAAACATCGCTTCAAACCAGACATGGATTACGAAATCCGTCACCTTAACCTCAGTATCAACTAACGTTTATCGTTGCGGTTGCCGTACTTGGCAGATACTGCGGGCTCCCAGTGTAGTCTCCGAGGAAGAATACCTGAACATCATAGGAACCAACACGGCTCGGTGCAGTGGTCATGTATGTGTATGTTCCATCTGACGCCGTAGTCACCGCAACAATGTTCTCGTTCCACCCGAACACTAACACGATCGTCTTACCACCAACGCCACCTCCATTCGCCGTCAGCACGCCAGAAACAGTAAACGACGTGCCATGAGTTGGATTCGGTGGCGACGCCGAAGCCGTAAGCGAAGTTGAAACTGGACCCGACAAGGAACCGGGCTTGAAGGTTAGCAGGATGGTTCCGGGGCCGTTGAACGTGGCAATCGTAGGGTTATTTGCTCCAGAACATGTTAATCCCCCTGAACAAGTCCAGCTGGAGACCGTGTAACCTGACGGCACGTAACAGATTGCGTTCGCGCCAAAATTGCTGCTTTGCAGTGTCTGTCCGTTCGTGTAACCCGAGCCTGAACATGAACCCCAATTGATTGAACCAGCCGAACTTGGATTGGTATTGAAGGTGATCTGAGCCAGGAAGACCGCTTGAAGCAAACCGGAACTCGAGACCGTGCAGCTCGTTGGGATAGCGCTACTAGATGAACATGAGACACCCCCAGTCCAAACCCAGTTCGAGAATAACCAACCAGCAGATGGCGAAGGCAGATTCGCCGTAGCTGAGAAACTAGCACGACAATTGGTCGAAGATTGACCATTCGTGAAAGTACCGCTACAGGCGCTGATCGAACCAGGCGAAGAAGCACCTAGAAAACTGGTCGGATTCGTATTGAAAGTAACCGTAACACCATTCTCAAACGGGATTCCGTCGAGAGACCCCCAACCGGTCGCATAATCCCAGCCGGGACCAGCGCTGTAACCGCATTGAGGTTGGCCACTCCCACCACAACTTGATGCATAGCCATTCGCACCCGTAGTCACATCGCGTCTTGACTGAGTCCATACATTTGACGTTGCAGAGTAAAGTAAATAATTGATATTGCCAAAGCGGTAGGATGGCTGCGTAGTTGCGTAGATGATTGTGGCCATTATGCCGTTCCATTCAGGAGCAGCGAAACTGGTGCCACCCCAGCAGCACCCCGACAGGCTTCCACCATAGTAGATCGGATAATGGAAGTCCATTTCCAGAGATACATCAGGAACCCCGCGCCCCGTTCCGGAAACACCCGTTACTCCGGACTGCCAAGAAGGTTTGGTGAAGGTTACACTGTTTCCTCCTCCGCCTCCCCAACCGTAAGGGGCATCCTCCGTGGGATTCCACAAAGCGCTCTCGGACCCGTAGGAACCATCATTGTTGATTGTCAATGTAGTTCCGCCTACAGCTATAATATTCGGATCCGAGCCTGGAAACTGCACATCCAGAGTGGACTTATCGCGATTCGCATAGGCTCCATTGTCACCGGTTGCTACGAATCCGGTCATACCTGCAGCAACCATACTCGCAAGCTCTGTATCCATGCTATTTCGATCAGCCGAATCCCAACATGCATTTTCACTGCACCCCCAACTCGTCGACCAGGTCTGTACAAGATTGTCGGCAAGGACCTTCGCGGCTACGGCAATCGAGCCGCTGAAATACCAGCCCGCGCTGCTACCGCAACCGATAACATTGTTGTCGAAGTAGAAGTATAGGTTTGCACCAGGCCCTAGCGCATGTGACCACTCCAGGTCTAGTGTTGGCTCCGGATCCGTTGGTGGATCTGAACCGTCACCCTTCGAATTGACCGCGACCCGGAAATAGTTCGTGTTGAGAATGTAGCTTGGGAGACTGTAAGTTGAAGCGAAGCCATTCAAGTCTGTCGTCGAGGCCTCACAGGCGCTTAGAACGCCCATCGCTACGCCACTTGCGCTAAGAGCTGGAAGATTGTACGCGGTTCGGATATTTGCGGGAGTATAAGGCGGACTTAGCGAATTCGGACCTGCCTGCCCGACTGGAGTATCACGGTGAGCAAGATTATTAGCTAATCCATAATACGTATCCAACCCAGTTATTGATGAAACAATTCCTGAGAACTGTGCTGGTACGCTAGGCTCGTTCGCGGCCGCGACGAACGTCTGGTTGTTATAATTGTATGTGCCAAAGCTAACTCCGAAAACCCGGCTGGCCACATCCGCCCTCGTACTTGCCATAATCACCAACCTATGATTGAAAGTTTGAGTGACCTTAATACCCTGGCCCTGAAGCCAAGCAACTACAGCATCATAATCTCCCTGGCTAGGACCAAACTCATTCGCAATTTCCACCGGCGTCAGCCATTGATGATAATTCGATGAATTGCGATCGTGCAACTCCTCAATATATGCATCCAACCCCGCCCTATCGCGCATCGCTAAACCAATCGCCAAAGTGAGCCGGGTTTGACTCTCAACCTGTGCATTGGGGGAGGCCAACGTCTGCGCTTGACTCAAGAATGGCAGCACATTACCCGACAAAACCACGGAGGACTGAGAAAATGCAGGCCGCACATTAAATCCAACAAAAACCGTACTAACAACGAGAAAAATTAGAAATGCTGCAGGTAAGGAAGCGCGAATTCTCAAACGATTCGGAAAGACGTTAGCTCGGATGAGAATATAATGATTTAGATGATGTGAGGAATATTTCTCAAGGCTTAACCCTAGAAGAATTGAGAAAGAGCGAGTTCTCCGTACAATGCAGAGGAATTCTCGAGAGCCACAAAGCGTTCCTGCTCTTAGTGTCCACAGCTTTGTTAGTGGCTCCATAGGGTTCCCGCCAACCTCCCCGCATAGGAATAGCATGGCCTCGAGGAATAAGGTGGCTTTTCCTCCAGAGTCCTGCGTGATGCGGCTTTTATTCTGCAAGAGAATTGATGTTTGAATTCCGTGATTTGAAGTCTAAGTCGGAGATAGGATCTGCTGATTTCCATCACATTGCGACATCGATCGCAGAAGGCTGCGATCTGTTCGTCACGACAGACGAGAAACATATATTGAGAAGCACATCAGGGTAGCCGCCCCTAATCAGGCCATTAAAGAGCTGTGAATCGGCGAAGTTGGAAAGCTAGAAAACTAAGGAAGCAACTATCCGACCTACAATTCGGAATAGAGCAACTTAAGACGCAGACCCAGAGTTCGAGAATTACACGCCCGGAACTGAAGAATCCGTCAATTCCTACTTGAGATTTGGACTGGACGCTGCTGGTTAGTGAGATTGTCTGCGACCGATCTTGATAGTCGACATCTTAATCTGCCGAGGCGTCGGTTTTACGCTAATCGGCAGATCCAATTTCAGGATGAACTTCCTAAGCGCCAATGGGTACATATCCGTCCTTCTGCGGAGCACAGTCGTCGGCTTAAGCTCAACAGCCGCCTTAGACTCATCCAAGATTATTTTGTGTAGCTGATTCATTATGTACTTTACCTGCTTTCGACTACTCGACTCGTTTATGTACAGATTGACCATGCCATACGGACTAATCTGAACGATCGCGATACGTTTCTTTGATTCTCGATCTCTCAGGTCGAAGCGAAGAAGGTCCTTTTCGTCGGCGCCATAGTACAAAGCCTCTTCGCGCTGCTGAAATTCCATTATCTTGAGGATTGAGTTGTCCATATGGACTGGCTTTGTAGCCTGGAAGACCATCTGAACCGTCATTCACACGAGACCGCGCGATGGGGTAGCGCACGAGTCACATATACACTTCTCGTGAAACCGTATGAAATCAGAAGATGTTCGTCGAATTGAAGTCGAGAAGCTTGATCCGAATCCGTTCCAGCCGAGGATCGAGTACCCTGAACGAGATTTGAAGGTACTTGCTGAGTCCATAACCCGCCATGGCGTGATTCAACCGATCATCGTGCGTCCAAAGGGCGACCGTTTCGAGGTTGTCGTCGGCTGGGGACGTGTACTCGCAAGTAGACTTGCCGGCATCAAGGAGATACCAGCGATTGTGAAGGATCTCACCGACGAACAGAACGCCGCGTATGCCATGATCGAGAATCTCCAGCGCAGAGATCTGAATCCCATTGAAGAGGCAAGGGGCTTTAAGACCCTCCATGAGAGATTTGGTTGGACACAGGAAGGAATCGCTAAGGAACTGGGACGAGGACTCACCCGCGATGTGGTCGCACAGAGAATTCGCCTCCTCACTTTCCCTGCTGAACTGCAGGCGCTTGTGTCGCGGGACACGATTACCCCAACCCACGCTGAAGCCCTAGCCAGACTATCGAATGAGCCTTCCCTACTGAAGGAAGCCATTGCGACGGTCGTGAAAAAGAAGTTGAATACAAGAGAAACGGAACAGTTGATCGAGGAACTGACAGGCAGGAAGGGAGGTCGTGAATTCATGCAGGCCTACGTGACCAGTCCGGAGTTCTTACTACTCCTACGAATTATCTTCGCTAGCCTTCAGCTAGACCATCTGACCTGCCCGAATTGCTATGGCTCGGCCGACTATGACGACTCCAATGATATGCCGCGGATATTTTGCAACGACTGCGGATGGTCTCTTGACGTAAGCCTCTTAACGAATGGTAAACCATCAACGTAGTGCTTGGGAATGTGCCTTAGCGACTTTCTTGCACGGTTTGAGATGATCAGCTCAAACAGGGACTTACGCCTAGTTCTTTTCGCAGTTGAGTGAGCGTTACATAGAGGCCCTTCTCAATCTCCCGCCTAAAGGCAGGGAGCTTTCTTGCGCATAGGAGAACGATAATCTGAGTTCTCCAATGTCCCCGAGCAGCCGCTTGTACATTGGGAATCCATATGCGCAACTCCGAAACATGATAACGGTTGATGACGTGCTACAATCTAGGCTGGTGGCGGATCCGTTAAGGCTGTACGATTGCTGCCCAATTGGAGACGGAAGTGCCGCGCTCGTGCTTGCGGATATGGACTTAGCTCGCAAGTTAACAGACACGCCGATAGAAATAGCTGGATCAACTGTCGCAACAGGCAGTGGTGGTCTGCACAAACGAGTTAGTGTCACGAGTTTCGAGGCTACAAAGCTTTCGGCCGCGAAGGCCTTTGGCATGGAATAAGAGAGAATCTTAGGAATATGGTTGTGGATGTGTTGGAAGTTCATGATGCTTTCTCGATTAATGGGGTTATGGCTTTGGAAGATCTTGGCTTCGCCAAAGCTGGTAGGGGCTGCGAGCTACTCTCGGAGGGCCAACTGGAGCTTGATGGAGATATCCCAACGAACACTTTTGGTGGTCTGAAAGCTAGAGGTCACCCTGTGGGGGCGACTGGAGCCTACCAGCTGGTCGAGATTACGTGGCAGTTACGCGGGCAAGCAGACAAAAACCAAGTTAGTGGTGCAGAGGTTGGTTACGCCCAGAGCATGGGTGGAATGGGAAGTATAGTCGCGGCCCATATCTTGAAGCGTGCAGACTAGTTCTTCCGATTTCCATCCACAACGGCAATTCGACACAATAGCATCGTTATGAAGGCTTCTTGTGCCAGTCAATGATTTGTGATCGAGCGGAGAAGAGTAACGGAATCAACCCGCTCCGTATAATCACAGGGAAGACCGCGGTAGAGATTGTGGCCGAAGGTAGGCAGTGACGGCACGACCGAGACGGAGTGATCAACGAACTTGTTTACGACTCGGAGTGGGATATGTCTGAGTCTCCAAGCGATACTACGGATTTTCGGCTGCTGCCGCGCGTGGGAGAAGCGATCTCGAAGCTGAACCGGGCTGGGATTAAGGTCATTTTAGTCTCTAACCAACCTGATTTGGCGAAGGGACGTATCTCAGAAAGGAGATTCCAAGAAATTCGAAGGCACATGCTTCGTCTTCTCGGCAAGAAGGGAGCAAGACTTGACGCAGAATACTACTGCTTTCATCATCCTCAAGCAGTGATCCGCAAGTACAGAGTCAATTGTGATTGCAGAAAACCCAAACCGGGCCTTCTCAAACAGGCCGCCGCAGAAATGGGCATTTCCTTGAGGAATTCGTACATGGTGGGCGATCGGCCAGCGGACATTCTCGCCGGAAAGGCAGCGGGATGCCGCACGATCTGGCTGAATGACATGAAGTGTGAGTATTGTACGATTATGCACAGGATGAACGTGCATCCGAACCTAATCTTCCGCACCCTAAACGAAGCTGCGACCTACCTAGTGAAAAAAGGAATCTAGTCCTCGCGTCATCAGTCTTTCAAACGCAATTCCTTCACCAAGGGCCACTCCTTGCCTAGTACCTGTCTTGACGTCTGATGTCGTCCAGTTTTTTCTTCATCTCTTCCAGAGGAACTTTGGGTGAGTCAACTCCGGCTAGGTCTTCGAGTGGGGTTATCGGTTTGATGAGAATGCCATCACGGCTTTCTAGTGGCGGAGGAAACCGGAACTGTACCGGAGTCTAATGAATGGTTCACATGAAGCGTCAGAGAGCTTCATCAATGAATGATTGCCAGATCTCTGGGCGCGAGAAGGATTGGTTCACAGTTTCCTACTTGAACTCGCTTGTCCTCGGAGTGAAGTTGGGGGTTTGCAAACAAACTCAGAGTCCTCCATTCGCACCAACAGGCTTGAGCAACTTTCCCTCTCGCGAAGCTGCAGGGTTCACTCAGAACTCTCGTGTGGGAGGTGTGTGGCTGGCATGAGGTAAGGGGGCTGTAGAGTGTGCAGTACAGTTTTAAGTATGCAACCGATATCGATTGTATACGGCGATAAGCATGACGCTCCGCCCATTGGCTACGAGAGTTTCGAGGGAGATTGAGAAAGAGATCCGAGAAGTCACGGATTACATGGATGTGGAAAAAGCTCAAGCCGTTCGAATAATTCTGGAGATTGGAATCTCCGAGTGGAGAAAGAGAACTGCCCTCGAGCTTCTTCGGGATGGAAAAGTGACCTTTGCGAAAGCCGCCAAATTTTCCAAGCTAGACCTCTGGGAATTCGCTGATGTTGTCAGAGATAGGAAGATCGAGTGGGTAAAGATACCAACCGGCGAATTGGATGAGGAAGTAAGAAAGGCCGCAAAGGATACGGACGGATGAAGCCTCTCATCTTCGACGCCACCCCCTTCATCTACCTCGCGCGAATTGGACTGGCGAACCTTCTCGAAACGATACCTGCGCCGAAATTTGCTTCGCGATCAGTCTTCACTGAAGTCGTGGAACATGGAAGGGCAAAGGGCCACGCTGATTCGTTGGCTTTGGCACATCTTTTCGAGGTCAAAGCGATTGGCATCGTAGATCCTTCAGACAAGGGGATCCTAAGGACACTAAGAAAAGTCCGTGGTCTTGAACAACCAGATGCGGACACTTTGGCCATTGCCAAAGAACGCGACTACAGAGCAGTTGTTGATGACCTCCTAGCCCGCAGGGTTGCGAGAACCTATGGCATCGACTTCGTTGGTACACCTTTCATACTCCTTCTAGCAACTCAAAGTCGGCTGCTCGCCAAACAGGATGCCTTACGAGCCGTCGATGACATGGTGGAAGCTGGCTGGAGATGCAGCCCGGAGCTTTATCGCAAAATCACCCGAATGATAGAAACCGCTGACTAGGTCTAAAGAACCTACGAATTTGCCGTCCTCTCACGTCGTCACTGTTAGTATGCCCCGCCTCGAGGCCGTCTCGTTTCACTGAGCCTAGAAGCCTCGGCATCTTCTCAGCCTTCATGTGAACCTTGATGGCTTGCCGGGCATAACCATCAACTGGAGTTGGGTGCCTCATCGCCACCGGCTTCGTGAACCTCGTAAATGGTGCGATACCATGTCGGCAAAACAATAACCGCTAACTTCGAAATCCTACAAGCACTATTCCGGGTACTGCTCATTTGAGCACCTGCCAGCGCTTGGGGTCAGTCTTATCTTCCTACCGGCGCATTCAGGGTTGAGTCAATTTTGGCGCGCATCTCAATCTTCGGTTTAGACTACGTCGGTCTCGTCACTGCCGTCTGCCTAAGCAGAAAGGGCCACGAGGTAGTTGGCATCGATCCTGACCGCGAGAAAGTCCAGAAGATCCAGGGTGGAGCGGCACCATTCTTACCGCACGAAACATAGTGAGGCCGGCCGTGGAAAAGGAGTCACGAAGGGCGCTTGGAACGGGCTTTGGTCTTTGTTCAAATCCTGAGTTCCTCCGTGAAAGCCGCGCTATCTATGACACTGAAAATCCGGATAGAATAATCATAGGAGGTGACAACGCGCACGCACTTAGTCTTGAACAATTTTATCAGGAATACCACAGACCCAGCATTCTACCCATTATCAAAACCACTCATGAGAACGCTGAACTCATCAAGTACGCAAACAACGCATTCCTCGCGACAAAAGTCAGTTTCATCAACACCATCGCCAACATCGCTCAAGTAACTCCAGGCGCGGACGTAACCACGTAACCACGTAACCACGATAGCGAAAGGCATCGGACTTGACGCACGCATCGGCTCTCGTTTCCTCGACGCGGGATTAGGCTGGGGAGGGTCATGCTTCCCAAAGGATCTCAAGGCGCTAGTAGCCTACAGTACAGCTTCAGGGTACGAGCCGCAACTACTCGAAGTCACCGTTCGGATCAATCAGAATCAATGGAAGGTTGCAGTGGAATTGGCAAGAGAGGCTATCCGTCAATCTCTGAAGGGGAAGAGAATCGCTGTCTTGGGACTTTCGTTTAAGCCCGACACGGACGACATGCGGAACGCGATCTCAGTTCCCCTAATTCAAGGTGTTCTGCGGAACGGAGCCATGGTGGTTGCTTACGACCCCGCTGCACTGGGGAACGCGCGAACAATCTTCAAAGACAAAATCGAATACGCGGAGAGCTCAACGGACTGTTTGACGGGGGCTGACTGCTGCATTATTGTTACAGAGTGGGAAGAATTCAAGAACCTTCCACCACGGGCTTTCCTAGAAAAGATGAAGCATCCGATAGTGGTGGATGGAAGAAGAATCTACAACCCTGACGAAATGATTCATGCTGGAATCATGTACAGTGCCATAGGACTCGGAAAAACACAGGCACGAAGAACAGCCGCGAAAAATCATTAAGGGCAGTTCTCTGTTTGAGGCGAATTCATCTCCCGCCTAAAGGCAGGGAGCTTTCTTGCGCATTTTTGTGAGGTCGGCGATTGTGAGGCCGCTTCTCTTGAGAGATAGGTATCTGATCGACCCCTTCTCGTGACCTTCACCACGACTCCCAACGCTGGTCCCGGCATGCTATGATCTCATCCTACCCCATAAGTGAATTCCTATTTAGAAGCAAAATTCCTGAACGACGCCAGTGCAACGTTCTCGTCAACTACCCATGATTAAAGTGTGTGGGCTTCCTTGCGGGTTTTAGGAAACTGGCGACTGAGTAGACGCGAATGTCGTTGTTGAAGCTCGTAGGGCGGGTCAGCTGATCATTTCCGTCTCATCTGCGAGGTCCCGGAAATGTTCATCGCCGGTCACGACCTTCGCTCCATATTCCCTCGACGTAGCGAGAACAATCGAGTCAGCTAGTCCCCATCGCTTGACCTTTTGCTTCCGATCAGGACTTAACGACCCGGCCCTTTCAGCGATCTTGGTATCAAGAGGGGCAATTCTTGTTTTAGCGATTATGAAATCCAGGTCAGCCGCGATGGGTAATCTCTCTCTGCGGTATTTTTCTGTCAGTTCAGCGATTACAATAGTGGGCGTTATGCCTTTATCACTTTCAATGAAGTCCTTCGCCTTGTGGCCGGCAGCTGTTCCCAGGAAATATTCTATCCAAGCGAAGGAATCAATCACGTAAGCATCTGGCAATTTCATTAGTTCTCAGAGCGCCCTAATGGTTGTCTCGGGTAATCTCCTCGTGCTCTGCTTGAGTGAATCGCAGTTTCAATCTCTTATGGACTCCGAATCGAGACGTCGACGTGCCCGTTCTCCGT
>Ga0315282_10013689_pt1 | contig 12178 bp, 10 predicted proteins | sample YL17G07_20_MG_FD_203693 | JGI IMG/M metagenome (GOLD analysis project Ga0315282, IMG submission 203693) | Sediment microbial communities from Yellowstone Lake, YNP, Wyoming, USA - YL17G07_20 | ecosystem: Environmental > Aquatic > Freshwater > Lake > Sediment | place: USA: Wyoming | collected... | reverse complement strand
GCGCTCCAAAGGGTTATTCGTCCGGATCCGACGCCAATGCTCGGAGGGGAAGGCATAGTAGCTCAGCGTCTCCTCGATGCCCTCGCGCACCAGCTCAGCGGGCACACGGAAAAAACGTCCTTGGCACCGGCATAAGCACCGGCATAAGGTCGACCCATGTTGTTTACTACCGTTCGGTGGGGAATTATTATAGAGTCCTTGTGGAGAATACGAGGAGTCTGAACACGAACTTCTAAAAACAGGACGACACGATGAAGATCAACTGTCCGGGCTGCAAGGCGCCCTTCAACATCGACGATCACCGCATCCCCGAGGCTGGGCTTAAAATGCGGTGCCCCAAGTGCAACACGGGGTTTCTGGTAACCCGGGCCGCGCCTTCCACTGCCAAAAAGACCATGTTGGGCGCCCCGGCGTTCCAGGCCCCGGAGGGCGCGGTCCAGCCCAAGAAGCCGGCGGTTCCTCCCCAAAAGCCTCTGATCAAGCCCGAGCCGCCGAAACCGGTGAAAATGGACAAAACGGATCTGCCGGTTCCGAAACACGACTTGATCCAACCTCCACCGATGGTGACCGATCTGCCGACGCCCAAGCTCGACTCTGCGCCGCCGACCATCCAGGATCTGCCTGCGCCCAAGTTCGACTCCTTGCCGCCGTCGCTCCAGGACCTTCCCTCGCCGAAGCTGGAGTCGATCCAACCTCCCGCCTTCGGTGCCCCGAAGAAAGGGGTCCCTGCCCCCCTCACGGACCTCCCGGTGCCGAAACGGGAAGCGGCTCCGCCCCCGGTCCCGGACCTGCCGTCGCCCAAACGGGACTCGCTGAAGCCCCCGCCGGATCTCCCGGCCGTGAAGAAGGTGTCCCTACCGCCGGTCTTCGACCTCCCGGCCCCGAAAGCGTCGGGGGCGCCGGACCCCTTCGAAGGGCTGGACCTCCCGGGCCCGAAGTCCGAACGCAGCAGGCTCGATCTGCCTGCCGGCACGACCACCGAGGATCCGTTCGGCGGGTTGCAGCTCCCCATTCCCAAGGGAGCGGCAACTTCAAAGGACGCCTCCATCAGCATTCCCAAACCGCCGGTGGCCATGGATGATCCCTTCGGCTCGCTGGACCTCCAGAACACGACCAAGATCGAGCCGGTAGCACCCGCGCCTCACCCCCCGGCACCTGCGCCGGCCGAGGGTTTCGTCGATCCCCTCGCCGGGATCGAAGACTCGAGCGGGCCGGCCACGGAAGAATGGGGCTCCATCAGCATCCCAACAATCGATGATCGCCCCCCGCCCGCAGCGGCGCCTGCCCCGCCCAAGAAGGACGCCGACATGTTCGACATGCCGCTCCCCAAAGGGCCTGCCGCACCGCCGGCTGCCCCTAAGGGGAACGCCATGGACAGCGGCTTCGGAGACATCGATCTCCCCATGGGCCAGCACAAGTCGCCGGCCGCGGCCGTGGACCAGCAGAAAAGCATCGGCGGTATCGAGTTCGGGCAGATGGATCTGGGAGGGACCGAGGATGCGGGCATGGAGTTCTCCGCATTCCCCACGCAAAAGGACGGTCCGCTCCTGGATTCCCTGGCTCCTCCTCCTGTTCCCAAGGTCGGTGCGCAGCCGTCCGGCTCCGCCGAGGGCCTCGACCTGGCGATATCGATCGATCATCCGGCCGGCAAAGGGGTCATCGACGATTTCGCACCGGGAGCCTCCCTGGACAAGTCCGCGAAGAAGAAGGGCAGGAAGATCAAGCTCAGGGGCAAGCGGACCATCGCCATCCAGATCCAGAATGTCCGCTACGTGGTCCTGGGTCTGGTTCTGGCCCTGGCCGGCGCCGGCGCCATGCTGACCTTCACCCCCTACGGTCCCTTCGGCGCGTATTACATCGCCAGCCTCCTCCCGGGCGCGGTCGATGCATCGCTCAATTTCGAAAGCGTCAAGCGGGCGGGCGAGCAGGTGAAGAAGGACACCCTCAAGACCTACAGTGAGGCTTTCAAGGAGCTGGACACCGGAACCAAGCCGAACCAGCGCAACGAGAACCTGATCGGATTCACCGCCTACGTGCACTATCTCTATGAGCTCCGGTTCGGGCCGGACGATGCGCACGACAAGAAGGCGATCGACCTGCTTGGTCCGATCAACGTGGACAAGTCCAAGGAAGGGTCGGTCAAGATCGCCTGGGCGGCCAAGCTCGTGCAGGCAAAGAAGTACAACGACGCGATCAAGCTCGTCAGCAAGCCGTTCGGGGAAGCCGAGGACGCGGACGACCAGGAGAAATTCACGTTCTACAACAACGAACGGCTTTTCCTTCTGGGCCTGGCCCAGCTCGAAAGCGGAGACGCCGCGAACGCCGAAAGCACCTTCCGCTCGCTTCTCGGGCGGGAGAAGAGCCCAAGGATCCTCTACCAGCTGGCGCTTGCGCTTGAGGACCAGGACAAGAAGGAGGAGGCCGCCAGACTCGCGGACGAGGTCCTCAAGGCCACGCCGGGCCAGATCGGGGCGAAGCTGCTTTCGGCCGAGCTCAAGCTCGAGCCCCGGGGCCTCTCGACCGAGTCCATGGCCATCCTGAATGAGGTCACGGGCATGGGTGCAGACAGCGTGACTCCCCGGGAGTCCGCCCACGCCCTGGCGCTGATTGCGTCCATCCAGTTCAATCTGAGGGACTATCTCAAGGCGGAGCAGGCTGCCGTCAAGGCCTTGGGCCTGTACGGTGAGGACGTGACCGCCCTCGTCGTACATGGGAAGCTGTTCCTGGTGAAGCACGTTCCTGGGGAAGCGCTCTCCGCCTTCATCAAGGCCCTGGCGTATGATCCGAAGAATCTGGACGCCGCCCTCGGAAGGGCCGAGGCGCTGACCGAGCTCGGCTCCCTCAAGGAAGCCAAGGAGATCCTGATCGAGCTGCGAAAAGCCGCGCCCAAGGACCCGAGGGTGCATTACCTCCTGGGACGTGTCTATGAGGATCTGAACGATCCCAAGGAGGCGGAGACCCGGTACTCGGAGGCGATCACGCTGGACAAGCGGTACCTGGAGCCCTACGTGGGATTGAGCGGTTTGATGCTCAAGCTCAACCGCGACAAGGAGGCCATGAAGCTCCTCGATGACGCCCGCCAGTCCGTGCCGGACTCGGCGGCCATCAGCACGATGCTGGCCGAGGTCTACGCCATGCGGGGCGATCTCCCGAATGCCCTGGTCGAGCTGGAACACGCCGTGGCTCTGGACCCAGACCAGGTCAAGGCCCATTTCCGGATGGCCCAGATCCACCGGGAGATGGGCAATTTCTCCGCCGCTGACAAGTCCCTGGTCGAGGTGGAGCGACGGGCCCCGTCCTACCATGGGCTCATGCTCGAGCGCGCCAAGCTGCTTCAGGCCACCGGAAAGATGGAGGATGCTCTCGCGACCTATCAGAAAGCCCTATCGGCTTCTCCGGACGACCCGACCCTCATGCTCCACGTGGGGGCGGCCCAGTACCTCACCGGCCGACTGGACCTGGCCAAGGAAAGCCTGTCCAAGGCTCTGGCGAAGATGCCCGACTCGAGCGAGGCCCATTATTACATGGGACGAACGCTTCATGACCAAGGCCTCTTCTCCGACGCCCAACGGGAGTATCTCAAAGCCCTCGCCAGGGACGAGAAAAATCCCCTGTATCATCTGCATTACGGCATCAATGCCGTGTCTCTCAAGAATATCCCCACGGCCTTTGCCGCGTTCAAAAAGACCCTTGAATTCGATGCGAAGAATGCCCTGGCCTATCTCAATCAAGGCAAGCTGAAGCTTCGGGAAGGTGCCACCCAGGCCGCCATCACGGATCTCAACAAGGCGCTGGAGCTGGATCCCAAGCTCAAGGAGACCTTCGAGCCGTTAGGCGACGCCTACGATCAGCTCCGCAACATCGTGCAGGCGATATCCTATTACGAAAAGGCCGTCGCCGCCGGAGCCGACAACGGTCAACTCCAGCTGAAGCTGGCGTTCCAGGTCCAGGAGCTCAAAGGGAGCAAACAGGCCCTACCCCATCTCCGTCGCGCCGTGGACATGGGCGAAAAGGAGTTCAAGGACACGGAAAACCTCCCCCCATGGCTTCCTTCCGCTTTAGCCCGGCTGGGGGCCGGTCTTTTCGAGATCGGCCAGAAAGCCGAGTCGGCCCGGGCGCTCAAGCGATACGTGGAAATCGCCCCGCCGGAGCACCTGGACCAGGGAGAGGTCCGCGGGTACCTGGACCGGTTTCAGTGACGCTTCGGTTCGTTCCTAATCCGGCCGGAACCGATGGGGGAGCAGATCGCCCAGCGAGGTCCTGACGCTCTTGCCGCGTCCGATCAGGGAGACCGGAAGGTCGGAGCCTGCGAACTCGCTCAGGACCTGCAGGCACATCCCGCAAGGGGGGACCGGGGCGCCGGCCACGCAGATTGCAAGATAGGTGATGCGGCGGCATCCTGCCGAAACCGCAGCAGCGACGGCGGACCGCTCGGCGCAGAGCCCGGCCGGAAAGCTCGCGTTCTCCACGTTGCATCCCGAGAAGATCCTCCCGCTCGCGATGACCGCTGCGCCGACCTTGTACTTCGAGTACGGGGCATGGGCATGGCGGCGAACCTTGCGGGCGGCCCGATCAGCTTCTTGTTCTTTGATCCCGGATTTTGATTTTTTCATTTCGTTCTCATCTGCCTTGCGATGGCAAGGATCAGCCGGGTCATGTCCTTGACGATGCGTTGCGCCCCCTCCTGGACCTCGTCGTGGCTCAATCCCACACTCGCGGCGGCATTGACCACGGCCGAGATCCCCAGCACCTCGAGCCCGGCGTCCCGGGCCGCAATCGCCTCGAGCACCGTGGACATGCCCACGGCCGAGGCGCCGAGCCGCCGGAGCATCTGCGCCTCGGCCGGGGTCTCGTAGCATGGGCCGGTCAGGGCTGCGTAGACCCCCTGCACGACGCGGATCCGGGCTCGAACCGCCGCCTTCGCGGCCAGGGCCCTGAGCCGTCCCGAGTAGACCGAGGAGAGATCGAGGAATCTCGGCTCTCCATGCCAGGAAAACGGCGGGATCAGCGGATCCGAGCCTGTGAGGTTGAGGTGATCCCGCAGGATCAGGAGCACCGGCGGCCGGAGCTTCGGGTCGAGACCGCCCGAGGCGTTCGTGAGGATCACCTCCTGCACACCGAGGCGGGCGGCCACGCGCACGGGCCGCACCACGTCCGCCGGGGTGCGCCCCTCGTACAGGTGCACGCGGCCCTCGAAGATCACGGCGTCGCATCCCCCGAGACGGCCGAGCACGATCCGCGATCCGTGGCCGGCCACGCTCGGCGGGACCAGCCCCGGCACCTCCTCGAAACGAAGCGTCACGGCGTCCTCGACATGCTCGCAGAGGCCGCCGAGGCCCGAGCCCAGCACCACGGCCATCCGAGGCTGCACCGGGGAGCGCCGCGCGATCCCCGCCGCGGCACGCTCCACGACCTCCAGCTCAGCGGCTTTGGATTCGGTTCCGGAACGCTTGAGATGCTGCATGGTTTCCTTGCTCACGGCGTCATGGTGCGGACGCAGCGTGCCCGGGTGGTGGATTCGGCCGGCTCTTTCTCCTTCGGAACGATCGTGGCGCTTCCGAAGTTCACGGAAAACGCCTTCTCGGCATCATCCGTCACGGCCGTGGAGGACCACAAGGCGAAGCAGGCCGCGGCCGAGTTCAACTCGTCCGACCAATAGCAGCCCTGCGACGAAGGACCCTTGAGCCACGTGCTGCCGTTGCAGGAGTCATCCCCGCAAGAAAGCTTCGCGCAGCCGTCGCAAAGGCCGCAGCTCCCGCCCGTGATCGTGAAGGCGCAGCCCACGACCAGGGAGCGGAGCTCGTCCAGCGTGGGAAGCCGCCAATCCGTGCTGCTCCCCTTGTCGAGCGAATCGCAGTAATCCAGAGCCTCCTGCCAGGTCATCAAGGTGTCCTCGATGGGATGCTGCCAGCAAAGATTCGTCTTCGTGTCCAGCTTCCCCCCCGGGCACTCCGTGCCGCTCTGGCCGCTCCCGCCCCCATCCCCGCACCCGACGGCCAGCCCCAAGACCGGCAACCATCCCAGAATCATCAGCGAAAACATTCGTCCCATGCATTCCTCCCGGATCATCGAAAAGCTGATTTACCCTACAACAACCCGTCATTCCTGAGATTCGTAACGATCGCCTCGGCCGACTTGGCGCGATCGAGGGTATAGATGTGTATGCCCGGTGCGCCGGCCTTGAGAAGCTCGCGGCACTGCTGCGTCGCGAGGTCGATGCCGAACCGGTCGAGCGCATCCTCGTCTTCCTCGGGAAGCGCCCGGATGCCCCCGCGCACCTCGGGCGTGATCGTGGCCCCGCACAAGGCCGACAGGCTCTCCATCATCTTCAGGCTGAAGATGGGCATCACGCCGGGCACGACGGGGACCGTGATCCCGGCCTTGCGGCACCGATCCATGAACCCGACGAAGTACGAGTTGTCGTAGAAGTACTGCGTGATCACGAAGCTCGCGCCGTTCGCCACCTTTTGTTTCAGGTAGTCCACGTCGCTCTCCTTGCTCTCGGCCTCCTTGTGCCCCTCCGGGTAGCCCGCAGCGCCCAGGCAGAGCTCGAATCGCTGCTTCAGGAACCGGATGAGCTCCGAGGCGTGGATGTAGCTCTGCGGATGGCTCTTGAACGACTCCTCCTCGGGCGGGTCGCCCCGGACCGCGAGCAGGCTCTCGCATCCGAGATCCCGATAGGCCCCAACCACCGAAAGGATGTCGTCCTGACCCAGGCCGAACCCGGCGAAGTACGGCAGCACCTCGAGCCTCTTGTCCTTCTTGAGCTTCTTCACGAGCTCGTACGACCCCTGACGCGTGGATCCGCCGGCGCCGAAGGTCACGGACACGAAGTCCGGCTTGAGCGAGGCCAGCTTGTCGATGACCTTCTCGAGCTTCTCCGCCGCCTTGTCGTTCCGGGCCGGAAAGAGCTCGAACGACACGGTGGGCTTGCCCTTGGTCTTCCAGATGTCGGTGAGTTTCATGGACATCTCCTCCTTGAGGTGTGTGCCCCATTCTTATCCGGAGGCCCGTACGCTGGCAATAGGCAGCAGGGCACCCGCGGGGCGATCGAAAGGGCACCAGCGGGGGGTGCCCCTACTTCGTCTCGACGCGGATGACGAGGTCGAGCTTTTCGAGGTTTGCGTGACCCAGCGGGGACGTGGGCAAGAAGGCGTCCAGGCCGGTCATGCCCTTGAACCGGGCGAGCAGCATGGCCATCTGCACCGTTTTGTTGATGGCGATCACGGCCTGGTTGCTCATGGGCGCGATGTGGCTCGCGTCGAAGTAGACGAGTGATGCGGGCGACGGCGCACCGCGGTAGAAGTGGATCGAGTTGTGATGCCGGTCCGGGTTCAGGGCAGAGTCGCGCGGCATGCCCAGGACCAGGGACTCGGCGTGCATGAGGTGCTCGATGCCCGGGCTCGGGACCTGGCAGTTGGGCGCCACGGGAAAGGCGTTGCACTCGCCCGGTATCGGCAGGGAGCAGGGCGGCCCGCCCGTGTTGGACGGGTCCCAGCCGATGACGAAATCCACGCGCGGGTCGATGGCCGCGATGAAGAACGCGAGCTTCCCCCCCTTGGAGTGGCCGGCCACCGCGATTTTCGTGAGGTCGAGACGGCCCTTGAGCGGGCTGGCGTCCGAGCTCACCCAGTCGATGGTCTGCTTGAGCTCGAAGGCCTCCTTGTCGTGGGAGGCCGTTGTGAGGGTGGAGCGGGTATCCACGCCGAGCACGGCGAAGCCGTGGCTCGCGAAATGGTTCGAGTACGTGGCGTACATGGTGTAGCTCGCCTCGAAGCCCGGAAGCACGAGCACCAGGGGGAACGGTCCGGCCGCCGCGGTCTGGCCGTTGTCCTCGGACGGGACGTAGATGGTGCCGCTCAGGGTGCCGGCCGTAACCGTGATGGTGTATCCCGCGGCCTTGAGCGTTCCGGCCTTGATCGGCACCTTCACGTCCTTGGTGAGCACGCCGTACGGGCCGTTCTGGGCCGGGTCGCCCGTGAATGCGCCGCCGTCCGGCACCACGCCCAGATCGGGGTGCACGGTGCCGGTCACCTGGTTCACGTCCGAGTTGGGGTGCTGGTCCGCGTCCGGGTCCTCGGCGCACGGCTTGGCCGGCTTGGGGGCTCCGGGGTCGACCGGGCCCGAGTCGCCGCCCGCGTCGTCCGCCTCGGCGTCCGTGTCCGCGCCTGAATCCCCGAGGGTTCCAGCGTCATCCCCGGTTCCGCTGTCCCCCTGGGCCTGATGATGTCCGGCCGGCTTGCCCTGGTCTCCGGCATCCCCCTCGCCGGCGCCCGAGCCGCCGCATCCGGCGCCTGCGAATGCGATCCATGTCAGGCAGAGCGCCCATCTCCGGAGATGCTCCATGGCCGTCTCCCTTCCATTCACCAAATAATATCACAATCCGATGAAAAGGTTCCCTGCAAGGTCCGCATCAATGCTCGCATCAAATGGTTATTGGCACCGGGGGACTTGGGGCGCGGCGATTGCACGGCCGGTGACGATCTTTTCTTCTTCCGGCATGAGGGCCCATTCGAGCTTTCCGCAAGGGGCGTACTTGGCCACGTACATTCCGATCACGCCCGGCGCCTTGAGCGTGGTCTCGTTCTTCTCCCCGGCCCCGAACGTCGCCTCCCGATAGAAGTCGCCGACGATGAAGATGCTGCCGTCGGATTGGACGGCCATGTCGGCTACCGAATCGCCGCCCGATCCGCCCGCGGAAATCGCCCATGCGACCTCTCCGGACTTCCCGGTCGTCGGGCTCTCAGGGCACAACGGCTCAGCCGCATCCCCGCCCGCGTCCATCCCGCCCGCGTCCTGAAGATCCTCTCCACCCTTGTCGCATGCAGCCAGCCACCAGAGGCAACATATCGCCGCCAGAACTCCTCTTGCATAGCCGACCCGTCTCATCCTTCGCATTCTTAGCCAATTGTTCATCGTTGTGCAATTATCTGTGTTCTATTGGCCCCCAATATCCAACACCCAAGACCCCCGAGTGTCATCAATCCTATTCGATGGTTTCCCGGAGTTCTCGCTTCTCCTGTTCTCAATCATTTTACGGGTTTCTCGTAGTAGTATTTCAAGTCAGGGACAATGCAAATACGAAGGACGTTCCATCCTCTTTCTACTACTGGCTCCCAGGATACAGGAACTTTATTTCTGTAACCGGGCAAGCCAAAGATGAATTCATCAAAAGTAATCCTCGGCTCCCCCCCCTCATATGCAAACTCCCATCGGTTGCTGTTCGTCATTGCCGTGCCATCGGAGGAACGGTAGTTATAAATATAGGTGCCGTCAGACTTCAGCTCCAGAGTTTCAATTGCGTTCCCGTGATTAGCGACGTACCCGTGATTTGCGACATACATGCCAACCAGCATGGATTTGTCGATTTTCTTGGCGCACCCGCAAGCGATCGAGACTGCAAGAACGACCATGCAGAGCACACACCTGTTGAATGAACTCATCGCTTTACTCAGTCCAGTGATAGGTCTGATACTGCGTGCCACCCGGTCCCCCCTCCCAACTGGGTCCCTTCCCATATGTCAACGAGGTGAAACTAGTGGGGTTTGTAAGGACGATATTGATGGTTCCATCCGGGTTGGGGGTGATCTTCACCTCATAGCTTCCGACAAATTGCTGCGTAGGATTCAGCCCAGCATTCCAGAGACCTTTTAATCCAAAAACAGCAGGATATTCTTTGGGCGTCCATTCGCACCATGGCTTTCCTGCATTCTGCTTATAAAACTCTTTCCTGGCTCCCTGGACACCAGGAGCATTCATCATATCATTTACTTGGTTGGACCCTGGACCGAAATCGGTCGGCATTGGCTGACCAGTAGCCCACATGAAGAACAACCACAAGTTCTCACCCCAAGTCAGACCAGAGGGGTCAATGATGTTGATAGGGTCGTTAATCGTATATGTATATAGATTCGTATCCCCACCACCAAACCCAATCGGATCCTTCTCCATCCAGCGGCCCGTTTCGGGGTCGTAGTCGCGGAAACCGAAGCGAACAAGGCCTGTGTTGTGGTCGTAGAGGCCACCGGCGAAGCCGAAGGGTTGGAAGCCTGCGCTCGAGTCCTGCGTCACGTTCCCGAACTCGTCGTAGTCCCCCCAAATGCCATGGGTGCCCCAAATGCCATGGGTGCCAGGGACATTTGAGAAGAACCCGGCAAATCCTCGCCAGCTTGCCAGCATCCTCTGTTCCTTCTCGAAGGATCCCGTGTTGCCCTGCGACATGACCCCCTCCCGTTCCAGATCGCTTTCGAATGCCCGTTACATTAGGACAGTATACCGCAGACGCATGGAGGACTCCAGACAAGAATCAGAAGGGAAAGCACCGCCTCCCCCCATGTCTCCGGTGCGTATCAACGGTGGCACCCGAAACCTTGGGTCCCCGTATCAACGGTGTCTGAAACCAGAGACCTTGGGCACCAGAGACCTTGGGTCCCAGTATCAACGGTGTCTGGCACCAGAGACCTTGGGTCCTTGGGTCCCCATTATTTTCTTATTTTCTTGATCCACACTTTTTTTAAGTATAACTATAAAACCGTTTCTTGATGGAGGTTGTTTTGCGTCAAACGAATAGAAATTGCCCGGTCTGCGGCGCGGGAGAGGCGGATTCCTTGCATACCCAGCGCTTTGAGCTGATTGAAGCTCATCCGCTTTCACAGGGGTACGATGTCGTCCACTGTTCGGCTTGCGGTTTCATCTATGCCGATACGGCCGTCAGCCAGGCCGACTATGATCGTTTTTATTCCGAGATTTCCAAGTATGAAGACCCCAAGACCGGTACGGGCGGTGGAGAAAATCCTTTCGATCGTGCCCGGCTGGAGATCACAGCCCGCCAGATTGCAGATTATCTACAAGATCCTTCAGCACGCATTCTGGATGTCGGCTGCGCCAACGGTGGATTACTGAAGGCATTGAATGATTTGGGCTACCATCATTTGTGCGGACTTGATCCCTCAACCGTCTGCGTGGAGAATACCCGCCGATTGGGACTGGAGGCGCATCCTGGCTCGTTATTCCAGCCTTTCCCCTACGGAAAGTTTGATTGTCTGGTGTTATCGCAGACACTCGAGCATGTACAGGATGTACGCGGGGCGATCGACTGGATCGGCGGCGAGCTTGAAACAAATGGAAAACAGGTGGCCTACATTGAAGTGCCGGACGCCTCGCGTTACGTTGATTTTCTATATGCGCCCTTCCAGGATTTCAATACCGAGCACATCAATCACTTTTCTCTGGCCAGCTTGAATAATGTCATGAGCCTGGCCGGATTCGAAGCCATGGGAACCGGAGAAAAGACACTCACGATTTCCCCCGACATGTTTTACCCGTCGATTTACGGTTTTTGGAAAAAGTCGACCGGCCCATCCCGAACGAAGATGGTGCCGGATACGCAACTGGTAAAGCGGATTGGGGAATATATCCGTCTGTCGCGGGCCATTTTGGATGCGATTGAAGTGCGCCTGAAAGCGGTATTGTCGCAAACGCCGCAAGTGATCGTCTGGGGGACTGGTCAGCTGGCGATGAAACTGCTGGTGGAAACCTCACTTGGCAAGGCCGATATCGCCGCCTTTATCGACAATAACCCCATTTATCATGGGAAGACCCTGCGCGGCGTGAAAATTCTCCACCCCCGGGCGTTGGCCGGACTGGATGGGCCCATTTTAATCACCACCATTCTGCACCAGCAGGCGATTGCAGCGCAAATACGTGAGCTGGGCTTGCCGAATGAAATTGTCTTTCTACAGGATTAATACACCAAAATACGTCGAGATCGAACGGTAGCCTCATCAAAGGGGCAGGACTCAGCGGATCGTTTCGTAAAGATAGACCCATTCGGCCGGGAACCGGATGCCGTAGTCCCCCTTGCCGATCGGGAACCGATCACTGCCGTTCTTGGGCCGGAGACGCATCTTCTCCGAGATGAGATCGAAGGAGAGGTCGTACGGCCCGGTGAAGAGATCGAGCTCCCCCTCGGCCACGTACAGGGCTCCGGGCTTCCACATCGTCGAAGGCACCACGAACCTGAGGACCCTGGTCTTGGCGCCGATCGCCTCCCTGAGATCCGCATCCTCGTGCATCGGCTCGGCCGAGAGCCTGACGTTGAAGCTCTGGCCCGGGCTTTTCGAGCCCCTGAACACCATCTCGATGAACTCTCTTCCACCCGCGTTCCGACCGACCCGGC
>Ga0315282_10013688_pt1 | contig 12178 bp, 14 predicted proteins | sample YL17G07_20_MG_FD_203693 | JGI IMG/M metagenome (GOLD analysis project Ga0315282, IMG submission 203693) | Sediment microbial communities from Yellowstone Lake, YNP, Wyoming, USA - YL17G07_20 | ecosystem: Environmental > Aquatic > Freshwater > Lake > Sediment | place: USA: Wyoming | collected... | reverse complement strand
GCTCTGATAGCGCAAGGCGTTCGGCCCTTTGAGGATAGCAGCTGCCTCCGATGTGATAGAAAGCCAAGCAGTCTACCAGGAGATCAGGGCCGAGGTGCGGCTGCCAATGGTACCATATCGGGATCCGGACTTGGAACCAAAAGCAGGAGATCTCCGGCCCCGATTGAATCGCGAGCATCAGACGTGAAGATTCTATCGAAAGCGGTGCGTTGAACTGCTGAGATAAGAGTTAGTCGACTTTCTTCCCCCCACCCTAACCGTGACACGCCCATTCACAGCAGGGTCGAGTCCAATATTCTCTACTGAGGAAAAGAGGAGAGAACGCCAGGTTACTTCGTCACCGATTTCCTGAATCCCGGAAATTCTCCGCTAGCGGTGTGAATCCCGCCCGGTCCACCAATACTTCACCGACATACGTGATTTCAAGCAAGCATACCTCCAATCCTGAGCGCTAATATAAGATCGGGCATGACTGTATGCGCAAGAGCAAAAGCCCGTTGTCCACAACCAATACCTCAGAAGCTTGGAGGAAGGAAGTTTCTTGATAAAGAGCTGCTTGTGGAAAGAGAAAAGATCTGATAGACTGGAGGAATAGAACGAGCTTGTTTGATGAAAGCGGGAAGGAAATGGGTCTTCTAAAGACGCTGGGCTTGTCGAATGGGGAATCCAAAGTGTATCTTCGCCTGCTCGCACAACCTGAAGGCGAAATGCTAGACAAAATTGTCACCGCCTTTGGGATCCCAGCTGCAGAGGCTGAAGACTCGTTGAAATCTCTGGCGGACCGAGGACTGGTCAAGATTTCGAGTAATAGGGTGGAAGTAGTCCAGCCGCGCATGGTTCTACAGAGGATTCTAGAGCAGAGGAAGAGAACCCTAGACGAGCAGGTTGCACGCGAAACTTCAGTTGCCTTAGAACTTGAAAGGTTGCTCGAACCAGTCTATTGGGAGAATAGACTCGGAATAAGGCCAGAGGAGATCATTGAGCCTCTGCGCGATCTTCCCGAGATGGAGTTGAGAACAACCAGGATCCTGGGAACTGCTGCCAAGGAGGTTTTCATTTTGGCACAAACCTTCGGTTGGTACGGCAAGGTCCGCGAAGCCCTCTTCCAAGCCCATGATCGTGGTGTAAGAATGAAAGTTCTGATGACCGTTAGTGACGAATCCACCAAAGAAAGAGCGAAGGAACTTCGAAACCTCGGCATTCAGGTTCGCCAACTTGCCGAAGAGTGGTACCCAGTAAGGGGCACGCTTGTGGATCATCAAGAACTGGTCTTCTTGATTTGGGCAACGAAGAAGAGCGATGTCCCGCGGCCCATTTACTATCGCCCACATTACACGAAAAACCAGGGCTTTATCAGAATCTTTCGCGACGCTTTCTTGAATAGATGGGAAGAAGGCCGCGCGATTTAGAAGCGGTATCCGAGGAGAACTGATTCAGTTGGCGAAAATCTTCGTAGACCCTGATGACAGCATCCAAGACTCTCCTATCGCTCATCGATGATACAACTTTCACTAAGTGTGCTTGACAGGCGCAATCGCTCGACCCGGCTCGCGGAAAAACAGGCCTGACGTTCAATCTTCTAGCAAGGGCGCGATTGATGGAACATTCCAGACGTTGTCGTGACCTCAAACAAACGGCAACGCTGACTGTACAATTACGTTTCGCAGTAAAGTAATCAATATGCCATCTAGTCTTTTTCGAGACCTGCCGATGGCATCTCAATCTCCCTTCGAGCGAGACAGCCCCCTGTCCCAGGGCTGAACCCGTGTAAAGATAGTGGCCCTTCCTGACATTGACATATCCCAGCTTGCCGATTTTTGTTCTGAACGATCTCTTGCAGACGAGAAGCAACGTGTAAGTTCCCTTCAATCCTCATCCTCCGAAGCACAAATAGCGCCCGAAAGCGACCTTATGACGAGCGAGTTGCGTGGTAATGATGAAGGCCATAGTCCTATCTGGCGGATTCGCAACTCGTCTGAGACCAATCAGCTACGCCCTTCCCAAGCTGCTCTTTCCCGTAGCGGGCAAACCAATGATCTACTGGACACTCGATCTACTTCAGGAATCCGGAGTTGATCAAGTTGTGCTCGCAGTCAATTACCTGGCAGATTCATTACGCGCGGTAGTAGGGCAGAAGTATAAGGGCATCAGGATCAACTATTCGCTCGAAGATGAACCGTTAGGAACTGGCGGGCCAATCAAACTCGCGGCGCGCATGCTGAAACCTAAAGAGACTTTCATAGCGATGAACGGTGATATCATCACCGACATCGACCTCAACAAAATGATTAGAAATCACAAAAGGTCCAAGGCTGTCGTGACCGATGCCCTTCACGAAGTACGAGACCCGAGTCGGTTTGGCGTTGTCAAGCTCGACCCAGCATGGAGAATCCAAAGATTTGTCGAAAAACCTACCTTGAGAGAAGCGCCAAGTGGCCTAGTCAACGCAGGAATTTACTTGATCGAACCGACCTTGTTGAACATGATACCTTCTGGACGCAAAGTCTCACTAGAGAGAGAAATCTTCCCCATTCTCGCGAAGAGAGGAAGGTTGTTTGGATTTCCTTTCAAGGGACAGTGGTTCGATATCGGCAATCTCGCTGACTATCGGAAAGCCAACTTTGCGTTGCTCCGTGGACATGCACCAAAGCGTGATCTGCAACGGAGGGGCACTGGGTTCAAGCAGCCGGTTTTCCTTGGAGAACGGACAAAAATAGAGACCGCTGCTATGGTGGGACCTAACGTTTTGGTTGGGAGGAATTGCGTCATTCGACGAGGGGCACATGTGGCAGACTCGATCTTGTTTGACAGAGTCACCATAGGAGAGAGATCGATTGTCTCGGGAGCGATTATTGCATCAAGCGTGCTCGTTGGAAAGAACGTCAGAATTGAGCCTGGCACGATCATTTCGCCAAACGTCAAGATTAGTGACGGAATCAGGATTGGCAAGGATGCCATCATCCACCCCCACAAGGAAATAACAGCGAACGTTAGACCAAGAGCAAATGCCATGTGAGTTGTGACGCCCGCTTGGAAGAAGGAAAACTGTTCGGAACTAACGGCGTTCGCGGTGTAGTGAACAAGGAACTGACACCAGAACTTATTCTGAAGTTGTCAATGGCGACAGGCACATACTTCAAAGGCGCCGACCTGGCCGTTGGATGCGATGGTAGACTCTCCAGCCCTATTTTCCAAGAAATTGTTTGCGCGGGCTTGGCAAGTGCCGGTTGTCAAGTCTGGAATTTGGGCATGATAACAACTCCTGCTCTGCAATTCCTCACAAAACAATGGGGGTTGAAAGGCAGCGTTATGGTCACAGCGAGCCACAATCCGCCGGAATACAACGGAATGAAGGTCATGGGGAACAGCGGTGTCGAGCTTCCACATGAAAAAGAACTCAAAATAGAACACATATTCTTCCAATCAAAGTGGAAGCTTTGTGAATGGAAAAGAGTGAAACAGCCCTTATCTGTGGCAGAGAAATTTGATGGTTATGTTTCATCAATCCTGAAGAATGTTGGTGGAGTGCCGCGTAATGGTAGCTTGAAGGTTCTCGTAGACGCCGCCAACGGAGTGAGTGCACTGGCAACCCCTCTGGTAGTGGAAAAGCTGGGAGGTAGAGTGATTCTGGTGAACGGCAAGATCGACGGAAATTTCCCCGGACGATCACCTGAACCCACTCCTCAAAATCTCAAGGAAACGTCCAGAATTCTACCCTCGTTACATGCTGACTTCGGGGTGGCTCATGATGGAGACGGAGACAGAGCCATGTTTCTGGACGAACGCGGAGTTGTGTCCTGGGGAGACCAGACTTTCGCGCTTGTGATACGAGACTTCTTGGAACACTATCCTGGCGAGAAGATTGTAACTCCAATCAGCTCGTCTCAAATGGTAGAAGACATTGCCGAAGAATATGGAGGCGAAATAATCTATACGCCAGTCGGCAGCGTCTATGTCTCAAACCTCATGCTGAAGATCAACGCAAAGCTCGGCGGAGAAGAAAACGGCGGGATCTTCTACGCCCCACACGTAGCAGCGCGCGATGGCGGCATTACCACTGCCATGGTATACAAGATCATCTTGGAATCTCGAAAGCCTCTGTCCAAGTTAATTGCAGAGCTGCCCAGCTACTACCTTGTCAAGGACAAGTTACCGTGTCCAGACTCGATCAAGACAGCGGTAACTGAAGAACTGCACAACCTACCCAGAAAGGGCAAAGTTCTGGATATTGATGGAATCAAGGTCTGGATTCCACCAAAGTCCTGGATTCTAATTCGCCCCAGCGGGACCGAACCCATATACCGACTAATGGCTGAAGCGCCCACGAAAGCGAAAGCGATGAGGATCGTCAACGACTACAAGGCGAAACTCTCCAAGATAATCAAGAGTTGCCAGAAGAATGTTTGACGCTCCTTCTATGACAGGCATCGCGCTTGTATTTGCCGTGACCTTCGTCATAACATTCGTTGCCACGCCGACCTTAGGAAAAATCATGAAACGCCGGGGAATTACAGGGAAGGATGTTCATAAGCTCTCGAAACCTGAAGTTCCTGAGATGTGTGGACTTGCAATATTACTTGGACTAATCGTTGGAGTGGCAATCACTGTCTTCTTTTTCCCCGACAGTGCAAATGTGACCGTTGCTTTCATCGGTACGGTTCTGATAGCCGGAGCAATCGGCTTTGCTGATGACCTCAGACCTCTGGGAGCCAGAATCAAGCCACTTCTGACTGCGGCTGCATGCGTTCCCATCTTGCTACTGCAGACCTACGATCCTATGCCAGTCATCCCACTACTAGGCCCAGTGCGATTGACGGTCGTCTATCCTTTGCTGATCCCCGTTGCTGTGGCTGTCACATCCAACGGCGTGAACATGATGGATGTCATGAACGGCTCGATGCCGGGAACTGTCAGCGTAATCTGCGCCGCTACAACTGCAGTCCTTTTGTTGTCTGGGAAGACTCAGGTTGCTGCGATTTCGGTCGGACTGCTCGCCGCCATGCTGGCTTTCTATTACTTCAATCGGTTCCCGGCGAAAGTTTTCAGCGGAGACACTGGGAGCCTAGCGGTGGGAGCTGCACTGGGAGCTATAGCCATACTGGGACGCTTGGAGACGGTTATGATTGTAGCATTGATCCCGCACATCATGAATGCCTTCTATGGGCTCGCGTCAGTCGGTAGACTGTATGAGAGACGAGAAATACGCCAACGACCCACGAGGCTCTTGGCAGACGGAAGCTTGGAATCGAGTGCAGATAAGAACGCGCCGATAACGTTGACCCGTCTCATCCTAGCTGCCGGTCCCTTAGGAGAAAAGGAGATCGTGAGAGGAATGATCTTTCTGACTTCAGTTTCCTCACTTCTCGCGATCCTGACATACTGGATTACGGTGGTCGGAAGGATTTGAAGAGACTTCTTCCCTTGGCGGCTGTCGAACTCTTTGTTTGGGCGATTCTTCTCTTTAGCACGCTCCTAATTTCGAGAGTTGCATTTGCGATCAATTTTGGAGCTGAGACGCTGATCACTCGAATTGCCACAGAGGCGCTAAGAGTGCTCGTCTCGGGAGCAATCATCCTCATTTGGCTTCTTGTCTGGAAGAAAGCCACAGATACTTACTTCTGGCGAACTATCACACGCAGAAAGACTACTGCTTGAAAATCCGCTTAACAATAACCTGCAGTGGATCTTCCATACTCCTAACCAGTCTCGCAGCCTTCTTTCGGTAGAATTCGCGAAACTCCCGGCTCCTTGAAATAGCTAGAGCGCGTTGAGCGATGCGCCCAGGATCATGCAATCTTTCAACTAACCCGTAGGTTGTCAAGAAGCGGTCAACAAAGGTCGGTTCACCCGGATAATAGGAAATCGCAGGTATTCCCAGCAACGCAGCCTCAGCAGTCATAGTACCTCCCCCACCGACGAAAACAGAGGCAGCCTGTATCAACGGCACAGCATCAATCACGTGCTCAGGAATAATTATGCGATTGCCAAAGCGCTTCTTGAACCTCTCAAACTGACTATCATAACGCGGAAGTATCACGACCTGAGAATCCCCGTCGGCTAGTTCCAAGAATTTGGCGATGATCTCGCTCGCTATCTCAGAAACAGAAGAGGAACGGTCCGATAGGTATGCGGCGAACTCTTCTGGCGATCGAATGACGACAATGGGTTTAGAAAGATCCAGCTTGAGACCGTCAAGGAGCTTCCGATCAGCTTTGTACCCACCTAGCCAGACTATAGGGTCGAGCGCGCGATAACGAACGATGTCTCGAGGGTTCATTCCGTACTTCTTCCAAGCATACAACGGGATCACCCAAGGCGTGAACAGTTTCTCGGAGAGTGGGACGGTGAGCTTGCATACAGCCTCCGCATGAGGAGAGTCACTTATGCAATAGTGTGGAATCTTGAGTCCGAAGGCTACTCTAGCCGCTTCAGGAGATGAAAACGAAATTGCCACTTCAGGTCGTTCTTCTTCAACAACCTTCGCCAGCGCTAAAACTCGTTTAGAACTCTCCACAAGTTTGTCGCTGAGCTCTCCTCCACCATGGCGACCTACTTCAATCGCTTTGATGCTCCTTAACTCAAGAAGCTCGTTGACCTCCCGATATTCACGAGTGGTTAGTAAAGTCTTGAAACCCTTTGCACTCAGGCGACGTTGAAGTTCTCCAAAGAAATTTGCCTGCTTCGGAGTCAGAACGTCCAACCAAACCTTCATTTCGCTGCCAACCCCAATGCCGTTACACGTTTAGCTTCATTCCATCTGAAATTGAAAGACTCACGGAAGATCCTGATCAAACCCTGATTCTTTGTGTGATGAGGAGTGTACACGATGGGATTCCAATACCGCTCCGCTTCCTCGGCAGCCCAAATAACGAAGACTAGATCTTTGTTATCTACTAAAGTGCCGCGAACTGGATGCCACGGTTCCCGTGTGTCACGAATCTGAGCTCCCAGAGCGTTTAGCTCACTGAGATGCCTCCCCACCAAGGATTGTGAAGCCTGCATCAGAATGCGAAGCCTCACACCTCTTGTCAGGGCACCTTTCAATTGAGATTTGATCTTTGGGAGCCACGAGAATAGAGCAGTTGAAATAAGGATCTCTTGTGACGCGCTTTCGATATAGTCGCTAGTGAGTTTCTCCATTGCACGTAAGTCTTCAAGCGGCTCCAACAACTCCTCAGGTTTCACCTGCAGATGACTCTCCACGTACAATGGTTCAATCTGCTTCTGGAGTTGTCGCATCACTTCTTCAATAGATAGAAAGTTGGTCTCGAAAGTGCGCCGCAAGTGTGTCAAGTATTCGCGCCTTGCTTGCTCAGGGGAAATTGCATGAAATCTCTTCGGTCTGCTCTCAATGATTTTCGCGAAGCCCTTCTGCATCAGCTGCTCCAGCGTCCCGTAAACGCGTGTGATAGGAACCGAGGTTATCTTCGCGATCTCTTCCGCCGTCAACTCCCGTTTTGAAAGCAGAGCAAGATAGGCCTCCGACTCATATGTGGTGAGGCCCGCGCGACGAAGAGATTCCCGCAGCCGGCTTTGAGAGGCCATGATTAACCCGTCTAGAGTTAAAAACAGTTAAATATTTCGCCTCGGAAGCCCTAACAAGGTATCGTGCTTGTCCAGTCAACTTCTATTATCTCTTGAACCAGGAGAGATCGCTGTCAGGATCCGAGACGGTGCCCTCACAATCGGCGTCATTGGATTAGGATGGATGGGTTTGCCAACCGCTTGTCTCTATGCAGATGCGGGCGCTCGCGTACTCGGTGCAGACATGAACCCGAAGGTTGTTGAGCGAATCAACAAGGGAGACTCACCCATTGACGAAACAGGTCTGTCAACCATGCTCAAGAAGACTGTCAGGGCAGGCAAGTTCACGGCCACAACCGCAACTGAAGAGACGGCTGCGAACTCTGACATTCTATTCATTGTTGTTCCAACAATGATCGATCGGCAGAAGCGGGCTGACTATTCCGCCGTCGAAGACGCATGCGCCAGTATTGGAAAAGGCATCAAGAACGGCAGCCTGGTCATTTTCGAAAGCACATGCGGCCCGGGAGTAACAGAGCGGGTTGTGAAAGGAACCATTGAGAAGTACTCGGGATTAGTCGCTGGCCAAGGGTTCGGAATGGCCTACAGCCCAATACGGGCTATGGGTGGTAGAGCTCTACAGGACATGCAGACTTATTCAAAAATCGTGGGTGCCATCGACAAGAAAAGCCTCGAAGCGGCGTGCGCGGCGCTATCAGTCATCGTTAAGGGAGAGCTAATTCGAGTTCGCGATATTAAAACAGCGGAGTTATCCAAACTCTTCGAAACCATATACCGTGACGTAAACATCGCTCTAGCAAATGAATTCGCCCTTCTCTGTGAAGAGGTCGGTGTAGATTACCTCGAAACTATGAGAGCAGCGAACAGCCAACCATACTCGCACCTCCACGCGACCGGCGTAGGAGTCGGCGGACATTGCCTACCTGTCTACCCGTATCTCTTGGCAACTGAAGCATATGCGCTGGACGCGAAACTGAGAATCGTGTTAGACGCCAGAAAAATCAACGACCTTATGCCCCGACACGTCGCCAAGCTCGCCTCTGATGGCTTGCGAATCTGTGGCAAATCCCTCAAGAGGGCCAAAGTCGTCGTTTTAGGCATTAGCTATAGACCGAATGTCAAAGAGACTCGATATTCCGCGTCCTTGGATTTGATCAGCATTCTGAAGAAACGTGGCGCGAAGGTCACGGCCTTCGATCCACTCTACAACGCTTCCGAAATGGAATCGATGGGATTGACTTCCGAACCTACGCTGCGCAAGGCAATCGAGAAAGCTGACTGCAGTATACTAACAGTAACGCACGACGAGTTCAAGAACTTGGACACGATCGAACTTGCAGCGCACATGTCGAAGCAGGGGCTAATAATAGACTGTACTGGCATCCTCGATCCGACAAGCGTCGAAAAGACCGGTCTAGTTTACCGAGGCACCGGAAGAGGTCTGTGGACCCGGTGAAGAAGCTGAATATTGCCGTCATTGGGACGGGATTTTGGGGCAAGAATCAAGCACGGGTCCTAGCTAATCAAGACTGCATAAAACTAGTCTGCGTTTGCGACATAAATTCCGCTGCCGCAGAAAGCATAGCAACACAGTTCAAGGTGGAACATGACACCAATGTGGACCGCGTCCTCGCACGCAATGACATAGACGCTGTCACGATTTGCACACCCACCACAACCCACAAGCAAATCGCAACACGCGCTTTGACTGCAGGAAAACATATCCTCGTTGAAAAACCAATGACGAACACAGTCTCCGAAGCTCATGAGCTACTGGAACTTGCCAAGAAGAAAGGCCTCCGAGTGATGCCCGGCCACATAGAGCGCTTCAATCCCGCCGTGAGCTATCTCAAGAAACTGATAGACACAGGAAAGCTAGGAAGGGTTACTCTTTTACTAGCCAGACGCGTAGGTCGATGGCCCGAGCGCGTTGGCGATGTTGGAGTTGTGAGGGATAGCGCAATCCACGACATTGACCTTACTCGGTACATCTTCAATGATGAAGTGCTCTCTCTATATGCACGAATCGGCAGTATGAGACATACGAAAGAAGACTATGCAGAAATAATGCTGCAGTTCGATAAGGGCGGCACTGCCTTCATCGATGCAAACTGGTTAACACCCAGAAAGACAAGAACCCTTGTCGTCACGGGAAGCGAAGCGACCGTCCAACTCGACTACATTACTCAGGAACTATCGATTGAAGAGTCTGACAAAACCGTCAAACCTGACATTGAGAAAAAGGAACCGCTTGCGATCGAATTAAGGCATTTCGCCGAATCCATCCTCAATGACAGACCCTTCACAGTCAACGGTATGGATGGATTGAGAGCCGTGGAAATCTGCGAACTAGTACTCCAGTCTGGCGCGGCTGGTCGAACTATGGCTTTGGCAACATCAACTCTTTGAACGATGTATGGGCACGCTTGAATTCCTGAATGAAGTTCAGAGCGAAACTGTCTGCGCCCCTCTCGACTTGCCTATTCTTTCCCAGTTGAGACGCCCTCAAATGATGATAGAACTCGTGGAGAATGACAAACGGCTCTGTAAGCAACTCGCTCCTTGAGAGATAGATACGCTTCTCCTTCTCAACGTAGCAAGCTACAACCTTCCTGTGTCTCTTAACCGTCCCAACCCGCAAATCAGGCTCATTAACTCCATAGAACTCCGCGAGCAACTTGATCGCCTGTTCCGGTCGGGCATCTAAGATAAGATGAACAATCCGAGCGCGGAAGTCTCGCTGACTCAAGCTCAGCCCCAGGACATGTCTAGAAAGTGGTATATTTGTTGGTTGAAGCGCTTTTATGTGGTTGTGCTTTAACGGGGTTGTTTTCAGCGTGCTCAAGCCCCCATTGGCGACCTTGGGTTATCTGGTTATCTGGTGGCGGGTTGATGTGTTGATCGGTGGGCAAGCCACTTCTCCTTGATGTTGGGATCGCTCAGGGACCTAGCAAGAAATCGCGGACAAGTACGGCGTAAGCCAAACCCATGTCAGCGAAAAGTTAGGCTCATCTAAGATTTATTCCGTCGGAATAAAACCAACTACAGAAAGCTGTCGGGGTGATTTTCACATCGTGAAAAGAGAAAAGGCCGAAGGGGGAAAGAGAGGGGGACTTCTGGAGTTGCCTAGTCCGACTTGGAGAGATCGCTGCCTTCCCCGTACCTTGTGCGAACGAACCTCACGTCGAATATGTCTTCCGGCAGAGAGTTGATGACGTATTCCAGTTCCTTGGCCAGCACATTCTTCTCGAGATGCACCTTCGGTTCGTCCCCTCCCAAGCAGTGAGCAGCTTCTAGGAACTCGAGGAGGCCGCGGGGTACTCGAAGCATCATCTTCACAGATGTAGCCGCGCTCTCCGTGTCCAACACAATGGTTTCAATCTTCGCTCGTTTCTTCGCCAATCTATCTCACCTCCTCAAATGATCTTGAGTTCTTCGTTCAGAGTTTCAGTGGGGGAACAAAGTCATCAGTGAAGACGTTGATGATGTCCAAGTCGTCTTTGGCCACGACGAGCTGCACGCGTTGAGAACAACATGTTCTCGGAAGGGAGACATTATCACCATCTGACAAACCGACTTCGAATAGGAGGAAATCTTTCCGGACGAGGGAGCAATAGCCCCACAAGTTGTGGATTCATATCCCATTGGTCCCATGAGGCAGCGTAGGGTAGCGAAAGCTGGCTGAATGTTTCGAGCCCACGATAACAGCGGTTCCAGATTACGCAGACTTGACATTTGATGGAGACTTGGGCTTCTTCAGTCAATTAGGACAGGGTCTTCCTGTTCAAGACGATGATGGAAAGAGCCTGCAGGACAAGGAACCATGCAAGTAGAGCTGCGAGGTCCGCAACGAACAGCATGCTCGGACGAACTGTGGCTTCGCGCAGGGCATCGACCAGGTAAGTCAGCGGTGTCAGATATGAGACAACTTGAAGCCCGACTGGAAGCGACTGAACAGATATGAAGACTCCTCCGATGAAGATCATCGGGAGCCGTATGGCGGTCAGGGTGATGTTAGCGGTCGGCACGTCTTTGGCTGCGGAAGCCACCACCATTCCGAGAGCCGAGAAGGCAAGAGCTCCCGCGATCGTAGCGAGCAAGAAGAGGAATGGGTTGGCAATTGTGCTGCCAGTCAAGGAGATCGCAAGCATCGTCGTAGCTAGCGATAACGCCACTCCGAACGCGGTGCCCGCCAAGGATTTCCCGAATATGATGGTTGCGGTGGAGATGGGGGCCGTCTGCAGTAGTTCGTAGGTCTCGGTCTGCCTCTCAATAGGGATTGCTATGGCCTCTATGGATGAGGAGCCAAATAGTGAAACCATGCCTACGAGTCCTGGAACCAAGAGCTCCGGGGGAATCTCACGGCCAAGAGAGAAGGAGAGATAGACGAACGCCGGAATCAGAATGCCGAACCCGAATATCTGAGGTTTGAAGTAGTAGATCCTCGCGTCCTTCTTTGCGATGCAAAGGGCTTTTCCTATGAAATTACGCATGTACTCACGCACCGCGACCTGCTCCGATCTTCGCCGTTCCGAGTAGTTCCAGTCTCTCAAGCTGAACTGCGTCAAGCCCCGTGTACTTGACGAAGACATCCTTCAGGCTGGGCTGGCTAGTATTCATACTGATTATCTCA
>Ga0315282_10013687_pt1 | contig 12178 bp, 15 predicted proteins | sample YL17G07_20_MG_FD_203693 | JGI IMG/M metagenome (GOLD analysis project Ga0315282, IMG submission 203693) | Sediment microbial communities from Yellowstone Lake, YNP, Wyoming, USA - YL17G07_20 | ecosystem: Environmental > Aquatic > Freshwater > Lake > Sediment | place: USA: Wyoming | collected... | reverse complement strand
TCAAGATAATTTGGAAAAGCAAAAATTACTGTTAAAGCCATAATAGTCAGAATAATATCTTTTATTTCATTCCCAGTGAATAAACCTTTCATGTTCATGTTTAACAATTAGGATATAAAATATTTTATAGTATCAGTTCTACCATAGAAAACATAAATACTTCAGAAATCGATATAATTATCGGTAGAGGCGATAATTTTGAATAGCCTGCCTAACAAAGAAAAGACTGATAAATGGGCAAAGGAGCTTATGAGAAGACTAGAGAAGGCTCTGGAAACAGATGATGATATTGCGAAGATTAGCTTCAAAGGAAGAGAGAAGAACACATATCTTGTTTTAAAGCACAACTTGCAAAATACCATTGATTTTGGAAAGTACATGATGAGTAATGGTAATGTGAAACCATATTCAATGGCAAGAATAATCAATTATCTTATCTATTTCATGAGTTTCATAGGCAAGAAATCAATTGAAAATATCAACAGAGAGGATATAGAAGCATACCTAAATAACAGGGTAGAGAAAGGCTATTCTGAGAGATACATGTTCATGCTCAAGTTGTCTGTAAGAAGTTTCTTCAAGTGGTTCTACAAATATGAGGATGGTTACCCAGATGTTGTGGCATGGATGAAATGCAAGTTGCCAAAGAACAAAAAGTTGCCTCAATTTATCGAAATGAGTGAAATTCAGAAAATGCTTGAGGCATGTGATAACATCCGAGATAAAACACTGATTTCAATACTTTACGAATCTGGGACAAGGATTAGCGAATTACTAGATTTAAGGATACAGGACATAAAGTTTGACCAATACGGCGCAATTCTGCATGTTGACGGAAAGACTGGCGGCAGACCCGTACGAGTAGTTAGGTCTACAAATGACCTTAAGCAATGGCTGAATTCACACCCCTTCAAAAATGACACGAACGCACCCCTGTTCTGTAGTTTAAGTGGCAGAAATTACGGTGGCTTTATTGTAAGCACAGCAGGGTGGGAAATGATAAGAAAAATAGCAAAACGGGCCGGAATACAGAGAGGCATACATCCGCATATGTTTAGGCACAGTAGAGCAACAGACCTATCAAGAGTACTTTCGGATAGAGAAATGAAGATATTTTTTGGGTGGTCAGCCAATTCTAACATGCCTGGATTGTACAGCCATTTAAATTCAAAAGATGTTGACGATAAGATTTTGGTTATGAATGGCGAAAAGCCAAAAGGTGAACTGCAACCATCAAACCTGCCAACATTTAAGTGTTACAGATGCAGTGAAGCCAATAATGCATCAAACAAATTTTGTTTCAAGTGTTTTGCGCCATTAGAAATGGAAACAGTAAACCAAGTAGAACAACTGAAAGTTTACATCAATGAATTTCTCACTTCAAAGCTACTGCAAAAGCCAGGATTTATGGAAGAATTACCAAAGTTAGTTGAAGAATGGAGTAAGGATAGGAAATAATTTTATTTAAGATATTTTGTTGCATCAATTTTATATTCATCCATAATTTTACCTTTGAAAGTCTTGCATACAATGACTATATCAGTTGGATAAAGGTCACTGGTATCTTGAAAAACATTAAATAAAAATTCAATAATTTGATTTTTTTCTTCATTACTAAATTTAATAATTTTATTAACAAAAAACTTATCGACCATGATAGAATCATACTCCGCAACAATAAACATTTGTGGCACAAAGATGTGCTTTTTTATCCAATCTTCATCACAGTCGGTATGATTTAGGAAGTGGAGAAGTACATTCTCATATGTTCTTAAAAAAACTTTTAATTTTCTAATTTTAACTTTTTTGTATCTTATTTCAAAATTTTCTTTTAGTACTTTAAATCTATGTTCTTTTTTTATTTCTAGTAATTTTTCTGTGATTACTCTAAATGCGTCATTTATTCCAATCCATTTTTTTAACTGTCCTTTACCTATCCCTTCTTTTATTTCAAACAAATCATTTACAGTAAGTCCATTATGGAATAACTTCTGATATTCTGGTGGGGAATTCTTTTCAGGAGAAAAAACATCACTTTTTAGACCATAATAAGTTACCCCAGGACGACCAATTATATGTTTGTCTAAATAAGATTCTATGAAAAGGTTGTCAGTAAATCTTGTAATTGTAGAGTAAATAAAATCTTTAGGTTCTATTTGTAAACGATAACCACTATCTTTTCTATGTTTCCCTTTTTTCTTTTCAATAACACTTACTTTCTGTAAATTCTTAAGAGCACTGGCTATTTGTTTATCTGCTAATCTAGATTTATCTTTATCAATTCCTCTTAACTGTAAATTTTTGTAAAGTTCAATTAAACTATTTTTGATATTACTAAATTTTTTAAATTCTTTTGTATTTAATTGAGAAAGAACTAATGCTATTTCCCTGCTTTTAAGAAGTTTATTTAATGTTATTTTTTGTCGTGCGTTAACCATAATTCCACCCTTTACTTACTAACTATGGTTAGTAACTTTTAATATTTTGTAATTACTTTTAAATAAATATGTCTTCGAAAATTATTACAATCTCTTTACCAGAAAATACTACAAAAATGGCTAAAGAGCATGCCTATTCTACTGGAAGAAATTTTTCAAGCCTTGTTAGAATTTCTTTGGAGAAATTCATCCAGCAGGAACAAGGTGCTAAAAATGAGTGATTGGAAGTATAACAAACCTAGAACTTTTCGCCACAGAAAGGGTCAGTTTTATGGCACTGAAATTGAATATGGTGATTTTGGAAATGAAAAGTAAACTGCCCCAAGTTCCACTGGAAGTTGCAGAAAAATTTCTTGACCCATTATCTCTAAAGGTATACCAATTATTGCTACAGTTGCAGGAACAGCAGGAAAAACAAAATAAAAAGTAAATTGTGATTTTTATGGAAGGATGGCAGAAACATATGAACAAAATAATAACAGTTTTTTATGATGATGGTCAAGCTGTTTCAAAAAAGATAGGGAAATTAGTTAACTTAGATGAAAATTTTTTATTTCTAAATGTTCCAAATTCTGAACAAATAGCAATTCCTATAAGTAGAGTCGTCAGAATAGAGGTTGATGCTAGTTTTGAAAGGGGTGAAGTTTAATGAACTTACTGCAAGAAAAACAAAGGGAAATTGTTAATAAATTATTAGAATTGCTCAAAGACAAAAAACAACACAACTTCAGCGAGATAGAGAATGTTTTACAGCTCTCTAAAGAAAACATAGATAAATTGTTAGAATGGGCTTGTTATAAAGCGAAATTAATAAACGAAATACCAAAAGACCCAAAAAATGAATACGAGCTTTCTTCTGATGGTGAGGTAGTCGACATAGATAAATTGGATTTTTCCGATTTGGAAATTTTTAAAAAAGAAATAGAATTGTTACAAGACCCAAATTTGTTATTAAAAGTAAAAATAGAGCTGGACAAGCTTATTATTGGCAACGATAAGCTAAAAGTTGCACTATGGATTAAAACATTTTCAAGATTTAGAAGTAGACCAATACTAGATATAATTGTTGATGACCCAAGTAGTGGAAAATCGTATATAGTAAAAAGCATCTTAAAATTTTTCGAAAAGGATACAGACTTTAAAATTATAACTACGGCATCACAAAAATCATTTTATTATTTTGATGAAAAATGGGATAGTAAGATTCTTTTTCTTATGGAATTTCAAGCTTTAGATAACGAAACAGTTCCTGTTTTTAGGGACTGGTTCAGTGAGGGTTGGGATTTGGGTTTAGAACATAGGACTGTTGACATCAAAAGAAATAAGCTACTGTTAAAATTAAGTAAACCCCCTTATTGTATAATTGCCACAAGTGATAGGAATATAGAAAAACAATTAGGAGACAGAGCTTGGCGCAATAATGTCGAAAAGGGTTTCAATCAAAACAACAAAATTAAAGAGTTCGAAGATTTGAAAAGGATGAAAGGAATTGATAATCCTGATATAAAAATTGATGAAACTTTTAAAAATATTCCAAAATGCCTGAATACAAATTTAAAAATAGTAATACCATTTGCAAAATTCATTAACTTCCCTTTTATGGATAAAACAAGAATTAACAGAGATATACCAAAATTTTATGATTTCATAGAATTGATAGCTTTAATACATCAGTATCAGAGAGATGTAATCGAAATCGATGGTAAAAAATATCTGATAGCGAGACTCGATGATTTTTATAAGGCAATATATTGTGGATTTGAGGAATTTCTAACTACAATGACAGAAATAGACAAAGACATGAATGAAGTACTGGATGTATTAAGGCAACATGAAGAACTGACAACAAAGGAAGTTGTAAAATATGGGAAGTTCGCGTATGATAAAACATACCAGATTTTGAGGCAGCTTGAAAGGTCTGGCATAGCGGGTAGCGAAAAAATAGGCAGGGAAAGGACTTGGCTTTTAGTTAAGGATATATCTAAAAATGAGGATATTGGTCAATCCGATAATTTATCTAAAGATGGCCTTAAAAAAATATTTTCAGATGTATTTAAAGAAAGCGGATTACCAAATGACGATAAACTAATAGAAAATGTACTTTTATATGACAAGTATTATTACGACCAGATTTTTATCAACAATGGTGAAAAGAAACCTAATGTTTTATTATGTTTTAATCAAGAATCTAATATTTTATTAAAAAATAATCAAGAATCAAAAAATAATTCTCAACATTTGATAAAAGATAGGGGTGAAAACATTGTTACTACCCATTAATCCATTTAAGAGATTGGCCAAAGAAGCTGGAATAAAAAGAATAAGTAACAAAGCCTGTGAGCTTTTAGCAAAACTATCGGAGGAATTTGCCTCAGATTTATTGAAATCAGCATTAGAAATAACAAAATCGCAGAAAAGAACAACTATGTTAGAAAGAGATGTAGAACTTGCCTTCAAGTTAAAGGTGAAGGAGTAAATGTATACACCATCAGATAAGCCACGATGCAAAGCAATAACAAAATCTAGTCTACCTGGTTATTCGTGTCAGTGTGAACTCAATGCAAAAGAAGGATTTGAATTCTGTCCTATACATTTAGGCAGAACAAGAAATCGAATAGCAAAATCCGGTCATGCAGCAGAGATAGTGTCCTTAATAGCTTTAGATATGCCTGTAACTGAAATACATAAAATTTTGAAAAGCAAGGGGTTCGAAGTGAACTATGTCAATTTGACATTATATGTCAGAAAGATGAAAACAAGAATGGGTTTATTTTAAATTTAATATTATTTTTTTAGTATAAACAAAATAATAATAATAATTAACAAAAAAATAAGAAAATAATAATAAATTAATAAAAATTAAAGAAAAATTATTTTAATTTTACTTTAATTTTATTTTAAGTTTAATATTATTTTGCGAGTTTGCAATATATAATCAGAAGTCCAAATGGAGAGGTCTATAACAACAATGGAAAAGAAACCAAAGCAACAAGTTTCAAATTAAGCCAAGCTAGAGTTTTAGGAATAAAATAATAATAATAATTTTAAACTTTTTAATTGGTAACTTAGACTGTTCTATTTCCAGCCTTAATAACCACATTCAAAATTAAAGCATCAACCTCAGGAACAGTTACCTCATTTCCAAGGACAGCTGTATATGTCTTAAGACCTTTTACATTGCCCCACAAGTCAACCAAATCGTTTTCCAAAACTCTTGAACCCCTATAATTGACCCATATTATGTCATTATAAATTCCGAATTCGTTAGGTGTGACTCCAATTCGTAAATCATAGTTGTCTCCAATACCCTGAGAAACCTGAATAACTTCACCTCGATAATAAATAACCTTTCCTTTATAATTTTCAACATTTCTCATTAAATCATCATAGGTTATATTTTTTAATGCAGTAGATTTTATTTCATCTTCAGATAATGTAGAAGTTTTTGTTGGAGTTGAAATCATTGACCCTATAATACCAAGAGCAATAATTACAAGAAAGAAAATTCCAGCCCCTATACCAATCTTCTTTAGTATGCTCATCTTTTTCTTTTCCGAAGGTTTTGCTACAGCTTCAGAACCTCTTCCCTTAATAATGTATCCAAAAAACAATAGTACCAAGGAAAACAATAAAAGAGGAATAGCTGTTATCATAGATTGAAACAGAGAAGCAATTAAAATTAGTGCACCAAAAATAATTACTCCCCAACCTATTATTTTTCTGACAGCCATAATTAAGATTAATAACGATAACTTTAAAAAGGTATTGATGTTAATCTGATGTCTAATCAAGGCTATTCGTAGAACCAAACACTAATATATGTTATGGAATGATGTAGGTTTTCTTCTGAGGAATAAGACAGCCAAAAAGATAATAGAACATATTGCTTCTAAAAATAGCCCAGTAATGCCATCAGAAATAGCCAAATCATTGGATATTTCTTTGAAGAATGTAAGCACAAGGTTAGGTTATCTTGCAGAAAGGAAATTAATCAGATGCTTGAACCCAGAAGAAAAGAAAGGGAGATTATATATTATTACTAAAAAGGGCAAAGAAGCATTGGAAAAAGTAAAGCATAGAACTATTGAATGAAATGTTGAGTATTATATGCTGGAGTTGTAAGTTCTTTTTGTTAATCTACCTAATAGTGGAATAATTCATATTTTTTGCTAAATTGAACCATTGAAAAAGTCTTTGGATATATGTTTTTATAGTTCATATTCTAACAGGAAATTGGATAACAGTATGAAATACTGCGATAAATGTAATAAAACTTTATCAGATGAATTTAAGCATTGCCCAGAGTGTGGAAACAAATTAGGAACTTTTATTAAGAGTGAAGATTCAAAAAGCTCATCAAATATCAAATCACAAATTTTCAATAAGAAAATATCGATTTCCGTAATTGTTGTGCTGATTCTTCTAGCTTTTGGATATGCCTTTACCGGCATGATTTCACTGGTGGGCCAAACAGAAACCGATGTTTGTGCAAACGTAAAAAGCGCATCTAATATTTCGCAGGAAGGAATCACAATACTAATAGGCGGAAAAAAATGTGTTACTGATAAATCTGGAATGTGTTGTTTGGGAAAATTCAAAGCCAATGAATCTTATGATATGATGATAAGTGGCAGTGGTATTGAAACCAGAAAAGAAAGTTTCATGCTGCCCATACAAAGTCAACCTTATTATTATGAAATTAGTCTAACAGTTGGTTACCCTATTTCATTTTCAGTATCAGATAAGGACACAGGAGAGGTCTTAGATAATGCAAAAATATATCTTGATAATCGGTTTAAAGGTGCTACATCTGGTGGAATATTAAACGTTCAGCTTGTTCCAGAAGGTCAGCACTCAGTAAAATTAGAATACGAGGGAGTTAGTTCATCTGAAAGCATTGCTGTAAACTCGATGAACACCAAATTTTCATTGGGAATTTCTGTTCCTAAAAAAGTTATAGTAAAATTAACTGATTCTGAATCTAATAAGGAAGTCGAAAATATTCAAGTTTATCTGGATGAAGAAGCTAAAGGAGTAACTGGTTCTGATGGTTCTTTGACTATAACAGAAGTAATGCCAGGAACTCATTCGATTAGATTGGTAATCCCTTATAAAGACGATGTTACTCAAACGTTTACAGTAAAGGGAGATACAGATGTTCCAATAAATGTAAAGATGCCTAAACCCGATATAGTGATTTCATTTGTTCCTGGTCAACACCGTTGGCAAGATTGGACTAAAATGTGTGTCCAAGATTTTGAGATAACAATATCTAACTTAGGCGATGGGCCAGCAGAAAATGTTAATTTTATTGCAGCTCTAATTAGTGAAGTCAATAAGTCTTCACTTGTTTATAAATCTCGATACCCTCCAGAACCACTAGGAAGACTAGAACCTGGAGACGATAGAGCATTTAATAGAACTTATGATATTGATGCAACACTTTTTTGTGTTGAACCTACAAGTTTAGTAGCTGTTGCGGTTTATATAAAAGAAAATAAATATGCACAATTATTTGCTCCGGTTGATCCTTGGCAAGTTCAATTGGTTAAAGACGTAACAGAATTTGGAATAAAAACATCTATGCAACTTGCTAAAATAGCATTGCTAGAATGATTCTTTATTACATCTAATATATGTTAAACCATTGTGAGTAATGTTAATAATTTAAGATTTAAGTTTTTAGAAAAGTTTATCTTTTTTCATTCGAACCTCTTTTTATTATTTTTTTGAGTCGTTTTATTTCATATTCACTAAAATCAAATTTTTTATGGGTTTCTTTGAATTTTGGGTTGTAAACTCTTCCAAAAAATTCCGATATAGCACTTCCAAGTATTGAAGAACAAACCGTGCAAATTCTAACCCAACGACTAGGATAGCTTCTTTCTTTCTGAGGAGTGAATTGTCTCAATTTTTCATATAATAACTTATTTTCATAAGCACCATCTATTAGAATTGATCCTAAAGTTTCTGGACCCCATTTATTTTTCCTAGTAGGCGGTATATTATTAAATGTTTTTCCACAAATCCAACAAAATCCGACCGTTCTAGATAATAAATCATTCAGTTTTTCTCTTTCAGGAGTTAGTGTTTCAGCTTCTTTTATTTTAATAATTTTATTATTCTGATAAGACATTAAACCAATAGATGTTCCTCTAATTAATTTCATAGCTCTTTCCTGATGACTCAAAGGGATTGCTATGTAAGAATGATGAACCCAGCCTATTGCCTGTTGTGCCTGACCTACTCCTTCTCTCAGTCCTTTCAAACTTAATCCTGATTCAACTTCAATCGCCCAAACAGTAGATTCATTTTTTACTGCTATAATATCTATACTATTTTTATCTAGAAGCATGTGTTTACAAACAAATCCATCTTTTTGGAGGGATTTCTTAATTTTATTAAGGAAGGTATCATGTAAACTGGTCATAATTTATAATCGGTACTATAAGATAAAGTGTTTTTAGAAAAATGGTTGTCTGAAAAAGAAGTAATAACTGGATTAAAGGAGAAGGGATATACTATTACTACTATTGGCATGAATACTCCAAGTTCCTAGAAATAAGCAATCATTATTTTCTATGTCATCTAAGGTTTTGCATAGAATTTAGTTATGGCCACAATAAAATCAAATATTTTTGAAATAGTCTTCGTCTTCGTACTGTAATATTTTTCTTTTATACTATTCAATTCCTTATCTTTCTTTAGGATTTGACTTATTTTTAAGGTGGTAAGACTCAGCATTCCATATCTGCGAATAGTTTTTTCATTAACATAAATTTTCAAACCTTCTTTAAAAAGTTTTATAATCTTCTTGCTAGATTTCATTTCTTTAAAGAAAAAAGCTATTTCTACATCACTATTAATCAATTGCCTAAAATCGTCAACAATTTTTGAAACACTTTGACGACTCCCAAAATATTTCCATATAGGTGATATGTATGTATTGTCCTTGAAGAAAGTTTTTATATTCAGTGCCATAACACTTAATTAAATGCCCAGGTTAAACAGAAAAATTAAGATAAGAACAACTGGTTACTTTCATCCTGTAAGAGAATTATTGTTGAAAGCTAATTATGAGATATTAGATAAAATTAGCAAATATGCAGCACCACCATATGTTATTGTCCTCCTACATAATGCCATGGAATTGATGCTCAAGGATTTTTTGTTATCGAGAAACATTAGCAAAATTACTTATAAAGAGCAAGGTAAAGAGAAAACAATAGATGTTGAAAGGGTTGGCTCAGAAAAGTTATTAGAATTTAGTGTAAAGAAAATAGTTTTGATAAGAAAAAACTATCAAAAATTCAGAGCATTCAATACAGAAAGGAATACTGTTTATCATAGAAGCTCTTTGACCTTAAGAATTGAAAACGTGAAAGATTATTATAGGCTCATAATGGCTCTTTATAATGTTGTATATAACCACAAATTCAAACCATCAGCTCCACCAAAAATAAGAGCATATTTGCTTTTAGCTCTTTATTCATTCATCTTCGCTTTTGGTCCTCCACCTTTACCTACATCTATTATCGGATTCTGGGTTCTGGGAGCATTTTGTTCTTTATTTGCCTTTTCTTTCTTATCGATTAGTTATTTTTCTAAACAGTATCATTTGCATGGGTATTTCACTTTTTAGTATTATCACTCTTTCAATTTCAAAAGTATATTTTCAATTCAAGTTATTCAATCAGTTTCAATAGTTCATAGTTATAGTATAGTATGTATGATGTGGTTGAGAGAGATAGAGAGACAGTCCTTTCTTCATACTGTAGAAGTTTTTTTGTTTTACTAAGAAGCATTTAATAGCTATCGGTTTGATTTTGCAATGCTTATAAAGGTAATAGGCTAATTCTCAAGCAGTGAGATTAATGAACAAAGGTATGAGTACAGGCGGGAAAATTGCTGTAGTGCTCCTATTAGTGATAGTTGGCGTGTTTGCCTTTTTCCTTTTGCAAGGAAGAATTCCATATTCTGGTGGAGCTTCTGGAATACTACCAAAACCAATATTACATATTGGTAGTGTAAGTTTCAATACGCAAGGCAATGTGCTTCAAGGTTACAATGTTCCAGTTACATTCGTAGTTTCGAATAGCGGGAATGGAGATGCAACATCAGTTAGAGCAACAGTAACTCTTTACGATTCAAAAGGAAATCTTAGAGGTAATCAAGATACATTCTTGGGAACGATATCACCGGGGGGAACTGCATCTGGAACTGTCAGGTTCGATGTCGGTAGATTGGAAACAATTACAGGAACACAATTCGCAGCAAATATCCATGTAAGCTGTAATGAAGGGGCCTACGCAGACTACTAATTTTTTTCTTTTTTAGTAGTCAATATGCACAGAACCAATGGTAAAAATCTAAAAGAATTTCCTATGTTTAGATTTATTTCCCGCTGATAGCGTGCGTTTAAGTTCTTAGGAAAGTATTAAGAATTAACAGTTGGTAAACTCAACAAATCATTTGGCCTTTACTATATAAAATTAGTCTTCTACAGATTTGAAAAAAACAGACTCTTTGGAAGGTATTTTACTTATGATTTCTTTCAATTCAGAAAGTTGCTTGTCTAATTCACCATCATCGCTTTCAATCAGTCCTATAAAATACTGATTTATCACATCTTGTATGGAGACCTTTTCTTTGGTTTGAATAAATAACTTCGCATAACCTTCTAAGATTCTTTTTAATCTGTCTTTTGGAAAGTAAGTTTCAATATTTTTGATAATATCTTGTAACTGTTTAATTTTAGTATCATCTATTTTGAATGTTTTTCTAATGTAAGATTTAACATAAAGTTGTAATGCTATAGGACTGTTCTCTTTCAGGATTTTGTACATAAGTTGATAGATTTTGTTCCAATTCGCATCAAATTCCCACTTGTTTTTTACAACTAATTTATTTTTTAATAAAAACTGTAATTTTGTCGATATGGTGGATTGAGGTTGCTTTAGAATTTTCATCATGCCTTTTACCATTTTGTGACCAGCAACTATGCAGAATAGAACATCGATAACTTCTTTGTTAGTTTCAAAATCTCTGTAGAGCGTCATATTGATTAATTATCGTTAATAGCAATAAAATAAATTATTAAAGTTCAATGCGGGAGGTGTGCTCTCTGGCTGGGCTACAGAGCGAGAATATTTTAATATATGTTAAAATTTATATTTTTAGTAATTTAACAACTAAATATGGGGTTTAAAGAATTTGTAAAAGATGCGTTAACCGTATTTTCATTCAAGGCAATGGGTTTTTTAATAATACTTATTGGCGTTTTTTTAATTACAGCCAATTCATTTCTTAGGCTAGGTTTATCTCAGGAAATAGAGATTGTTTTAGGTATTGTTGGATTTGTATTAATTATTGTAGGTGGGTTATTCGTAAGATACACATACAAAAGAATAGAACCAAAATACAATGTATAAATCTTTTTATCTTGTCTAATTAGCAACTACTTTGCCACATTGAAGTCCAGCCCTAGTGCGGGAGGTGGGATTTGAACCTAAAGGATAAATTATCGCCTCAGACAATACATTTAAATACCTAGTTTTATATAAATATATTTAAGACAGAATGAGTATATCTGATATTTTATCAGGTAGAACTAATAAAATATTTTAATGCTTCTTTAATATCTGAAACTTCTTTCACAGTTATGCCTAATTCTTTGCTCACATCAACTTTTTCTTCTCTATATTCAGTCACACAATATCTTATAGGCCCAACCTTTTGGC
>Ga0315282_10013686_pt1 | contig 12178 bp, 11 predicted proteins | sample YL17G07_20_MG_FD_203693 | JGI IMG/M metagenome (GOLD analysis project Ga0315282, IMG submission 203693) | Sediment microbial communities from Yellowstone Lake, YNP, Wyoming, USA - YL17G07_20 | ecosystem: Environmental > Aquatic > Freshwater > Lake > Sediment | place: USA: Wyoming | collected... | reverse complement strand
GCGGCGGACATGATGATGGGTCATGCTTCATCATCGAGCACGCGACCGGCGCTGTCAGTGCTGGCTGTCACCACAATTCGGCGACATGGACCTGGCATGACCTGCGGGCAAAGTACGAGCCCGCGGCCCCAAAAGCAAAGACGGCGACACGACCGGTCCTGCCAGAGGCTATCCCGCCTACGGTGGAACCTTATAGACCGTTCCCCGTGGGGTGCCTGCCCGAGCCGATGCGGTCCTGCGTCGCACAGTCCACCGAAGCCGTCGGCTGCGACGCCGCCTTTGTGGCCTTGCCGCTACTGGCGGGGGCGGCGGCGGCGATTGGCAACACGCGTCGTATCGAACTAAAACGCGGATGGACAGAGCCGGCGATTCTCTGGGCGTCCATCGTCGGCGACTCCGGCACGTTGAAAAGCCCGGCGCTGGAGCTGGCGCTACGTCCCCTTCGCCGCGATGGCGTGATCGATGTCCGACAAGACCGATTCTCCAGCGAGAACCGCAAGCCGATGTCCGAGCACGTCGCGGACTATATCGCCCATTGCCGACGCGCCGAGCAGGCAGACAAGCACGTCCTGGAGAAAGTGCGGCACCTCGACCGGATGCTCGCCGGCACGGGCGCCACCCGCATCTCCGAACTGACCGCTGATGCCCTGGAGCGGCACCTGCACGGCATGGCCGAGGCCCACCTGTCGGCCCGGACGGTCAATTTCGCCCGGCAGATCGCCGTGGCGTTCATGGCCTGGGCAAAGAGAACAGGTCGCATGGCGGCTAATCCCCTCGTGGTTGTGCCGAAGCTCGACGAACGCAAGGACCGTCGCCTCATCCGGCGACCGCTGACCGACGAGGAGATCGCGAACCTGATGGCCGTGGCCGATGATGCTGGCCGGAAGGCATGGTACATGGCCGCCGCGATGGCTGGACTTCGCAAGGGCGATTTGCAGCGGCTCAAGTGGGCGGACATCGACTTCAAGGCCGGCACCATCACCGTAACTGACGGCAAGGCCCAGCGGACTGACGTTATCCACATGCACGAGCAACTGGCCGAGGAACTACTGCGGTTGCGGAATGAATGCCCCGCCCTGCCCCTCGCCCGCGTGTTCCCGCATACGGTGACGAACATGACCCGGCAGAAAGACTTTCTGCGGGCCGGGCTGGCCCACCGGCAGGTTGTGACCGACGCCAACGGCGAGCCGGTGATGATCGGCAGGGGTAAGTGGAGGCACGCCAGGACGCGAATTGTGACCGAGGACGCCGAGGGGCGGGTGATTGACCTTCACGCCCTGCGAACGACGTTAGGGACGAACCTTGCGCGTGCTGGGGTCGCTCCACAGGTCGCCATGCAGATAATGCGGCATTCGGACTACAAGACGACGCTGAAGCACTACACGGTGCTGGGGCTGCAAGACACCGCGAAGGCAATCGACCGACTGCCACGTATTGAGGGACCACAGCGCGAGGCCGCGACCGGAACGATGGGCGCTGAAGCCCAGCAGTACCCCCAGCAATACCCCCAGCAGTTGGGGCGCGAAAGCACGCCAAACAGCGCGACAGGGCGCACTGAAGGGCCGATCGCCGAAGCGTCGTCGAAGGAACCGCAACCTTTTGACCGCGCGGCATCTTGTCAAGCAGTGCGGCCTGGTGGTAAGATACTCACCGACAATCGCGGGCGTAGCTCAATGGCTAGAGCTCCAGCCTTCCAAGCTGGTTGTTGAGGGTTCGAATCCCTTCGCCCGCTGTGACAAGCCCGTTGCCGGCGAATGACAGCGGGCTTCTTTCTCGCGCAAACGCCGACACTTGCGCGAACCCGCCCGCAAGGGCTCCCGCGCCGCCCTGTCCCGCCCCGTTGCCAGCCGTTGCCACGCTTGCACCAGAATGGGCAAGAGTTGGTGCAAGCGGTGGTGCAAGCGCGCCGGCCTTGCCGAAGGTTCCCGTCGCCTTCTGGCGCTTGTCCTTGGGGCCGTCCAACGGCAGCGCCGGCAGGGCGTCCATCGCCCCCGCCACGTCTAGCAATCGCGGGTCCGTGTAGGTGTTCATCGTCAAGGCCATCGTGCTATGCCGCATGGCGGCCTGGGCGGTCCTGGGCGCGACGCCGCCCTTGTTCAGCAACGTGGCGAAGGTGTGCCGCAGAGCGTGAACGTCAATCGTCCAGCCCCGCGAGTCGGTCTTGTCGATTCGGACCTTGCCCGTCTTCTCATCCTTCACCCGCCGGGCAAGCCCCGCCGCCACAAGGTCACGGTCCAGAATCAGCACCAGCGCCGCCGGCACATTCAACAGCGGCGTCTCGGCCGGCAGGGACATCGGCAACGGCTCGCCCCGCCGCCGGGCTTTGTCCTGCGCTTCCGCCAGCCTGCCCGCCAGCAACGCCCGCAAGTCCGCCGCAAGGTCCGCCCGAAGCGGAATCCGGTTGCCTTGGCGGTTCTTCTCATCCGCCGCCCGGAGCTGCGCGTAAGGCGAAGGCCCGGCAAGCTCGACTTGCCCGACAGTCAGCGAAGCAAGCTCGCCCTTGCGAAGCCCTGTCAGCACCAGCGCCTTGTAGATCAAGGCCCGTTCCCGGCCAAGGGCTTCCAGCCGGGCAACAGTTTCCGGGCGAAGGTCCGCGACCTTCTCGCCCTTGTCCTTCCCGCGCCGGACGGTCTTCGCGTCAATCAGCGGGCGGCGCTGGGCAATGTCCAGCAGCTTGGCAAGCTCATCTCCATTCAAGGCCCGCCGGCGGCGTCGGCAGTCGGCTTTCTCGTCGCCCTTGGCCACAGCGGCAAGCGGATTCACCGCAAGCCGTCGCTCCGCAACGCACCAGTGCCCGAACGCCACAACGGCGGCTCTGTAGGTGTTCCGCGTCCGCGCCCCCATGCCGGCGGCCTTCTGGCGGTTCAACCACGTTTCAACCGCCCCACGGTCCAGGTTGGCCAGCCGGGCGAAACCACAATCGCCCACAACCCGCCGAAGCGCCCTGCCGACGTTGCCGACGTGCTCGACCGTCGCCCTGCCCGCAAGGTGGGCAAGGTAGGCGTCCAGGTGCTTCTCCAGCGGCAGGGCCATGTAATCAATCGTCGCGTCCTGTGCGGCCGTCAGAATCCCGCTCTTGACGTTCTCCGCCCGCTTCATCAGGTCCGCCAGCATTTGCCGCGCCGCCGTTTCATCATGGCAACCCGTGGGCAATTCGCGGACGATTCCAGCCCCGTCGCGAAACTTCGCGGTGAAGGTCTTGGCCTCGATAAGAAGGCGCGGCTGTCCGGCGTTCTCGCCCTTGTCCGGCACCGTAACCCGCTCCGTGCGCGTCTTGCCCTTGGCGTCGCGCCATCGGGCGAATTGCTCGCCCTTGCGGGTGAATGTTTCCGCGTCGGCCGGCACGGGCTTTGTGAAGGTCTTCTTGAATACCGTTGCCATAGGTCACCGTCCTTTCGCCTTGGGCTTTCGCCCCGGCTTGTCCGCCACTATCCGCAACCCCAGCACGTCGGCCAGGGCGTCAAGGCTCGTAGTCGTCAGGCCGGTCTTGCCGGCCATGAATCGGGACATTGCCGCTTGGTCGATTCCCGCCCGCTTGCAGATTTCGTATCGGGACAGGCCGCTTCGTTCAACGGCCTTCCGCACGGCGTCAGATATGGGGGTCTTCGATTCCATCACGGGTATTGTAGGCCCATACATGATGTTTGTCAAGTATTACTTCGGCGTTTTTTGAATTCTTTGCACGGGCCGAAGTTGATTGTGTATTCGTTGCACCGGCCCTTGCGCCCGCGCAGCCAGCGCAGCACCCCCGCCTTGGCAAGCTCTCGTTTCCACCGGTCCACCGTCGCCGCGCTCACGTCCATTGTCTTCGCCAGCGTGTCCCGGTCGGGAAAGACCTTCCCGTTGCCGGCATCGAAGCTCGCCAGCAGCACGGCCAGGGCAAAAGGCCCCGCCCCCAGCAGCGGAAGCGCCCGCCGGATGAAGTTGTTGGACGGTCGCGAGTAACCCGGTATCCACCCGGCCGCGCGGTCGGGATACCGGACCGGCTCGGCAAAGACCGCCTTGCGAAGCTCGCCAGCCGTCAAGCCCGCTTGAAGCCAGGCCCGAAGATCTTTGTGCGGTTCCGGCGGAATCAGCACCCGGCAGGGTATCCCGGCCGCAAGAAGTGCATCAGCCGCGCGCTCTGCCCCGCGCCGCCCCGCCTCGTCGGCGTCGCCTACGATGCACGGGCAGGCAACCGGGCTCTGTCGAAGAAACGCCACCAGGGCGTCAAGGCATTGACCGGCCCCCGGCAGGGCAACGGCCCCGAATCCAAGGGTTATGGCGGCCGCGCAATCGCTTTCACTTTCGTTCACGATTTCCGCCGCCCCCGCCGTCACGTCTTCAGGAATGAAAAGGCCAAGCTGCCCACCTTCGGCGGCGTATTTCTGGTGGGGGTTCTTGCGGGGTCGGTATCGAAGGCCGACAATCCGCCCCGCCGCGTCGGCCATCGGAAACGTGAAGGCGTCCTTGCCCTTGTCGTAACCGATTCCCAACTTGCGCAGGCTGTCCATCGACACGCCGAAGTCTCTGGCCAGTTTCCGCAGAGTCCCGTCGCGAACCTGCGCGCTGAACTGTTTGGCCAGCGCTGCCCAGTCAGGAACAACAGCAGCGGAAGAAGAAGAAGAAGAAGAAGAAGAAGGAGAAGAAACAGCTTCCCCAGCCCCAGCCTTTGCCCCTTTCCACAACGTAGCTTCTTCTTCAGGCGTTTCAAGGGCGCGCACTGGTGCGCTGTCAGACGGCGCAGGTGTGCGCGCCTTGCCTTGGCTGGGCTTGTCCTTCTTGCCAGTCTGCCTGGAAGGTTCCGGGTGAAAGTCCCGAAAGGTCATGCCCAAAGACGCCAGCACCTTTTCCGTTTCGCACCCGCCCTTGCACGTCAGCACCGGGCTTCCGTTCTTGCCCGGCCCGACGTACAAGCTCGGCTTGTGCTTGGCCGGCGGGTTTTCGTGAACGGGACAAAACGCCCGCCAGCCGCGCCCGGCCTTCTTCGGGCGCAGCCCCGCCGCGTTAAGCCGTTCCACTATGACTGCCAGGGCGTCCATCATGGCAGGTCGTCCAGGTTCACGGTGGCGTCAGGCATGGCCTGGGGATCCAGGAGGTCCGCGCCATATCGCTTCCGGGCGGTTTCCGGGCGAAGCCCAAAGCGAAACGGCCACAAGGTACACCGAAGCGCGTGCAGGCCGTCGCTCGGGCAATAACGGATATACTTCCGGCTCCCTCCGGCGCAGTCGATGCAGTTCGCGCGGACCGCCTTGAATATCGACAGCGCCTTGGTGCTCTTGCCGCTGCCCTTGGCGGCCTGTGGGCGCTCGGAAGTGCCGCTGGCCAGTGGGGGTTTTCCACAAACGCCGCCTTGGCCGGGTTCCGGCTCGACGGCCCGCGAATCCAACTGCCTACGCTGGCGGGATAGTTTTTCAGTCTTCATCTTCATCCTCCTTCCCCAAGTTGCCCGCCTCGTCGGCCAGTATCGCCCTATGGCCTTCTTCCTCCCGGACGGCTTCCGCCCACAGGCGTTCATCACGTACGGCCAAGACCGCATCGCGGATCAGTTGCACCAAAACGGACGGCTCCAGGGCGTCAAGTTCCCATGATTCCGAACCGAATTGCTCCTGGTACGCATCGAATCGGCTGTCATTGACCTTGGCCGGGTTTGGCGGCGGGTTGTACCGCTCGATTTGGTCCATGTTCAGGGCCAGGCGGATGACCTTCACGCCGCCCATGAACATTGCAAGGCGGTCGGTTATGTCGCGGGTCATGTCCAGGCCCGATGGGTCATGGTCGCCAAGGTGCAGGATTAGCGGCGTCTGCCCGGCGGCGATCATGGCCTTGAGCCTCATGGCCGAGGACCACATTTCGGACTGGCTCGTGTAGCCACGGCAGGACAAGAAGCTGATGTCCAACTCGCGGCAAACGCCTTCAATGACGCCGGCCAGCGCCTCCTTCTCAATCCAAACTTCGGGGCGGCAAGGCTGGTCGGCCCACTTGTCGAGCCGGAATTGCTCGGCGCAATCGCCGACAATCTCGCTGGGCGTCCGCCAGTGCGAAAGGCTTTGGACATTACGCGTCCGGTCCTCAATCGCCGTCCAGTCGATAAGGCCGGCCAGCCGGGCATTGCTGATGATGCAGCCGAGCCGCTTGTAGGACTGCATGGTGTTGGCGATGAGGTCGCGGCTGACAAACTGGTAGTAGATTTGCCGCAGGGTCAACTGGAAGCCCTGGGCCTGATACTCCGCAACGATCTCGTTGGCCTTGTCGATAATCTTCCGCGCGGCGAGCCCAAAGGTCCGGTCGATATATGCGATTTTAGACATGATCCTTGCCCTCCTGTCCGCGTCGGGAAGTCTGGCCGCTGGCGGAAACCGCCCGGACTGCCGGGCAGCCCTGGCCTATCCATTCCAAAATCGACGCGCGCCGCCATCGTACAAGCGCCCCCAGCCGCACGGGGGCCGGCAACTTCCCCGCGTCGGCCAGGCGATAGACTTGCCTCTTACTGCAATTCAGCACCCGGGCCGTGTCGCCAACGGTAAGCAGTTCGGATGTTTCGCGGTGCTCTATCGCGCCGCCTTGCCCTTCCTGGGCTGTTCGTTTACTATCATCCATGTTGACTGTCCTCTGGCCCGGCCGCGCCGCCCGCGCGACCGGGCCTTCACGTTAGTGTTCAGCCGGGGCGGTCGGCGGGATTTGTCTCTTTGCGCTTGGCGGCCGTGGGTGCGGCCTTACGGGAGCGTTGCCGCTCGGCCCTCTCTTGGGCTCGGCGAAGCTTCTTGGCGGCGTTGGCCAGTCCAAGCCAAGCATCTATCTCGGCGGCACTGAGTTTTCTTCTCGGCATAATTCATCTCCTCACCATTCCCGCCAAGTGGGGGATGAATTGCGCGCACACTACCCCCCGCGCTGTCCAAGAGGGCTTGATTTGTAGGCTGAAATGCAGGCCAAGAAAGAAGGGCAATACCCCCGTCAATTACCCCCACTACCCCCGCGCTTGCCTAAGTGCGGCGATCCCTATGTATCTTTCCATGGGCGGCATTGCCTTGAAGACTCGCGGCCTGCCCCTCGTATTCATCAGCCATTTCCGGGTGTAACTCTGCAAACAGGGTCACGGCCTTTTCCTTTCTTGCCTGCTGGCGCAACTTGGCCAGGTAGGCCGTTGCTGACTTGCCCAATTTCGCATATCCCGCGGAAAGAAGCTCTCGCACTGTCTTGGGCGTTACACCCATGCTCTTGGCGGCTTTCGTGACATCACCTTTGCATTCGCCTACCCTTTCCATGGCCTCTGCTTGTCTCGCTGTTACGGGGCGAGGTTTCCTGCTTCCCGTACGGCGTGGCTTCTTGCCCCGTGCCGCCTTCACGTTCTCCGGGCGCGGCAGGGCGCGAGCCTCGGCCAGCGCTTCTTCTCGTATCATTGCCGCCGTATGGCGCAACGTGCGTATCAGGTCATCGACATGGAATCCAAGATCGGCCAGCATGAGCCGGAAAACCACGCTGCTGGTCTCGGGATCGGCTCCCGCGTCATGGCCTGGGCGCAAACAGTCGTCGCGCGCGTGGATCGCCTCCCGTTGGTTCACAATCGACTCGCCGGCCTTCGCCCGACGATGATAGAACAGCCAGTTCTTGAGGAAGGAATAACCTTCAGTTGGAAAGCAGGAAACGAGAGCTTCCCATGACTCCCACCTGCGTTCCTTGGACGGCTCCTTGGCATAGGCGGCCTCACCCTCCAACTCTTTGCACTCAAGCCTTCGCCACCGCTCCAAGTTGCCCGCAATCTCATCGGCCATTCGTGCCGCCCTGGCGGCCGGGTCATCGGAAACTTTGCGTTTGGCGGTCGATGCTGGTCGGGGCTGCTGCGGAGTGCTTCGCTTGCTTAGCATGGTCACCATCCTTGCCGGGCCGGCCCGGCCGGTCTCCGCCGGATGGTGAAAGCGGAAACCGGCCAGCCGCTCGCCCGCTGGCCGGCGGGCTACCCGTTTGATTGCTGGCGATTGTACCGCCTGCGCCGGCCAGGTTCAAGCGAGTACCCGAACATTTGCCAACCTTTGCCAACCGTGGACTTGACTTGACAGGCCAGCCAAAGCGCGTTACAGTACCTGATGCTCCGACCTCCGCTCGGGAAAGCGGAGAGGAAATCGGCTCATTCAGCGATGCTATCGTTGACGGCAGAAGCGAGTCCCGCTCACTCGTTCCTTCGGCCCGCCCAGCCCATCCGGGCAAGTTCCCAAACAAGTTGCGTTATCCTCCGCGCGGTTGTGCCGCGCGGGGTGGACTTTTCGGTTGCGGACAGGCACTCTTGAGAAAGGGCAGGACGATGAAGGTGAAATGGCTGATTGGGCACTACCCGAGGAGAACAATGCTTGCGTGTGCATCGCTGGTTCTATCCGTCGTTTTCTTCGGGGGGCTGGCCTCCGGGGAGGGGGTCATCGGGTGGGGGCGAGATGACTGGGGGCAAGTGCGGGAGACGCCCACGGGGGACAACTTCACGGCGATTGCCGCTGGGGCTGACTTCAGTTTGGCCCTATTGAACGACGGGTCGATATGTTCCTGGGGGTGGGACGGGGGCGGGCCGCTTGCCCAGACCCCTTCAGGAAAGGGTTTCATGGCGATTGCTGCGGGAGACGGGCACTGTCTCGCCTTGAAAGCGGACGGGGCGTTGCTGTCATGGGGACACGACCACTACGGACAGGTAAGCGGAACGCCGACCGGCACCGGTTTCAAGGCAATCGCCGCTGGCGAGATGCAGAGTTTGGCTCTCACGGTCGATGGGTCAATCATTGCATGGGGGCGAGACGACGGTTCGAGCAACTACCCAGTCAGTGACTGTCCCTCTGGGACCGGCTTCGTTACGGTTTCGGCTGGCGGGGTGTATAATCTGGCCCTGAAGTCGGACGGCTCAATTGTTTCGTGGGGACATGAGCAAGATGGCGATTGCCCAGTGGGGGCTGGCTTCGTCGCTATTTCCGCCGGTCACGACCACTCGCTGGCGCTTACGCACGATGGGGCGGTCATGGCTTGGGGGGGAGACGGCTACGGACAGGTAAGCGGAACGCCAACCGGCACTGGTTTCAAGGCAATCGCCGCCGGTCTATGGGTGAGCATGGCGCTCAGGTCAGACGGCAGTATTGTGTCCTGGGGGGATGACCGGGACGGGCAGGTCACCAACACCCCGTTGGGAGTTGGATTCATCGCGCTTGACGCCCACAGGCATCACAGTCTGGCCCTCACTCCCGAGCCCACCACTCTGGCGATGTTGGCCCTTGGCGGGCTGGCGGTGATCCGGCGGCGGCGGCGGTAGGGGCAACGGCCAAGATGTCCTGGCGCGTCACGTCAGGCCGGGCGGGCGGGCTTCTCCATCGTCGGGTGCTTGCAGGGACTGCTGGCCCGCCGGAACGCCGAACATCACCACCTGGATCGGGATTCCGAGGGCTTGTGCCTCGACGTGAAGGTCGCGCGGCATGACCTTCTGGATCAGGCGAACGAAATCCCGGTCGCCCAGGCCCCGCAGCCAGTCGATGCCGCCGCGTTGCTGGTAGGCGGTCAGGATGTCATCCTTGAGCACGGCGTTGACCTTGTTCGGACTTCCCGCCCGCCTTCCCGGCCCGCCGGGGTTGCCGGGGGCAAACCTGCCCGCGTCGCCCCGGCCATCGTCGGCACCGCTCGGCGGTGAGCTCGCGGTCGAACCGTTTTCCGCCGTTTGTTTATCCGCGTCGTCGCTCATGGTCCTGCCTTCCTTGCCCTGCCGCCGCGTCCATGCTGCTGCCATGATACCCGCAGGGCGGTCCACGTTGCGCCAGGTTCAACGCTCCGCCCGCTGGCCGACTCCAAGCCCGGCCGAGACAAGCCCCACAAGCACCCGGACAGGGCACCACGTTTCCGCCTCGCGCTGGGGGCAGTCGTCGGGGGCGTTTGGGGCGGTTTCGTGCCCGTTTTGGGCTTCGCTGGTGCAAGCGGTGGTGCAAGCGCCGGAATCGGCTTCCGTAAGTTGTTGGTTTGGCGAGTCGTTAGAATCGACGCCGGCTAGCCTTCCAAGCTGGTTGTTGAGGGTTCGAATCCCTTCGCCCGCTTCTGTGACCCCTTGGAAACACGGGGTTTATTTTTGGGTGAGAATAACAAGGGTTAACACCACAGCGCAACTTAATTCATGGATATTTCGGAATACATGACGGCAGTTGATCGACGTCTATGCCCATCGCCAGCAGTCCGGCGACAGTCGTTCTCGTATGGAATATCCGGGACTGCTGGTTGTGAACCTGGTGGTAGGCGATCTTCTCTGCCGCTTCCTGGTAGATGCCTCGCCGGGCGGCGGAGTGCCTGGATTGCGCTTCCACCCAAGCCGAAGCCGCCGTCCGCACCTGTTCCACGGTCAAATACAGGCTCTCGGTCGTTTTTTTCTCGGAGTCGCTGATGGACTCGGGCGCAGAACAACTGGCTCAACTGGGTGATGTAAAAGTGCCGGTGAATCCCTCGCCACGAGCGAATCTCGAAGTGGTCCATGCCCAACTCGGTCTTGGCCACCTGAAAACACCTCTCGATCGGCCAGCGAGAGAAACCGATCCACAGCAGCCATTCCAGGCTCACGCCTCCCGAGCCGACCACCATGTTGGACAGGAAGTATTTCACCTCCTCCGGATTCAAGACGTTCCGCGCGACGATCAGCGTATGCATGGGGCCGGGCAGCCCGCGCGGCCCGTGCTTGCGCCAGAAGGGGCAGTACTTTACTTCCCAGACCATCGGCCCCTTCTCGCCGTCCTTGATCCGAAACCGCTGCCACTTTTGCTTCGCGAAGACCGGCGAGAACGTTGCCAGGTTGCTCACCGCGCATGCTTGCGAAGACTTGCGGGCCACCCGCGGATATCGCCATTTACGGCCCATTCGCCGCAGTTCCTGCGGCCGCGGCGCCGACAGGACGCGAGGCTGGTGAACCCAGCCGTAGAAGTCCGAAGGGATCTCCCCCACGTAGTTCTGTCCCAGTTCGTCCATGCCGTCGAGGAATTCGGCGCCGCGGCCGTACGCCTCGTCGAACGTCCAGGCCGAAACCCGTATTCCGTTGCGAAGCGCCCGCCGCACCTGGGCCATGGCGATCTGTGGCTTCGTGCGGAACACCACGTCGGCCGGCACTCCAACTTCGGCCCGGCGTTGGGGGTCGTTCGCCCAGTCCTCGGGCAGGAACAGATCGCTGTCCAGCAAACACTGGAAATCGCCGGCGACGTATCCCATGTGGACCGCCATGACGCAGTTGTCGACCTTGCCGGAGTGGCCGCACCATTGCCGCTTGACGCAGGCGGTGTGTCGTCCCTTCTTGGGGTTGCCCGACTCGTCGATGGTCCCGATGGCCTGCGAATGAGCATGGTCCCGGGCGACGATCCGTTGGGTGTGGTCCCGCATTCGCTCATCGTCGGCGGCGGCGTTGTTGAGGAACCACTGAAGGGTCCGAGGTGGTATCTTGGCTGCCAGAGCGATGGGCTCGACGCTCTTTCGGGGCAGGTCCGACAACTGGCCTCGGATGTAGGCCCGCATGTGCCGGCGAGGCTCGCGACGGCCAAAGCAGTCGTCGAACTCCGCCACAAAATGCTTCAGTTCCTTGCCCATACTTCTTATAAGAATCGCATCCATGTCGATCTCCTTCCAACCTCGTGGGTTGGAAGAACTTATCGACGCTGCCAGCGCCTTAGCTTGAGCCGAAATTGCGCTGTGGTGCTAGGCGTTTCAGCTTGATCCGAGCGTCGGCTGTCGTGAACTGCCAGTCCACGCCCTTCTGGCTGGCATTGCGGTCGGATTCCCAGGCGGCGACTTGCTCTCGAAGTGTGGCCGCGTCTCCGATCATCTGGCAGAAGCACTGACGCGACAGGACGTTCAACTCGATCTCCGCGATGTTAAGCCAACTGCCGTGCTTGGGCGTATGGACCATCTCCAGCCGGGCCATCAGACGACGCGCCTCAGCCGGCTCGAAGGCTGCATAAAGCGACGCATAATCATGGACATTCAAATTGTCCGACACCAGGATCACCCGCTTGGCCTTCGGGTACCGCACGTCCAGCAAGTCTCGCACCTGCAACGCCCAATCCAACTTGGTGTGACGTTCGGTCACGCTCACGTGCCGCCAGCCCCCCAGCGGCTCGGTGAACAGGAAGATGTTGGCCGTGCCGTGACGCTCGTATTCATAGTCGTACCGCTCCGGCTCGCCGGGCAGCGGCGGCAGAGGCACCCGCGT
>Ga0315282_10013685_pt1 | contig 12179 bp, 13 predicted proteins | sample YL17G07_20_MG_FD_203693 | JGI IMG/M metagenome (GOLD analysis project Ga0315282, IMG submission 203693) | Sediment microbial communities from Yellowstone Lake, YNP, Wyoming, USA - YL17G07_20 | ecosystem: Environmental > Aquatic > Freshwater > Lake > Sediment | place: USA: Wyoming | collected... | reverse complement strand
TCTCCAAGATCAGGGCAACTTTATCCGGATACCGTTTGGCATTCAATCGGGCAATATCACCTATAACTTGCATTTTCGCTACTCCTTTACTAAATTGGTTACAAAAGGTCCTCAGGTTGTGGTTAGGGTAAAGATGCCAGTTTGGTTGACTGGTTTGGGTTATGTTATTCTTGCTTATGACATACTCTGACCTTTACCCTTGAACCAAAGAGGCCTCCTAACCTTTACCTAAAAACTCGTGAACATTATCATCGTTACTGACCGTTTGAATCTCCACGAATAGCACCGACGACTTTTGGAGCTGTCTCTTCATAGAAAAGTCCTACGAACCCCGCAATGAGGGGTGCAACAGCCGAAAAATAAAGAGCTGTTTTGAGGCCATAAAGATCGCACAAATACCCTGCCAAAAAAGGCATTAGCGCCGAACCGAAAATTTCTCCAATCGAGGCGGGAATCCCCGAAGCGGTGGCTGCCAAATAGGGTGAAACACTCTCTGCAGGTTAGGCCAGAAAACCACGACATGATAGAAAAAAAGATCGTCCCCGGAATGAGAATAATTTTTCGGCCAATACGGTCAGAGACTCCTCCGAAAAACCAGATCCCAAAGGCAGAAGTAATGGCAAGGATGGAAGCGAGTCCTCCTGCATGAGCATAGCTAATCTTAAATTCGGGGACGATGAAAGGGAAAAGATAAACAATGGCCAAGCGGTTCATCATAACGAGGCCCCAAAGCAGGGCGAGCAAGGTTACGATTCCCAATTCATAATATGCCCTCTCTTTTCTATCTATCTTTTCCCTCCCCATTCCCTTTCCTTATTGGATGCCAGGTTTTTCTACACCAACCATTTTACAAGCATCGTAGGAACGTGGGCACCTGCTCCAATGGTTATCCAGGCCATAATCATATCTTTCTTAAGATCTCCATTTTCCCAAAACTCGACCAGGTTACAAGGCACGACAGCATTGGACATATTTCCATATTTCTCCCAGGTATGCTTCCATATATGCTTGGGTACCCCACCTTTTTCCGCTCCTTCCATCCACACATCGTAAATCATATCTACAGGTTGGTGGAAAATGACTAATTGGATATCTTTGAGGGTCAATCCAGCCAGCTTTACAGCACCTTTAAAACCATCGAGGGCAAAATTCGGTCCCACCTTTTTCCACCATACAAAAAACTGCGGGCTCCCCCACATGTAATTTGACATTTCAGGCTGTTCTTTTGCCTGTGGCAATTCAGGGTGGGCGCAACGTCTTGGGTCAGCGCCAGACATGGGATAGGCCTCTCCCCAAGTACGGCTATAGTAGGAAAGAAACTCACATTTCAAATTCTCAGCAGAAATTACAGCTGCGGCAGCACCATCTCCCATCACAGCACTCATAGGGTCTGTAAGATCCCTCCTGCCCTGGCCTCCCTGGGTTTCCCAAACCGAAACTACTACGACAAGGACTTTCTTGTATTTACCGGCGAGAATAAGGTTCCATGCAATCTCACAGGCGTCAACGAAGCTTGCGCAGGCCTGGGAAATATTTAACGCAGGCACCTCTACCGGAAAGCCAAATCTATGGTGAATGTAACAACCGATCATAGGTACAACAAGTGTGCCGCCGCAATTATTGGCAATAATGTAATCAATATCCGATGGTTTAATCTTGGTGGTGTCGAAAAGCTTCTTAACCACCCTTTCGGTCATGATTTCTGCAGCATCGACGTCCCTTAACACCCTCATTTCCTTAGGCAGTCTGTAAACGCCTTTCAGAGCAGGTGGGAGAAAATCAAACAAGTAAGACCTATCTTCAGGCGTCAGGATCTCTTCAGGGTAATCCGTCACGATCTCTTCGATTCCAACTTTCATAATAAACCTCCTTTTATTTCCAGTAGTTATGTAGCTGATTTTGAACATCTAACATCGCCTAAGTCCTCAGGCTTGCCCTTATCTATCTACATTGGTTGGTTATGACATCATCACCCCCTCCCAATCTTCAACCATTAATGGCTACTGTTACGCTGTATATCCGCCGTCTTGAACAAATGTTTGCCCTGTTATATAACTGGAGGCATCTGATGCCAAAAAAATAGCTAACCCCTTAATTTCGTTCGGTTGGCCCATGCGTCCCATCGGAATAAACTTTGACATCCTCTCATGAACCTGTTTTACCAGTTCATGAGGGGCCCCAATGGGCCAGGTCTCATGACCACCTGGAGCGATCGCATTGATCCGGATCCCATCCTTGGCATAGGCCACGGCCGCATGTCTTGTTAAACAAATAATGGCTGCCTTAGCTGCACCGTAGGGTGCGGCATTTTTTAATCCCCACTCTTCACTACCGGCCACCAGTCCCGCCACCGATGAAGTAAGAATGATAGAACCCCTCCTATTCTTCAGCATGATTGGCAAGACAGCTCGCATACAGACGAACACCCCTCTCAAATTAATGGCCATGCTTCTGTCCCATTCTTCTATCGTTAGTTCATGAAGCCTCACCGGGGTGGTAGCTACCCCAGGGGTATAAAAGAAAATATCTATCCCTCCCAATTCAGCCACCGTTTGGTTGACCATGGCCTCAATATGCTCTTGCTTAGATACATCAGCCTCAATAGCTATTTGCCTATGCCCAAACCTCTTTATCATCTCGACGGTCTCATCGGCAAGCTTTTTATTTATGTCAGCACAGGCAATCTCTGCCCCAAACTCAGCCATGGCGAGACAATACTCACGACCAAATCCATGACCTCCCCCGGTTACTAGGGCTACCTTTCCTGAAAGGTCAAAGATATTTGTTTTTATCACTACCGCACTCAGTCTCGCCCTTAATAGCAAGAGTCAAGTGTCCCTAAACCCTCAATTGCTGGCTTCTTCAAAATTGATCAGGTCGGGTAATCGATTTTTTATTCTTGAACAAGTGGGAAATGAGAAACCACCAGCACTGACGCCTCGTGATGACAAACTTAATTATAGTCAAAAGATCTGGAAAGTTGACGGCGACCCTTACATGCCATTTCACCGGTGCCGTGGTATGGGCATTTATAATCAAATAATCTGCCTTTGGCTCAACGGAGGTAAAATTACCCTCCATCTCAGAGCTTCCGAGTCCTGTTGATCTGACTATCATTACAGTAATCCCTCCTTCCGTGCTTTCGTCACAGATTCCGGCTCTGGCCACCATTTTTTTACTCCATAGTCGTCAGCAACGCTATTAGCAACTCCGTATCCTGGCCCAAAGGTTACCAAGCCACCAGAATGGCTGCTGGCTCCACCAAGATACAGGTTCTTGATTGGTGTCCTATGAGTGGAGCAATATTCATTGGGCCTTAGAAAACCCATCTGGAGTGGTTCATAAGCTCCTTGTTTAATGGAGCCTTGAACCATGTCAGCCATTTTATTTTCAATATCAAGAGGGGTGTGAGTCTTTGCCCAAAGGATATTGTCTTCGGTCATATTAGGAGCATACTTTCGCAGGGTCTCAATACACTTTTTTCCAATTTCCTCTTTAAAAAGATAACGATAATATTTGTCAGTTCCCTCTTTTAACTTATATGGAGCCATTTGCGAAATAAGGCCGACATGCCTGCCTGGCCAGGCCTGGCTGGGGTCATGGACAGAGGGGAAGCAACAGCCAAATCCCTTCGTCCACAATTCACCCTTCGTGATCCCACTCCATAAATTCAAAAGCTCTTCTTCCGTTTCAATACCAACCGGAGCACAAATAAGTGCATTGTTAATTTCCGGGTCAATGAAAGCTGGAGCTTGATTTAATGCAAGATGAACCGTCAAGAGGCTCCAGTGTTCCCAGTGGAAATTCTCGATCTTCTCAACAAAGTCATTTGCCAAAACTTCCTTACCCACATACTTAATGAAGGTCTGAATAGGATCAATCGTGCTGATGATCGCTTTATTGGCTTTTATTAAAGTCCCATCATTCAATTCAACCCCTTCGGCTACCCCATTTTTTACTACAATTCGCTTGATGATCTGGCTCGTCCAGATTTGACCTTTGTTTTCACATATTACTTTCTGGATAACCTGGGCAAGCATGTGCGACCCGCCAACGCATAGTCTATAGTGGGTAGCTCGATTGAGACACAAGACCGCGAGATAACCGACTCCATCCACATTCGGTTCTAGGCCCCAATGGGCAGCGACGTATAACATCAACGCCTTCACATGTTCATTCTCGAAGAGCTCATCAACAATCTTTCTCGGACTTTTGGGTGAAAATTCGCTCAGTTCTTTTCCCAAAGGATGGGCCTCTAACATGGCTGCTTGAAAAGGCCCAGGTTTTGGATCAACATAAGTTGCGGGTGCTAAGAAACCATCCGTAATTTTATTAAACTTGTGGTAAATCTCTCGATATGTTTCAGCGTCCTTCTTTGAGAACTTAGCTAATGATTCGCATGTCTTGTTAACATCTCTGTAGATGCGTACCGACCTACCATCAGATAGCGGCAATGCAAACTGAAGGTCAGGCCAGACATGCCTCAATTTATAATCTTCCTCAAGTTTGAAGTCTTTATAAACAGGGGCATTATCTACCATGAGAAAGTATATGGCACATGTGTTATGGAGCATGTTAGGTAATGTGACCATATCTTCCGTACACAGGCCTCCTCCCGCCTCAAGCCTCTTTTCCAGTATTAAAACTTTTAATCCTGCTTTGGCGAGATAAGCAGCGGCTGCAAGTCCATTGGGCCCGCTACCAATGATAATTACATCGTAGTTATAGGTCGGCTTATTTTTCCGAACCCCTTGTGCCCATTCTGGATGACATTCCAAGTAAGGATGAATTTCTGGATTAAAGTTCGGATCAAATTTTAGCATTTTCCCCTCCTTAAAATTTACTCTGAATTAGAAGTGAACCCTTCTCTTTACCAAGGCCGATTCTTTTCTTCCCAGGGCTTTCTTAATCCATGGTCAATTGCTATCGCTTTGTAGCAGGTGTAGCCCTGACAGCAACTTGCCCCAGGGGGGGTCCCCCAGCCTGCGCCAGTCCCATACAGATTTTTTATGGGTTTTATCCTATGAGCCGCCCACTCTGGAACCGGCCTAAACTTTCCAGACTGAGAAGGAATCCAGTCGATGATGTTTTCATTCCCAAAGGGCATATTTACCTTGAGTTTCGACAACTCCCATGCGCTAAACACGACATAATCAATGACATTATCCCAGGTCATATTAGGAGCCACGTCCTGAAATACCTTGAGAAGCTTTTCAGCCAATACCCTCCTGTAATTAATCCACTCCCTTTCATTGTGGGCTGAAACCACGTGCCCTAGGGCCCCAGCTGAAATTATGTGTTTCCCTTGAGGCGCTCGTGTTGGATCAATTGCCGTTTGGTGCATCATATCTATAATTTGAGGGTTTTCTTGCTCTTTCCCTCTCATCAATTCTGCAAATTCCTCGTAGCACTCCATCTCATCTGGTCTGTTCCATACGATAATCCCATGCATTCCTCCTTGAAAAATCGGATTATACTTGGATGCCTTGAAATTCGGAAATTCTTGGATAGCCAGCATAACTCCCGATATTCCTGCTTGCCATGTACGTTCCAGGTTATCTATCTTTTTCACAACTTTCGTGTCAACGTGCCCATCGCCGATTAACCTGAAGCAGAGCTGATAAGGGTCGACTCCACTTACGACTATCTTAGCCCTCACTTCTGTGCCATCGACCAGACGGACTCCTCTTGCTTCTCCATTCTCGATAATGATTTTATCTACCTCATTCTTGCTGTAAAACTTTCCTCCGTTCTCGACGAAGAGCCGGATCATCGAATGTGCAATCGTATGGGTTCCGCCCACCACAAAATTCATCTCCCTTGAAAATGGCAAAGCAAAGGACAGCGCAGCAGTGCCAAAAGCATCATCAGGGCCCATATGTAAAAAAGGGAGAGTGGTTAGCAAAAGACATCTTATGGGAACACCTTCCCAAATTTCACGCAGGCCTTGAAGCCCAGACATGCGCATAAGCCGTTCATCATAAACAGCGTCAGGACGCTTTAAATAATTCATCATCCATATGTCCATAAGCTCAGGTTGGTCAGGTTCTGCAGGCAAACTGTATGCCTGCTGCAGGAAGACATCTTTTCGTCCCCCTGGCTCCACGTAGGTTTTTTCAATTTTAAGAAAAGTCTCCGCATCCTTTCCAGAGAACCTAGCTAGCTCCTTAGCAGTCAATTCCCCTGTTGGGTCATACTTGCGATGATAGGTAGCTAAATAATCATCAGAACTTCTGAAAATGATGCCCTGAGCTCCTGGATGATAAAGAAATCTTGCTCCATATTCCTCGAAATTTGGAAAATCGTAATGGATAGGTAGAAAATACCAATCCCACATGACAGTGGCGTGGACGTCAAGCGAAAATCCAGGGGCTGGCCCATCTTGCCAGTGCCAACATCCTCCAAGCTCATGTCTTGTCTCAAGTATGCACGTCTTCAATCCGCCATAGGCCTGCAAATAAAGTGCAGTGACAAGAGATTTCGTCCCGGCTCCAATGACAACAGCATCGTATTCGTTATCAGCCATAAACACCTCCTCATTTATTTTCAGTCATTCTTATTTAGTACCTTCGTCCTCATTTATCATAATCATAGAAACCTTTCCCTGTCTTTCGACCAAGCAAGCCTGCAGTCACCATTTGTTTCAAGAGGGATGGAGGAGCGTACTGAGGCTCTTTTAGTTCCTCATAAACCGCGGTAGTCCCGAGGAGAATGGTGTCCAAACCAGCAAGATCCATCATGGCAAAGGGTCCGAAAGGCAAACCTATGGCCGCACTCATAGCTGTATCAATATCCTCTTTGGTAGCAATACCGGCTTCCAGCATCCGGATAGCATTACAGAAAAAAGAGGCCGTCAATCTGCTGATAATAAAACCAGGGGTATCCTTAGCAATGACATAAGTCTTTCCCACGGACTTTGCCAATGCCTTACCAATTTCAATGGTCTCATCAGAGGTGGCGATTGTCTTGATGATTTCCACAATTCTTCCTACTAACAGGTTCGTGTGAAATCCCATTACCTTATCTGGCCTTTTGGTCACCATCGCCATATCAAGAATGGGTAAAACCGAGGTGTTAGTAGCAAAGATAGTTTTCTGAGAGCAAATCTTATCCAGCTCGGCAAATACTTTTTTCTTCGCCTCCATCTTTTCGATAACAGCCTCTATCACCAGGTCACAGTCATGAAAGTCCTGAACTTTTGTTGTGCCTTCGATGCGAGCTAGTATAAAAACCTTATCCTGCTGGGATAATTTACCTCCTTTAACGTTTTCGGTCAGCCTGGAGTTAATTAATGTCAATCCTTTGTTCAAAAGCTCTCCATTTACCTCCGAGACAACGACTTCATAGCCCGATTGGGCAAAGACCTGAGCAAATGCTGAACCTGTGACTCCGCATCCAACCACACCTATCTTCTTTATCTCCATAAAGGCTCCTTTGTTCTCTAGTCGAGAAGATCACTTTCCGAGAATAATCCGAGCCGTATTTGCACCACTCATCGTTGTCCCTCCAAATCCCGGGCCAGGAAATGTCCAGGCGCCTGCAAGAAAAAGTCCTGTTACCGGTGTGCATGGATTTAAATTGGGACGTTGATTAGACGTCAGTGCATACCCGCTAATCGCGCCATTCGGATTCAATGTATAGCGCTCCATAGTATGGGGCGTTCCAACCTCGATTACTTCAATCCGATCTCGAATATCAGGAATGACCTCGCTAATCCGTTTAACGATGACTTTAGTCAAATCCGCTTTCTTATCTTTGTAGGTTTCCTTTGGCAGCCAACACCAGTTTTTGCCGTCCGCAACTGTGCCCCACTGAATAATAGTGCATCCTTTCGGCGTATCGCCCGGGTTTATAACCGTATTGTTAGACATCATGAACGCGCTGCCGGCGAAATCTTCAGCTATGAACCTGTCGAATTCACTGTCCAGATCATAGCTTCCAACCACGACGTAGTCATTCTTCTCAAATCCGATTTCACTGGGAGTTCCTTTAACACCGAGAAAGGCCTTTATAGCTGAAAGAGAGATCTCGCTTTTCAAAGCCTGATGCAAATAATCGGGGTTCACCACCGACGAATCAATCAACTTCTTGAAAGCAACCGGCGCGGGTGCGTTGCATACAATGACCGGAGCATTAAATCTATCTCCTTTCTTTGTTTTGACACCTACGCATTTTCCACGTTCGACGAGTATCCGTTCAACCTCGGTTTTCGTGAGAACTTCCCCTCCATAGCTCTTAATAGCGTCCCGCATTGCCAGGGTATAAGCGTAACCCCCACCTTGTATGTGATCCAGTCCCTGATCCAAGACTTCATACAACCAAGGAAAGTACCAGAGGGCCGAAAACTGCTTTGGCTTTGCACCCAAGAAAATAGACATCAGGTAAATAGTAGCTGCGATCTTGGGATTTTGAACGTGTTCCACAACAAATTCCTCGATCGAGGCCGTCATATATTTTGAAATTGTCGGATACTCCATCAAAAGTGAACCACGAGCCAGTTCATCAAATCGGCCTTGTTCCCTAACCGCAGACGTTTCCTCGTAGAAACTTTTCATCGTGGCGAAAAGCTTATCGATCCCATCCTTGTCTTTAGGAAACAGTTCAACCAAGGATTCTCGGAACAGAGAAACACTGGGAGGGATTGTGATTACGAAATCCGGAAACTTTATTGTAATGACTTCGTCAAGATGTCTGATCTTGATCTTATCAAACACGCCCATTTCTTCCATGATAGCGCGAAACCGCCCACCCTCGCGCAAGCCATTAGTATTATGATGTGCAACATCGAAACGATATTCTTTTCCCGCCCTGCGGACAAATTGGTGGGCATACCCACCCACCTTATCATGGCGCTCCAGAACCAGTACCTTCATGCCATTTCGTGAAAGCAACGTAGCACAACTTAATCCCCCAATTCCGGCGCCGATAACGATAGCATCCCATTCAAAACTCATCTTTGCCTCCTTTCTTACCTATATAGTTATTTTTGGATCGATCTAAGCTCCTCCAATCTCCCGAATAGGGGTGTCGGGGTATCTCTTCTTGGAAATCGGTATTTTGCAGCAAGTGGATCAGGCACTAAAGCCACCATCTTGAACAAACGTTTGCCCGGTCACATAACTTGACGCATCGGAAGCTAAATATACAGCTACCCCTTTCATCTCGCTTGGATTGCCAAGGCGCCCCATAGGAACAAAATTGGCTATCTTTTTTTCTACCTTCTCCATCTCCTCTCGCGGAGCTCCCAATGGCTGCGTAAGATGGGCCCCGGGCGCAATAGCATTTATCCTAATTCCATCCTTGGCGTAGGATACTGCTGCATGCCTGGTGAGAGCAATGACACCAGCTTTCGCCGCGCCATAAGGCCCGCAATTCGGTATGCTCCATTCCGGCCCCCCGGCCATGAGTCCTGCGAGAGACGCGGTGTTGATAATAGAACCACTCTTCTGCTTCAGCATGATAGGTAGTACAGCCCGCATACAGAGGAACACTCCCCTTAGATCAAGGTCCATGCATCTGTCCCATGCTTCAATCGGCATCTCATGAATTCTCAACGGAGGATGGAAAATTCCAGCATTATTAAAAAGAATATCAATCGTGCCCAGTTCGGCTATTGTCTGTTTTACCATGCGTTCAATCTGATCTGGTTTAGACACATCAGCCACAACCGCTATGGCCCGATGTCCAAACCGCTTTGTTAGTTCAACCGTTTCTTGTGCCAGCTTCTCATCAATATCATTTACCGCCACGTCAGCTCCGAATTCAGCCATCGCATCGCAGAACTCTCGACCGAGGCCATGTCCTCCTGCTGTCACCAAGGCTACTCTCCCTGAAAGGTCAAAAATATTCTTCTCCCACATAATCTCCTCCTTTTAAACAACTTCCAATTTTATGGCTTATATTCATAGAATCCTTTCCCTGTCTTACGGCCGAGCCAGCCAGCGGTAACCATCTGCTTCAATAACGGTGGAGGAGCATATCGAGGATCCTTAAATTCCTCATATAGAGCGGTGCACCCAAACAGAATGGTATCCAGCCCGATGTAATCCATTAGAGTTAACGGCCCCAAAGGTGGCATACCTAAGAGCTTAAAGGTAGTATCAATGTCATCTCTTGTAGCAACACCAGCTTCTAACATTCGAATACAGTCGAGGATGAAGGGGGCTATTACTCGGTTTGCGAGAAACCCAGCAGTAGCTGGCGCAACCACTGGAATCCCTCCTAACGATTTACTAAATTCCTTAGCAGTCTCTACAGTCTCATCACTGGTTAGAATCGTTTTGGGTATCTCCGCAAGGGGCGATAACATCAATAAGGGATCGAGATGTATTCCTATCACCTTATCTGGCCTTTTGGTGACCACAGCCAATTCAATTATTGGCAGAGTCGAGGTATTGGTGGCCAAAATTGTATGTTGAGAGCAGATTTTATCAAGCTCTGCAAATACCTTTTTCTTCATATCCAGGTTCTCAGTAATGTTTTCTATTATCAAATCGCAGCCGGAGAAATCCTGAGGATTAGTGGTCCCTCTTATTCGAGCCAAAATGGACACCTTATCCTTCTGGGATAGCTTGCCTTCGTTCACACCTGAAGATAACCTGGAGTCAATGACGGCTACTCCTCTTTTCAACTTGTCCTCTGTCCTTGCAGAGACAACCACTTGATACCCAGCCTGTGCACATGCCTGGGCAAATCCAGATCCCATTAATCCACAACCGACCACACCCACTTTATTAATTTTCATATCATCCCCCGATTCGACTTCTTACGCTGCTTTCTTCGGTTTCATTCCTCTGGGACATAACTTCCAGGGAAATATCCGATTATTTAGTTCCATTCTTCTTTGCCTCTCTTAACTCAGCCGCCCTATTCTTTAAATGGGTGGCCATGTCAATTGTAGGCCATAGAGATCTCCTATCGTTTTTTTCCATAACGGTCCTCCAAGATCATTTTCATATTTGTGATCTCAATCATATGAGCACTTCGCATTAACTTGAACCCCATCACCAATGCGCGATCTTTCCTAACCCGTTCATGCACATAATTGGTCCAGAAAAAGGTCGTCCCTTTCTTTCCCAGAGCAATCTGCGCATCGGCCAGCAGGCCCTGATAATATATCCACAAATCATCCGGGCTCTCATGTCCGGCATACCATTCGATGGTTCTAGCTGCTTCATTACCTACGGTTCGAATAAAAACCTTTCCAGTTGGGGTTGCAGCTTCTTCACCCGAGTAAATATCCCCTTTCACGTGCTTTAGATTTCGCATGGACATGGTCCACTCCGCCATGTTTTCAGTTTTGGCAAGGTATTGAAAGGCATCTTTTAGTGACACGTTTTCAAAAAATGTATAGACGGGTACGAACCTTGAAAAAAGCTCGTCATGAGTATATGTATCTTTTGCTCCTGTAATCAAAAATTTTTCGAATATTTCTCCAAAGGGATAGTTCTCCACATTAATGAGTTTTTTCTGAACGCTTGATTTTTCATCTGGTTTCATAACATTACTCCTTTCTTTTCCTAACATGCTGTCTTGTTAGTTTATTCTGGCGATTAGGCTACTACTTACCTATCCTCACTGACCTTTTAGCTATCTTTCGGGTTATTGGTACCCCCATAGGAGCTCTAAGCCCTCTAAATGGAAACCTATGGATCTCTGCTCACCTCCTCCTAAAGAATGAAGAATTCTTCCACCAGTCATCCAGTCTACCGTGCATTTTCAATTCTCTTTTTAAACTTCCTTCTTTTTGAATCGCTCTGCCTTCATCTCTGACCAGTCCATAAAACATAATCTTGACGGTGTTATCTACTAACTCCTCGATACTCGGCTCTCCTTCAGGGTCATACCAGTGATACGGGAAAGTGATTGCACCTGCAAGACTAAAAGTAGCGATAGCGATATTAACATCGTTCAATCTTCCAACACTTCTAATCTCTTTTAACTTATTCATGTAAATTTCAAAGATTCCTTGCCGTTGATGATTGATAATGGCTTCATGTTTCTTGTTTAAAAAGTGCCTATCCTCCATAAGAATCTTTGCACTTGCCTTGTTTTCTTCCAGGGAAAAGATGCTCTTTGCAAGCATCTCTCTTAGCTGCTCCACTGGGTCACCCTCTTTCTGGCTAATCTCTTTCAACTCTGAAATCAGCTGACCACTGTGGTGCGAGATAACATTAAAC
>Ga0315282_10013684_pt1 | contig 12179 bp, 8 predicted proteins | sample YL17G07_20_MG_FD_203693 | JGI IMG/M metagenome (GOLD analysis project Ga0315282, IMG submission 203693) | Sediment microbial communities from Yellowstone Lake, YNP, Wyoming, USA - YL17G07_20 | ecosystem: Environmental > Aquatic > Freshwater > Lake > Sediment | place: USA: Wyoming | collected... | reverse complement strand
GCAAAAAATGTGGGAATCGACCGCAGAAAACCGCTAACTGCAATGAAAGAAACCGTGACAATTTTACGGAAATTGCTGAATATGGAGTTGGTCACTTATCATGGTGAGTTTGTACATGTGGACAATATCGAATTAGATGTCGTCTATGGAAGACATGAGCCGCGTAATGTCCCCATCTATATTGGCGCCACAGGCGATCAAATGATGGAGTTAACCGGTGAAATTGCAGATGGCGTCGTTTTGAATTACTGCGTTCCACCTGAATATAACATCCGCGCATTAGAGCTTTTAGATATTGGCGCCAAAAAAGCCGGGAGACACATGGAAGATTTAGACCGGCCTCAATTAATTGTTTGTTCGGTTGATGAAGATCATGATAAAGCCATTGATACCACGCGGGAATTGTTAACCCAATACCTGGCACAACAACCTCATATCGCCAAGGCTTCAGGTGTCTCTCTGGATGTAGTTACAAAGATCCAGTCCATGTTGGGGTGGCCAGCTACTCATGAACAGATTAAGAATGCCAAACATCTCATACCGGAGGAATTAATTTATCGAATCACTGCTTCGGGTACTCCTACCGAAGCGAAGGCTAAAGTGGCAGAATATATAAAATATGGCTGTACATGCCCAATCCTTTATCCAGTTGGGGGTGATGTAAATTTATTAATTGATACCTTTACTTCAGCATAAGGAGTTATCAGGATGATTCTAGAATATCATCGGCCAGAAACGCTTGAGGGAGCAATAAAAATCCTCAGCAGGAAGACTCCCAAGACCTTTCCGCTGGGGGGTGGGACAGTATTGAGCCATGGGATGCCTGGGGATTACGCAGTCGTCGATTTGCAAAATTTAAATCTAAATAGAATCGAACCGAATAACCATTCGATCCAAATCGGGGCCACTGTCACACTACAGCAGTTATATGAATTTCCAGGATTGCCCGTAAGTTTGAAGGATGTAATAAAGAGGGAAGCAAACCAAAATATCCGGAATCAAGGCACCCTGGGCGGAACCATCGTGTGTTCTGATGGAAAATCTACCCTAGTAGCTGCGCTGTTGGCTCTAGACTCGCGTCTCGCCTGGGCTCCAGGGGATAAAAAGATAGGTTTAGGGGATTGGTTGTCACTGCGGCATAATTGGAGTGGCGGCTTACTGATAACCTGTATTGAGTTATCGCTTGCACCCACACTAGAATTTGCCAGTGTCAGTCGCACTCCTTTGGACCAGCCGCTCATATACGTTGTTGCAGGAAAATGGCCCTCTGGGCGCACTCGGATTGTGGTAGGAGGCTGGGGACCAGCGCCAATTTTGGTGCTGGATGGGCCCAATGCGGATGGGGCCGAATACGCTGTGCAAAATGCGTGTAGCCAATTACCCTCACCAAGCCAAAATCTATATATTACTAAAACTGCTAAAATTCTAACACTCAGACTATTTGAGGCGCATTCATGAACATAAACCTGCGCATCAATGGGATTGATCATAGTTTGGAAATATCGCCAGGTGAAACACTACTGGCTGTTCTACGACGGAATGGATACTTTGGTGCCAAATTCGGCGGTTGTCAGAAAGGTGAGTGCGGCGCCTGCAGTGTGCTGTTAGATGATCGGCCTATTAATTCTTGTTCGATCCTGGCTGCACAAGCGGATAAGCATGAAATTCAAACCATCGAAGGTTTAGGACAAGTCGCCGAGCAAGGTTGGAAAAAAACACCAGGCTTAAATGTTATCCAACTGGCATTCGTTGAGAGCGGAGCCATCCAATGCGGTTTCTGCACACCTGCTATGATATTAGTGGCCAAGTCTTTATTGGATAATAACCCAAACCCAACCGAAGAACAGGTGCGGGATGCATTATCGGGGATTCTTTGTAGATGCACTGGATATGTAAAACCAGTCCATGCAATCATGAAAGCTGCTGCTATCCTTAGAGGGGAAAGTGATTCTATAAATTTGTCAGCTCCAATGGAGTGGATAACCGCACCACCTTCTGAAAGGGACATAAACCCTCTTACCACATCAGATGTTAGAACCAGTGTGATGCCAAAAATTTTGACCACACCCGAAACCCAGACCTGGAATACGGTTGGCCAACCGGAACCTAAGGTAGATGCCGTTAAATTAGTACAGGGCAAACCTGCTTTTACAGCGGATATTGAGATGAGAGGAATGCTCTATGCCAAAGTTCTTAAGAGTCCATTAGCACATGCTCGAATCGTGAGTATTGATACTAACAAAGCAAAGGCTCTTCCAGGGGTAGCCGCTGTTTTAACCTGGCACGATATTCCTCGAGTTGTTTATTCAACTGCTGGCCAATCTGATCCAATTCCGGGTCCATTAGATGCGTTCTCTCTTGATAATAAAGTGCGTTTCGTGGGAGATCGAGTAGCCTTTGTGGCAGCTGAAACACCAGAAATCGCCGAACAGGCGCTGGCATTAATTGAGGCGAAGTATGAACCCCTCCCGATACTCCTGGATCCAGGCAAATCCATGAGCGAAGGGGCTGTTGTTATTCATGATGAGCCCGAGTATGTTAACTTTGCGGCATCTGACCCTAAAAAGAACCTGGCAGCTGAAATACGAATTGATATTGGTAACTTAGAGAAAGGTTTTGAAAAAGCCGACCGGATATTTGAGGGGGATTACGAAGTCCCAAAAGTACAACAAGCTTCCATAGAACCGCATGTAACCATCACTTATTGGGATGAAGACGATCGCCTGGTCATTCGAACAAGTACTCAGGTTCCTTTCCATGTCCGGCGGATTCTTGCGCCCGTTTTAGGTCTGCCCATCAAGCGCATCCGGGTTATAAAACCACGAGTTGGGGGAGGATTTGGCGGAAAACAAGAAGTGCTCATCGAAGACGTGGCGGCCCATCTAACGATCGCAACCAGAAGACCCGTTTATTTTGAATACAGTCGTGAGGATGAATTCGTTTCTGCACGTTCCAGGCATCCCATGCGGATTCATATGAAAACTGGGGTAAAGAATGATGGGACAATTACCGCCAATGAGATGATTGTCCTGACTGATACAGGAGCTTACGGCAGCCACGCACTCACAGTTACCGGAAATACGGGCCATAAAGCAATGGCTCTTTATGTTGGAGACGGGAAGTACCGCCAGTCTCCTAATATCCGTTTCTATGCAGATATTGTTTATACAAACCACTCACCAGCAGGAGCGTATCGTGGCTATGGAGTTCCTCAAGGCTTTTGGGCGGTCGAAAGGCACATGGAAAAAATTTCCCGCGAGCTTAAATTAGATCCAATTGCATTTAGATTAAAAAATGCGATTCGAGCTGGAGAATTACACCCATTCAGCAGCTCCTGGAGCGAGGGACGCGAGCCGAAACCGGAAATTATTCATACTGTCGGGCTAGAAGAGTGTGTCCATCAAGGCAAAGCCGCCATCGGTTGGGACCAAAAATTTGGAAACCCTGATTGGCATATTGTGCCTGGTAAAACTCATCTGAGACGAGGAATCGGTGTGGCGCTCGCCATGCAGGGCACAGCTATCCCATACCTGGATATGGGGAGCGCCTCGATCAAGATGAATGAAGACGGGTCATTTAACCTGCTAATTGGAGCGACAGATATAGGCACAGGATCAGATACTGTGCTGGCTCAAATGGCGGCGGAGGTTTTGGGTGTTCCTATCGATGATATGATCGTTTATTCATCCGATACCGATTTCACACCATTCGATAAGGGTGCCTATGCCTCCAGCACAACGTATATTTCAGGTGCAGCAGTGGCTGAGGCGGCCAAAAAGGTAGCTGAAAGAATAAAAATTCGTGCTGCTAAATTATTGAACGACAGAAATGATGGTGTGGTTGTGGAACCGGATCAGATTCGACTGGCGAATAGAGAAGCCATCAGCCCGGACGGAAGAAGGGTCGGACTTGACGAAATTGCCTTGAGCACTTTGCACTATACTGATCAGGAACAGATTATGGCGGTTGCCTCATTTGTTTCTCCTTCTGGACCGCCACCCTTTGCCGCCCAATTTGCTGAGGTAACCGTCGATGTTGAAACGGGTCAAACCACTGTTGATAAGTTAATTATGGCAGTTGACTCAGGTGTCATTGTGAACCCATTGACAGCCTCTGGCCAAATTGAAGGTGGCATGACACAAGCCCTAGGATACGCAGTTTGTGAGGAGATGACCTATGATGAAAATGGTAATCCTTTAGAACGCGATTTCGAGGATTATCATATCTTCAGGGCAAACGAAATGCCCAAAATGGAAGTATTATTTATTGAGACATATGAACCGACGCATCCCTTTGGGGTAAAGGCTGTTGCTGAAATTCCAATGGTTGGAGTAGCCCCGGCAGTTGGGAATGCAATCCTGGATGCTTGCGGAGCTCAAGTAGATAAAAATCCAGCAACCCCTCAACGCGTCTGGCAGGCGATTCAAGATCTTCAGAGGAATAAATGATAACTATTTTTCGTGCCCTGGCCGAACTCGAAGAAAAAGGAGAAGGTGGAATACTATGTACAATTGTTTCCAGCCAGGGATCAACTCCCAGACACACAGGAAGCAAACTGCTGTTGTACCCCGACGGACATTTTATCGGTACAGTTGGCGGCGGTGAGATCGAAAGCCGGGTTATCCAGGAAGCGATACAAGCTTTTCAAGATGAAAAGCCGCGTGTTCTTAGTTATAAAATGGTGAACCCCCAGGAAGGTGACCCTGGGATTTGTGGGGGTACTGTAGAGGTGTATATAGAACCTATTCTCCCACGCCCATCATTGCTGATCATTGGAGGAGGACATGTCGGGAAGGCGGTAGCGCATCTGGCACATTGGTTGGGTTTTAGAGTAATCGTTTCTGACGATCGTCCTGAATTTTGTACACCGGAGCAAATTCCAGATGCAGATAATTTCCTGCCCATACCAATGATCGATATTCCGCAGCAGATGGAAATTACCCCTAATACTTATATCATCCTTACCACCCGGGGAATGGCAATCGATGTAAAAGGTATGCCTGCCATAATGAATACGCCAGCAGCTTACATCGGAGTGATTGGTTCGAAACGCAGATGGCTGGCTACTCAGAAGGAATTGTTAAATCTGGGGATCGCAGAAGCATCTTTCAATCGCATCCATTCTCCAATGGGATTAGAATTAAACGCAGAGACTCCGGAAGAAATTGCCGTGAGTATTATGGCAGAAATCGTTATGCTCATGCATGGTAGTAGTGGTAAAAGTATGAAGGCCTGAGTTTTTGGAGGATGTATGTGGCAAGAATATTACAATGCAGCCAGCATAGATGAAGTACTTGAAATATTAGATCGAAAGCGTGAACAGGCACGTATTCTTGCAGGTGGTACAGATTTAATTCTAGAAATGGAACGGGGTGCACGCAAAGGAATTACGACAATAATTGATGTCAGCCGGATCAATGGCTTTTCTCAAATTTCGATGGATGAAAATGGTATTGTCCATCTTGGTTCGTTGGTTACTCATAACCAATGTGCAGCATCAAAAGTTATCCAGGAGTATGCTTTACCCCTGGCGCAAGCTGCCTGGGAAGTAGGTTCACCTCAAATTCGAAATCGGGGGACTATTGCTGGTAACTTGATCACAGCCTCACCTGCAAATGACACAATTTCACCACTGATGGCTTTGGAGGCGGTAGTTACATTAAGATCACAAAAAGGGATACGAACAATCCCGTTGGATGAGTTTTACACTGGGGTGCGGAAGACAGTTATTCAACCAGATGAAATGTTGACAGATATTGCCTTTAAAGGTTTGCAGGCAAACCAGCGCGGAGTATATATCAAGCTTGCTCTCCGTCGAGCCCAAGCGATATCCTTGATAAATGTGGCGATTATTTTGGCATTCAATAGGAATGAGGTTCAATCAGCATCAATTACACTTGGGGCAGTGGCACCGACGATTATTCATGCTGATAGCGCTGAACAATATCTGGCAGGAAAAGCGTTGGGTCCTGAGGAGATCAATAAAGCCGCCACCCTGATTATGGAGGCTTCACACCCGATCAACGACGTGCGGAGTTCTGCCAATTATCGCAAGGCAATGGTTAAAGTTATGGCGAAAAGAGGGCTGACGGCGCTCACAACCAGGAATGAAAGACATGGATTACCTGTTGATCCTGTTTTACTAAAAGGAAGTAGAAAGAAAACTGACCGTTATTTAAAAATGACGACTTGTCATGACAAAGATGTACCTATCCACACAACAATTAATGGTAAACCATATACTTTCCACACCGGGCACAATAAAACCCTATTAAGATTTCTGAGAGAGGAAGCAAACCTGATCGGAACAAAAGAAGGATGTGATGAGGGTGAATGTGGCGCCTGCACCGTTTTCCTGGATGGATCGGCAGTCATGAGTTGCATGGTTCCAGCTCCCAGAGCACATGGAGCAGAAATTGTAACAATTGAGGGATTGGCCGAGAATAATAAGCTCCATCCTGTCCAAGAAGCGTTTATTGAAGCCGGGGCTGTCCAATGCGGGTATTGTACGCCAGGATTTATAATGTCCGCTGTTAAACTCCTTGAAGAACGACCACATCCTTTGAGGGATGAAGTAAAACAAGCTATTACAGGTAACTTGTGCCGATGCACCGGTTATTACAAGATCATTGAGGCGATAGAACTAGCCGCTAGAAAGGAATAGCCATGGGAAAATACAGCAGTTATCAACAAAGGGCGCCAGAAAAGAGGCATAACGACACCATTCACCCGATCTGGCGGGGTGTAGGCTTTGGCCTGATAATTTTAATCCCGATAATATCCTATGCAGCGATGAAACTTCTCATTGAATATGATATGAAGACCAATCTATTCCCAATCCCTACTGACCTCATTATTCAAGGAGGCAAATATCCAATGCTATATGTAGAGATCGGAATTTTTGTGATCGTTGCTCTGGTTCTCTACACTGTGCTCGTATTCTTTAATTTTGTAATTTACAAGTTTTTTGGTCCTTCTCGTTATGGCCCTACGGATATACCTCCAATTGCCTATAAGCACCGACGGGACTAGTGATTCTATTGAATTAGAACTTGATTACGAGGAATATTTATGCCCTATATTGGCCTTTCTCAACCACGCATTGATGCAGCCAGTAAAGTAAGGGGAGAAGCATTATATCCTGGTGATTACAACCTGCCAAACCAGGCCTACATGAAAGTATTATTCGCCGGGCGACCACATGCAATTATCCGGAATATCGATACGTCGCAGGCTGAAGAGATCGAAGGTGTATTAGGTATTTTCACCGCCAGAGATGTGCCCGTAAATGAATATGGTCTGATTATCCCTGACCAACCGGTACTATGTGGACCTGGTTCAAATAAATCCTTTGCTGATCATGTCCGTTTCATCGGCGACCAGGTTGCATTGGTAGTTGCTGATACCGAAGAGTTGGCTGACCAGGCAATAAAACAGATCAAAGTTCAATATGAAGATTTACCTATTGTTACAAGCCCGATCGCTGCTATGAAACCAGAAGCAATTCTAGTTCATCCAGATGTCGATTCAAACGTATTCTGCCATTTCCGAATTCGAAGAGGAGATGTGGATGACGCATTTGCCAAAGCGGATGTCATCATCGAGAACGATTATGAAACACCTGCACAGGAGCATGCATACCTCCAGCCCGAAGCGGGAATTTGCTATATCGATGAGGAAGGTAGAATAACTGTCGTTGTAGCGGGTCAATGGACGCATGAGGATCAGGAGCAAATCGCCCATGCCCTTGATCTGCCTTCAGATAAGATCAGAGTTATTTATCCAGCAATCGGCGGCGCATTTGGTGGTCGTGAGGATATGTCCGTTCAGATTATCCTGGCCTTAGCTGTCTGGCGGCTCCATCAGAGAGGCATAAATCGGCCAATAAAAATTATTTGGTCGCGAGAAGAGTCGATGATCGGTCACCATAAGCGACATGCGTTCCATATTCATTCCAAGTGGGGCGCGACGAAAGATGGAAAAATCATCGCAGCCGAAGTTGAACTCATCTCTGATGGCGGCGGTTATGCTTATACCTCAACCAAGGTATTAGGAAATGCAACCCTGTTGTGTACTGGTCCTTATGAAATCCCTAATGTGAAAGTCGCCTCCTACGCTGTCTACACCAATAATATGGTAACGGGCGCTTTTCGCGGATTTGGTGGACCTCAAGCCACTTTCTCAGCCGAATTACAGATGAGTAAACTGGCCGAATTTCTTGGTATGGACCCGGTTGAAATCAGAATGCGCAACCTGTTTCATGAAAACTCTCTGCTTTCTGTTGGAACTCCATTACCCCAGGGAGTAACAATCGACCAGGTATTAACCCAATGCGCTGATAAAGCGGGCTGGCAGAAGGGTAAAGAAGGGTGGTATCGAAAAAATGAAGGTATCCATCAGAAGGAGAACCAAGCTCATCCTCGCAGGGGGCTTGGGATAGCATGCGGTTATAAAAATGTAGGATTCTCATTTGGCGCTCCTGAGCAATGCATGGCAACGATCGAGCTAACCGGAAAGAGTGAGATCGAAAAAGCGGTTTTATTTCATGCTGGGGCGGATGTTGGACAAGGCGCTCATACCATATTTGCACAAATGGCAGCAGATGCTTTAAAGATTCCGATTGAACGGGTACAGCTAGTTACTTCTGATACTGCCTTGACTGGTAATTCGGGGAGTGCCTCAGCCTCTCGAATGACTTTCATGGCTGGTAATGCCATTAAAGGCGCGGCTGAAAAGGCGCTCGATAAATGGGCAAATGAGGAACGACCGGCGGTGGCTACCTACCAATACCGTCCGCCTAAAACTACCCCATTGGCCCCAGAAACAGGAAAATCGGAACCTAATTTTGCTTATGGCTATGTTGCCGAAGCAGTGGAAGTTGAAGTGGATGATGAAACCGGGCAAATACAAATTCTAAATGTGATCTGCGTGGATGATGTCGGGCATGCCGTGAATCCTCAACAGGTTGCTGGTCAGATCGAAGGCGCAGTCATTCAAGCCGCGGGTTATACGATCCTGGAAAATTTTGTGCAAAAAGATGGTGACGTTCTAACCCGCGCTTTATCTACCTATCTGATCCCGACAGTCCTGGATATTCCGGATAAAGTTGAACCGGTCATATTGGAATATCCTGACCCAATTGGCCCCTGGGGTGCGCGGGGTATGGCAGAGATGCCCTATTTACCGCTGGCTCCGGCGATTATTGACGCGGTCCACGATGCTACGGGTGTCTGGTTCAACGAATTTCCACTTACGCCTGAGCGGATTCTTAAAGGCCTTGGAAAATTGTAATGGCAGATGTTCCTAAGTTTAAATTAAAGATATTCACCATCATCCGTTGATGGAATTGCTGAAAGCTATTCGCGGCAATCGAGCTATTCGCCTGGCAATTGTTGGCGCAGGTGGTAAGACCACGGCTATGTTTAAACTGGCCAGGGAGTACGCCCCACCCGTTATTGTTACAGCCAGCACACACTTATCAGTGGACCAGACTGGATTAGCAGACCACCATATTGTCCTCCAAGAGACGGCAGAACTACGCAGGCCGGATATTGAGCCGTTTCAGGGTGTTGTCCTTTTCACTGGCCCAGAGATTGAGAATAAGCGTGTCCAGGGTTTAAGCGATGCAGTTCTGCTGGAATTGAGAAAATTAGCAGATGATCTCAATTTGCCACTCATCATTGAAGCAGACGGATCTCGCCAGCTTCCACTTAAGGCACCTGCAGAGCATGAACCGGCAATCCCACCCTGGGTGAATTCGGTTATGGTCGTGGCAGGATTGAGTGGATTGGGCAAACCATTAAGTTCTGAGACAGTCCACCGGCCAGAGAGGTTTAGTATATTATCGGGGATCCTAACCGGGGAGACTATCACAAGTGAAGGATTAAGTAACCTTTTAATGCATCCCGACGGCGGGCTTAAAAACATACCTGGAGACGCCAGAAAAATTTTACTTCTAAACCAGGCTGACCAGGGTTTAATTCAGGCGGAAGCCAAAGATATTGCCATGAATATGATGGGGATTTATGATTCGATCATGATTGCTTCGCTGGAAAGAGATGAAAAAAGATTTCCATCGGATACAATTACGCCGTATTCGGCGCCGGTGTATGCTGTTTTTGAACCAACTGCCGGGGTCATCCTGGCAGCTGGTGAATCCCGGCGTTTTGGCAAACCTAAGGCATTATTGGATTGGAAAGGTCAGCCATTCATCAGGCAAATAGCAAAAACGGCGCTGCAAGCCAGATTGGATCCGGTCTTAGTTGTGGTGGGGGCAGTGGTTGATCCAATCTTAGATTGCCTGAAGGATCTCCCAGTAAGGATTATCAGGAACGAAGAGTGGCAAAATGGACAAAGCACCTCTGTGCGTGCTGGCATTAAATCCTTAAAAACAAAAAGCGGCGCTGCGGTATTTATGTTATGTGACCAACCGCAAATATCTGCCAGTTTGCTAGAAAGCCTGGTTGAACTCCATCGATGTACGTTGGCTAAGATAATTTGCCCACAGGTCGACGGAAAACGAGCCAATCCAGTCCTTTTTGATCGCGACACCTATCCTGATTTACTTTCTCTGCAAGGAGATACCGGTGGGCGCGCGTTATTTTCTAAATATCCAATCACCTGGCTTCCCTGGCACGATGGATTGATTACCCTGGATATCGACACCCCAGCAGATTATCAAAAACTTCTCGATAATGGTTTTTCCCTTTAAAGCTTTTAGATGGGAAACCATAATGGATGATTTATCATGGTGGAATACAATAACCAAAATGTAAAAATTGCTGCCGTTGTGCTGGCTGCCGGCATGTCAACCCGCATGGGTAATCCCAAAATGATCCTCCCCTGGGGAAAAAGCTCGATTATCGGCACCGTGGTTTCGACATTGATAACCGCGGGTCTCAAGCAGATTGTGGTAGTGACAGGTGGGTCATCCAGTGAAGTTGAAAAAGCATTAGAAGGTTTTCCAAGCCAGATTGTATTCAATCCCTTTTATGAAAATGGGGAAATGCTTTGTTCAATACAAATTGGTTTATCTGCTTTGCCAACTAAAACTCATGCCGCACTGATGGTTCTCGGTGACCAGCCGCAAATGCAGATCGATGTTGTACAATCTGTTGTCAAAGCCTATCAGACAGAACAAGCCACCCTGATCTTCCCCAGCTACCAGATGCGGCGAGGACATCCCTGGTTAGTAGATCACAGCTTTTGGCCGGGTATCCTTGCGCTCACACCCCCTGCCACAATGCGGGATTTTGTTCAGGACAATGCAAGATCTATCCATTATATGAATGTAACTACTCCAACGATCCTGGCGGATTTAGATACGCCTGAAGATTATAAGCGTTCCAGGTCGGGAAACATTTAATTTATTATCTCTAGTATTGCTGGAATAATTTTCCCCAGGCAGTGCTGATGCGCCACTTTTCAGCAACCTGTCTATATTTAAGAGGCCAATAGAGATAATCTTGTTCAATTTCGCCGATTAAAGTGGGAACAACCACTAACGGCGTACGTAATAATAATTTTTGAAACACTCGGGTGGGTCCATACCAGGCCAACCAGGCCAGGAAGCTGTGCGAATTATGACCTACGGTAAACCCCCAATTCTGCCCGGTGATCTCGTCGCCTACTATCTCGATATCTTGTGGATCACCTATACCCAGGCCATGATCGTGGGCCAGGCTGATATATTTAATACTTAAAGGGTCAAACCCCATCAGTTTTGCGGCTACAGCATCGATGGCAACCTGGTCAGCAGATGCCAGGATAACGTTTTTTTCGATAGGTTGCACCATGCGTGGGCCAGCACCATTTCCGGCTGTAGTCCCATCCATCACGGCAAAAATGCCAGGATGGATCTCTTTTTGGATTGCCAGGAGATCTACCAACGTTTCATGAATCCAGGTATGAGTGTAATGACGATACTTGTTGAGCAGTCCACCAAAAGCATTTTTCATTGCTCCGGTAGTGGTGGTGTACATATGTGTTTTAACAGTTGGCAGGTGGACGATATTTTTTCCGACGAAATAATCAGGGATAAGGATGCCTTCTGGGTAGATATGGTCCAATGCCAACATTTTTGCTTTAGGCCGGTAAGAAACCCAGTTCATATCTTCTTTGCGGAAGTTATAACGCACTGGTACGTTATATCGTTTGAAAATGGGTAGATAGCGGTTGAG
>Ga0315282_10013683_pt1 | contig 12180 bp, 17 predicted proteins | sample YL17G07_20_MG_FD_203693 | JGI IMG/M metagenome (GOLD analysis project Ga0315282, IMG submission 203693) | Sediment microbial communities from Yellowstone Lake, YNP, Wyoming, USA - YL17G07_20 | ecosystem: Environmental > Aquatic > Freshwater > Lake > Sediment | place: USA: Wyoming | collected... | reverse complement strand
TACATATGTTACTAATTCTCCTAAGTAAAAGGTACTGTCGGCTTTCGTTCCATAGCCCGGCACACTTATTCTCGTCGCGTGGACGTAGGCGGGCAGGTCCCCTGTGTTTGCAATGTTTATGGTCACACCGGCTATATCCCGTTCTCCGAAGATCGCGTCATAGAAATACACGGTGGGCTCATACAATACTTCGAGTTTCGGTCCCGAGAACGTGTATTGATTTTCGTAGACAAGGTTTCCCCAGCAATCGTATATGGCTAGGTTGTAAGTTCCGCCATCGGCATTAAACTGTTCGGGCGCCATCGGTACATAGCAGGTCCCCACGTTCCCTACCCATGTACCTTCCCAACAATGCACATTCTCGTCGTAAATCAATCCTCTGGGGCCTTGCAGCACATATCTAAACAGATGTTGGTATTCGGGAGGAGCGTAACTTTCCTCTTTTTCGATAACGATTTTGAGCATGGTACCCCCATAAGTAGCTTCATGCACGGCTTCCGCAGTTAAAGAAACCACGCGCCCGATTCTCCCTCACCATAATCGCCATCGTGCTCGCGATCACCTTACCCTTGGCCATTCGCCAAAGCAGGCGGAGAGCTGCCGCCCTCAAAAAACCCAGTACTACGGAACCTGAGCCGGCTGCCGCCCCCGCTCCGGAGCCGGAGCCAGCGCCATCCCTGGCGATCTGCCCCAAGTGCCACGAGCGAGTACCGGCGGAGTCGAAGTTCTGCACTGAATGCGGCGCGAATCTAACGCCAAGGAAACGCAAAGCTTGAGCTGGACTGATCTGCTTATCGGGTTCATTGGTGCGTTAACGTGAACGACAACGAGCCTTTTGAGTAGGAGCGCCCGTTGGTAAGAGTGCCCTCGCTCAAGGTTGCCGTAAAGTGCCAGCGCGCGGTAGTTCCGGTTTCTGTTACGTAGTAATAGTAATTGCCATCAAGAATGTTCCCATAAATGGCTCCGGAAACACTTCCCGAACAGGAGGTGTAACCGTAGAATTCCCCGCTTGGCACCCAGAGGAGCTCAACGCCGTCTAAGCTTATGGTCCCGGAAAAGTAGTTGTCGCTGACGGAAGTGATTGTCCACGTTAGCGTCCCGCCGTCATTATAAGTCAACCCGTTGCTTTCTGTGACTGTAGCAGTGTAGGGGCCCGACCAAGTCCCCACAATATCGGGTGTCGGGGCGTTGGGTGGGAAGAGCTCGTTGGCCTTCGCCAGGGCGGCCGCCAGCGTCGGCTTTGTCCGGTATGTGCTGATGACCGGCGCCGACTCGAGGATGGCCTTCTTGAGCTGCCAGCTGTTCAAGTCGGGGCGAGCGGCAGCGAGCGCCGTGGCGAGGCAGGTCAGCTGTGGAGCGGCAAACGAGGTGCCATAAAGGCCCTGGGGCATCTGGGCGTAGATGACGTCGTCCGGGTTCTCGCTGGTGTTGAAATCTCGGATGCGCTCGTTGTTGCTGTCCAAACCGCCCGCGATGACTACATGATCCCAGGCATTCGGGTATCGCTCCTTCAAATCATTCAATTGTTCGGTAAGATCGAGGCCGTAATTTCCGGCTGCGATAGTAACCAAGACGTGATCGAGGTAGGGCTGACCCATTGTTTCCATGCCGTGGAGAATCTCCTCGAGGAACTTGCCCTCCGCGTCCCTGGCTCGAATGACGTTGGAAAGGTTGGAACCGTGTCGATCGACGCCGTCGGGCAGGTTAGGGGCATTCTGCATCGAAATGTTAATCGCCGTCACCCGGTCGCCATTGACCGCGTCTATGGCGGCCAACATCGTTGCCAGGGGTATGGCGCTCGCATTCCAGCTTCCCCGCCCTACGCCGATGGGTTGTCTGTAAACATCGACTTCAGTTTTGGCAGCCCCAGCCGATCCGGAACAGGCGGTCGCGATCTGGGAAACGGCGGCCCCGTGATCGAGTCCATTGCCCGCGTTTATGGAGCCGTCAGTGGACCAGCCGTCAATAATCACCACATTGCTATCGAGGGCAGACGAGTCATAGGCGTCCCAGAACCAACCGCTTGGCTGTTCGGCATCCACGTAACCTGTTTCCGTCTGGGCCATTTCGATGAGAAAACGAGGGAAGACGTCGACAGCCCAGGTCTCATTTATCAGTACGCTTATGAAATCCGCTTCCCCTCCTTCAGCGACGCGGGCCCAATAGATTCCGCACATTGGCAGCTCCATTACCAGCTCTCCGCCAAGCGAACTGACAGCATTTGACACCGTTGTTCTGGTTGTATCCTTCTCCACCAGCAGGACGACCAGACCGGCGTAAGCGTCCGCATCGGTTATTGTAGTCCCGTCGCGCGTGACATAAGTGATTTTCGTGATATTTGGGTAATCGCTTTCATACAGGACGATTCCATCTGTTAGATTATCGAATGGACGCGTTGACGTGGTGGTCGGTGTGGTTGTAGTTGGAGTTGTGGTCGTGGTTGTGGGTGGTGTTGTGGTTGTTGGGGGGGTTGTCGTCGGGGTGGTTGTCGTCGGTGGTGCCGTTGTCGTCGTGGTTCCGGTGGGCGTCAGCAAAATTACAGCTGAAGCAGCTACGGCAACGATGACGACAACGACCGTAACAACTATCCCTACTATCGCTGCTGTGGACAATCCTTTTTGTTCCATTTTCATTACGTCCAATATAACGTTGTTAGATCTTAAAATAAACTTTGGTTATTTTTCCCAACTCGATTCGAAAAATTTTGCTCAAAACCATCCACTACCAAAATATTTTAGAGCTTGAAACGCACTCAAAACGAGAGCATGCGGAGAAATTCCAGACCTAGCAAGGCCGAATACTATCTTGAGATATCTAAAGCGGTCTGTCTCAGGTCCCCGTGCGTAAGGAGGCAGTTCGGGGCTATCATCGTACGGGAAGATGTCGTGATATCAACTGGTTATAACGGGCCAGCCAGAGGTGTGGTGAACTGCATGGAGGTCGGCTGCCTGAAGGACGAACTCGACCTGCCCCACTACTCTGGTTACGACTATTGTCCTGGGGTTCACGCGGAGGAAAATTGCATAATCAACGCCGCGAGGCACGGAGCAAGCGTGTTGGGGGGAACCCTGTATTTGTACGGTCAAAAATTTGGAGATAGTTCGCCGATAGAGGGAAGACCCTGTGACCGATGCAAGCGGGCAATAATCAATGCTGGTATAAAAGAAGTCGTGACGAAAAAATCTGATGATAGCGTGGCCAAAACCGATGTCGCAGAGTGGGTAAAGGAGGACACGGAACAGTACATGAAGAGACTGAAGGAATCCCGAAAGGCGAAGAAACCCAAATAACTCCAACCATTTTGATTTTTAATAAAGCGAAAATTTGAAAATGCTGTAAAGTATTGTATAAATGGGCGATGACGAAAAGAGGGTTACGCGAAGCAAGATGAGCTAACCTTTCAGCTGAGCCCATCTATTTATGGAGAGGGACTTCGAGCACCATGAAGTCGCGCGCCACAACAGTGTTTGGAAAAATATTCTTCGCCTGCTCTAGCAACACGGAGTCGTCCTCGTAGCGGGGGCTCATGTGGATAAGCACGAGCTGTTTCACCCCTGCACGCTTGGCGATCTCCGCAGCTTCGCGTGGGGTCGAGTGGGAGTTCTCCGCTGCCTTTTCGGCGAGTTCATCGGCGAGCGTGCAGTCGTGGATCAGCACATCGGCCCCACGGGCGAGTTCAACGATGTGCTCGCTGGGCCGCGTGTCTCCCGTGTAGACGATTTTTCTTCCTGAACGCGGAGGGCCCAAGACCTGCGCTGGCTTCACCGCGCGCCCGTCCCGCAACTTGACGCTCTGCCCAGCTTTCAGTCTCGAGAAGTCTGGACCAGCTTTAACCCCAAGGGCCGTCGCTTTTTCAGGATAGAAGCGTCCGGGACGTTCATCCTCCATCAACGCGTACGCAAGTGCTGGGACTGGGTGGTCGACATTGGAGGTTAGAATCCGATAGCCCTGACGGCGGAGCTCCTCACCCGACTTAAGTTCCCGAACCCTGACATCAAAGGTGAGGGTATAGTGAGGAATCTGAAGGTAACTCTCGATCCGCCCGCGTTCCCCTTCCGGGCAGTACACCTCGAGCGGTCGCGTGCGATCCATCAGCGAGAGCGTCTGAACAAGCCCGACCAAGCCCAAGAAGTGGTCGCCATGCAGGTGGGTTATAAAAATTGCGTCAAGCTTCATTGGACTGATACGGGCGTGGGCCATCTGTCGCTGCGTGCTCTCCGCGCAGTCGAACAGCAGGAGTTCCCGCTCGCGCTTCAGGGCTATCGCTGGCAAGCCGCGCTTGATTGTAGGAATACTACCGCTCGTACCGAGAAAAATGAGCTTCACCTACTTCCTCCTGAATACATATATCCGCCGAGTCAAACTTCGGTGCACTCGCTGCTCATGTTTTTCGATCGTCCGGAGTCCGGCCCCTTCTGCCAACTCATCCAGCTCCAACTCGGCCGGCGATGTAACGCAGAGATAACCCCTGCGCTTGAGCACCCCGGCCATCGACGGCAGCGCCTCGCGGTAGAGCTCCCCAAGCTCGACACCACCGGTGGTCGCCTGGCGCCCGTAGGGAGGGTCGGTCGCAATCGCATCTACCTCCACGGCGGGGAGCTTGCGCGCGTCCCCAACCATGAGCTGGAAGTTGGATATCCCGCTGGCCTCCAAATTGCGGCGAGCCCCGTCTATCATCTCGCGTTCAATGTCCACGCCTATGAGCTGTGCCCCGATCAGCCCGGCCTCCAGCAAGATCCCGCCAACACCGCAGAAGGGGTCGAGGAGGGTGCCTCTCTTTGGGGTCCGGGCCAAGTTGACCATGCATCGGGCGAAAGCCGGCGGAAGTGTGCTTGGGTGGAAAGCTGGCCTGAGGGTTGGGCGGCGCCTCGTGAACTGGCTTCGATCCACTCGCGCAGCAGTTATGCCGAACACGCACCGCTCACCCGTCAACACACCCAGAAGTTCGACATCCGGGTGCGCTAGGTCCACGTTGAACTCGACCTCCTCCGCCACGAGATTAGCGAGCCGCCTTGAGAGCGCGAGTGTGTCGATTGAAGGGGCGCTCCTCCGCACGCGTTTGATGTGGACAGCGAAGCTCTTTCCGTGAGGGACCAAGTCGACTATGTCCGAACTCCCCACCGTCTCGAACATCTCATTTTCAGTGGCGCCAGATGTGCACAAGTACAGACAGATCCCACGGCACATAGCTAGGCGAGAAGCAAGAGATTCTGGGTTGGCCTTCGTCTCGGCCACCAGCACTTGATCGAGCTGTTCGGTGACTTTGAATGCCCGATGTTCAGCTTGGATGGCTGCCGCAGCCTCCGCAGCCGGAAGCGTCGGGTGCTCCCCCGAAAGCACAAACATCAGCCTCTGCATGACAAAACCCTAATGGATTGCGTTGGCGATCAGGGGCGCGACCGAAACCACGCTCACTTGATGTTCTATGGTGTCTGTAGCGATCACCCGTCTGATCCCCGCGGATCGAATCCTCTGGAGGGCTTTCCCGGCAAGCACGGCGTGAGTGCAGGCGGAGTAAATACTGTGCGCCCTCTGATTCCGAAGGACCTTAGCCGCTTCTATGATGGTCCCACCTGTGCTAATGATATCGTCAACGATCACAACATCTCGATTGGCCACATGTAGACGCTTGGGCTGAATGACGACTTTTTCAGCGTTAATCCTCTGCTTTTCGAGGCGATCATAGTCCACCCCCATCTCCAGCGCTACTTGCTTGGCATGCTCGCTCGCCCCCTTGTCTGCGCCTAGGACAACGGGGGCCTTGAATTTGAGCCCGTTGATGTACCGCCCCAATAGAGGCATAGCGGTGAGGTTGTAGGCCGGAACCGAAAAATTCCTCGTGATCTCCTCGTGATGCACATCAATGGTTATTAAATCGTCGGCTCCGGCACGCTCAATCAGCTTGCACACCGTGTGGATGCTTATCGCCTCTCCGGGCTTGAACCTCTTGCCCTGCCGGGCGTATGCAAGGTACGGCACGACAGCGGTGACACGCGCGGCTCCTAACTCCTTCGCAGCGTCGAGCAGAAAGCAGAGCTCAATCAGGTTGTCGTTTTGGGGATGGCATGTGGACTGAACGACCAGCGCGTGTTCGCCCTTCAGCTCGGCACCGATTCGAGTGTAAAACTCGCCGTCGGGAAAGCGTCGCAGCTCCGGTCTGACCAGCTGGCATTTAAGATGTTTTGCCAAGCGGGCCGAGAGCTCTGGAGAGGCTGAACCCGCTATAATTATCATGGAACACCTTCGGAATTCTTTAGACTAACCCCTTTAAATATTGTATCAGGTGGGGCCGATGTGGCGGATTTTCAGGCCGGATGCTGTCGCTGTGCTACAGGATGAGAAGGCGCGCGAGTCCCTCCGCCGCTACTTCGCGGTTATGGGAGACAAGCTTCCAGCGCGCTTTTTAGTGTGCAAGCGGGTGGAGGCAAAGGTCGATCTTTCTGCGGGCGACAATAAGCTTTGGAGCGTTCATGAGCATGGATTGAAGGACTTCCGCAGCTTGCTCTCGCGCATTGATGAAGGGAAGATAATGCTCGAAGATCTTGAGCTGCCCGATGTTTCGCTGCTAGATCTGAAGGTCGAGCTGGCAAGGCGAATCCTCAAATCTTGTCATTTTTGTGAGCGAAGGTGTGGAATTGATCGAACGGCTGGGAAGGTCGGGGTCTGTGGGGCGGGTGAGCGATCTCGGATAGCGTCAGAGTTCATGCATCACGGCGAGGAGCCGGAGCTTGTGCCGAGCTATACGATTTTCTTCAATGGCTGTACATTCAAGTGCCAGTACTGTCAAAATTGGGACATTAGCCAGTTTCCGGATTCCGGCGTCGAAGTTTCACCACAAACGCTGGCCAATCTCGTTGAAAGTGCGCGAAAAGAAGGCGCGCGAAATGTTAACTGGGTTGGCGGCGAACCAACACCAAATTTGCATACGATTCTGGAGGCGCTCGACTTTTGTGAAGTTAGTGTGCCGAGTATCTGGAACTCAAACATGTACATGTCGCTTGAGGCGATGAAGTTGCTTTTCGCCACACAGGATGTCTACTTGGCCGATTTCAAATATGGGAACGACGAGTGCGCCCTCCGCTACTCAAAGGTGCCGAACTATTTCAGGGTGGTGGCGCGGAATCACCGCTTGGCCTTAGCCGATGCCGAGTTGATCGTCAGACAACTCGTGTTGCCATCGAACGTGGAATGCTGCACCCGTCCAATCTTGGAATGGATAACCAAAAATTTAGGCACTATGACTAGAGTCAATCTAATGGACCAGTACCGCCCCGAGGCCAGAGCACGCGAGTATCCAGAGATCTCACGTGAATTAAAAGCTGAGGAATTTGATAAAGCCCTCAAAATCGCGCGAGAGGTTGGCTTGGAGAATGTGATAACTTAATTGTAGCGCTTAACAAGTGATTCGTGTGCAAATCCACCAAATCGGCGGCTTGGGATTCGACTCAAACATCTACCTGATCATCGACGAGGTCATCGCACTCATCGACGCTGGGACAGGCATGAACTTTGAAACGGTCACGCGAAATATGGGCAAGTTCGGTCTGAAACCAAGCGACATCAAACTCCTCATCAACACCCACTGCCATTTTGACCACATCGGTGGCGATCGAGATTTCATCAAGGCGGCAGGCTGCGAAGTGGCGATTCACGAACTTGAGGCTGATTTACTAAGAAAAGGTGACCAGATCATCACGCTTGCAGGGGGCTTATTTGGCAGAAGAAGGCTTGAACCCACCGAGGTGGTGCGCGAGCTTCACGAGGGTGACTGGATCGATCTTGGTGAGTTCAGGCTACAAGTCCTCCACACACCGGGCCACACCTCAGGCAGCATAAGCTTATTTGAACCGAAGCAACGACTCCTGTTCGCCGGTGACACAATTTTCAGCGACGGCATCGGTCGCGTTGATTTGCCAACGGGAGATGCTGAGGCGCTGCATACTTCAATAACGCGGTTGGCGGAACTGAAAGCGCGAAAAATGTACCCCGGTCACGGCCCTACGGTAGAGAAGAACGCCCATGAGTGCATCATGAAAATGGTTAAAGTCGCCTTTTCTAACGATCTATGGTGAAAAACATGTGGTTCATCGTGGTCTTGATACTTTCCATCGTTCTCGTACTTCTCATCTCCTTGGTCGCCCCATTTTTCACGGGCGCGATATGGTCCCCGACTCCGATGAAAACCGTGCGCAGGATGCTGCAAATGGCGTGGGTTAAACCGGGCGAGAAGGTTTACGATTTGGGCTCAGGGGACGGGAGGATAGCGATAGCCGCGGCGAGGGAATTTGGGGCCACATCGGTCGGAATAGAGATAAGCCCATTCCTCGCTTCATTGGCCAAATTGAAGGTCGCCGCGGCAGGGTTGGGGGGCGCGGTGAAAATTGTTTGGGGAAATCTGTATAATCATAGTTTTCGCGATGTAGATATCGTCGCAGTCTACCTTTCGTCACGGGGAAACGAGAGGTTGAAGAAGAAACTTGAGCGTGAGCTAAGGGATGGCGCTCGTGTCGTCTCCCACCGCTGGCGTTTCGAAGGTTGGGAGCCGGTGAAAGTGGACGAAGAACGAAAGGTTTACCTTTACAGGTGGACGAGAAGTAGACAGGCTAAGCATTAGCAATATTTCGTGTCTCTCTCCAAGTTTGGTTGGTTTAATGAATCCTCGTGAGGTCCTGAACAAGCTGAAGTGGAGCGGAGTAAACCAGCTGCGGAGCGCCAAGGTAACGATTCTCCACAGAGGGGCCCCTAGCGATAGACGCGTGGTGGACGGCGAGGAAATCCTCGAACTCGGACGCGGCTTCATGCGCGTGGTCTCGCCTGAGGGAGAGGTCGAAATCCCTTACCACAGAATTTTACAAATAGAGTCGGGCGGGCGCGTAGTATGGAAGAAGTGGGGCTGAAAGTATCAAAAGAAGGACAAGTCCGTTTTCCCCCTTATAAATTACTCACACAAAGGCTTTGCACACAAACTAAATCTTTTCTGAAATTTTACCCGACTTTATGTGCATCTATGTGAATTCTCCGGTGGCTCCACCTTCCGCTTCTCGTTTATCCCTCCTCCTTATTTTTCTTTCGGGGCACTATTGCAGGCATCTATTCGCGGTCTGGGCCGCAGTATGGTCTTGCGCTCAGAGCCCTCAATCAAAGCCACGCGGTCAAAGCCGCATGCACATAATCGAGGTACCCTCGCCCCTTGCGCGAAACTTTTCCCTTCGGATGAGCATCCAGTAGATCGCCACCAGCAACTTTTTGGCCGCCGCGACGGCGGCAATTTTCTTGCCCTTCTTCGCCGCGACCCTGAAGAAGAACCTCGTGATGTAGGTGTCGTATCGCAGGTGAACCCATAGACATTCCTGGACAATCCAGCGGAGTATCGAGCTACCTTGCTTGGTGATTCGACCGTATCGCCTCATCGCCCCGGACTGGTGGACTGAAGGCACTAACCCAGCGTAGCTAGAGCTTCTCGGCGTCGCTGAACCTTGAGACATCTCCTATCTCTGCCAAGATCGCGAGCGCTGAGAAGTACCCAATGCCGGGAACGGTCATCAACAGTTCGGCATCCTCGCTCTCAACCGCTCTCCTCTCCAGCTCACTCGACATCTTTCGAATACGCTCGTCAAGCGTCGCTGTTGCGGCAAGGCGCTCGTCAATGGCTCTAATTCCAAGTTCGCTTAGCAAGGGGGCCCGTCGTTTGGCGAACGGGTTTTTCATGAATCGAATCCCCCGCTTTGCCAATTCGGCCCTGATCTTGATGCCATGTTGAATTCTCCGCCTCAAAAAATTTCACTTTCGCATACCATCCGATGCGAAAGTTTAAAACATCATCCCCAATATTTACATGGATCTAAAGGGGCAAAGGGCAACCTCGATTCAAAAACTGCGACCTTGATCGCGTGATCTTGATTGAGGTGCCCAAGCGCATTTGCCATATTGCGGCTCTGGACCGCGGATAGGTGTATGCAAAAAATTCCCCTCCAAGGATCCAAGGCGGAGAATTCACATAGGTGTTTTTGAACCTCGTCCGCTCGCGCATTAGATAGGTGCAAAGTCTGACTAATTCTCTCAGCTCTCTGAATTCCTTCGGTGGAACGTACGAAGTCGGCAACAGATCTGCCCGGAGTAGATGGGCTAAGGCTTCTGAATCTGTGGCGTCTGTCTTGATCCTTGCCTCGGCTATAATGCGGGTCTTGGTTGGGTGGGCGAGCTTCACATTGTAGCCCCTGCTTTCGAGGAACTCGTATGGCGGCTGCCAGCAATAGCATGCTTCCATTGCGACATTTGCATCGTCGATACCCTTGAAAATCCTCTCAAACTCCAGGCGCTCGTTTGGGAACTTCTCCTGATTCAGAATTCTTCCGCGTTCGTCCATCATCGTCGCGTGGCATGTGCGTAGATACACATCCAAACCCACGTATGTGGCCATGCTTTCCTTACACCTCCCATTCGATGGTTTGGGAGGTGGAGCCTAAACTAAAGCGGAGAATTCAGCATGCCATCAAAGCTTTTTGGGTGGAGGTTCTTTATAAGGAGGAAAACTAGCGTTGCGTTTATGTCTATATCATGATTATCCTAAAGCGGAGTTAGAATGGCGACTTACTTCGTCTACATGCTGAAAAGTCTGAAGGACGAAAAGTTTTACACTGGCCATACTGCGGACCTGAAAAGACGTCTGAAGCAGCACAACGGTGGCAGGGTGCGGTCCACCAAGGCTAGGCGACCGTTCGAGCTCGTTTACTGGGAGTCTCTCGAAACACGTAGGGAGGCGATGTTACGCGAGCGCGAGCTGAAATCACTTGGGCGCGCTGAGAAACTGAGGCTGGTTCAAGCGCCTACGCAGAGCCCGTAATCAGACAGGTTTTTAAATCACACGAATGAGCTAGTTCGGGGTTGGATGGGTGAGAGAGCTCTGGCGTGGGGTCTTAGACTACTTGGGATTGCTCTAGCTATCGGGCCGCTGCTCATAGCACTTGGGACGCACAACTGGGATATCAAAGCGGCCGTGCTACCGAGCGATGCTGAGATAAAGGAGGTAGAAGACTCGGTGAAAGGGGTATTTGGTGGGGGGTTCTCGGAAAATACGTTTTCGATCGGTTCGCCAACAATTGTAGGTAACACAATAAGAATTTCGGTATCGTTCACTTCTCCATTCAACATTCCAATAAAAATCAAAGATATATCGGCGTCTGTTTCTAATCAAGGTGTGGAGATAGCACAGGTACAAATGCAGGAAGATGAGGTAGAAGTCCCGGCGACGGCGACAGTAAACTTTACGCTGGTTGGGGCTTACACAGGAGGGCTGCCAACTAATCCGCAATTATCCGGAGCTGGCATAACGTTTGAGTTCTATGGTGTAACGATTCTAGCGCATATGTCCAGCGGACAAGGGGGTTCATGATGAAGTTCTCAGACTCTGGCCTGCCTCCGATAAACTGGTTCGGTCTGATTGCGGGAATTTTAATTTTGTTAATCCCATTTCTTGGTCCTTGGTGGGTCGGCAGGGCCGGGACGGGGGCGATGGAGATAGCGCTGTCTCCTTTCGACGTTAACATGTCCTTGATGGGTCAGCCCATTCAGTCCTCTTTGGTCGGGCTCTTCCTCTTGGCGGCTAAAATCACATTTGTAATCGCAGGGATTTTCATGATTCTGGCCTCTCTGCTCCCGAAGCGCTGGTGGTCGAAGCGCCTCTTCAGGTTCGGGGTTATGAAGCCTTTCTGGTCAGTCATCAGCCTCTTAGTTATACTCGTGGTGGGCGCCCTCATTTTTAATTATGCTTTACCGGGCTTGCTATCTGGAGCGTTCAGCGGAGCAGGTAATGCGGTGGTGCAGATCAATATGCCTTATATCAGTGGGGCTGCGGTGTCGACGATTCAGATAGGGACCACCGCGACTGTAACAGCCCCGATAACGTTCTCTCTCACCGGGATATTTTGGCTGGCTGTGGCCACGGGAATCTTGGGTATCATAGCCCGGATATACCACCGGCGTCTCGTCCGGCCCGAGAAACTGATGTTGAAACCGACTGAACGCAAGATAATAGCAGTGAAACCGACTAAATAAAAGAGATACGCTCTTCTCTGATAAGCAGCTGATAAAGTTCAACCAAAAAATTTGAACCAGCTTTTGGTCTTAATCGATGGCTCGGAACTCGGTCAGATAGAGAGTCAAAAGAGATTGTCTTGGTTT
>Ga0315282_10013682_pt1 | contig 12181 bp, 5 predicted proteins | sample YL17G07_20_MG_FD_203693 | JGI IMG/M metagenome (GOLD analysis project Ga0315282, IMG submission 203693) | Sediment microbial communities from Yellowstone Lake, YNP, Wyoming, USA - YL17G07_20 | ecosystem: Environmental > Aquatic > Freshwater > Lake > Sediment | place: USA: Wyoming | collected... | reverse complement strand
AAAGATACAAAGGTTGTGCTCGAGGTTTGGGATTCATCATTGGAATTGATTGCGAACGGCGATAATATTCCATCGGCCGATGAGAAGCCCTTGAATAAAAATCCCATAGAAGGTATAGGCATGGCCGATGGATGGTACACCTTCGATATCCCGGACAACATCTTCAAGGATATCGGCAAGAACGACGGAGCTTCAGGTTTGGGAATCTATTATCTCGTTCTACGGTATTACGCCGAGATCGATGGAACGAAAGAAGAGACTCTCGGAAGTTACAAATTCGACTGGCATGGGGTCCAATCGAATCCGAGCGTTGGTACGAAGACGCTCTATCAGACCACGAACAGTAAATGGCACGTCGCGGAAAATCCATATAGATTCGATCTCAGATTGATATCCTATGCAAGCGGAAGTGGAGATGGCGCTACCAACCTGGATGAGTTCATAGCAGGTACAAACCCGAAGAATGTGAATACTGACAAGCTGATCGTGGGCATCGCCGAGCAAGAATATGGCGTTAATGACGACCTTTTAAAGGATGGAGACGAGCTCAGCGGGATAATCTTCAGGACCAATGTGGCGGATGGCGGCATCTCAATCAAAAATTATGACGGTAGTTCCGACGAGTTTGTCCAATATGACGGGGATGGGCCCGGGCTCGCGATGGATACTATCAGATTCCAGGGCGCAGGAAAGGTGACCGATCCGTTAGCTGATGATTCATCCGTGGATAAGTCCAACATCCTGTTGTTCACGCTCGAGGATGGCACCCAGGCATATCTCAATCCTGAAAAGGATACTATCTGGTTCCTTGGGCCCGGATTCGATTCCAATGCCAAAGCCAAGAATGCTGAAGGCAAGGACTATATTCCTGCACATGGTGTGAAATTCATATTTACGACAAATGGAGGAGATGTCTTCCCGGGGCCGTTGGCGACTGCGCACGTGAGCGATGAGAAAGTACTCAATTCCCATATATATTATAATAACCGGCAATTGTACCTGTCAGATCCGCACGACCCGGATACTGATGATGACGGCATCCTGGATGGTCTGGAGACGGCAAGTGCCCCGACAATAAATAGCGTCGGGAGCATTGATTACATCACGAACTTCGACCGCAATGGCTGGAAGGTGGATACAGAACACGATTTCCCTGGCGTGGTATTCGACGATACCACGATCAATGCCAGGGACAGGGACAGCGATGGCGACGGGCTCGACGATTCCCAGGAAATCGCGTACATATTGGATAGCGACGGCGATGGCCATGCGAACTACGCGGACCCGGACTCCGACGGTGATGGCGTCTTGGACGGCAAGGAGGTCATGGCTTACAAGAACTCGGATGACGACCAGACCGCGAAGACGGTCAAGATGAGCGTGAAGAACTTCGGCCTGCAGAACTATCAAAGCATCGTGGATTCGATGGACAGCAACCTCTTGGACATCTATTTCACATACGACCCCGGCGTGAACATGTTCGACATGGACAGCGACAATGACAGGATATCGGATGCAGCAGAGCTGAATCCATTCCTCGTATCTGATGACTTAGCCGGGAACCTCGGTGTGATGGCCCCGAAGGCTGACCTATTAGATGATGTTATTTCCCCCAATGGGCTTGATACGGCTCAGACCGGGGATATATACATCTCGGACGGTAAGAATATCAGGATCCTCAAGAGCGGCTATGATATCTTCGACAGGCCTCAGCAGAACTCAGCAGAACCGCTTACAAAGGATGATACGAAATCCATCCTGGATCTCGCCGTCACATCCCAATTTGTATATTACATCGTGCCCGGAAAAGTCGTTCAATACGACCTCAAGCTCGGGACAACAAAGACCCTGTCAAACGCCGTATATGATAATGCACGGAGGATAGCTGTTGACAGTAATGGCAACCCCTATGTGTCAATTGCTGGGATCCAGGTTCAGGATAAAAAGATTGTGAAAATAACATTCGGCGCTACGATAACCGCGGAAGACATCGTCACCGCCCTGAATGACCCCGAAGGTCTGAATTTCGATGGGAACGGGAACCTGATTTTCATCGATAGGGATGGCCTATACAAATACGACCCCGTTCAGGACAGCAAGGTCGAGCTCTTGGCAACCCCGGACAATACCAAGCCAGGAGACTTGAACATCGATTCCACAGGCACGATCTATTTCATCTGGAAGGATAAAGAAGGAGGAACTGATGATATTTTAATGCAATTGCCTTCCGATTATACGAATCATGTGGTGCTCAACGATATCATGGCCAAAGAAGTCCTTAGAATGAAGGATGTGACAGGCATAGCATTCAGGGGCGGGAAGGACCTCGTCCTCGCGAACAACGATGATGATTTGATAACGATGTATATCTCATCAAAGACCGACCCGACCCGAATAGACTCCGACCGCGATGGCCTGACCGATGGGCCGGACATGACCATCGGAGGGACGCAATATAAAGGAGAATTGACGACCTCGAATTATATTATCAATGAGATGAATGGTGTTTCCACACAAATAACGAGCCATTGGACCTATCCAACCATTGCAGATAGCGATGGAGACGGCCTCAACGATCATACCGAGCGGGCAACGACGTACACTCGGACCGTGACCGGTTATGTTCCCTATAATCCTAATGGCATGGGTGCCGTACCAACGGTCCAATTCACATCGAACTCGGACCCATCCCGGAAGGACACCGACGGGGACGGGCTCAGCGACAGGGTCGAATGGGGCTTCACGAACACATTGCACAGGGATACGGACCACGACGGCCTGCTGGATTCCGTTGAGGATGTCAATAGGAACGGTAGGGTCGATAAAGGGGAATCGAACCCGCTCCGGGTGGATTCGGACGGCGATTACCTGCCTGACGGATGGGCCGATTTCGGCGCCGATGGCGACTGGAGCACGAACGATGCCGGTGCCTTCAATGGCATAAGGGGCAGCGGCGAGGCCGGAGGCGAAGATGTCAACGGTGATGGAGTGATAGACAAGTCCGTAGAGCCCGACCCCACGAAGGTGGATAGTGATGGCGACGGCATCTGGGATGGCGTCGAATATTATAGGACCGGCTATTCCAACTCGGACAACGATGTTGGCAAGGTGCTGATAGACATCATGGACTCGGATGCGGACAATGATGGCCTGAGGGATGGCTTGGAGGACCTCGACCACGACGGAGTGGATGACGGTGCTGGCCTTGAGACCAACCCATATAATCCGGATAGCGACGGGGATGGCCTCATCGATGGGGCAGAGCCATCACCTTATGCAGATATCGATGGCGATGGCAAGATCAATGCCAGAGATACTAACTCCAATGCCGATGATCGAAGTATTCCTCCTCCCTCACCGGACGATTACGATAGCACATTCGTGACCTTCCGAACGACCGCAAAGGATTCGAACGGCGATGGCGTCCTCGATTATGGTCCAGGGACAAAGGCCGCGTGCCCGCTGAACGATTTCACGCTCGGGGGCGCGGGGCACGACCTGGACAGCTTCTCGTTCGATTCCTATGTGGCGGACCCGCAGGGGAACGAGATAAAGGACACGAGAGGTATCGAAAGCGTGGATGTGATGACCCCGGATTATCTCGAAGTCCGCATCTATAATACAGGGACCACATACGAACTCTATATTGATGTCCCCGACAGCCTCTTCCCTGGCCACTACGCGAAATATGTGAGGGATAGTACGCAGGACAACACCATCACAAGCATCAATGTGGTCAAGACAACAGGCGGCAAATTGCCGACATCGAACGAGGTCACAGAGCATCAGATAACGATTGACTGGCGCCAGGCAATATCCACGGATAACGACATGGACGGGCTGGCGAACGATAAGGACCCGGACAGCAACGACATAGACACAGACAATGACGGCGTCATCGATGGCCTGGACCCGGCCCCGAGCAACCCGGACACGGACGGCGACGGCCTGCCGGATGGCCTCGAGATGGGCGTCGTGAAGCCGCTGGACTCGTTCTACATTGGTGCCGTATTGATTGGAGGGACGGACACTTCGGCGACCTTCGATATCGAGGTCTACAACGCCGCAGGCGACGCTCATAGGACGGTCCCTATCAAATGCTACATCGCTGATAATGACCCGACAACGAAAACGAACCCGGAGAACGCCGACAGCGATGGCGACGGCATCACGGACGGCATCGAGGATTCGAACATACCGTACATGTTCGACAACTTCGACCCATTGAACCCGGGGGCGGTCGTGGATTACAGTAAATATTTCAACGGGAGATTCGATGGGGCCGAAGGGGAAACGAACCCACTGGACAAGGACACTGATGATGACGGGCTCGTTGATGGCTGGATCGACCTGGACAAGAACATGGCCATGGGCGTCAAGGAAGGCGAGGACCTGAACTGCAATGGCTGGATCGAGGCCGGGACCGAGACCGACCCGACGAACCATGACACCGATGGCGACGGCATATCGGACGGCACCGAGCGTGGCCTGACAATGGGCGAGCTCTTCAAGGACACGGATTTGAGCATGAACCACTTTGTGCCCGATGCGGACCCGGGCACGACGACGGACCCGCTGAAGATGGACAGCGATGGAGACGGTGTCCCGGATGGCTGGATCGATGGCTTCCACGGGCTCGCCAGGGATGGGACCTTCCAGTTCGGGGAAGGCGAGGATAAGAACTTCAATGGTAAGGTGGACGCGGGAGAGACGAACCCGAACGCAGTCGATAGCGACGGCGATGGCTTGTTAGATGGATGGGATATCCTGACCTCTAGTGCTCATTCTGGTTGGGATAATATAGTGGAGACCGACGACGGCCCAAGCCCGACCACACATCGTTATTGGGGTGAGCTCTCGTATGGAACAAACCACAACTTAGCTTATCTGGTCGAAGATGTACCCACAGATATATTCCTACAACAAGGACCTACGGACCCGACCTCGATTGATTCCGATGGTGACGGCCTTATCGATGGGAATGCCCGCCAAATCGGAAATGAGTTCAGATATGGTGAACTACCGACCAAGGACCAACTGGTAGATCAACCTCTTCCAGGTTATATCAATACAGGCCAGAACATATGGACCGACCCGAGCAACATGGACACGGACGGGGATGGCCTGTCCGATGGTATGGAGTTCAACGGCTGGGAAGTTAATATTATTATGGAGAAGACCAAGGAAAGGGTCGAGACAAGGCAAGTGCATAGCGATCCTGCGCATATACAATTCAATAATGCAAAGCAGGAATGGGTCTTCGATAGCGGTGACGGTGATAACGATGGCGTGAGCGATTATGATGAGTTCCTTAATTCCTCCGACCCGAACAACAGAGATACTGACGGGGACCGGATAATCGATGGGAATGAGGGTCAGGGGGAGCTGACACAGATCGAGGGGAAGGACCCGGAGATACTGAAGTTCAAGTTCGGGGCCTTCGGGGAATACCAGGTATTCAGCAAGGTCCGGTGGACCTGGGGAGAAACCGTGGAGGGTGTGAAGGGCTATGTGGGCTTCGTGATGGTGGTCTATGTCAAGGCGGGGGACAACGCGGGCCTAGACTACATATCGATAAAGATACCCGGGAGGGAACGGGCCTTTAAATACTTCGATAATGCCCCGCTGACATACACGACGGACGACAACGACTTCGTGTTCAGGATAGACTGGTCCAAAACTCTCTTGAGCGGCTATGATGTGAACATCACGGTGGCGGATGTGAATGGGAATGGGAATTATACCAATACTCATATCGATGGCCTGGTGGAAGGAATTATTAAGGCATTAGTGAAAGCATTTAAATCATTTGTAGAAGCGGTAAAAGATATAATTTCATCCATGATTAAATGGTTATTAGATGCTATTGCAAAATTATTTCAACCTGTTATTGATAAAATAAAAGAAGGACTTAAACCAATTTCTGAAAAGTTATGCTCAATTTTCATTGATAATTTATCAATTATTATTGGTATGGGTGGGCGAGGAGATATATTACTCGATCTTACTAAAATGTTTGTTACAATTTTTAAAGCTACGGTCGAATTATTTATAGGTATGAAAGTTCTTTCAATAATTTATTACGCAGCTGGCAAATTAAGTGGACCCTGTCCTCCTGCTTGGGGATTGGCAAATCTAGCATTATTTGGAACATTGACCATATTGATTCTCATTGATACCTATATTGATTGTCAAGAAAAACCATCAAAGGAAAATCCTAAGGAATTCAATATTTTTGATTTCTTTAATACTATTTCATCAATAGGACTAGGACTTCCTCTTGCACTCGAAACCTTCAATAATATTAAAATAATTCAAGAAGGAAAAGAAAAAATGGCATTTGAACCAGAAGAAATGAAAGTATTTGAACAACTTATAAAAGCATTGATGTTATTGTTCATAAAAGAAACAATGGATATGATATTATCGGGTTTATCAATTGGTCTTTTCTCATTCGGTATTGGTACAACCGAATATAATATGGCAATTGTCGGATTATTTATTGATTTAATTTTTACTTTCTATGCGTTTGTTATAGCTTTAAAGGAAGGCGCGGACCTTATCATTGCTTCGATAAAAGTAGTTGATCCTAATGGAAAAATCTCTATTGCGTCTATGGTACCATTAGATATAGGTATTATAATATGTTCACTTGTTGAAATTGGAGGAATAGTGGCAAAAGCATATACATTATCATAAAATATCTGAGAGGATGTTTTTTCATGTTTCAGAAATATTATTTTCCTAATCAATCTAAAAGATTTAGTATTGATGATTGGATTTTCTTTTCACTCGTTTTTTCTATTTTTTTAATATGTATATTTATTTTCATTTTAAATTTATTATCAAGTAAAAGAAATATATATTTATTAATAAGCTTATTAATCTCAATTCTTTTTTTTGGAATATTAACATGGATTTCATATCCAAATAAAATTTTTTTTATTAAATATACTAAAGAATATCTAATCATTACAGATTCTCGAGCCCTTTTTCCTTTTTTTCGAAAAAAAATAATTTCATTAAATAATCCAATAGAAATAAAATATTTTCGTAAAATATTTGAATTGATTATTGTTCAAAATCAAAAAAGTAAAATAAGAACGATAGTTAAAGGATTAAATAATGAAGATTTATCATTCCTTTTAAATTTATTAAAATCCAACAGTAATATAAAATTAATAGAATATGATGATTTCAAACTCTATTCCTAAATAAGAAATACAGTGAAGTGTACAGACCAGATCCGAACCGATATTCCCGTGGGTTCATTTGAACCCAGGTCCATGTAGGAGTTCCTGTGTAACGGAGGAACTAATATGGACCAAGATGAAGTTGGACTGCACCCCGTTCAGTAGACACTTGGAATAGCAACTAGAGTAACGAGTGATACCGTAATTCGATAATAATCAACCGTTTCCTTTTTATATCTCGATAACTATCAGCAAACCGATGTCTCGAAGAAGGTTAAAAAAATCGATAAAGAGTCGAATTGATAATAAAGGAAAAGCAAAAACCAACCGGAAGAAATTCGTAAGAAATCCCAGATGGGCTCCATGGAAAAATAAAATCCTGCTCGCATTATTCCTTGTCATCATCCTCATACTTGCTATTTTTACGACGAAATATCTCTATAAACCTGTAAAAGACGATTGGACGGTCATGGTCTACATGGCTGGGGACAACAGTCTCAGCGGCATTATTGACCAAAATCTAGATTCCATGAAGAAAGTCGGGTCCAATGAGAATGTGGATGTTGTGGCTTTGACCGACCAATCAGGAGATCAGGATTCTAAATTATACCATGTGGAAAAAGGACTTTTAAAGGAACTCCCTATAAGTTCGATCGAGTTATCAGGCCTGAATGAAATTGATACTGGAAAACCAGGAACATTGTCAAGCTTTGGCGAATATGTGATAAAGGAATATCCATCGAAGCATTACATGCTGATAATGTGGGGCCACGGTAATGGCTGGCAGGGCCTTGCAACGGACAAGGGCGGGAGTGTCCTTACCATGTCCGAGTTCAGGACCGCCCTGGATGACATCGTCGAGGCCAATAATGGAACCAAACTCGATATCATTGGCTTCGATGCCTGCGCGATGGCCACAATCGAAGGATTCTATGAAGTGAGTAATTACGCGGATATTCTTGTGGCCTCCCAGAAGAAGGAACCCGATGCCGGATGGCCTTATGAGCAAATCCTGAACGGCGTAGCCTCCGGTAAGTACAATTCACCAGACGCCATGGCGAAAAATATTGTCACGGAATATGTGAATGCTTATGAGACTGGTCAATTACCTTCTCAGGATTTCAGTGTGGGGATGACCGCTATCAAGACCCAGAAAAATAACGAACTCTATGCCGCTTTCCAGAGGTTTGCGGCGGCCCTATCCGGTCTTAATGACGCCGACAAGAATAAAATCACGGGTATCAGGGATGATGTTGAATCGTATGAGGATAAAGACAATATCGATTTTCGGGACCTGATTGAACGAATATCCAAGATGGATCTCAACGATAAAAGGATCCAGTTGGACCTTCAGGACCTCCTTTTCGCTATGAACGATGTCATCATTACGGAAGAACATTGGAATAATCCCAATAGCACAATCACGATCAATCATGGCGATCTATGCATCTATTTTCCAAAGGGCGTTGTCGACCCTGGTTATAAGGATACGGCCATGGCACAGTTCTCGCAATGGGACGAATTCATAAACGGATGAACTGGGGCGGCTGACCCATTTTCAGATTGTCGAGGATTTCTTATATAAATGTTAATAGTTGATGTTTCTGAGATTCATAAATATGTTAGAAGTTAGGTAGTAATACTTTCACTGGATATATAGATATCTATATATATTAGAAGAGACAAAATACTAGGTATCAAAAAGAGGTCCGAAAATGGGAAGACCATACATCATGATCAAGAAAATTAATGGCGTAGAATATGCTTATTTCTACCGCAATATTAGAGATGGTCAGAGAACGGGAAAATTCAAAGCGGTTATGGTCAGATATATTGGTCGTCTGGACCTTTTAATCGAAGCCTTAAACAGCGTCCTGCGAAGAAGAGGGAGGGAACCGGTTCAAGCACGGAGAACCCCGGGTTCCCACGTAATGGGAGGAAAACGAAGAAGATAGCAGGTCTAAAAGCCCCGGAGGTGGGGTTAGCACCTCCGGAGCTGGACCACGCCCTGATTGGGCAGGACGCGATCCGTATGAATAGCGGAGAGAGAAGATATAAGAATATTGGAGAACAGAAAAACAGAGAAAATAATAATAGGGCGCTGGAAAGCTCCTTGTGGGACGACGCGGATTGTCTGGAACGATTACCGGTTGGTTGCGCATATTTCTGGTCTGAATTGGACGGACTGCCTGATAATGGTATAAAACATATTCAACCACAGGAAAATGAGAACCAAAAGAATATATCCGCAACAACGAATATCCGTACTGAGGGGTTTTCCCCCTCGGGACAGGGAGGAGGAATACTTCTTGTTCCTGAGCACGAGGGTTTATCGAATGAACCCGACCGAAATAATAACCAGTCGGGGACGGCGAGGGAGGACCATGTCGATGTCGAAGGTGGTGGTGGCGGGGAAGAGGACAGGATGGTAGATACTGAAAAGGTCATCGAGAAATATTTCGACCTCAACAGGAACCGAATGCGCCCGAACAGCTTGCATTATTACCGATGCGCATGGCATAACCTGGCTCCGAAGATAAAGGACCTGACCCGGAAGCAGCTCGCGGGTACGATGGGCCGAAGGATTCTCTTGAATCATCTCCTCGGATTGAGTGAGAGGAGCCGGAAGACCCTCACGGCGGCCCTGAAATCTGTATGGACGATGGGACTGGGCCTACCGTGGCCCATTGACTCCCGGCGGGACCTTCCACGGCCCCCGCCGGTGATGCCCACGGCAACGCCCAGGGATGCCGTTGTCCTGGCCTTCCATGAGGCCATGATGAAAGAAGCCAGGGCAGATTATAGGTTATCCTGGCTCATCATTTCCGCAACGGGGATAAGTCCGAGCGATCTGATCGCACTCACGGGCTCGACCATCGTTCGGGACGGACAATATATCTATATCTGCAAGCCCAGGGAGAAAACCAAGGTCCCGATAATCGCGAGGCTTTCTGAGGATGTGGTCACGGTCTTGGACGAATACATCAAGACCCATCCGGGGCGGTTGTTCGAGGTCGCCAATTCGGATATAATCGGTGAATGGTGGCACAAGGCGGGTCGTCGGTGGAATGTAGAAGTACCCAACCCTCGGGCCATGAGGCATTGGGTGGCTACTGTGTGCCGAAAGGCCGGAATGTCTAAGGTCGCAAGCGCTCACCTCATGGGCCACACACAGAGCACGGGGACCAGCGGAAGGGATTGGTATGACCAGCCGCACATCGAGGATATCCTGGCAGAGCAAGCCGATAGGCTTCCGGGCGGACCCCTTGGGTTCGTCATGGGTCCCAAGGTCGAAGTCGTGACTGAAGACGCAGAGGTGCTGACCTTATGGAACAGGTACTTTCGCGGCGAGGTCTCGATCCTGGAGCTGGTCACTCTATTGGAAAAGCTCAAGCACCAGAGGCTCACCTGTTTTGCCGCCCAAATTTGAATACAAAAATGTATTTATACGGCAACCCATTCTTGACCCGACCATAGACGGTGGACCCATGGACATAGAAGGCATACGGAAGGACTTTCCGATACTCCAGAAGGACGTCGCGGGCATGCCCGTCGTCTATTTCGACAACGCCTGCATGACCCTGAAGCCGGTCCAGGTCATCGACGCTATGAACGACTACTATTACAACTTCCCGGCATGCGGCGGCCGCTCTGTCCACAAGCTTTCCAACAAGGTCACGGTCAGGATGGAAGAGTCCCGTCAGGTCGTCCGCGACTTCCTCGGTGCCCCTGAATCCCGCGAGATCGTGTTCACGAAGAACACGACCGAGTCCATAAATCTCATCGCGTACTCGCTGGACTGGAAGAAGGGCGACCGGGTCCTGACGACGGACCGGGAGCACAACTCGAACCTGGCCCCGTGGCACGTTGCCAGGGACCGCTTCGGAATAAAGCACGAGACGGTCCCCTCGAAGGACGATCACACATTCGATATCGAGGCCTTCAAGAGGATGATCGGCAAGGATGTCAAGCTCGTCAGCATGGTGCATACCTCCAACCTGGACGGTTACACGGTCCCGGCCAAGGAGCTCATCGAGATCGCCCACGATAAAGGGGCCAAGGTCCTGCTGGACGGGGCCCAGAGCGCACCGCACAAGGTTGTCGATGTCAAGGCGCTGGATGTGGACTTCTTCGCCATGTCCATCCACAAGTGCCTCGGTCCCACGGGGGTCGGGGCCCTTTACGGCAAGTACGACCTCCTGCGCGGTCTGAAGCCGTTCGTTGTCGGCGGCGACACGGTCGAGAGCACGACCCTGTGCACGACGCACTTCCTGAACCCGCCCATGCGGTTCGAGGCCGGCCTGCAGAACTACAGCGGCATCATCGGCGCCGCCGAGGCGCTGAAGTACATCACGCGCATCGGCAAGCCCGAGATCGAGGCCCACGAATCCAAGCTCAACCGGATCATCAGCGAGGGCCTTAAGGACGAGAAGGGCCTGACGGTCATCGGGCTCCAGGACTGGCGGCAGAGGTCCGGCGTCTTCCCGTTCCGCCTGGACATCGTGGACCCGCACGATATCGCTATGATACTCGACGAGACGGCCAACATCATGATACGGTCCGGCATGCACTGCGTCCACAGCTGGTTCGACGCGCACAAGATCCAGGGCTCGGCCAGGGCCAGCCTCTATCTCTACAACACAGAGAAGGAGGCCAAGTTCTTCGTCGAGAAGGTCAAGGGCATAATACAGCAGTTCAGCTGAACTTCTTCTTCCGCTTCCGGCCCCGCCCCCTCCGCCCGCCGCGCTTCCTTATGATGAACTCGTCGGGCCCGACCCTCAGCCGCTCCCGTTCCTTGCGCTTCATGTAACGCTTCTCGCGCGAGGTCCTTCTCGGCTTTCCGAAGGCCCAGTAGGCAACGAACACCATGGCGATGATGACCGTCAGGATGATCAGGCCCACCATGAGGTAATCCATCTTCGTCCTCTCGGGCGGGGTCCTGCGATACATGAGGTCCGATGCGTCCGTGATATGGTTCGAGGGCCTCT
>Ga0315282_10013681_pt1 | contig 12182 bp, 13 predicted proteins | sample YL17G07_20_MG_FD_203693 | JGI IMG/M metagenome (GOLD analysis project Ga0315282, IMG submission 203693) | Sediment microbial communities from Yellowstone Lake, YNP, Wyoming, USA - YL17G07_20 | ecosystem: Environmental > Aquatic > Freshwater > Lake > Sediment | place: USA: Wyoming | collected... | reverse complement strand
TCACTGGCAGATGTGGGGGACACCCAATTGCGGGAAAGGAGAACCCGGTCAGGTCGCCCATGTGGGGCACGGGACAGCTCCTGCCAGGTTTAGAAATGTTCAGGTAGGGGTGATGAAGCAAGGATGACGGGCAATCTAGACGACATCAGCTCTCTTTCTTGTCCTCTTCGGAATACCCCTCCTTAAAGCCTTTTACGATGTTTTTCGTTGCTTTCTTCGTGGCCCTCCAGATTTTGTCGAGCCCTTCCTTGAATAGTTTCTTGGTTTCTTCGAGTTCTTCCTCCTTCTCTTCTTTCATCGACGTCTCTTGGATATCTTCCAGCACTGGTCTGTGTCGGATTCTCACCTATCAGTCTATTTCGCCATGGTTCTCATACGCTCCATCTGAGCCTTGACGCGCACCGCTCTCTCACTGTTTGAATCCACCTTGAGATAGTCTTCCCAGGCTTTAATCGCACCCTTGATGTCCTGTTTGTCGTGAAGGAGAACGACGCCAACGTTGTAGCGGCTGTTGGCATGTGTTGGGTCCGTCTGAGCCGCCTTTCTGAATTCCTGCATCGCCCGATCCGAGTCGCCCAGCTTTCGATACATGATGCCCATGTCGGTCCTCACATCGGCATTGTCAGGTTTAATCGCAAGATACTTGCTATACGCTTCGACGGCTTCCTTCGGTTGATCCGTGTCGAAATAGAGGTTGCCTAACTCCACCAGGGCCGAAAGGTTCTTCGGGTCCTTCTGAACAATATCTTTCAACGCCTGAATCTTTGCGTTCACCTCTGCTGGTGAGGGACCTGAGGGGGGTGCCACGGGAGCCGTGGCCGAAGCCGTCGGAGGAGGCTGAACTGTGACCGGTCTCGCGGTTCCTTTTTGCCCTTTGAGAATCGCAACGGTCGCACCCGTGATGAACCCAACCACAAAGGCAATCACCACGATTAAAATCACGGTTTCTTTTTTCATGCTGATTTTCTCCTTGCCGAAAATTCTACCTTACAGAGGGCGATTACGCAAATACTGGAGTGGGCGCTGCGAAAATAAAAAAATCCAGCCAAAATGAAGCTTCCCGGCCCTGCCTTCGCCGAAGCGGCTGCGCGCAGGCAGGTCCAAAGTCCTCCAAGAGAACCATCCTTGCGGGCCTGGATTTCTTTTTGAAAGGATCGGCCGCCTTGGGTGTATAGTGTACCCTCTCGGCCTCAGGTATTTGCAGCTTCGGAGGGATCGCGCTTCGTAAGAAAAGAGAGGCGTCAACTCGGATGGGGTTTTTTGAAATCGCTTACATTGAGCTGGTGTTTCTTCAAAAGGTCATAGAGATCGGCTCGATGTTTTCCAGCCAGTTTTGCTGCCCGAGTCACATTTCCCTCGCAGGTCTCGAGAAGATAAATGAGATAACTCTTCTCGAAGGCATCTCTCGCTGCCCTGAGAGGTTTCAACGGCTCCTGGGACACAACGCCTTTTGCCCGGAGGACGAGATCATCCGCAATGAGGTCCTGCTGGGTCATGGCCACGGCGTATTCGATGGCGTTTTCCAGCTCTCTTACATTCCCAGGCCAGTCGTAGAGCATCAGCTTCTGCATAGCCTCTGGAGTCAACCCCTTCACTTCTTTTCTCATCTGCTGACCGAATTTCTTTACGAAATGATCCACGAGAGCAGGGATATCTTCCTTCCTTTCTCTCAAGGGAGGAAGCTCGACAGGAATGACGTGAATGCGATAGAAAAGGTCCTCCCTGAACAGCTCCTGCTTGGCTCGCTCCTCCAAATCCTTGTTCGTTGCCACGATCAGTCGAACGTCCACCTCCAAGGGAGTCTCACTGCCTAAGGGGAAGAACTGTCGTTCCTGAATCACCCGTAAGAGCTTGGCCTGGATCGAGACGGGCATGTCCCCTATTTCATCCAAGAAGAGGGTTCCGCCGTGGGCTTGAGTGAAAAGCCCTTTCCGGTTTCGAACAGCCCCTGTGAAGGCTCCCCTTTCGTAGCCAAAGAGTTCACTTTCGAGCAGAGGCTCAGGAAGGGCGGCACAGTTGACTGCAATAAAAGCCTCATTCTTTCTCTCACTGGCAAGGTGAATGGCTTTGGCAATCAATTCCTTTCCCGTCCCACTCTCTCCATGGATGTAGACGGTCGAGTCTGTTTTGGCGATTCGAGAAACAACCTCCAGGACTCGTCGCATCTTTCCGCTCTTGCCCACGACGTTCGGGAAGTCATACCGTTCCTCCAAAAGCTCTTTCAGCCGTCTGATCTCGGAGGTAAGCCGTCGGTTTTCCAGAGCCCGCCCAATCTGGAGGCGAAGGTCCTGGAACTCAAACGGTTTGGTGAGATAGCCGTAGGCGCCTTTCTTCATGGCCTCGACGGCACTCTCAATGCTTCCGTGGCCGGTGAGAATGAGAACAGGCATCTCCGGGTTGATGGCGTGAAGATCTCCCATCAAGGAGATCCCGTCTTGGTGAACGAGTTGGAGATCGACCAGGGCAAGGTCGAAGATCTGGTCCCTGACCGCACGGATCGCTTCTTCCTCGCTCATGGCGGTGGTCACCGCATACTGCTCTGACTCGAGCTTCATTCTCAGAAGCTCGAGAAGGTTCTTATCATCGTCGACAACGAGAATCTTTTCAGAAGCCATCGCTTTTCTTACTTCACCTTCTCTCTCTTTTTTTGTTCAATCTCCAAGTCGACCTGTTTCGACTTTTCAATCACCTGATTAAGTTTTTCATTCTCTTCAATGACCGCAATCCAGATCTTGGCTTGCTCCACCCAAGGGCTCTTGGGATGATCCTTCAGGAGTCTCCTGAAGAACTCGAGGGATCGACGGTAGTCCTTTTTCGGATTTCCAAAATGGGCATACATCAGTCCCAAAGTGTAAAGGGCCTCGTCCTCTAAAGGGGTACCGGGTGACAGGGAGAGGGCCTTCTCCATCTGGCTCAAGGAGGCCTCGAAATCCCCTTGCGCCAGGGACCGTTGACCACGCAGGAGGGACTCCCGTACACCCTTCCGCTCTTCGATCTTGCGTTCCTCAACCCTTACCTCTATTGGTTTTGACTTTTCAGCCTTCTCAAGCCGATCAATGGTTTCCTTGAGCTTCTCAGTGGCCAGTTTGAGGTTCTCGATGATCTGTGCATGATCTTTATTTTCCTGAAGCACATTGGCCCAGATCTTTGCCTCCTGGGCGAAGGGACTTGTAGGGAACTCTCTCATCAGTTGCTCGAAGAAACCGAGAGATCTCGCATAATCCTTTTTTACATTGCCAAAGTGAGCGTAAACGAGTCCGAGGGTGTATAGGGCGTCATCCGCCGGAGGTTGATTCGGAGACAGGGCAAGAGCCTTCTGGGTTTCGTTCAGTGAGCCGTCGAAGTCTCCCTGGGCAAGACATTTCTGGCCCCGGAGAAGATAGGTCTTTGCCTCTTCATGATCCCTCGTCTCTTGCAGCAGAGCGCAGGAGAACAACGAGAGAACCATCACGCCGGCAAGAGAAAAATGAATGTACTTCCCTGTCCAGGTTTGCTTTCGGCCCATATCTTTCCACCATGCGAGGTAATGATCTGTTTCGTGATGGCAAGCCCCAACCCCGTTCCCTTCATCTGTGGAGGCCCCTTCAAAGTCCCTTGTTGAAACTTTTCAAAAATCGTTTTGAGGTTTTCACTTGGAATGCCTGGGCCTGTGTCAGACACCGAAACCTCTACTCCTTGCCCGGTGGGCCGCGCCGCAACGCTGACACTGCCTCCGTCAGGGGTGAACTTGACGGCGTTTCCGATGAGGTTTCTTAATGCTTGAAGCATCCTCTCGGAATCCATCTTGACTTGGGGGAGTCGGTCCGCCATCTTCGCTTCGAGGTGAATCTTTCGAGCTTCCACCAAGGGTTCCATTTCCTTCGTGACCTTCCCAATCAGAGGGAGGAGATCCTTCTGCTCGAAAGCATACATCATCATTCCAGCTTCCATTTTCGAGAGGTCGAGGAGGGCATTGACTAACCCGGTCAAGCGGTTCGTTTCTTCCCCGAGAATGTGGAGGAGCTTACGCTGTGTATCGGTAATCGGACCCTCGGCCTCATCCATTAGAAGACCCAGTCCCATCTTAATGGTGGACAGGGGTGTCCGGAATTCGTGGGACACGGAGGAGAAGAAATCAGCCTTTATCTTGTCCAGTTCGTTCAATTTGTTGCACATGAGATTAAAGGCATTGGCCAATTTCCCAATCTCCGGGGGGGAGGAGAGGGTCAGGTCGCCCCTGAAGAGACCTCTGGCGATCTCTCCAGTCTTACGCTCCAGGACTGAGATCGGCCGGGTAATGCTTCGATGGATCAAATAGGAGACGATGAGGCAAAGGACCAAGAAGATCCCGGTCATCAGGAGAACCATTTGACGTGCAACAGTTCCTGCCTCGAAGAGGTCTCTGATCTTCTCATCCGTATTCCGATTCACGTGGGAGGTTAGGTTTTCAAGTTGCTCCATCAATTCATTCGTTGTTGTTTCTTTTTCCTGCTGGTATCTTTGTTGAGAATACGTCTGTCCTGCCTTCAGGTACTGCAACTCCTGCATAAAAAGGGATTGGTAGTTTTGATAGGAAGCCCGGGCCTTGTCGAGAAACCCTTTGATCTCTTCCGAGTCTGCCATGACCTCCATTTCTACAAAACACCGGTTTGCATCCCCCTGGAGTTTCTGGAACTGGGCAAAAAAGGCTTCGTCCTTGGAGATCAGGAATTTTCTCTCATATCGAATCTGTGACAGGATCATGTCGGTCAGTTTCCCTGCTTGCTCAACGATCCGATTGTTGGTCGACACGACCGATTGCGTGACCTTATTAAAATGGCCGATCTTGATCACGACGTAAAAGCTCAAGGCGATCACCAGAAGAAATATCGCCAGGTAGCCCATCAGGAGTCTTTGAAAAATCGTTAGTCTCATCAGCGGAAACTTCGGTAGTTGAAGTGGGTCAAATATCTAAGGGTGTTTGCAGCCTGTGCTGGGCAGAAGGATAACCGTGACCACCAATCCTAATTCAAGTTAACACATTCTGCCCCTCGAGGCAATTTTCGACCTGCCTCCAGACCCACTGTCTTCAAATCCCTTCTCAATAAATATGCCTCCAAGAGCATTAGAAATGAATTAAATCTGGATTAAAACTTTTTAATGAACCTCCCCCCTTTCCCACGTCCTCAGCCAATTCTACCTCCTCTTGACTGCCACAGTCTTTTGATTTTCAGGGTATTCTATGGTAGAAAGTTACTATCTCTTCAATCACCATCCAAGGGAGGAATAAGATGAAGTGTTACATCTGTGCCAAGCAAGGAATCGATGAAGAAGCCGTGGCCATCTGCATCGTCTGTGGCATGGGCCTCTGCCTCGGACATGCCTTTAAAGAAGAGTTAGTTGTGGCCGATGTCATCAACTGGGGGTTTGGGGAAGAGAAGGTCGAATACCCCCACACACTACCTCGATTCGTCTGCGCCGAATGCAAACTGGCCATCGGTCAGAGGAAGAAGATGGAAAAGAGGTAACCCCTTCCATTTCTCGTCCTTCGAGAAAGGGATTGTATTTCACTCAGAAATTTCTGATAATGCAGCTATGAGCAACAAGATTCTGATCGTTGAGGACGAAGAAAGCCTTCGGCTCTATTACGAAGAGGAGTTGAAAGCGGAAGGATATGACATTCTGACCGCGACAAATGGCAGAGAGGCCATCCAACAGGTCGAGAAAGGCAAACCGGATTTGATTGTTCTCGACATCGTGATGCCCGTCATGGATGGCATGGAGACCTTGGGCCGGATCTTGAGGAAGACGAGGAAGATCCCGATCATTCTTCATACATCCTACACAGACTATCGGCAAGATTTCATGAGTTGGGCTGCGGATGCCTACGTCACGAAATCTGCCGACTTGACCGAATTGAAAAAGAAGGTCCGGGACCTACTGGAAAAGAACAAAGCCCGATGAAAGTCTTAGCCATCATCCTTGCAGGCGGCCGGGGCGAGAGACTCTATCCTCTCACTCGAGATCGGGCCAAGCCCGCGGTTCCCTTCGGTGCCATTTACCGGATCATCGATTTTAGCCTCTCCAACTGCCTCAACTCCAACATTCGCCAAGTCTACGCGCTGACGCAATACAAGTCAACTTCCCTTCATCGCCATATCCAGCTCGGCTGGAGCATTCTGTGCGCTCCTTTGGGCGAGTTCATTGAGGTGATCCCAGCCCAACAGAGAGTCGACGAAGAATGGTATCAAGGAACAGCGGATGCGATTTACCAGAACATGTATATCCTCCAGGACGAAAGACCCGATCTGATTCTAGTCCTTGCCGGGGACCATATCTATAAAATGGACTATCGGAAAATGATCGCCCATCACGTGGAGAAGAAAGCGGATCTCACCATCGGAGCCATACGGATGGACCGAAGGTTCTCACGAGAATTCGGTGTGATCGAAATCGATCCGGAGTGGCGAATTGTTGGATTTCAAGAAAAACCGGACGACCCCAGGACAATTCCCGGTGATCCGGAGGGGATTCTTGCCTCCATGGGGATTTATGTCTTCAACATCGAAACCTTGGTGAGGCGACTCATCGACGATGCCCGATCGGACTCGAGCCATGATTTCGGGAAGGATATCATTCCGCCGATGATCGGAAAGGGTCAGATCTTTGCCTTTGATTTCAGGAAAGGGGATCAAGGAGAGGCAGGATATTGGAGGGATGTTGGGACGATTGAAGCCTACTATGAAGCCAACATGGATCTGATCGCTGTCACCCCTCAACTCAATCTCTACGACCCGTCGTGGCCCATCCTAACCTACCAGGCTCCCTACCCACCCGCGAAGACCGTTCACGCAGAGAAGGAGAGAATGGGGACCGTCGTCAATTCCGTCATCTCCAATGGTTGCATCATCAGTGGGGGGACGGTCAGGAGATCTATTCTGTCCCCACGGGCACATGTTCACAGCTTTGCCGAGGTGGAGGACTCGATACTTTTCGAGGGTGTTGATATTGGGAGGAGTGCCAAGATCCGTAAAGCAATCATCGACAAAGAAGTCCATATCCCTCAGGAAACAGAGATTGGATACAACCTCGAAGAGGATGCCAAGCGGTTCACGGTCACTCCTTCAGGCATTGTGGTCGTACCCAAGTGGATGAAGCTTTGAGGGAAAGAGGGTGGCCAACCCAAACATCGATGTAGGGGCCAACATTACCGAAGGATTTTCAGATCCAAAAGATCACTCACATTGATCTCCAGCATTTTTGTCGAGGCAAGAATCCGACTGGCATTTCGATCAATGGCTTGAATGCCTCCAGAAAGGTCTTTCAGTTCCTGAGCCGCTTTTTTGATCGCCTTGATTCGCGTGTCTATTCTCTTAAGTTCTCGTCGATTCATCAATCTTGCCCCCTTATACTCCAAGCTCCAAACCCCAAATAAATTGCAAAAATCAATGTGCCAATAATCAAATTAGGATTTTATCAGATGTTGTTTTTGGATTCTGTTCATAGGAATGTTATCTACGATTTGTGATTTGGCGCTTGGAATTTGATGATGGATTCATGCTCAGCCGTGTTTTCTCAGATCTTTGAATCGCTTTGCCTTCACCTCATAACGGGGTAAGGAATTATAGGGGTGGACCTCGATGTTGTATCCCAGATTCGTTTTGAGACGAAGTTGATCCTTTAGCTGGGCAAGAAGTGGATCTCGTTTCCCCTCGGCCTGTGGGAGGATCTCAATCTTGAGGGTAATGTCATCGAGATCTCCCTTTTTGGTGACGACTACTTCGAATTCGTTGGCAAGGTCTGGAATGGAACGGACCACTTCTTCGATGGCCGTGGGGGCGAGTAAAACGCCTTTGACCTTTGTGATGTCGTCTGCCCTTCCGGCGATTCCTCCCTTGATCACACGGAACGTTCTTCCGCAGGGACAGGGATCTTTTGACCATTCCGCCACATCTTTGGAATCAAAGCGAATACAGGGTTGAGCCATACGGTCGAGGGCCGTAATGACAACCTTCCCCCTTCGGCCGGGCTCCTCGATAATCTCCCCCGTCTCGACATCCTCCAGTTGGGTAAGAAAGAGCGCCTCATTGACATGGAGGCCTCCGGACTGGGCCGTACATTCATAACCCCATGCCCCAATCTCTGTGGCACCCACATGGTCATAGACCTTGGCTCCCCAGGCTTCTTCCATTCTCTGTTTGGTAGAGGGAATACTGGCTCCTGGCTCGCCGGCACAGGTAATTTTTCGGATGGTGAGGTCTTTGGCAGGATCAATCCCCAGCTTCTTCTTTGCAGTGTCTGCCATTCCGAGAATATACGTGGGAGTGGCCATCATGGCTGTGGCCCGAAGTTCTTGGATCTTGAGAATCCGGGCCTCTGTATCGAGCACACCGCCTGGAACGACCTCGCAGCCAAGCTTTTCTGCGGCATAGTGGCCTGCCCAGAAGGCGACAAAGATGTTGTAGCCGAAGGGCAGAAAAACCCGGTCGGTGTTTCGATACCCTTGTGCATAAAGGATGTAGGACCAGGCCTCAGCCCACCACTCCCAGTCCTGCCAGGTATCGGGTTGATACACGGGTACCCCCGTTGTTCCACTCGTCTGTCTGAATTCGGTAACTTCCTCCAAAGGGACACACAGTGCATCCCCGTAAGGAAAAGGATCCTTTCTCTGAATCCCCCTCATCATCGCCTTCTCGACCTTTGGGACTTTGGCGATATCGTCATAGGATCGAATGTCTCCGGGTTTGAGCCCGGCCTCCTGATAGAGTTTTCGGTGGAACCTTGACTTCTCATACGCCCACTTGACGATCCGTCTGAACTTCTTGATCTGAAGCTCCCTCATCTCTTCCAAGGGAAGGGTCTCGAGGATAGGGTTCCAATAAGGGCTTGCTTTTTGACCTTTCGACTTCACTTCTTCTCCTCCAGTTTCTTCAGAATCAGATCTGTTAGCGTGTCGGTGAGTTTATCAATCGTTTCAATCTTATTGGGCGGCAGCTTGTCCCAATGGATCCCCGCAGTGACGATCACATTCGTCTTCAACTGCGATGCGATCTTCTCAGAGATCTTTTTCGCCAGAAGATCTTCCTTGTGACCTACGAAGGTAAAGTTTGAAGATGTGGCACTCACTTTTTTGGGATCTTTCAAACTGGGTCTTGGAACAGCCATGGCCACAGCGCCAATGTGGGGGTGCGTTCCTCCCCAAATGGAGACCAGGATGTCTTGACCCATTTTCTGGATAAAGGCGTGGATCGTGAGTCGACCTCTTGAGACTTTCGCCGTCCATCGTTTCATGGCATTCGGCCCAATCTTAATGAAGGGATGAAGATTTTGTCAACGTCGTATTTCACGGGCAAGTCGCCTGGATACTCCGCCTTCCTGCCGGTAGGCAGGGGCGGGGAGGGCGGTAACGGACTCCCGCAGTGGAGTCAAAGCCGACCCTGTAATTAAATCTACATTTCCCGGAAGCCCCTGCCCTGTGCCTGCCTGCGCGAAGCCCCGCCTCCAGAAGCCTTGCGGAGGGCAGGCGCTTCGGCGAAGGCAGGGGCGGCGAGCTTCATTCTCTCATCTGCCGATTTCTTATTTTCCAAAAGTCTCTTTGAGAGCCTCGACCACGGCCCGGGCAAACTCAGGCTTGTTGATGTCCGAGTCGACCTCAAGAATCTTGATCTCCGGTGACAAATATTTTTTCAGTGCATCGATAAAGACTTGATCCACAGCAGGGTCATGAAGAGCTCCTCCCTCTATGCTCAGGGAGGAAAAACCTTTTTTGGGAATGACCACTTTGACCAATTTCTTATTCGGGTATGCGTTAAGTTTTCCGGCTACTTCCTTGGCGATGGTCTCCATCTCTTCGGGACTCGTCCTTGCCTGAACCCTCAGTGCGTCCTGAACCAAGAGCTTTCGTTCTGCCAATTTTCGGTTAACCCAGAGGGGATCTCCTTTCTCTTTTCTCTCGATCGGACCACAACTGATCATATCAAAACCACACGGAGCAAGGATGTAAGGAATGGGCTGATGGAGCGTAGCATCGAGGCGATTGGGGCCCGAGGCTCGGTTCCCGCCCAAGAGATACTCACTGAAACTCGCAGGCACCAGGTCAATAAAGGCCTCGAAAAACCCCTGGCTGACGAGGTCAACAGCGGCTCGGTCACCCAATCCTGTGGCGTGGAAAGAGACAAGATCATAGTCTTTTTGAAGCAGGTCTCGCACATAGTGAGCGCCTTTGTCCACAAAACCGAATTCAGTAATAGCAATCGAAGGTCTTTTCTCTTTCTGAGGAGCCTCCATCCCTTCCACCATTCCAGAAATAGCATTGGCTCCATTGATGGCCAGTGTTCTCACGAGGGGATTCATTCCCACCGTATCGACGATCGTATGCATCACCGTGATGTCTCTCAGTCCAAAGTATTCTGCCAGTCGATTTGCATAGGCCGGCATGGCGGCTACGCTTGAAATCAAGAGTTTAGGAACTCCAAAAGGTAGTGCTTTCATGGCCGTCAGGGAAAGGAACGTTCCTGTCATACCTGCGATGGCAATGATTCCCTTGAGATCACCCGCATTGTGCAGCTGCAGGACCTTCTTGCTCAACCCTTCTGCCATCATCGAGCTAGCCTTGTCTCTCTCTTTCGCCAGCATCTTCTTGATGTCTTCGAGTGACCCTCCTGCGAGTCTGGCAATCTCATCACTGCTGACATCTGCTTTCAGTGCCGGAGCAATGGCGCCGGTCCCGATCGTGATATCGATCAAAACGACTTTATGACCACGTTTCTCGATCTGGTCTTTTATGATCTTAAGAGCTTGTTCCCTCTCGTCCAACATTCCGACGACTGCAATGGACATCTCTCATCCCTCCCTTCAAGAAGAAACCCCCGCACTGAGCCGCACGGCTGCAGGCGGGGATTCCATGGCGTCCCTTGGTGATTATAAGCCCAAGTCAGACCATTTGGCCTTTATCTTCTTCACGATCTCAGGATCGAGTTCAATGGGAATAGGTTTTTCTTTCCACTCAAAGGGAATCGTGGCATCGATGATGATTCGTGAGGTAATATCCCTCGAGTCGAGGGGAAGCGACGGATCGAGAGGAGTAGACCTTCCCCGGTTGATGAACTGGGACCGGTTCGGTTGGAACCTGAAACTCAGTGCCCAGAGGACCCGAGGCAGATCCCAGGGATCGATATCTTCGTCGACCACAATGACCGTCTTCAGTCCGTAGGCCCCCATCTCCGTTGAAATGGCCGCTGTCCCTACCTGGTTCGCGTGGCCCGGGTACATCTGCTTCACAGAGATGATGGCAATGAACCTCCCTGCCCCTTCGGGTGGACAATAGACGGCCTTGATGCCTGGAATCCTCATCGCATTGAGTTCCTGCCAGAGCGTCGCTCCATAGGAGAGGGCCATGGTCATGTGGGTGTCCGTCACCGCCCTCCCCACGGTCGTGAACCAGAAGATGGGGTTGTTCCGATGGGTGAGGCAATTGATCTTGATAAAACTCCTGGGAGTCGTCCCAATCCCCGAATAATAGCCCGTATACTCTCCGAAGGGCCCTTCGGGTTTTGTGGCATCGGGATCGACCTCTCCTTCAATGACAATTTCTGCGCCCGCCGGAATGGGGAGATCGACTGTTTCGCCCTTCACGACCTCAACCGCTTTCCCCCGCATGGCACCCGCAAAGTCATACTCGGATTCAAAGGCTGGGAGCCTTGCCGCACCCAGGATGAAGAAGAGAGGGTCCCCTCCAATTCCCACAACCACAGGCATCGGTTTCTTGAGGGCTCTGTATTTCTGGAGCATGAGGTCTGAATGTTTGCCTTTGATAAACTGGGTCCCGAGCGTTTTGTCATCCAACATCTGAAGCCTGTAAACACCAATGTTGATCCATCCCGTTTCAGGATCCTTGGTCACGGTGTAAGCCACGGTTCCGAAGAATCGGCCTCCGTCCTTGGGGAAAACCTTGGGAACCGGAAACTTTGAAAGTTTGATCTGGTCTCCCTTATAGATGTTTTCCTTGCAGGGCCCCTTGTCGACATACTTGGGAGGAATCTTGTTGGCCGATCTCTTGACCCATTCCCTCATGATCTCGACCAAGCTTGTGCTCTTGGGCATGCCCATGATCAAGGCTAACCGGGATGCCGTTGTACAGACGCTGGAAAGAACGGGAGTAGGGTACCCCTTGACCTTTTCAAAGAGAAGGGCCGGTCCCCCGCGTTCTTCATTCAACTTTGCAA
>Ga0315282_10013680_pt1 | contig 12184 bp, 5 predicted proteins | sample YL17G07_20_MG_FD_203693 | JGI IMG/M metagenome (GOLD analysis project Ga0315282, IMG submission 203693) | Sediment microbial communities from Yellowstone Lake, YNP, Wyoming, USA - YL17G07_20 | ecosystem: Environmental > Aquatic > Freshwater > Lake > Sediment | place: USA: Wyoming | collected... | reverse complement strand
TGAGCCCCGCCGAAGACCGCTCTCTTGATCACAGCCGTCGACAGGGGTGCCACACGCCGATGACGCAGCGGGACCGCGAGACGATCAGGGAGCTAGCCAAGAAGGTCGCCGATGTTGCCGCACAGCCAGAGCAAGACGAACGGCGCAAGCGCTGGTACGCGCAGAACAGCCTTCGGCCCGGCCGACCGCTGGTGTTCATCTCGCCGGAGGGCTCTTGGGTCGAGCTGCTGCCCGACTCAACCCTCACCTGTGAGGACAACGATGCTCGCGGCGTCGAGCAGGGCCTGCGAATGCGGCTCTACGCGGCCGAGCACTTCTCGGACGACCAGGTGTGCAACAGCGTCTTCCGGGTCAGCCCGGCGGTTCATGTGACAGGGTGGGGCATCGGCCCGACACACATCTTCAGCGGCGCGCCGCGCGGCGCCTACAACTGGGAGGCGCCCGTCAGGGCGCTCGCGGATATCGACGCGATCCGGACGCCCACCGCGACGCACGACCCCGACGCCACGCGGCGCAACCTCGCCTACTTCGAGGAGCTGCTCGGGGACATCCTGGAGGTGCGCCTGCACGGCACCCACTGGTGGGCGCTCGGACTGATCGACGAGTGGACCATGCTGCGCGGCATCATGCAGACATTCTGGGACATGTCTGACCAGCCCGAGATGGTCCACGCCGGGATGCGCCGACTGATGGAGGGGCGCCTCGCGTGGATCGAGTCGCTCGAGACGCAAGGCCTGCTGTTCCTGAACAATGGGAACAGCTACGTCGGCTCGGGCGGCTTCGGCTTCACCGACGAGCTGCCCGCGGCCGGCTTCGAGGGCACGGTGCGCCTCGCGGACATGTGGGGCTTCTGCGAGGCGCAGACGATGTCCGAGGTCTCACCGGCGATGCACGAGGAGTTCGTGCTGCCCTACCAGCTTCCGATCCTCGGGAGGTTCGGCCTCAACTGCTACGGATGCTGCGAGCCGCTTCACCACAAGCTCGACATGCTGAAGCGTCTCGTGCCGCGCATGAGGCGCGTGTCCATCAGCCCGTGGGCTGACAAGCGCGTCAGCGCCGAGCGACTGGGCGGAGACGTCATCTTCTCGTGGAAGCCCAACCCGGCGACCCTGGCTGCGGTGACCTTCGACCCCGACGCCGTCCGCGCCGACATCAGGGAGACAGTCGACATCGCGCGCGAGCACGGCTGCGTGCTGGAGATCATCCTGAAGGACACACACACCTGCAACCACCGCCCGGAGCGCTTCGACGAGTGGAGCCGGATCGCGATGGAGGAGGCGGAAGGGTGCGAATGACCGATCAACACCGCTGACTCCACCCGCTCGGCGCTTGCCGTGGGAACGACTCAGCCCTTGACCCTGTGGGCCCCACGACCGACTACTGAGGCTTTCGCAATCGGTGCAGCCCGGACCCGTCGTCCCTGAGGAGCGCGTCCTGTGCGCATCACGAAGGGCGGCGGCCCCGGAGACCCCTATCCGCCGGCCTTCGTGACGGTCGCTTCGCTCCCTCCTCAGGGATGACGGACCAGTGTGGCGGACCTACACCACTTGGGCAGTCGTCATCGGATGCCCGGCGGCCTACCACTGCGGGCTACCTCCTCCGTCGGACCACCACCACCGCCGCCACGCCGAGCACTAGCACGACCCCGGCCCCCGCCAGCGGCACCACTGGGACCGCCGGCGTCCCGCCGGCTTCGGGGGCGGGCTCCGCGGAGGGGACGACGGAGGCGGCGGACGGCTCGGGAACGCCCTCAGCCGGGCTGAGTGCCCTCTCGGGAGCGCCAGCCCTGTCTGAGAACCCAGATGCAATGTCGCAGAGCAGTATGTCCCCGGTGAGGGCGTCGATCTCGTAGAGCCGGGCTGGGCGCTCATGGCCGACGTGGCGCGTGTCGTTGCCGGGCTCCTCCTGCGCAGCCGGGAACCCCATAGCAAAGGTCCACTTCAGCTCGCGCTTGCCCTGTGGGCTCTGCCAGAGCCACGGCTCACTGAGGACCCGAGCGTCGGGCTCCTCCATGTGTTTCCTCGCGATCTCGAGCGCGCGTTCAGCGGAGACGACGGGGTCTATGGGCTCGACCTCGACAGGTACGGTCTGACCGTAGTAGAACACCTTGGCGTCGAGGCAGGACACGAAGGCACTGCACCACGGCGAAAGCCCATCTCTCGGTGGCTCGCCACGTCGGTCCCCGTGACCCCGAACGGCGTAGTAGCCCTCTCCCGCGCGGGACTCCACCGCCCATTCAGTGATCCGGCTGTAAGCGTCCCCCATCCACCGTTTGGCCTCGTCTCTTCCCGCGCGCTCCGCCTGATCTGCGGAGACGAGCGGCTCTGGACACTCTGCGCCCTCGGGCTGACCGGCCCACTCCGGGAACGGCTGGCTGTAGCCGCCAAAGGCGCCTGTCTCCAGGTTCGCCCGGTACTCGGTCACGCCGCGACCAGGTTCAGCCTGGAAGAAGCAGATCGTGTCGTGTTCTACACGGGACCTCCAGCCCTCGAGGGACACACCCACCACCCGTGCGAGTGCGCGCCGCGCCTCGTCCTCGGTCATGCGCGCACTTGCCACCTGCCCGAGAGCCACGGCCATCCCGACGATGGCCAGTATATGGGGCAACATCTTCTGTGCCATACAGGCATCCATCCTTCCGGGCGCAGCCGCATCAGAACGTTGGCCCAAGGTGCGCGGACGGTGCGTCGCCGACGACGGCCACGGCGGGCTGGTTGTCGGACGTGTAGAGGTGCTTCTCCCGCATCCAGGCTGCGTCGTGCTCATTCAGCAGAGCTTCCAACGACTCGGCCACGGCTGCGCCGAAGCCCTTATCCTGCTCGGCGATTCTCGGCCACAGCTTCTCATCAAGTGCGTCGGCCGCCGACGCGTAGCAGAGCCTCTTCCATCCGATGACCACACTCCCACACCGCTCAGCGACGGCGTCACCGACGTTGGTGACTCCTTCCGCGAGGGGCCAGAGGAAGAAAGTGTCCGGATCTTCATAGACTGGACCGATCGTACTGCAGGACTGAAGGTAGATCAGCTTGGCCTTCAGGGACCGAGCCGTCCACAACAGCACGTCCTCACCCTTCAGATACGTGCCCTGCACGAGTTCCAGGCCGGTCCAGAGCGCCTTGGGGGGGCTCTGCTGGTACACCATGTGGCTGTGTCCGGAGTACTCGATGACGTAGTCCTCCTTGAGCGCGGCCTCGAAGTGCTCCTCGGCCTGGGCCGTCGAGTACGCGACGACCCCGCCCCGCTCATTGATCGGAGCCCTTCCGCTGCAGAACGTCGTGGCTGGGGGCGAGGTGGACACTATGGCCCCCACGTGGGCGTACCCGTTCTCGCAGCGGTCCGAGGCCCCAGCGAAGTTGTAGCCCCAGAAGTGCGCAGCGGCCGGTACGTCGAACGTCCCGTACCCCGGCCTTGCCCACCGCTCCTCCTGCTGATGGTATATGGGTGGCGGGCCGGTGTCTCTGAACGTCGCCCCGAGCCGGTAGGTGCCCGCTAGACCGAACGTCCGAGTGGCAGGTTCGATCGTCAGGTCTTGACCGCTGGCAGAAGGCCCTGTCGCCGTGCCGCCCGTCAGCGTCGCCGTGTCGTCGTGGTACCACACGTAGCGCGCGTCGCCAATGGAGTGCGGGTTCCCCCGGGTGTCGTTCACATCGGCCTGGAACGTTGGCCTTCCCGCCCGCGGGCCGGTGTACGTGAAGCCCGTTCTCGTGAGATCACCCACGGAGAGGACGTTCGACATGTACTGCGTCCAGTCGGCGGGCTCGTCCTCGATGACGTCCAGGTTCACGTAGTAGAAGCCCTTCGCCACCGCGTTCCAGTCGCCAGTGAACGAGTCCGGCAGCGGGAAGTGGCCATAAGCGTACCCCGGGTCGGTCCCCAGGCCCAGTGGGTAGAGATGCAGAAACAGGCTGTCCTCAAGCTCCCAAGACGTCGGCCCCTCGCCGGTGAGCTCGTTACCATCGTCCACGTATCCGGCGTAGTGCACCTGGCTGCCCTGCTGTCCCTGCGGGGGCGCAGGCACGCCGACGAACGGGCTAAGGAATGGCGGTTGGCCTCCCGACCCGATCTCCAGCTCGGTGACGGTCAGGTTCTTCGCCGTCAGGTCAACAGGGCCCAGATAGTAGTCGTTGTTGCCGTTGTCCGTGCACGGGAACCCGTCCGGCCAACCGTACGGCGGAGCCGGAGGCGGCGTCCACGACTCCACCTGCGCGCCCTCCCTCGCGGAGTCGAGCTCTGGGTCTCCCGGCGTGATGGAGTCGCCTTGTCCGCCGCCCGGTGGCTCGGGGTAGATGAGCTGGCACCAGATCTGCCACTCACCGTCGGGGGTGAGGGCGGTGCACATAAGAGGGCTGAGGTACAACCAGCCCCCCTCAGACCCGCAGTAATGCCCGTCCGCCTCCAGGATCACCCACGGGTCGTCGGGGGCGGTGGTGTGCACCGCGAAGACCGCATTCGGCGCGGGGTTTGCGCCGGCGGGCAAGACGACGCGGAATTGCCCTTGGTTGCTTAAGTGGGCGATAGCCTCGCCTGCGGGGCGCCACTCATAGTCGGGCCAGATCCCTAAGTGGTAGTAGCCGACGTCTAGCGTCCAGTACGCCTGCGCCGAGGTACTCGCCACGACAGCAAGAGCTACCAGCGAGAAGACGCAAACCAACGTTCTAGGGGGGGGGGCACACCATCGAAGGCACTTCATGTTCGAGTCACACTCCATTCCACATCCGAGAATGAACTGCGCTCTAGGGAGCGGCACTGCCCCGACCAACCACCTCCTCCCGTACCGCCCCGAGACTCTCGCCGGCGCCGCCGAGCCGAGGCAGCACCAGACCTATCGTGCATTATTGGAGGCCCGACCAGCGCACCTTGTTTCGCGAAGGGGGCCGCCAAGAGTCGGCGTATTCCCACCGTTCCCTGAAGCGCACGGGCCAGCAAGTGTGCGCAGCAGGCCGCACTCCGGGCTGCGCAGAATGGGGCTGGGCAAGTCCAAGGAGGCGACCATGGGCGGCGACGAACCGAAGGTCACGCGAAGGCGCTTCCTGGGCACGGTCGGAGCTGCCGTTGTGGGCGTCGCGTCCGGACGCGCGGCCGGGGCAGCCGACACACCCCACGAAGACAAGACCACACAGTCCACGAAGGAGACGCCCAAGATGCCCGGCATCAGCGATGGACTCAGCTCTCCCCTCTTCAAGACCATCGCACTCAACGGCAACAGCACGCTCCCCGAGCTTAGGGAGGGGGCGCTCTCGCAGCACGCCCGCAACAACGTGGACCATGCGCCCGCGGGCGAGTGCGTGTGCTGGGGGATACCCTTCTCCGTGGACCGCGTGGCTGTCGCACGCACCGAGCCGGTTGAGCTTCGCTGGGAGCCGGTAACGGCTCCGTGGCTGGTCCTCATGCACACGACCGACATCGCGGACCTAGGGCGCAATGAGCAGGGGTTCTTCACCGACCCACGGGGGCAAGGGCTGCTCGCCGAGCATGTGGCGGACTACGTGTTCGTGTACGCGGACGGCTCCGAGGAGCGCAACGCGATCCGCAGGCGGCACCAGGTCGGCATGATGTCAAAGGGATGGGGCACGAACTGCTTCCAGGCGGTCGCTCACGTCAAGCCGCACGCGATGCCCACGACCTCCGAACAGTCCATGCCCGGATTGGTGTGGGGCTGGTCGCAGACTCGCGTCGCCAACCCGGACGGGCCTCCGTGGATCAACTGGCTGTGGGGCTGGGAGAACCCTAGGCCGGACGAGCCCATCGTCGGGCTACGCATCGAACCCAAATCGGGGCCCATCATCCTATCCGCCGTGTCCGCCGGGCAGGTTACGTCGCTGCCTCTGCGCTGGGAGCGCAGGCAGAAGGCGGTGCTGACGCTCCCGGAGGGCGCCGCAGCCGACCTCGGCCTGACGCACGACGGTCTCCTGAAGCACCTGCAGCTTGACCTCGGGCAGGTCATCTCCGCTCAAAGGCGCACGGTCTACCCGAATGCCTCCTGGGTGCGCACGTACGACAACAAGGTGCCCGACGTGTCCTCGCGCGAGCTGCTCGTCGAGTACACTGCCCACCCCGATGCCAGGTTCCACCTCGAGGACGGGACGCTCATTCCCGCAAGCGACGTGGCGGCCGGGAGCGCCGGAGCGCTCGCGCCGATCGCTGCGGCGACACAGCGCGTCAAGATGCGCGTCATAGACAAGGCCACCAACATGCCCGTCGCCGTGCGGCTCCACGTCCACGGCGAGGCCGGGGAGTACCTCGCACCACTCGACCGGCACCGCATCCCGAACCCCTTCTGGTACGAGGACTGGAGCGCGGACTTCATCAACCCGGATGCGCACTTCTGCACCTACATCCCGGGCGAGACCGTGATAGACCTCCCCGTCGGCAACGTCTACGTGGAGATCAGCAAGGGCTTCGAGGTGAAGCCGATCAGGCGCGTGGTCCGAGTCTCGGAAGGCACGCGAACGCTCGCGTTCGCCGTGGAGCGCGTGCTGCCGTGGCGCGAGCGGGGCTGGGTGACGGCAGACACGCACGTGCACTTCCTGTCGCCGCCGACGGCGGAGCTCGAGGGCGCGGGCACCGGCGTGAACGTGGTGAACCTGCTGGCGAGCCAGTGGGGCGAACTGATGACGAATGTGGGCGACTTCGACGGGCGGACGACGTTCGGCTCGCGCGAAGCGGGCGGCGACGGGGAGTACCTCGTGCGCGTCGGCACCGAGAACCGGCAGCACATCCTCGGCCACATCTCACTTCTCGGCTACAACGGTCCGATCATCGCCCCCATGACCACCGGCGGCCCGGATGAGTCGGCTCTGGGCGACCCCATCGACACGCTCCTGGCCGAGTGGGCCCGGCAGTGCCGGAAGCAAGGCGGAATTGTTATTCTCCCTCACTTCCCCAACCCGCGCGCGGAGCACGCCGCGGCGGTCATACGCGGAGACATCGACGGAGTGGAGATGACCGCTTGGTCGAACCTCTACGCCGGCATCGACCCGTACTCGCTGTCCGACTGGTACCGCTACCTCAACTGCGGGCAGTTGCTGGCTGCTGTCGGCGGCACCGACAAGATGGCGTCCTCCACCGCCGTGGGCACCGTACGCACGTATGCCAAGATCAAGGACGGCGCCGAGTTTGGCTACGACGCCTGGAAGGACGCAGTGCGCGCGGGCCACACGTTCGTCACCTACGGTCCGCTGATGGAGTTCGCTGTCGAGGGAAGCCCGCCCGGATCCAGGCTGAAGCTGGGGCGCAAGGGCGGCACGCTCGACGTGAGCTGGAAGGTCGCGAGCGTTACCATTCCGATGAAGCGCGTCGACCTGATCGTCAATGGGGAGGTCGCGGAGAGCGTTTCGGTAGGCAACTGGGACGGGTCGGGTAGCTGGAGCGTGCCGGTGGACCGTAGCTCGTGGCTCGCGCTGCTCGTGCGGGGGCACTACGCGGACAAGCCGGAGATGATAGCGGCACACTCGTCGCCCGTGATGGCGGAGGTGCAGGGCACTCAGTTCTTCAGCGCTGCCGACGCGATCTCCATCCTCGATCAGATCGAAGGCGCCCTCGCGTACCTTGACACGGTGGGCACGCGCGCGGAGACGACAGCCTACCGGCGGATGAGGATGGTGCTCACCGGCAGCTACCGGACGCTCCACAACCGGCTACACCAGGCCGGCGTGTTCCACGATCACACGCCGTCAACGGATCACGAGGAGCATCACGGCTCTCCGTAGACAATGGGCTTAAGCCCATTGTCTGGTTGAGGCGACCGAATCGAGCGCAACCGGCTGACGCGCAGAGAGACGATACGCGCCTCACCGCCGGCCGCGAACGCCTCGACCGCGCGGTCCTCATCGCGGAGGAGCACCCCGATGGGCATGTACACGCGCCCGCCGTTCGCGTAGATCTCGACGGAGCCGCGGTCGACGAGCACTCGCAACCTGATGCGGCCGGTCTCGGCCTCGAGCGGCGCCTCGCAGCCGCTGCATGAGAGCTTCCCGTCAGGCGCACTCAACGTGATCGGCACCCCCCTCACTCGCAGGCCTACCTCGGTCGCGGTGCCTACGTCGATCTCTGCCTCGAGGTCGAGCAGCTCCCCGCCCGCGCCGGGGATGGGAACGGCATCGCCGGCTACAGGCAGGTCGGTCCATTCCTCGGTGCTCGCCCGCAGGCTCTCGATCTCGCGCACCGGCCAGGCGAACAGGCGCGGGCCCTCGTCAGTCGTGCGTAGGGTCAGCTCGACAGGGAAGTCCATCATCTGGTTCCACGGCATCCCCGGGAACTCGCGGGTGCCCCACGCAATCTGGATGCGCCGTCCGTCAGCGGGGGGGATGTTGTTGAATGTCTGCGAGGCGTAGAAGCAGTTCCCCCAGTTGTACCGGTGCTTGCCTGACTCAGGCGTGAACGCGCGGCCATCGAACGCGCCTATCGAGTACGCGCCGTCCGCCGAGTAGACCACCCACCTGCGCCGTGCCGGATCGCCGTCGAGCGCGATCTCGAAGATCTCAGGGCACTCGAAGTACCCCTCGATCCGGCTCTGCCTCTCCCACGTCTTCAGGTCCGTGGACGTGTAGAAAGCGATGCCCCGGGACTCCCCGATCTCATCGTAGACAGCCATGACCCAGTGCTGCCCCGGCTCGTACCGGATGAGCTTCGGGTCGCGGCCTTGGTGCACGACGACGGGGTCGCCCTCGTAGTCCGCGAATGTGCGCCCGCGGTCGGTGCTGAAGGCGATACACTCGCCCCGGCCCGTGCTCGTGTAGGCGGCTACGATAGTGTCGCCGAGCGACGCCGCGCTTCCGGAGAACACCCAGTCCCCGAACTCGCGCGGGTAGATCGCGACTGGCAGCTCGCGCCAATGGACGAGGTCGCTGCTGGCCGCGTGTCCCCAGTGCATGTTGCCCCAGGACCAGCCGTAGGGGTTGTGCTGGTAGAAGAGGTGGTACTCCCCGTCGTGGAACACGAGGCCGTTGGGGTCGTTGTTCCAGCCGCGCCTGGAGGTGAAGTGGAACTGCGGCCGCAGCTTCTCGCGGTAGAGGTTCTCCGCTCGCTTGATCTCGTCGTCTTGGGTCACGAGCTCGAGCGCGCTCGGCTTGCCCTTGACCGCGATGGTGGAGATCGTCACGCGACTGCCACGGTAGGCGCTGACGTCGAGGAACGCCCAGAAGTCGGGCGTGTCCCGGGTCAGCTCGGCCTCGAACTCGCGTACCCGCCCGCCCTCTACGCGAACCGTCACCTTCCGCATGACCTCTCCGCGCTTCACGGGGAAGCTTAGGTACCCCTTGCCGATGGTCAGCTCGCGCGTTCTCAGCTCTTCGGCCACTCGCTCGTCGCTCTGGGTGATCTCGTCCACGTTGATGTGCCCCCATCCGCCGGTTGCGCTGTCGACTATCCGCAAGACGGCCTCGCGGCCCAAGAGGTCGCTCACGGCCCAGGACCGCCACACGAGCCGCTCGCTTCCCCCGGGGCGGTTGTTCGGGCCGGTGGCCGTTCTGACCACCCGCCCATCGACGAGCAGGTCTAGGCATGTCTCGCCGGGGTACCTGCCGCCGCCAATGAGGAAGTTGATGAACCTGCGCTCGATGGTGAAGGGCGGGCTCGTGAGGGTGCCGGTGCTACCGTCGCCCCCGAAGTAGCTGTTGACCAGGCCTTCGCCCACGAACCCGGACACCGGCATCTGGTTCGGCAGCGTACCGTGCGCGGGGCCTGTGCCGAAGGCGGTGCCCTCGACGGTCCAGGCGCCGTAGTCCGCGCCCTCGAAGTCGGCGATCCGGATGTCCGGGTGCGGCTGGCATGCTGCGGCACAGGCGAGGACGAGTGTAAGGGCGGCGGTCTTCATAGGCAAGGCCCAGGGTTCGCCGGGGCGGGAGCGATGTTCCTCTCCCGCTGGAAGCGGTGCGCGGCACCCCCTCAGCCCGGGGGCGACAGGTGGTCTGCTCGCCTTGACCCGCCGCGCTTGGCCGGGTTAGGATTCGGTACGACCAGGCGGTCCGTCGCACGGCTGACGGACGCAGCCGGGCCTGAGGCGACAGGCAGCGGCCAGCACCCCGCGGGACATCGGAGCCCTGCGGGGTTTTCGTTTGCCAGGATGTGGGCTTGTGGACGAAAACGGTGCGAAGGTCAGAGTGGCGTGGCTCTCGGTCGCCTCGAACACGACTCTGACAGCGCTCAAGCTGGTAGTCGGCTTCATGATCGGCTCGGTGTCCGTAATGTCCGAGGCGATCCACTCGGGCGTCGATCTCCTTGCCGCCGTTATCGCTCTGGGCGCTGTTAGGGTCTCGGGCAGGCCGGCAGATGAAGACCACCCGTTTGGCCACGGCAAGTTCGAGAACGTGTCGGGTGTCGTTGAGGCGCTCCTCATCTTCGTGGCGGCGGGGTGGATCGTCTTCGAGTCGGTCCGCAAGCTCAGGGCCCCCGAGGAGATAGGGAACCCGGGCTGGGGGATCGCGGTGATGGCAGTATCCGCCGCCGCCAACATCGTGGTCTCGCAGATGCTGTTCCGGGTCGGGCGCAGAACCGACTCGATGGCGCTGCTCGCCGACGGCTGGCACCTACGCACCGATGTCTACACCTCGGCCGGGGTCATGGTTGGTCTCGCGCTGCTGCGCCTCGGCGGCGAGCTCCGGCCCGACATCGACCTGCGCTGGCTCGACCCGGTGGTCGCGTTGGGCGTCGCGGCGCTCATCTTGAGGGCGGCGTGGAACCTGACTCGGCAGTCAGGCCGTGACCTCTTCGACGTCAGCCTGCCCACCGAGGAGGAGGCGGCTATCAGGGAGGCGATCGGCGCTCAGATGCCCGAGGTGCGTGGCTTCCATCACCTGAGAACACGCAAGGCTGGGGCGCACCGCTACATCGAGTTCCACATGATGGTGGATGCCGCGATGCACGTCAGCGCGGCACACGAGCTCACCGACCGTGTGGGCGCCGCGATCAGGGAACGCCTCGCCGGCGCGTATGTCGCAATCCATATCGAGCCCTGCGGGGTGAACTGCTCGCCTCACTGCCAGTCGGGTTGCATGCTCCCGGAGAATGAGCGTCCGGGGATGGAGGAGGTGACCTTCGAGGATGCGGGCGGCTAGCGTCACGCTGGTGCTGTGCGTGCTGCCGGCGCTGCCTGCCGTCGGGCCGCCCGACCTATCGGCCGTCATCTTTGACACCAGCCCGCGGCTCACCGCCGCCGACTTCACCAACATCCAGCGAACCGTTCAGTTCGCATACGACACCTGGCTGACTGAGCGCGAGCGCGAGCGGCTGTACCGCGGCGTGACCGACGAGTGGCTCGTCTGCGATGCCGTGGGGCGCACACAGGTCATCGAGTTCGGCGCCGTTTCGTCCGGGATCGAGCAGCTCTCCCCCGAGAGCCTGAAGGCGTTTCGAGAGAATGTCCTGGGCGCCGCGCATGCGGCCGGTGACACGGGCAGGCCCCTGGGCGGCGCTCTGGTCGCGCTGGCGCTCGAGACGTCCAGCCTTCTCCGCAGAGACAACCCCCCGGTTAGCCGCCACGAGGCGTACTCGTGGGTCGAGATGCAAGAGCTGGCTCTTTCCCTCGCAGTAGGCAGCGAGGTGAGACTGCCTGACGAGCTCGCGGCCGAAGCCGTACGACTAGCGCTGGAGCAGCGACCATCGGACCTCGCGGGTGCCGACAAACGACTGGCGCGGCTCCGAATCGGCGTCGCGCGCGCTGCTCCCGACGTCCTGTCCCGAGCGGTGGCGTTCCTGAGGGCCAAGCTCGGAGTGACCGCTCCATCCGCGCGCGAGCGGCTCACCGATCCCCTGGGGCTGTGGACACTGCCGGTGCCGGCGGGATGGAGCGAGATGCGCTCCCCACCCGCGGGAGCCAGGCTCGTCCTGACCCACCAGTCCTGGCGCGGAGCAAGCCTTACACTAACGCTAACTGAGCCCAACGCGGCCATAGGCGACGGCACGCGCCCGGTCCTGGCGCTTGTCAAAGAGACTGCGGGCAGGTTGCAGGGATCGCCGCTCGCGCCGACGTCGGGGGCGCGCGCGCTGGGCGCGTCCGAACTGGTGGGCAAGGAGCGCAACTGGTTCCTGCTCGCGACCCAGCGAGCGCCCGGCGACACGGCGCTCGTGACGGTTGTGGCCACCTGCCCGGCCGATCTCGCGCGTGTGGCGTCGACTGACCTGTGCACGCTCGTGACCGGGCTCGAGTTCACAGAGGACGCCTGGACGGCTATCCCGACCTGGGCGG
>Ga0315282_10013679_pt1 | contig 12184 bp, 12 predicted proteins | sample YL17G07_20_MG_FD_203693 | JGI IMG/M metagenome (GOLD analysis project Ga0315282, IMG submission 203693) | Sediment microbial communities from Yellowstone Lake, YNP, Wyoming, USA - YL17G07_20 | ecosystem: Environmental > Aquatic > Freshwater > Lake > Sediment | place: USA: Wyoming | collected... | reverse complement strand
GAGAACTCGATCGCATCCAGGACTCTTTGACTGAAGTCAGTGCTTTGACATTCGAAGGTATACATTACGAATCCGTCGAAGGCGAAGAAGTGCATTCTTCGTCTGTGGTAGATTATCTTCGGATTTGCTATCTCGACAAGTTGCAGGAATTGTTCTCTGTTGAATTTCACGCGATATGAACTCGAGACATGAGTTGCACCAACAATTGCACCTGTTTGTGCCATACTGTGACCAACTTCCCAACCGGGTTTATTGAGAAGAGACCTCTAGGGCGCAGATATAGGGTGTCTCACCAATTACTGAGCTAGGGAATCGCATTTTCTGGCAGAATGTATGGCCCAGGTCTTCCACGGGTTTCAGTAAGTCTCAAATTCTCGCATCACCACCAACTCTCCGGAGACCCAGGAATGCCGCGCGTAATTCATTTCGAAATTCCGGTGGATAATGTTGAGCGTGCCCTCAAGTTCTACTCTGATGTCTTCGGTTGGAATATTCAGAAATGGGGTCCGCAAGATTACTGGCTGATTGAGACTGGCGAAAAAGGTCAGCCTGGAATCGACGGCGCTATAACGAAACGAATGGAGCCCACAACCAGCACAGTGAACACGATCGACGTGCCCTCACTTGACGAATATCTCGCAAGGATCACCAAGAGCGGAGGGAAGGTTCTCACGTCAAGGACCACGATCCCTGGTGTGGGATATTTTGCCTACTGCCAGGACACTGAAGGCAACACGTTTGGTGTGCTTCAGAGCGACGAATCAGCAAAGTGACTGCTAGCCCTTATTTGTCCATCAAGTTTTATTCATGGCCTCCACATTCAGCGGAGTTGATCGCTATTGTCGGAGAGTCTCAAGCAACAACTGATAGAGTTCGGCAAATCAAACGAGCTTTTCACCATACGACCAGGCGAAGATTGTGATCTATACTTAGAGCATATGATTGTAGATGCAAAGTACTACGGGGTCGCATCAAAGGAGAACGTAAAGAAGCGGTACGCCGCGAAGATTTGGCTGGTTGAGCCAGAACGCACAGTAAAGTACAGAGAGATAATAGGGGAACAGGCAGCCAGCGCCGGCGTTCTACCTGCGCCGAAATTAAGTTTCGAGAAGAGTTTCTTCAAGGGGAAGGTTCTGTTCAAGAAAGAGAAGGAGGTAGCTTTTGGCTTCAAGAAGCCCGCTGATCCGACGAGCTTCGGAAAGGTCTACCAGTACGATTTTGACGTAGGGAAGATTCGCGGCCCGGTCAAGCAGTTAGTCGAGTCGAATGGTTGGAAGTTCGAGCAAATAATTCTTGACTACAAACCGTCCTAGTGAAGAGAAATTAGTGTTTGCGGACCAGGTAGCGCCCTTTTTACCCACAAATGAGTAGAATAACAAATCGAAAACCTCGCTGGAACTCCATCACTCAGAAGAATCCATCGTGAAGCATTGTGGTCTTGGATTGTGGCGTGCTTTCCTAGGCTAACCGCCAAGTGTAAAGGCTGGGTTGGTGTCGGCGCTGCAATTGCAGCAGTAGCCGCATTCTCCACAGTAACTGCACAGATAGTAGCTATCCTTTCCGCACGACGGACATTGAGGGAGGGACACGGGATTCCCGATGACATCGACGGAGATAGCAGTATCCTGCATAGTCTATAGTCCCTAATTTCTTGGCTCGGCTGAGTCTCCGATTGGTGACTTGACTGGCCTGCTTCGACCTTAAGGTACATGCATTGTGCCACAATTGGACTGAAAGACTGAGCACCGATGCGTCAGGTGGCTTCGAGTAAGGTGTAAATTACTCGAGCCAACTATGCCCTGTAGTTGGAAGGAGCAATGTCAAGCTCAGCACTTGCTGTTCAAACGGTCGATGTGACCAAAACCTACCGTGTAGGACACATGGACTATCCCGCGTTGAGGGGGGTAAGCATCAAGATAGGTAAGGGCGAATTTGTTGCTATCATGGGTCCGTCGGGCAGCGGGAAATCGACGCTTCTTAACGTGATAGGAGCCTTGGATCCTCCCACCTCAGGTAGGGTAATTATCGATGGTATCGACTTGAGAAGATTGAGCGAGGATAAGCTTGCTCTCCTCCGAAACCGAAAGCTAGGCTTTGTGTACCAGTCTTTCAACTTGATTCAAAGACTCACATCTGTCGAGAACGTTGAGATGCCTCTGATCTCTAGAGGTATACCTGAAAAGATGCGAAGGAGCAGATCACTGAAGGCGCTCAGTGCGGTTGGGTTGGCTAGGATGGCGAAGAAGCGGCCGGCCGAGCTTAGCGGTGGAGAACAGCAACGGGTCGCGATCGCCAGAGCCCTAGTCACAGAACCCGCTTTGATAATTGCTGATGAACCTACGGGCAACTTGGACTCGAAGACAACTCGCGAACTGGTAGATCAGTTCGTGCAAGTGAACAAGGAATTCGGAACCACAATACTAGTGGTCACTCACAACGCAGAAATCGCAAACAGGACACAGCACATCATCTCGCTCATGGATGGGCTGATTGAAAAAGAACAATATCTTCAACGAATGGATACTTACTCAACGGAGTGAGGCATATGCAACTTGGTGATATGTTCAAGTTAGCGTACAAGGCACTTGTTGATAGAAAGATCCGCAGTGTCCTGACGATACTCGGAATAACAGTGGGTTCAGCTATTATTCTAGCTCTAATAGCAAGCTCGAGCGGACTCAGCGCTGGTATCACGAGCAATATTGAGAAGACTGGAGCAAATGTTCTAACATTACAAACCGCTGGGGGGTTCTTTGAGAGCGGTTCAACAACCCGTTACCAGCTCAGCCAACAAGATGTGGACTACCTCAAAACAATACCCGGAGTAGCCTATGTGTATCAATACTACAGCTATGGTGCTTCTGTCAACAGTGGTGGGGCCACACTTCGAGCCAGTATGGTTGGAATAGACCTATCCGCTCTACCAGTATTGTACAAAGGGCTGTCAGTTGCTAAAGGCCGCATTCCTCTGTTAGGGGACACAACCTCCGCCATTGTAGGCTGGGGAATAGCAAACCCAGTATCAGGAACACCAATCGATCTCAATCAGATGGTTTCCATGTCAGTTACAGGAATTAGCGGTAGCAAAGGAACCGTTTCCTACGCGGTTCTTGCGACTGCCATTCTTACACAATATGGTACATCACTATTCGCAAATATCGATGATACAATCTACATATCGCTCCAAGCGGCTCAGTTTCTCTCCAAGACTCCATACTTCTCAGGCATCTACGTCGTCGTTGATAACACAGACGATGTTTCGGATGTTCAGACTGCTATTGAGACGTACTACGGCAACAATGTTCGAGTGATAAGCCCCGGACAGATACTATCCAGCATTCAGGGAATCACGAGCCAGCTGACTTTGTTCTTAGGTAGTATCGGAGCGGTTTCCTTGTTTGTGGCGACCGTGGGAATAGTCAACACAATGTATGTCTCAGTGATGGAGCGCACAAGAGAGATCGGTATACTGAAAGCCCTAGGTTACAGACCGAAACAAATAATGGGCATGTTCCTTGCGGAAGCGGCGTTAACAGGAGTAATTGGAGGGTTCTGCGGGCTTGTTCTTGGTTATGTGCTCTCCTTCCTTATGGGAGGACTGTTTGGAGGGCTTGGAGGAGCAGGAGGGGGCGGAGGATTCAGGTTGGGATTCGGAGGAGGGGGAGGAGGAACAGCAACAACAATTCAACCTGTGTTCTCGACAGAACTCATCGCCTTCTCATTAGTGTTCCCTGTCATCTTGGCTACGGTAGCGGGACTTTACCCTGCCTGGAGAGCCTCAAGGATGAACGCGGTTGTTGCGTTGAAGTACGAATAAGCTGACTTGCCAGTGAGTTGCATGTCGCAACCTAGACGGCTTACAGCCGCTGACATAATGACTAAGAAAGTCGTGACTAAGGAACCAAACGATGACCTCACACGAATAGCCGCTGATATGCAGCGCCACAATATTGGTTCGGTCGTGATTGTGGAAAATCGAAAGCTGGTTGGAATACTAACGGAAAGGGATTTCGTCCGGATAGTGGAGCGCTTGGGAGCGCTCCTTGACAGGAGTCTCGCGAAAGATCACATGATCACGCCGGTTTTCAGCGTAGGATCGGATGCCTCGATCTTGGATATCATCAAACTCATGAGTGAGAAACATGTTAGGCACCTGGTCGTGTTGGACAAGAACGGCCAAGTGGCGGGAGTCATAAGTTCCCGAGACTTGATGAAGGCCGCTAAGGACGTTATGTCAATTTAGCACAGACCTTAGTGGATGAATCCAGTCGCGGCCTTGAGATACGAATGAGAGGCCGTGGACCATCGCAATGGAGTCATGATGCCAGTGAGAGAACCAACGAACATATCGTATAGATAGCGAAGTATTTGGTAGATAATTTCGATCGGACCTGTAGACTGCTGACGCGTTATGGGCTGCTGGGTGGGCTTCTTGATTTGAATCTCCGCGTTCTTCTGACTGATAATAGGAACGCCCGGTCGACTGTTGTCGATCGCGGAAAGTCTAACTGTTATCGAATAGTTGCCATCAGCCAGGTTTGACTTGAAGATGAGTAGTAAGCTGAACGGTCTCGGTATGTTAGGATCTATTTCTCCGATGAATGTGCTGGACGAACTGCTGAGCGCCAAGGCCTCAGACTGTACTGTTACGTTTGCGTTGTATGCGGCCAGATTGCCGCTGTTAAGTAGGTTGCCGGAAATCGTTGCATTGCCACCCGGTGTCGCGCTCGACGGAGTCAGTTGGACGCCATAGATGACTAGGTTGATCCAACCGTACACCGAAAAGCTCAGCGCGTGATTTTCCTCAGTACTTGAGATGTCTCCTAGCTGCCTGTAGGTCGCGGTCACTGTACCTTGATAAGTACTGCCTATCGCTGACGTTGGTGCGTACACTTGAAAGCTGACAGTCACTGTCTGTCCAAGCGCGATTGAGTTGTAATGCCAGTGGTCGTCCCCGACGAGGGTCAAGCCTGATGGTAGAGAGACAACGATGTCTGTGTCGTAGATTGTGCCATAATAGTTGTTGAGCAGCGAGATTGTGACCGTGTTGTTGAACCCTGCAGTCAAACTCTGCCCAGTCACAGTCATCGTCAAGTGTGCAGCTGCTTGACCGCGAACAACGGCGGCGGGTTCAGCTAGCACAACAATCGCTAGCAATGAAAGCATCAGCCATCTTCGGGACAACCGCATCTTAGTGCTCATCAGTCATTCATCTCTCGAAGTGCGTTGATCCTAGCCTGAATCGTGGGATGCTTACCGAAGATACTGGGAAAAACACTTCCTCTGTTGAGGTTACATGCGCAGACGCTTGCAGGGAGCGTTGAGGTTCCAAGAGATTGTGATTCCGCGAGCTTGGAAAGTGCAGAGATGAGCGCCCTCGGTCCACCTGCAAGTTCGACTGCGGTCCTGTCAGCTTGGAATTCACGCGCTCGGTAAATGGCGGGCTCTATGAAATAACTCAATGGTTTAGCGAACAAGGCGACTTTCGCAAGTGTAGCAAGGAATCTCCATGTGAAATCTCTATTCTTAAGGTGTGATATCTCATGTGCCAAGCAGGCTTTCACTTCATCTGCGTCTAGAGATTCCAAGAGACCTACAGAGACTGCCACAGTGTATCTGCGGTTCGATCTGATCGTGAATGCCGAAGGGGTTCCAGAATCAACAAGGGAAACGTCAGGTGGCTGAATCCTTGCTGAACGAGCGAGGTCTTTCACCACACTCTTGACCTGAGTCGGAGCCTCAAGGAAGCCAAGTTCCGGGAAGATTTTTGCTACAGCCATCCGAGATTTTCCAAATTCGATATACACTGCAGCACATGCCGCGGCCAAGACACCCACGATCGATAACCCCAAGTTCAGGGTAAACATGGCCGAGAAGAAGTCCCAGACGCCGCCATGAAACGGAGGTGGCTTGAAAAATGTGTCCAGACTGACGAAAGGCTGGAGGCTCTGAACGAGCATAATGACGAGGATACTGAGTAGCGCGATTGTTCTATAGCGGAATGAACGTCTCAGTGTCATAGCCAGGATGAAAATGCTCGCAATGAGGACCATCATTGAGATTTCGGGAGGTGAAGGTCCTATCAAGAGCAAGGTAAGAATGAAAAAGAATCTTGGAATCGTATGGATCATTTGCTCGCCCCGCCAAGTCTCTTCAGGTATTTCGATACGACGCGTTTGTCGCTCGGTTTAGATCCTGCCATTTTCTCAGAAAGATATGCGACGGTGACATCGTTAAAACTCTGAAGTAACGTCCCCATGACATCATCCACCACCGCATGTTTGAACTCTGCTTCTGTTAGTTTGGCCGAATACAGGTAGTGCGGTCCGCCTTCTTTGACCAATTGCCTAGATAGAATGCCCTTTCTATGCAGTCTATCCAAGATCGTTGCGACCGTGGTTACAGCCACTGGGCGTGTCCGGGAGATTCTCTCTTGGAACTCTCGTACCGAAAGCGGCTTGCCCACCTCCCAAAGCTCTCTGAGCGCCATGGCCTCAAGATCCCCTAGAACGAATTCTAGATCTCGTTGGCGCGGGCGGAGCAGGCGCAGCTTCAAATTGCTGAATCCCAACTACTGGCTGTAGTTAGCCTTATATAAATTAGCTGAGTTGTTCGAGTCGATTTCAATGCCGCAACTACCGATACTCATTCCAATAATCGTTACCGGCCTGCTCGTGGGATCTGTCATGAGGAATCCGAGTCGCAGAATTTCGAAGAAGAGACTTGGAGGCGTAAGCTTCCTGTCCGGTCTGCTGAACGGTGGCCAAGCATATCTGGTCAACCTTCTGACGCCCCAGCCGACTTCAACTTTCTTCCGAACAACCGTACCAGCAACAGTGCGCCAGACTTCCGAGATCGTCTTCACTATCTCCTCAGTTCTGGCCGGCATCCTGATTCCCCTAGCTATCGTGGGGATCGCGATGATCTACTCCCGAGGCAGAAGGGGCAGAGAGGAAGACGTAGAAGTTCAGGATTCAACCTTTGAGAAATAGTTGAAGAAGATCGGGCTTGCTCAATGCCGGGACTCGCCACCGCATCAAGTCGAAGTCCTATCAAGATAATTCTCGTTTGCATCCTTCTTGTAGCGGTCGTGCTGAGGCCAGTCGAAAATGTGTATTCCACATGTCCGCCTGATGGCTGTGGTACTATTGACGTTTCGCCTGGGAAATACGCCCTGAAGCTTGGGGACGACTTCCCGACCTTCGGAGCCGTCAAACTAAGCTACCCAAACGGCAGCATCCTGGCAAGCAGCGTCGGTGACCTCCTCTTCTCAGTGAACCTAAACACAACAGGCCACTACCGTTCTGTCGACATTTACATTCCACCAGACTTCGCAGGCCTTACGATAAGCAAGGTCTGGTCGAGCTTCACCAACGATTACGATCCAGACAGTATCTCGCTCTCCAAGCTATCCTCAAATGACCGAATTGGGCCGAACTGGTGGAAAGTCAGTGTGCAGAACCTAAATGTGAATTCGGACACCGACGTAGCTAACCGAACCTTCGCTGCAAACGCAACACAGTATGTACGGCTCTTTCAAGTTACATCACCTTCGATAGCCGGACGATACTTCTTCAAGACATTCATCAACGGAACCACAACAGGTGCCAAGAATTTTCCAACTGTTGTGGTCAAAGCGAGCAGGGACCCAGCATATATCTCAGGCGTATTGAGGGACATGGGCAACACCAATGCATCACTTGCTGGGCAGCCAATCTCGATTCCAAACGGAACTGGTGCAAGAATCCTGGCGACAGGCAGAGACTACCTCGGGAGATCTGTCGCGGCTCAGGCCTTCATTAACTACGCAGCCAAGGGGAACTACACGCTGTTCGGCGTCGCCCCTGGAACCTACAACCTCACCGCCTATGCCGCCGGTTACATTCCCACGACGAAACCAACCGTTGTCAGCGTACTCGCCGCACAATCACTTGAAGGAGTCGACATCTACATGAAACGCAGCGTGAACGTTACTGGTACAGTCTTGTCGGTTAGTAGCGATGGTCTGCCTATCGAGTGGAAGGCTGCCAACAGGACAGCGGTCAGAGTACAGGTTCTTACATTGGACGGTGCCGTCGTTGCTTCGACTCCGGCACCGTTTAGTCCTTTTCCACATATAGAGAATGAAAGCACAACCTTCCCGTTTTGGGTTCAGTGGCAGGTGGGGTGGGATGGAAGGATTCCGCAATCTTATGCAGATTACACTTCGGGTTTGGCGGCGGGAGATTATTTGCTTCTCGCTTCCGTAAATTCATACATACAGTTCGATGAATCGCGCATTCACGTGGGCAATGATACGACACTGGTTCGGTCTGAGGTTCGCCTGATCCGAACAGGTTCATTCTTTGTAACTGTTCACTTCCTAAATCTTACCTCCATTTTGAAGGAATCAGCAGTATTGACGAACGGAACTCTCACCGTGCAAGCCTTTGATCAGGAGGGAAGCGTGGGTGGTAGAGGAACAACACACGTAGCACACCTATCTTCTAATGCGAGCGTTAACGTCCCATGTGCTCCAGGGACCTATCACATATTCGCCCGCTTTACAGGCCCTCATCAGGGCGATCTCTATTATCAAACCGAAGATTTGCAAGCAACTATTGGTCTGGGCCCGGCCAATGTGTCAATTAGCTTAGCGATGGTGAGGAGCGGATGGCTAAATCTAACGCTATATTCAGTTGACACAGAAATTCCCGCTTTGATGAGATCTTGGGCTTACCCCGGGGCTCCAATAACCCTCAAGTTCATAGACTCAATTGGGAATGTGTATACAACTAACACTACACAGCCCGAGAACAAATCGTTTGAGAATCTGACAATTGTAGGGCTATTGACGGACGATTATGTGATAATTGTTCAAACGTTCGGATACAGCCAGCGTGAGACCATTCACTTACATGTCGTTCTGGGCGGAATTAGCGACGCAGCGGTCTGGATGGTGCAAGATCCGCGTATAGATCTGATACTTGTTTTCAGAACTGAAGATCTTCTCTCGCCCATTGACTCAACCCTGCCTTTCGCCCAGCCAATAAACAACTTGGACTCTACACCTGCAAGGGTAGAGGTTTTCGACGCTTATGGTAACTTTGTGGGAGCCAACAGAACATACATTCCGAATCTGACACGCGCGGGCGCACCAACATACGCTGTCAAGATTACTCTGGCAGGATTCTGGCAATATTTTGGCAATCCTAGATTTGCTTGGTCTGGTTTCTACGATACGACTGATGCAACTCAGCAGGATGATGGCGGCTTACCGCAAGGCAACTATCTGATTCGAATCTGGGTTGACGGTTATTATCAACTTCAATTGATTCCGGTCACGCTTCCATCGGCAGGCAACGTTTCGATAGTCTATTCTATGGAACGAGCTTCGAGAGTGAGCGGGATGGTGCTCGGTCCGGATCTGAATGACAGGGCACTATTGCTGTCTTGGGCGGTGATAGATCTTGAGCCAGGAGACTTCACTACGTTCAGCCTCGATGGCAACTATTCACTCTGGGTGCCGTCCGGCTCATACGGGATCGGCGTATCCCTACCAGGATACTCAACCTTCACAGGCAGAGTCGAAGTACCAGAGGGTTCAGATATCAAAGCAGACTTCTGGCTAGACAACCCTCAGTCTTCCTCCGTCCACGCTGCTTCATTGCAGTCAATAGGAATCTTTTCTCAAGATTTGGGGGTAGCCAGAACGCGAGCTCTGGTTCTACTGGTATATCTTACAGAACAGACAGAACCATCGTCCATACGACCATTCTAAACAGCCTCCGCAGAAACGGCACTTAGGGCGTCGCTGCTGACCCTGAATGATCGGTGAACCATACAACGCATTCGTCAATTAGCTGAGTCTAATAGGCCCGTAAAAGGCTTGCTGCTGGGAACCTCATACGCGTTCAGTTATTCCATACTCAATCTAGCGCTTTGCCTTCTGCGCGCCTGTTGACTATTAACATCAACCTGCTGCGAAAAATAAAGTCAAACATGTAATGAGGTTGCATGCGTATTTTAGCCCATAGGTCGATGATAGATTGCCAGTCTCCTGCTACTACCATCCAAGCCTACCAGCGGTAATTGTCTGCAGTCGCTGTGGGCGTAGTATCTGCAGTTCCTGTTACAAACCATACGTTGACTTAGCCCTGTGTCCAGATTGCTATCGCACAAAGGTTCCAGTGCAAATGAGACCTGGAATCCCTGTAGCCCAAGCTCTTCCTTCAGGCGGCGTCTTGTACGGTCCCTTCCCGCGTCCTCCATTTCTGGTTAGGTACTGGTGGATCCCAGCTGCGTTGTTCTTCATAGCTGCGGCGTTGATAGTGTTCAATGGAGCCGCGTTGCTATCCCCCGTCTTCTTTGCAGCTTGGATTGGCATATTCCCTTGGGTGGCGCCCCTCGGATACTTCGGTTTCATACTTGGCGCGATTCTAGGGTTGGTCATAATCGGCGGATTGATCCTTTTCTTCCTAGGCTTCCGAGTGTTAGCAGCATTCCTGGTATTCCCGACGGCGATAGTGAGCCTGTTAATCGGCGGCGGGTTCATTGCGGGCGCAATAGTCGGAGTACTGGCATCGCTGCTCGTCATTATCAGTCAACGATTGCATCCATAGAACTGAACACTCTCTCGATCGCGAACAATCTGGGCCATTGCTATTTTCTGTTCGTCGTCTGTCCTAGGAGTCCGCGCCGCCGCTAATGATGGACTCGTGATTCTGACCCAGATCCACACCCTACGCCATATCAAATCCGTCACTTTCGAATGTGTGAATAATGTGATGATCTGTGTTCGTGTCTGGTGCAGGCAATGAGTAGTGCGCTAGAGCTGATTGGAAATACGCCCATGGCGAGGCTTAGGAGAGTTACCTCAGGCATCGATGCAAATGTCTACGCTAAGTGCGAATTCCTGAACCCGAGTGGAAGCATCAAAGATCGGATGGCTTTGAGAATGGTCGAGGAGGCTGAGAGGAGTGGGAAACTAAGGAAAGGCGGAACAATCGTCGATGCAACGAGTGGCAATACGGGACCGGCGTTATCGTTTGTGGGATCCGCGAAAGGTTACAAGGTGAGGCTGTTTATCCCGGCCAAATGGGCCGGCGAGTATAATCCCGAAAACAGAGTCAGGATAATGAAGTGTTTCGGAGCGGAGGTTGAAGAGTTCTCGACACAAGGATACGAGAGACTCCTAGACGGGCTCACCCCAAGTGAAGCATCCGCGGCGGTATTTGCTGTCGGCATGAAGAAGTGCTATGACCTAGAGAGAAGCAATCTTACGGTCTGGTGGACCAATCAAAGCTATAACCCTGACAACATCCTCGCTCACAAGCAGACGACCGGAAGAGAAATCCTAGAACAGTTGAACAATAAGGTTGACGCGTGGGTAGCTTCCATCGGGACCGCTGGCACCATATTCGGAGTTGCCGAAGCATTACGCGAGAAGATCGGAGGCGTGCGAATTGTGGGTCTAGAACCAGAGGACGCCCGGGTTACGGAGTGGTCCAGATCGGGATCAATGAACAGGTACCGAGAGGCCGTTGGGTTGCCACCGGAGAAGTCGCTAGTTGATCTGATGCTGGAAAAGGGCCTACCTGACGAGGTTTTGACAGTGAAAGACGATGACGCCAGGGATATGATGAACCGGTTGTGTCGTGAGGAAGGATTTTTCTGTGGTATGTCTTCAGGCGCAAATGTGTACGCTGCTCTGAATATCGCCAAAAGACTCCGCAAAGGTGCAAACGTTGTGACTGTTTTGGTGGATAGAAGAGAACGCTACTTTCCAGAGCATCCGCGAGAGCACTATGTGATCTAGCGCATGTGACCCGTGATCTGAGCGTGGTGCGCGCACACATCGCAGATAGGACGCTATGGATTCCACTATGCTATTGGCCTATCAACTCTTCAGTTTCACGAATCTGATCTGAGTATATCTTCTTGTCTTCATCGTCGAGTGCAGTTGCCTTATTGAGTTGCTCACGTGCCTTGTTGATGTAATCCCTAGCAGATCGATGCTCCTTAGCTATTGCGTATGCGCGTGCCATTCCTTCATATCCTGTATGTAGAATTCCCGACAAGTTGCTCTTCTGCATGATTTCGAGGGCTGATTTGGCGAAATGGAGAGCAAGCTGAGGTTGGTTGAGGGCTGCATAGACCCGGGAAATCTGCCAGTCACCAACAGCGAAGTTTTCGACAGTTCCGA
>Ga0315282_10013678_pt1 | contig 12185 bp, 13 predicted proteins | sample YL17G07_20_MG_FD_203693 | JGI IMG/M metagenome (GOLD analysis project Ga0315282, IMG submission 203693) | Sediment microbial communities from Yellowstone Lake, YNP, Wyoming, USA - YL17G07_20 | ecosystem: Environmental > Aquatic > Freshwater > Lake > Sediment | place: USA: Wyoming | collected... | reverse complement strand
GTCACGGTGCCGACGGTCGAGCGCGGGTTGCGGCTCACCGATTTCTGCTCGATCGAGATGGCGGGGCTCAGGCCCGTGATCTGCTCGACGTGGGGCTTCTGGAGCTGGTCGAGGAACTGCCGCGCGTAGGACGACAGGCTCTCGACGTAGCGGCGCTGGCCTTCGGCATAGATGGTGTCAAACGCCAGCGACGACTTGCCCGAGCCACTGATGCCCGTGATCACCGTCAGCGCATTGCGCGGAATCTCGACGTTGATGTTTTTGAGATTATGCTCCGCCGCCCCGATGACGGTGATGAAGCGTTGATTCTCCGAAGCCATGCCGAACCCTCATCCTTCATTCCTGCGATCATTCGAATGAAAGATTACCACGCGCTTCGGGCGAGACAAAGGAAATCTTGCGGGCCGGGCGGCGCATCTGGTTCTGTTGCCCGTAGTCAGAGCGCGGGAACTTGGCAAGAGGTGGCGCCAGGGGCCTTCGGGATTCTATTGCAATCAATCGCCCAGCGGCTATACTGGCCGTTATCTTGATCGTTGGGGGGACGCAATGGACCGAGTCAAGCTTCGAGAGGTTCTCTGTGAATATCGTGAAGGTCTGAAAGCCGAACTGGGCGAGCAGCTTGAGCGCGTGATCCTGTACGGTTCCCATGCTCGCGGGGATACGCATGAAGGGTCGGACATTGATGTCCTTTGCGTACTGCGTGAGCAGTTTGATCTGGGCGAGATGATTCGGCGGACGTCGGAGCTGACGGCAAGGCTCAGTCTCCAGCATGACGTGGCACTGTCACGAACGTTCGTAACCCGTGCAGACTATGAGAATCGGCAATTGCCCTTCATGATGAACGTGCGGCGGGAGGGGGTGCTCGTGTGAACGGGGATATTGAACTGCTGCTTGAGAAGGCCACGCAAAGTCTGGACGCCGCGGAGCTGTTGCGGCAACAGGGGTATTTCGATTTCGCTGCATCGCGGGCGTATTATGCAATGTTCTATGTGGCCGAGGCTTTGCTGGCATCGCTGGGCCAATCGTATTCGAGCCACGGGGCCGTTCAGGCCGCGTATGGGCGTGAGTTCGCCAAGACGGGCCGACTCGATCCGAAGTTTCACCGATGGTTGATTGACGCGCAGGATTTTCGAAGCGCCAGCGACTACCAGACCGGAGTCAACATCGCGCCGGAGCAGGCCGCGCAAATCTGCGAATGGGCACGGGAGTTCATTGGAAGCGCCAGAAACTATCTGAGCCAAGAGAGGCCGTGACCGATATGACATCGGGACTGACGACGGTGCTGCGGCGAATGCCCGACCCGCTGATGCCCGTGATCACCGTCAGCGCATTGCGCGGAATCTCGGCGTTGATGTCCTTGAGATTGTGCTCCGCCGCCCCGATGACGGAGATGAAACGCTGAGTCTCCGACGCCATGCTCAGCCGCCGTGCTTCATTCCTGCGATCACTCGAAAGAAAGATTACCACGCGCTTCGGGAGAGACAAAGAAAATCTTCTGGGGAGAACAGGAGATCAACCGCTAGGGCGGTGCTAAGGTCGAGCGCATCAGCGGACGCGGAGGGACGGACGCGAAGCGGCCGGCAATACGCGTTCCGCCGGATACGCTGGTTAGCACCTCTACTGCCGGTTGAATGCCTGAAGCTCCCACTGAGCAAGCGACAAACCATCCCCTGCGGCTTTGCGTGCTGCCTCCACAAGCATTCTGTAGTCTCCGATATCGTCGAGCTCGGTCCACGAAACGCGGCGGGGACACTGGAGCATGTCGATGATAGTCTTGTCGAAAGGATAGTGAGGGGGCTCGCGTATCTTCCCCCAGCACCAGAGGTACTTGAGATAAAGGTTGAGGAGTTTCTGCGCTACGCCGATCCTGAGTCTGCCGCCTGATAGAACAGCGCTGTGCTCCTTCGACACCCACGTCGATATTTCCTCAACAGTCCGAATGTGGTCCTCGCTCGACACTGCCTGCCCGCAATACCTGTCTTTGACGAAACCCCGGACCCTCGCCTTGATCGCCTCGCGGAACTTCCTTCGCTTGGTCTCGGAGACCCCATCTCGGTACACAGACGCGCGCTGAAACGCTCCTCCGATCGCGAGTATCCAAAGCTCGTTTTCAAGGTACACCTCGTGAGGTCTGCTCAGGTCCATGGGTGGTCTCATTCGCCTATGCTAACGCTTCGCATGACCCGCGCGGTTTTGCGCGTCGGGGCGATGCAGCGGTTCGGCTGTGGTCCTGTCGAACCCGTTCAGACTGAGGTCAGCTTCTGCCGGAGGATTTCGCTCGCAAGCTGCTTGACCGGCTTGTGCAGTTTTCGGGCGCTCCAGAGCAAGCCCCTGAAACTACTGCACATCCGGTATCCCTCTGGCGGCGTGCCAGACTCTCACTATCTGGACGGCACCCTTCGCGCGATCAACTCTGTAGATGACCCTGTATGGCTTTCGAATTACTTCTCGGATGTCTGGATCGCCGAACTCGGGTACTACACGCCCCGACTCTGGAAAGTCGGCCAATCTCTCCACAACCTCGAATAAGATCTTCACGAAATGCTCTGCGGCCGAGGGACTGTCTTCTGCGATAAAGGCGGCGAGGTCTTTGAGATCGAGCCGAGCGGAGGGAGCCCAGATTATCTGGAAAGCCATTCCTGGAGTTCCTCCTTCACCTTATCGTGAGCAACACCCTTGCCTTCATCGAGTTCACGAAGACCCTTGCGAACGCCTGCCACGAAGTTGATGCGCTCCTGGATGTCCTCCCATGAGGCATCCTCCGGAAGTTGCAGTATGGTCTCGATGGCCCTTTCCTTGATCGTCATGTTTTCACCTCGCCTTCATGCACCAGCCCAGCCTTTTCGTCGGATAAGACGTGTAACATCTCTCTGTAATCTTCGTTCAACATCGTAACGCTTGCTCAACGAGGCGACTTCCCGTGTGCGCGGCCACACGAGAGCGATGCGATCGGCAGGCGAACCCGGAACGAAATCGTCGTTCCCGCGCTCGCCCAAACGCTTCGTGGTTGTATGCAACCGATTCATGACCTGACGTTACCCCATTCGCCCTGTGTTCTGCAATGGCTTTCACACTCCAACGCCCCGCGCTTCAGCCGCGGCGGCTCACGATCGCATGAGGCGTCGCCAATCCCTGCCAGATCCGCATAGAATCCTCCCCGTGTCCCCCATGCCCCTATGGTTTCGTTTCGGATTTGAACCACGGGGACACGGGGAACACGGGGAAAAGCGGCACTTCATTCCGCGATCGTCGGGAACGACGAAATCCGCAGGTGGGCGCAGGCCATGGGGATGAGCGTGAGGTCCTCGACCGGCTCGCTCGACGCCGCCGGGCTTTGTGGGACCGGGCCGGCGCAGTTCGTCACCAGCGTCCAGCTCGGAATGCGCCGGCCTTTCGCCTTCAGAAGGATCGGCGCGTTGTCGCACGTGAAAGGTTGCGCAGGCAAGTCGCCCTCGCGCACCACCACCTCGAACGCCGCCGTCGGCTTCGCGCGATCCACGATCAGGCCATAATTCCACGGCGTCGTCGGAAAGATTTCGTACTCGGGCCATTTGGGGTTCGAGCCGAACGGGACCCATTTCTCGCCGATCTTCAGCGAATACGTGAGCGGGCCGCGATTGACCGACACCGAGTCGGCCACCTTCTTCCACTCCGACAGCGTGATCCGCATGGGAAGTTCGAGCCTCACGCGGTCGCCGCTTTTCCACCCGCGCTCGATGACCACGAACGACTGCGGCTCGACCTTGACCTGCTGCGCTTCGCCGTTGACCGAGAGCTTTGCCCCTTCGCACCACGCGGGGATTCGCAGCGCGAGCGGGAATCGGACGGCGCTCGGGCTTTCGATCGCCAAATCAACCGTGTCGCCAAACGGATACTGGGTTTCTTCGTGAATCGTGATCTCCGTCCCGTCCGCGCCGACCTTGGCCCTGACGTCGCACGCCGCATAGAAGATCGCCGCCAGACCGTTGCCCTGCGTCGCCATCCACAGGTGCTCGGCAAAGTAGGGCCAGCCTTGCGCCACATTGTGCTGGCAGCAGCGGTAGTCGTGGAACGGCGAATAGGAGACCATCTTGCCACCGTTCTGGAAGACGTGCTCGCCGCCCTTGTCGCACTGCACCAGATTCGGCGCGGTCAGATAATGGATGCCTTTCCATTCGGGCGTGTAGGCGGCGGGGAACGAATTGAACGCGACGTTTTCGCAGCGGTCGGCATATTTGAGATCGCCGGTGATCTTGAGGAGCGATTCGTCGCTGTACATGAACTCGACGATCGAGCAGGTCTCGGCGCCCTGGCTCGGACCGGTGAACCCCTTCCGGAAATTCTCATCCGCGCCGAACATCCCGCCCGGCGCCTGCCCGTATTCATCCATCACCAGGTGATAGTTTCGCTCGACCGCGTCGAGATGTTTCGGGTCCTTCGATTGCTGATAAAAAACACCCGGCTGACGGAAGCTCTGGCAGATGTTGACGCCGTGGTGGGTGGGCAGCGTGTTGGTCCAATCGGCCGTTCGCTCGAAAACTTTCGTCGCGGTCTCGAGCAGTTCGGGATCGCCGGTGCGATTGTAAAGCCAGTAGATGCTTTCGAGATTGTCGCCTCCGCGAATCTTCTGCCAGCTGCCGGGGAGCAGCTTCTCGCGCGGCAGGTTTTGCTCGAACTTGAAATAGCGCGCCATGAACGGCGGAATGCGCTTGTCGCCGCTGAATTCATGGTAGGATTGCAGCGCGAAGAGCATGACCATGTTGGGCCAGAGGTCGCTTTTCTCCTTGTTTTCGGGCGGGCCGAAATAGCCGTCGTCCTGCTGGCTCGCGAGCGCCGCCTCGAGCCACCGCCGCGCTTCCTTGATGATCCGCTCATCCTTGAGCACGTAGCCGAGGTCGCCGAACCCCTTGAGCCAATAGGGCTCCTCTTCCCAGCCGCGCTTCTTCATCGTGAGCCAGCCGCTGTCGTCGCGGAGCCATTCGCTGATCTCGCGAAGGTGGCCCGTCATTCCGTCGGCCATCAGCTCCAGCTGTTTTCGCAGCCAGCCCTTCGGCGTGATATTGCCGATGGGAAGTTTCATCAACATGCTGGGCGTCAGCGGCGGGCGATTGCCGACGTAGAACGTATTCCCGCCCTCTGCCGGCAGCTGCTTGACGTTGCGGACGACCGTCTTCTCCTGCGCGAAAGCAAAAGTCGCTATCGAGCAGATCAGAACCAACGCGGCAAAACACGAGCGAATCCGAGACATGACGTTTCCTCCGTTTGTGATGAACCGAATCCTGCCGGCTCCAATCGCCGCCGGAATGCTCGGCAAGCGGCCTCGAACCGTCAAGACCGGATTGTCCCTTAGATGTGGACTGCGGCCAGCTGGCTGCCGCTTTGCTTTCAGGAACGAAGTTGGGTCGGCAGAACCTTGTTTTAGAACAGCGGCAGCAAGCTGGCCGCAGTCCACATATAAGGAATGAAGAGATTGAAAAGGCAGGGAGGGCGCTATCGGGCTGGTCGTCGCGGCCGCGGCTTGTGTGGCGCGGCTTTCGACGCCATCGCCTTGCCGCTCACCGCTTCTTTCAGGAACTCCCAGAACTCTCCGCCGACGTCCTTGCGCCGCAGGGCAAACTCAACCGTCGTCTTGAGATAATCCAACCGGTTGCCGATGTCATAGCGCCGGCCCGTCATGCGCCAGGCGAACACCTGCTCCTGTCGAGCCATGGCATTGAGCGCATCGGTCAGCTGGATTTCGCCGGCTTTGCCCGGAGCGGTGTGTTCGAGGTAGCCGAAAATCCCCGGCGTGAGAATGTAGCGGCCCGCGATGGCCAGGTTGCTCGGGGCCTTGTCGAGCGAGGGTTTTTCAACCAGGCGCTTCAGCCGATAGAGCCCGTTCTCCACTTCCTCGCCCGCGATAATGCCGTAGCGCGAGACTTTGTCGTGGGGAACCTCTTCGACGGCGATCAGCGGCGCGCGAACCTGCGCGTACAAGTGCATCAACTGCTGCGTGACCGGCGTATCGTTGTCGCTTTCCACGATCGTATCGCCCAGCAGCACCGCGAACGGTTCGTTGTTGACGTGCTGTTGCGCATATAAAATGGCATCGCCCAAGCCGCGTTGCTCCTTCTGGCGGACCGAAAACAGGCGCACCAGTTCGGAGATGTTGCGAATCTGACGGAGCAGATCATGCTCCTTGCGGTCGGTCAGAAACTGCTCCAGCTCGAAGCTGCGGTCGAAGTGATCGTTGATGGCCCGTTTGCTTCGGCCCGTGATGATCAGCACGTCTTCGATTCCCGAGCGCACCGCCTCCTCGACCACGAACTGGATGACGGGGGTATCAATGATCGGGAGCATCTCTTTGGGCTGTGCTTTGGTGGCCGGCAGAAACCGCGTTCCCAAACCCGCCGCCGGAATGACCGCCTTGCTGATCACTGCGCTGCCTCCGCGAGAGAACGCATCCAAATGGAGTAACTACGAATTCGCGGTGATCGTTCGACAGGTGGCTGGCGATGTCAATGGGGAACAGTTTTGAGTTTTGAGTTCCGAGTTTCGCACTTCAGCGGTCGTCCTTGCCGATGTTCGGCGCCTCCATTCTGCCGACGACCAGCCGACACTTCAGTTGCGGGAACTCGAGGAGCAACTGAAACTTCGGAATCTTGGCCGTGTCGAACGCTTTGCCCGCGTTGATCGCCGCCTTTTGCGCCTCGACCGCGCGGCGAAAGTCGGCCGACACGCGTCCGATGAAATATTCCTTGCCGTCTTTCTCGTCGTACAGGTAACCGGCCATCCATCGCTCCCGCATCCACGCGCCGCATTGCGCCGCGAGGGTGTAGACTTGCTGATCGTGCGGCCGATGGTCCAGGAGCACTTTGGTTTCGAGGTCAAGAAAGCGTTTCTCCCACTCACCGCGGGTCACCCGGGTCCAATCAAAGCGGTGGCAGACCTCGCAAGTCAGCAACCCGACCGTGAGCAAGATGCCGAAGAAATAGAGGTTCCACTTGAAGCGTTGTCCTTTTTCGCCGAGGGTGAGTCTGGCCATGATCGTGTGGCGGGGCGTTCGGGTCGCCGCAGCTATTCGACGTTCTGAATCTGTTCGCGGATTTTTTCCGTTTCGTGCTTGAGAATGATCACGGCGGCGCTGATCTCGGTGTCCCGCGCTTTGCTGCCGATGGTGTTGGCTTCGCGCAGAATCTCCTGGGTGATGAATTCCATGTGTTTGCCCGCGGGCTCGCGCTCGTCCGACTCGAGCAATCGCTCGAACGCTTCGTAGTGGCTTCGCAAACGCACGATCTCTTCGGTGATGTCCGAACGATCGGCCATCAGAAGCACTTCGGCTTCGAGGCGGTCGCCTGACAGGGCCTGGCCGATTTCGGGCCGCAGTTGATCCGCCAGTCGCCGCAGTCGTTCGCGCTGCTTTTCGAGAACGGACCCCCGCATCCGCTCGACCTCGTCGGTCAGCCGCCGCAGTGTCGCCAGATGATCAGCCAGCGCCTGCGCCATCGCCTTGCCCTCGGCCGAACGCATGTTGTCAATCTGATCGAGCGCGTCGGTCACCACTCCTTCGATGGCCGCAAACAGAGCTTCGCTGTCCAGTTCCGGCGGGCGAATCGTCAACACGCCCGGCAGCTTGAACAGCTCTCCCCACGGCACCTCGATATCCATGCCGATATGCTCACCCGCCTGTCGAAACCGCTGGGCCATCTCGGCGATCACTTCTTCGCTGAGTTCGACCTGCAGGGTCAGGTCGGGCGCCGGGGTCCAGTGGAACCACAGGTCCACTTTGCCGCGGGAAATGCGCCGGTGAAGGAGGTCGCGGAGGCGAATCTCGGTGGCCGCCCACTCGCGCGGAAGGTGCGGGTTGAAGTCGAAATAGCGATTATTGACCGAGCGGATTTCGACGGAAAAATAGCCCATCTCCGTTTGCGCCGTCGCCTTGCCAAAGCCGGTCATACTCAGAAGAGCCATAAACCACCCCAAAAGAAATGATGAATGATGAATTCGGAACTCTGCCACTCGAGCGGCTGACCGTTAACGGCGATCGCCTGGCTGCTCCTACGCCCGACCCGACAAAACTAATTGTCCACCTTCTTCTACTCAACACTCAACACCAAAGCGTGGAAATTGTTGGTTTCCATTCATCATTCATCGTTCATCATTGTTTTTTGTTCAGGTTTGCCACACGCGTAACCAAGCGTTCGATAAACAGCTTCGTTTCGTCGTCGGTCATCGGCAGATCATTGCACAGGACCGAAAAGCAGATGGACTGGCCGGCGCGCGTTTCGAGCCAGCCGCTGAGGCTGTGGCAACCGCGGATATAGCCAGTCTTGGCGCGCACGCGCGGGCCGGCCTTGCGAAGTCCCACGTCGCCCTGAAAACGTTTTCGCAGGCTGCCGGTCTTGCCCCCCTGGGGCAACGTTTCGCGGAACAACGGCCCGTCGGGTGTTTGATCCACCGTCCGGAGGACCGCCACCAACTGAGCCGGCGTCACGCGGTCGAACCGCGAAAGGCCCGAACCGTCCACCAGCCGCAGACCGCGACAGTCCACGCCGTTGGTTTCCAGGTAGCGGCGCACCACTCGCGTTCCGGCGTCGAAACTTCCCTCGCCCACAACTTTCTTACCCAGCGTTTTGAGAATCTGCTCGGCATAGAAATTGTGGCTGTTGCAGTTGACGACCTCGATCAGCTGCAGCAGCGGCGGCGACTTGTGGATGGTCAACGGCTCGAGCGAACGGTGGAAGATGGATTTGTCGGCGTACTCATCAGCGTCGTGCGGAGCCCCCTTCACCTCGATCCCCGCCGCGCGCAACGTTTCGGCCAGGACCGTGACGAAATAGAGCGTGGGGTTGGAAACCGTCGCGCTGTCAAACACCTCCTCACCACTGGCGACCCGGCCTCGCACCGTGATCACGTTGGATGTCGCGGGGCGTTCATAGTAGCGCTCGTGCGGTCCCTTGTCCTTCGTGGTCGTGACGAAATTGACGATCTGAACGTACTTCGTGGGCGGAATCAGATCGAACGCGGCCGGTTCCTTGGCGCTCGTTTTGGCGCCCATCCACCTCAAGTCAACGCAGCTGTCGTTGAAAGCAAGCGCGGAGACTTCGGCGCAATACCATTCGCCACGCTCCTCGTCGGGCCAGCCCGGCGCCTGCCCTTGGTCGTCGAAGAAGTCGTCAATCCCCACAATGTCGCCCGTGATGCGCCGAATGCCACGCTGGCCGAGCATCTCGGCCCACCGCCGGAAAACGGCCGTCCGGTCGTGATTGGGAACGAATCGGCCCGAAATCGAGGGATCGCCGCTGCCCACGACGACCAGATCGCCTTCGAGTGTTTCGCCGCGCTGCACCCCTCGCGTGGCCACCAGCGTCTGGTAGCGGAAATCGCGGCCCAGGTAGTGGAGCGCCACCGCCGTGGTCAGGAGCTTGTTGTTCGAGGCCGGTTTGAGCGCGAGGTGTTCGTGGCGCGCATAGAGCACCTGCCCCGTTGCGCCATCGCAAAAGAAGGCGGCCAATTGCCCGGTGCCCAAGTCATGTTGGGCCAAGAAGGGATCCAGGTAGGCAGCGAGAACACCGCGGCTTTCGGGATCAACGACATAACCGACCGACCCTGCGGTGCGGGTGACGGCGACCACTGCGAGCAGCCCGAGAACCGCCACCGTCCGTCCGCCGAAAACCCTCGCCCACGACGCAAGGATACGGAAGATCGCCGGCGGTCTGCGTATCAGGCGGGCGCTGTTGACCACGGCACCACTCGGGGACCCAACAGGAAGCGTGCGTTTCGAAGACTGACCGCGGAAACTCAACCCCGTTCATTGCTCCTTGGGATCAGGTTGATTTCCCATCCCGTGTGGTTTCTTCCAGGAATCGGTTCATCGTTCCGCCCTCAGGCGGGAAGAAAGCCCGCTGAAGCGGGAACTACGAGCGTCATGAGGGCGCTCACGAATGACCCTGTTTGGTCTCAATGAAACGGACCAGCGCGTGGACGGAGGCAAACGCCTCGCGGCCCACTTCCTCGTCCTCGATCTTAATGCCAAATTCTTTTTCCAGGCCGACGACCAGCTCGAGGGCGTCAATGGAATCCAGGCCCAACCCTCCACCAAACAGCGGGGCATCGTCCACAATTTCGCCGGGCGTGATCTCCAGCTTCAGCCGCCGGATGATCAAGCCTTTGACTCGTTCCTTGAGCACTTCCGACATTCTCTCGACTGCTTTCTCGTTGGCGATTCACAAGTCGCTCACCGGGATGTGCACCACCGGCTCACGCACCGGCGGTGAACGGGATGCTTGCCGCCCACGTTTGGCGAAGTCAAGGTCAAAGCCTGGCAGAGAAAAGCGCGAAGTACGAAGAGCGAGGTACGAAATGAAAGATGAGGCAGGAAAAACGAACGTCATCGTTTGGTCGCCACGAAATCACCAGCCTTCCCCGCGTACTTTGGGATGGCTTCCTTGTTTTCTTTTCGACCTTCGCCCTTCGCACTTCGTATCTCTAACGGCCTCTGGCCGCAACCAAAGAGGGGTGAGAGTCGTGGACATGCGCTCATGCGCCGGAAAAAGTCCATCCCGTCCATGTCGTCCATGTCGTCCACTTCGTCCACGGGAGAAGATCTTCGCAAAATGGCTAGATCTCTAGACGAAAGGGTCTAATGCACCGGCGAGGCCGCCGGCGTTCCATTCCGCCTAAAGTTTGGCGGCGAGACGGCGGGCAAAATCCAGGAGCGCCTGCTTCGACGAATCATCCGGTTGTCCGCCGGGCGCACCCTTTTCGGCCAGCGACGCTTCCACAAAGTACTTCCCTTTCCAGAAACCCACAATCCATGCACTCAGATCGGGGGATCTCCATAAGTACGTCGCCTCGCCCAGCGGCTCGATCCCCTGGACCTCCTTTTCGACCCCATCATGGTAGTAGTCGTACAGGAGCCGCGCACCTTCCGAGGTCCTCAGTTCGAACACCGAGCAGCGGATCACCCACGGCCGGTCGCGGTGGCTGAGGTCGGTCATGGTCTCCGAGACGCAGCCGCGTTCGATATACATCCCCGCCGCCCCGTCGTGCGCCTTCCAGAGCTCGTTGGCGGCGAGGCGTTGGCTTTTCTTCATCGCCCAGTCCGGATGCGAGACTGACGTCACGGGGTCGGCCCCCATTCGCGCACAACCGGCGAGGCAACCCAGGCCCAGCACCGTCACCAGCCACGACGCCACAACCGCCCGCGATCGCTTCTTTGCCGATCTGCCCATTTGACCATCCCTCCTTGATCGCATCCTACGACGCCAGATCGAGATCAACGATGTGGTCCTCCCATTTGGCGCCTCGAACCCCGACGCCGTTCCTCGCGGCGATCGCGATCTCGCGCGGCTCGTTGCACGCCTCCAGTCCGTTCAGCATCCCCCAGATAACGTAGTCGGCGGCCACGGGATCGCGCGTCACCAGCAGTTTGTTGATGCCGTATTTCATCTTCCCGCGCTCGGGACCCCGGGTGTACATGGCATAGAGAGCATCCACCACGATCAGCTTCTCTTTCTGCCGGATGACCCGTGCCGTGTTCACCGCCGCGATCCGTTCGGAGATTTCAAAGCCGTGCTGCCGGTACGGATCGCGGATGCTGCCGTAGTGGTTCTTCATCGCCCCGGTGACCGTGGGAAAGGTGGGAAGAGAGATGTGGCGCTTGAGGACGGGAATGTTGATCAGAATGTCGGTGTCTTTGGCGAGGTCTTCCCAATACCAGAACGTATACTCCTTGAACTTTCCATCGCCCAGATCGAGCCGAATCTTTTCGCTGTGGTTCGACCCCGCCATGTCCACACCGTCGGGCGCCTTGAGGTGCGAGTAAACCACCCCCGGCTCGCGATTCTTGCCGCCTCCGAAGGCCGTACCGAAGATCGGCGGACGGTCCTCGTCACCGAAATTCTTGGGGCAATTCTCATAGACGTGGATGTTCTCGGGTTTGACTCCGCCCTCCTCGACCAGCAACCGAACCACCCCGTTGACAACACCGGCATGACAGGAAAACCGTCCGCGCGTGCCGCAGAATTTGATCTTGACGCGAGCGGTCGAGGGGCTCTTTCCCGAGGGGCACCACTGCCGGACGATCTCGCCGGGGTCCTTGCCCATTCCCATCCGAAGCAAGGCTTCCTTGACCATCCGCTGGACCACGGGTGGTTCGGCCGGCCGGTATTCCTCCACCACCGGGCAGACGTCCTTATGGTGAACCGCGACGACTTTGGCCGAAT
>Ga0315282_10013676_pt1 | contig 12186 bp, 15 predicted proteins | sample YL17G07_20_MG_FD_203693 | JGI IMG/M metagenome (GOLD analysis project Ga0315282, IMG submission 203693) | Sediment microbial communities from Yellowstone Lake, YNP, Wyoming, USA - YL17G07_20 | ecosystem: Environmental > Aquatic > Freshwater > Lake > Sediment | place: USA: Wyoming | collected... | reverse complement strand
CTATTCTTTTTCTTTGTAGTAGCTTAGTCCGGCTGTTGCGCCTGTTGTTATGGCGAACCATACGATTGTTGCCGTTATGTTTCCTTGGCTGACTATGTAGGCTAAGCCCACTGAAACTCTGTTGAGAACAGTTAGCACCACAGACAGCTTCTTACTGCATTTCCGTTTTTACTAATCTGTGCTTGGAGCGTCTTCTATGCCCTTCTCCGTAATCATGAAGTATTCTTTTGACTCTGGAATGTACGGTGAGTCAATGACCGTGGCTACCCTTGTGCCTCCTTTAGCTTTTCTTGTGTAAACTCTGTGGGTGCAGGCGTGAGCTAGTACGTGACCTCCAGCCGGCCTGTTTGGGTCGCCGAAGCCTTGAGCCAGATTAGCCTGCACCTGAGGGTGTTGAGTGAAACTGATAAACTCGTAGCACAGTAAATAAGGATAGGTGAAGAAAACGCCTCTATTCATTGTTAAGAAAGAAGTGTTCGAATGGATAATAACAGGCAAAAAGACCATTGAACTAAGGAAAGGCAAAGCGAAAGAGGGCGATCAAGCAGTTTTTCAATGTGGCAGAAACATTCTTAGAGGAAAGATGGTCAGAAAATACGAAGGAAATCTGCAAACACTTCTGCAAAAACTTGACTTCAAACAAATAATCCCCACAGCCAACAGCATTAAAGAAGCAACAGCTTACATCAGAAAGCTGTACGGAACAACTGATGGACCGTTCACAGCCTACCAATTTGCCTTATCAAGGTGAAAGGCATGGAAAGAATTCTAAAAATGAAGTGCTCAGACTGTGGATATTGGAATCGTGTTCCAGTAAATAAAATCTTCCTTGAACAACATACTTCAGAGCCTAAAGTTAAGGCTTACATTCCAATGTATGAACCGTTAGAAACGTCTAAGTGTAAGAGTTGTGGTAAGATTATAGCAGAACTAAAAGAATTAATTAAAATAGTACACACCCCCCCTTTTACCTACATTTCCTACATTTCTTTCATAACAAAATTTGACATGTTTTCCAGCTTTTAATCTAGAGGTCAGCTTCTAGACTGAAAAAACTATTTAGAGAGACTAGAGGGAGATAAGGTAGAGGGTGAATCCAGTTTGGATATAAAGACAAGAGGAGTTATTGAGAAATCACTTGACTCTGTTCTAGAACAAGATATTTTAGAGATTGTGAATTGGATTTCTAAAGAGACTTCAGTGAAATCGGATGAAGACCTTATTTTAGGGTATGTTTTAGGTTCTTGCATGAGGTACGCATCAGACACATTAGAAGAAGAAAAACGTTATAAGAGGATAGATAAGGAAGTAGAAAAAATCCTCGGAAAGAAAAGAGTACTTGAGCTACAATTAAAACGGAAAGCTGAGGAAGTCAAACCCATAAGAGTTAGTTTAACACAAAAAGAGAAAAATCAACTTAGGGATATGTTGATACAAAGAATCTCATCATATAGGAGAAAAATCTACAGAGAACTCAACAAATAGGGAAAACAAAACCCATCACGCTAGAGTTGAGCAAACTTAAAGAATTGCTAACCGCAGACGCTAAACGCAACCGAGAAACTTATGATTCATATCAGTTAGTCATGGAAAAACGCAATATCCCAAGCCAAGCATAGCGATATGAGGAACTGCTAGAAATGGAACAGAACCCGATAGGCTTTCTCTCTTGACTCTCAGAAAAGTTTTTGAGACTTTAAACAGTATTTAGTTAGGGTAAGACATGCCAATACTTGTTCAATGGAAATGGCAAGAAAAAACGAAGTCTTTTCTAGTTATTTTTCATTTTTTCGACGATTATTCAAAACCAAACTTGAGGATAAAGAAAGACCTAAAATATCCTAAGATAACATGGTCTCCTTCACATGTAGAATTGGCATTGCTTAGTGAACTACTAAGTTATGCTAATATAATAGGCGGATTAAGCGAAACCGAAAAACGAAAACTGAAGGCTAAATTAACAGGTGTCTCCTCTAAGATGCAAGAAGAATTGGGGGAAGCTTATAATCCAGAGCTTTTACCAGACGAGGAATTAAGAGAGTATATAATGTGTCCCAAATTATGTCCTGACTACATCGAATATCTTAGAAAGGTGCTGAAACCACACCTTAGAAGTTGTTAAATGTAAGAAATGCGGAAAAAAGATATACTAATCATACTCTGATATTCTTCACAGATAAGTATGAACCCAAAAAAGAAGATATGCGTTTTTTCGCTCTCAGATAGAGACATATTTCCGCCTAAGGACATGGAATTTGCTAAAAATTGGCTCTTGAACAAAGGTGAAAACCCTTATTATTTTCGGGAAAAAAAACCCAAGGATGGATTGCCTTCAAGTTCAATTGTGCTCTTTTCATTTGACGGAAGAATATTTGGACAGGCTACAGTTAAAGAAGATGTGCAAGAAGTTCCTTTAGAAGAGCAAAAGCAAATAGAGAAAAAAGACGGATTCACCTACAAACATAAAATGTTTTTTGACCCATCAACCGTTGAAATCTTTCGCTATTGTCCAACGAAGAAAAACATAACTGAAAGATTGGATAAGAAATTCGCACAGCTTTTTACCTACCTAAATTGGGAACAATATCAAGAAATTCTAAGAATGGCAAGAAGACAATGAATAGCTATGAAGACTCGTCTTAGAATGAAGTGTTCAAATTGTGGTCAGTGGAATAAATTTCCAGTAAACAAAATCTTTATTGAACAGCCAAGTCCAGAGCCCAAAGTGAAAGTCATGATTCCAATGTATGAACCATTAAAAATCTCAAAATGTAAGAAGTGTGGAAAAGTTATAGCAGAACCAAAAGAATTGATCAGGATAACAAAGCCACAGAAGTATTCTTCTTGAAATAGAAGACATGTGAAGGTTATGACAACCTAAGCGGTCAAGGCTGATATTTGGTTCTTAAGACTATTTAGTTCTTGATTGAATAAGGTAGAAATCTTGTACTCAAGAATCTCTTGGAAATCTTCTTTGTATGCATGAGTTTTGAAAAATGTTGGGTAATCAAACAGTGTTATCTCTCCCTCTTCTGCCTTCATTATTATTCTGGTCTTCTTGAAAACTAGAGAGTCCTCCATGAACTTGTTAACGACCTTGTCAGTTAATTCGAGAATCTGTCTATTAACGTTGAAATCTTGGAAAACCTTCTCTAGTTTGTTCAGGTCAATTTTTGTTAGGTCGGCAACTCTGTAATCCAAAAGGTGTGCAATTATTCTAAAGTATACAGCAACAAAGAATAATGTGGAGTTCACCTTCCACTCTCTACCAACTTCACGAGTCCCATATTGTAAATAGGCCTTAGCATATTCTTTTACAAGATACGGAAACAGCAATAAACGATAATCATGCGGAAGGTCGTCAGGAAACGCATCTTTATAATTGTCTCCGTCAGGGGGCATGAATTTGTAGAGGCGACCATATGCATCCGTTGGATTCTGCTTGAAACCAGCTACATAGGCTTGAATAGCATCCTTCGAAGGAACGTTGTGATTATGATTACTCGGAAGACACTGGTTATAAGTACTTTCACCTTTAAACTTCGATTGTTCTTTAGGGTCAAGAAGCGCGAAACTACCAGCTTGAATCTCGTAAAAGTAGCCGAAGTTCTTAAGCATTAGTTTGAGTTCTTTGTGAAAGTCTTCCAGAGAAACGAAATCTTTACCTCTTATTGCGTTCTGAGAGTTCCTGAATCGCGTTATTATTCTCATATCTTCAGAAGAAACAGCTTTCATTATTGTCCCGAGAACTTCTCCTTCTAAAGCTGGGTTTTCCTTCCATGAAATAACAACCGCACTACATGTTTGCGCTCCATTGACGATTTGCGGTGAGACCATCTCTATTGTTTGCCCATCAATAACTTTAACGTCATCGCAAACCATAGTAATGCCATTATTAAACTTGAAGAAATGCTTCGATTCCTTTTTTAAAGTCTCACGCATATTTCTGTTGACCCTCGTCCTAAATTGAAGCCATTGTCGAATGTTTGATTGATAAATATATTCTTCAGCATCATTAATGAACTCAGCAAGGTTCTTTAATGGGATTATCGCCACATAGTAATCTCCGTGGTTCATTATTTTCGTAACTTTTAGCCTACCCACCTTTCCTTTATAGGGTTCTACGTTTCTTTTCCACATTTCTTGCGTCATAATGTTGAGGTCATAAATATCTATGCCAAGCCTCTTTGATTCTTCATTTTCCTCTGGGGTCGCTTCAGCATCAGTAATATAGATCAGTCTCGTGGGTTTTCCTTGATGAACCAATTTCTTTAAGTCATGTAGCTTGAGGTTTAGTTTGCCAATATCAGCACTCTTGAACGTCTCAAAATCACCTTTGAACTGAGTTATTGCTTCCAAGGAGTGTGATGAACCATACTTTGATTGGATAACATAGACCTCATCGTCTTGTTCAAAATACGTGTCAATTCCAAAATCATAAGGCGCATCCGTAAAAAGGAATTCGTCTTCAGCCTTTTCAAAAACATTTTTCAACACCCATTTCATGAAAGCATGTCCCTTTTGAGTAGGATCCACATAAACCTCAACTTCTTTGTCTAGTATACTCCTTAGATGCGATTTGATATCGACAAGAGACAATTTCAAACATCCTCTCTCTTTATTATGATATGATTTCCTGTAAAAGTCTTTTCGTAACTACAAAGCGTGCGCCCTTATCCCAAAGAAAAGATGGCTGTAGGATTTCACGATTAGATGTTTCGCCAATTGTTTAGCCCAAGCTAGTTTCTAATTTTTCCCTAGTAGCGCGTTCCGAGCGTGAGCATTTCTGACTTGACCAATACGAACAACTTAATATCCGATTTGCTCACTTACGAGGGAACAGAGAAACGTGATTTGGTGGGAAGATGGCGCAATCAAAAAACAATAGGAAAAAAATCAAGTTAGATAGTGTTTTCTATGCAATCTCTGAACCGCTACGAGCGATCTTATCTTCAACAGGCGCCAGCATAAGTCATCCTTCAACAAAAGGGGATGCAAGCGAGTTTCAATGGCTTAGATGGCTTCAAACATATCTTCCTAGAAGATATGAAGTAAGCAGCGGGTTTGTGATAGATTCTGAGGGGTATGTTAGCGATCAACAAGATATCATCGTATATGACAGGCAATACACACCTTACCTGCTTAATGAAGAAGGGATCATTTACGTTCCTGCCGAAAGCGTGTATGCAATAATAGAAGTAAAGCAAGAACTCAACAAAGAATACATTAAATATGCGGGCAGCAAAATAGAATCAGTCAGGGCCCTTAAGAGAACTAGTGCTCCCATCCCTTGGGCAGCGGGGGTTCTTCCTCCAACAGCCCTGAAGAAGATAATCGGAGGGCTAGTCTGCCTTAAAGGCTCTTGGAAACGTGGACTGAAAAGCTCTTTCTTGATTAAAGCTCTTGAGCAGGTCAAGGACCAACAAAAGCAGATCGATATTGTATGCTGTTTGGATGCAGGTTCCTTTGTCGTTTCATATGAGGATGCTGCTATTAAAATAGTCAAGTCAACTAGAGAAAGCTCTTTGATCTTTTTCTTCATAAACCTGCTATCCAGACTGCAAGCAATGGGCACTGCACCTCTTCTGAAATACGAGGAGTATGCAAAAACACTCCAGAACTATGAAATCAAACAATAGTAGATATCAAAGACTGGTCAACATTATCGAAGGCAGTCTACATAGACTTAAGTCCAACTATGGATGATAGAGATAATGGGGAAGATAAGTGGAGCTAGCATCGCACTTCCAAAAGTTCTTGTCGAACATCGAACCTACACCTACTCAAAAGTCAGAAGCTTCAACAGGCCATACTACTCTTCGTTCTAGACTGGAGAAAGACAGCAACTACAGCAAATACTTCGTAGATTCCTTCATTTCAGGTTCTTATGGAAGAGATACAGCCATTAGACCGATCAATGACGTTGACGTCATTGTCATCACAAATCACAACGACTCATGGACACCAGACGCAGTTCTATACGTTCTGGAAAAAGCGCTAGGAAGTTATTATCCAAGCGACAAATTGATTCGTCAAGGAAGATCTGTTCGCGTTTCATTAAGTTACGTAATAATGGATGTTGTCCCAGCAATCCTAACAAATGGACTTGATGGCGTTCTAAAAATACCTGACAGAGAGGTAAAAGAATGGAAGGTCTCGCATCCGCGCAAACACCTTCAATTAGCAACAGATATGAATTCAGCTAGAGACAACTTGTACAAACCACTTGTCAAAGCGTTGAAACAGTGGAGAGACAATAGGATGGAAGATTCATGGAAACCGAAGTCGTTTCTCTTAGAGTGCTTGGTCTACGATTATGCATTGAAAAACAACATTTCCTCAGTTCCCAAAGCAATCAAAGAGTTCTTTTGGTATACAAAAGAAAAATACTCAGAGCATAGAAAAACTCAATCATGTTCACCTGTCATTTCAGATCCTGCAGGTACAGGAAACGATATAGCCAGAAAATGGTCATATTCGGATTTTTGCAGGTTCATGGATGAACTTGATAAGTCTTGGTATAATGCTTATTTAGCGCTAGAAGCAAGTGACTATAATGATTCGGCAGAAAAATGGCGAAAGTTGCTTGGAGACGTTTTTCCGCTCAGCGTATAAGTGTGCCAGCTTTGAAATCCAAACTAGCGCGCTCTAGGTTAGATTTTGATTCTAGCGAATAAATCCATTAGGGCTCTTGCCCTAGATTCGTCTCGATTGATAGCGTATAGAGGGATTTCTCCATAAATCGTTTTAGAAACTAGTCCAGCGCCTGCGAGCTTGTGAAGGTGGCGAGATGCGGAGCTTCTTCTAAACCCTTGAATAGGAAAAGACAAAATAGATCTACCTCTACTTCTACAAAGCTCTAGCTTCATACAATTATTTATACGTGAGAATGCTAGCTTTCCTTCTCATCCATTGCTTCAGAAAATCAATAGCCGATTTTGCGGTGTCGTACTTTTGCCTAGTGACGGTTCGTGAATGCATAATAGGATTTCTTCCATGGTTATACCATATCTCTAACTGAGTTATGACATTGCCTAAGTCTCTGTCGCTATCAACGAACATCCTATCATACTTTTTTATGACTTCGATGTAATCCTCTAGGTCTGCATAGTTCATAATATCTCGTTCAGGGTCTATTCCCCATTTTTCGTCTTTCTTTTCCTTTTCCTTCCATCGTTTGACAACATCGGGAATGTCGTTTTCTATTCTCTTAATCCAACCCTTTCCCAATTTCTCCTTTACGAATTCCCTTAATTCCCGCTCTAAGGAGCTTACCATAATGTAAAAAACTCCTAACTCATCATGATCTAGTAAGCCCCATTCGGCTTTAACCTCTGAAAGACTTGGGATCTTCTTTTCAATAATATACTCTTTGATCTTCCCTTCTCTTTCCAATAGTATGTTTATTGCAGGTTTTATTAAATTCTTATCTAGATAAGTCTGAACCCCGATCGGGTTCATTACTTCGAATGGTTTCTTTTCCGAAAGGAGACCATGATATTCACTTGTAATTCGTTCTTTGTTCATGTCGTTCACAATTCCAGCCAATTGATCTTCTGTAATTGAGCAACTTTTTAGTAGTTCGTAATATCGCTGTCTCGCGTAATCTATATCTTCAGTGGTTAGAATTCTGTTAGCCAATGTCAAAATCGGATAGAGTTTTAGAGTTTCCTCTTGATTTGAAGTAAAATCAGACACGGAATATCTGTTTATGAGAAATTCTTGCATCTCTGGTGATATGACATAGCATAAATCTCTAAGTTCACCACCTCGTGTCGAGACATAGTCATAAGTTTTAATGCAGAGTCCACACGACTCCAACGATGCGAAAAATTTGTCCCACAAAAGCCAGATGCGTCCATCGGTAAGAACAGAATCTTCCCACGAGTCCATGAAACGTGGCTTTTGCGTTATAAAGACGAGTTTCTTTGAAATATACCTCTTTACAAAAAAGCCTAAAACCTTTTGGGGAATGTCTTGGAGTTTAGTTTGCAACTGATTTTCTTTTTCTTCGATTCTTTTTTTGACCAGAGTTTCTCCTAAAGTTGAACCCTTGTCAGTGGTCAAGAATTGATGCAAGTACCAGTGATTTTCTTTGATAAAACTTTCTGAAAGTAGTATTTGTTTTTGCTCTTCGTCCTTTATCTCGGACTGCAAGATACCCGATCTGTTAATGTTTTGCCCAATGTATACTTTAAGAAGCACTTCTTGAGTTTGAATAGAAATATCCATCATTCAAACCATACCTAAAACAATCTTAAACTATTTCTAGAACTTAAATTGTTTTTCATGTGCAGACATAATTGATCCTTAAGTTCTGAAAGTAAGATAAAACTGAGGCGGTCTCCAAATTTTTTCTCGTTTCCAAACATCCCTTTGGCTCTTCTAAAAATTCTTAGCATGTCCTGAATTTTCTGTTCAATTTTCAACAGGGTCCATTTACATAGACGTGGTCAAAGCTTTGTTTTGGCGAAAAAATCGGTCAAAGTTTTTGCTCTAAAATCAGTCTTGTTAATGGCGTATAGCGGGATTTCTCCGAAATCTCTCCTTGAAACTATTCGATCGATCGATCACGGTTCATCAATCGCTATAAAAGATTTTTGACTCTACGTCAGACTGCTGGGAAAGCGGGCACCGTCTGATTAGGGCGCATCCGAGGACCGAGGAAAAAGAATATTCATTCAAAGAATTCGTCGTAAACTATCACATATTTCCTGCATATCCTAACTGGTCCGTCTTCTGTCCATAATGCTTTTCTGAACTCGCTAATTTCATGCCTCTGCGCTAGTAGGCGGATGCTCCTAACCTTAAGAAAAATGAACCCATACTTCTCAACTTGAGGCCACCTGCTCCAACTGTATCCACCTTCGCTTTCGATTTCCAACACTTTTCGTCTTGTGCCATAGAGGAGACCTACTTCATCAACGGGAAACCTTGCCCTCATGTTGTCTTTTGTCATGTAATGTTGAATGCTCAGTATTTCACCCTTATACACTACTTCATTGCATCTGTGGGGAGCTTCTGTACTTGGACTAACGAAGTAGGCAGTTCTTACACGATCAAACCATGTATGCTTTCTTCCGCTTGCCGGAACATTCCAATAGACCCCTCGGCTCAACTCAGCGTGTCGCATATGAGCCCCTATATCAGATCGATCTTTTTCCTCGGAGAAATCGGAGTATTGATAAGGATTAGCGGGAATAAGTATTGCAAGGAGTCTGTTTGTCATGTATAGTATTCACTCCTTCGGATTTTTTCTTTGAAGCTACTTATTAGGTTTGCCAAAATCGCAACTGAAGCACGCGTCTTGAATTTGTGTTATTTCCAATATTTTGTGAAGGCATAATTGTATTCATCTATTATTTTCAGTAGAGATTTGACAAAAGGAAGATTAGAAGACGCTTTCTCACAAATGTTTTCTTTGGCAGTTTCGCTATCAACGTTATTTCTATGTACATATGTTTGAATAATTTTTCGAGACAAATCTTTCATCTTTTCCATAAACTGAAGATATGTTTCACATGCTAGGTCTGAGTCCTCCCAATAGCAATCATAAGCCTTTGAAATATCATTGTCCCATAGAGGAAAGAAACTTGGTGCAAGAAGATGAAGCGCTTTTGAGACTGCCACAGGGCTTTTCCTATCCCCGCATTTTAGCACATCAAGCAATTCAACAAATAATTCTTTAACAAGTTTTTCGTCATCTTTTTTAAGGCTTGAAATATCTCTGTTTCGAATTTCTTTTATTGTTTTTTCATTTTTTCTTAAGAAGTTCTCGAGTCCTTCAAAATCCAGAGCGAAATTACAGTATCGATAAAAGGCTTGGTTCCATACTAAGAGCAAAACGCCTATACCGTCAGCTATATCAGCAGGTCTATACCAAAAATGATTAACCAAAAAAGTCGCAACCTTGTACATAGCATCACGTTTCTCATTTTGCACAAAGTCACTTGAACCTCTGAATATTTCTTGATAGTCTATAGCGTCTATGTTAATTCTTTTCATTGTCACCGTGACATCTTTAACTTGACAGCCCATAAATATTTTTTCAAACTATCAGGGTGAAAAATAGTGCGCGCTAGCGTGCGTGCTTTGTGATACATACCTCAAATTCACAAAAGATAATTACACATTGAAGGTACTGGGAAAGCAACCTAAAGGAGAAATATTCATGAAAAACTGGGATGTAACGCTCGCTCAGATACCACTTGTAGCAATCGGTGCATGGTACGTCTATCAGGCAGTTCTGCTATTTGATTACAACAGAACAAACTTCCAGCCACAGAGTTCCTTCATTTGGACCATCACTATTGGGATCGTTCTCCTCGGAATGGCTTTGGGGTTGCATGAAGTTCGAAGATACAGAGCTAACAAGCAGACGCCATTCTTTGGCGCTGGACAGATTGTAAAAGAGATTCCAGTGGTTCACTGCGAAGAATGCAAGGAGTTAATCCCTGAGGCATCTTCGTTCTGCCCTCACTGCGGAGCAAAAAGAAAAGACGACAGATAGTTCAGAGTGATAAGAAATGAATCAACTAGGTTTGGTAGAGGACTGTATAAAATCCCTGGCAGAAAAATTCTGTCCGCATACATGGCGCTTTTTTGATTTAAGATTATAGAATTACTAATGACATACACGGCACTTTTGCTAATTTAAAACTGAGACGTTTTCTTACAGGTTTCAGAGAAAAGACTCGAGCGACTCGAAGTTCACTATTCCCAGGCTTTGTAAAATTAGGCAAAATAGGCTTATATCAGCCGTTATCCTAACAAATCTCGGATGTGTAGGTATGTCCAGCTTTAGGAAAATGAAGTTGAGAGAGGCTATACCTGTCGCAGAGAAGTTGTTTGAATCATTTGGCGTCAAATCTATGATTGCCTCAATTGGCAATGAATGGATTAATGTTGTAACTGTTATTCATCTTACTCGCAGAAAGGTTGACGATCTGAACAACGAATATCGTTTCCTTGAGGAAAGACTGGGCAAGATTGATTATGATAATTTCAAAATAATACTTCAAGCGAGACCAATCCAAGAATTTCACACTGTAGTAACAGAATTGCAGAATGGATATCTCAAAATTGGAGATATACAAACTAAACTATTCGCTAAAGATCCACAAAGAATTGTTGATCAAACAATCGGTGATGCTGGCTGCATATTACGACTAGGAGAATACGCCGAATATAACTGCTACAGTGTGACGTTAAGTATGGATTACAGCCCAGACAAGCTTCTTTCAGATTTTCAGATTTTCGCTTCATCATTAGGTCTTCGAGATTTCGATGAATTGGCCCGTTCTTGGTTGGGCTTGGATAGTTTTCAGTATTCAACTAACATTTACATCATTATTCCAATCTATGCTACGGTAGGAGAAATTCAATATCAAGGCGGCAATGAAATCAAAGTTACGCTGAAAACAGATCAGCGTCTCTTTGATAATTCACATGTATGGTTGACAAGATCTGGTCAAGGTGACCGTGCCCCCATACTCGAAAGAAGAAAGTATGAATTAGCGTCTTGTGATAAAGTACCGCAAGATGGGTTCATCTACACAACATTAAGACATAGATTCTCTGCAATCGGTCTGGATGACAAATTATCGGTCAGCCTTCTGCATAGTGAACTAGATTTGTTAAGCAGAAAAGAAGCGTTTGTCCCTCGCTTCCCTTCGGAAACTTCTGAGTCTTTTTCAAAAGCATTCGCCCTTTTCGACGCAGGGAAGAAAATGGAAGAGCATTTATTGAATCCCAAAGAAGCTGAAGACCTTGTAGCTGCCTTTTCCTGGCTGCTCGAAATGATAGATATTGCATCCCTTCAACTGGGCCGAGACGAAACGGTCAGAGAGGACGTAGCATCAAAAGGATCCGCAGACATAATTGCGTGCTATCGCGAATCAAATGCGATACTTGCCATCGATTGTACCATTGGCGTGCCTGATGAACCCAAGATCGACAAGATCAAAAATACTGCAGAGTACATCTCTCGTAAGATAGGCCTCCCAGTAAAAGCCGTGATTGTTACCTCCCAAAAATCTATCATAACAAAAGAGCTGGGTCAAAAACACTCCGTAAAGATAATAGATAATACCGATCTTGAGAAAATGATAGGATTCTACAAAAAGGGTCATACTTATCCTGCAAGGCAGGTAATTCTCTGCGACTAGATTGAGCCAGTCGATTTGA
>Ga0315282_10013675_pt1 | contig 12189 bp, 14 predicted proteins | sample YL17G07_20_MG_FD_203693 | JGI IMG/M metagenome (GOLD analysis project Ga0315282, IMG submission 203693) | Sediment microbial communities from Yellowstone Lake, YNP, Wyoming, USA - YL17G07_20 | ecosystem: Environmental > Aquatic > Freshwater > Lake > Sediment | place: USA: Wyoming | collected... | reverse complement strand
AATCCTGAAAATGCAGGAAAAGGGAATGCTTTCCGAGGAGCTGGCGAATCAATTGATCCCGTTGACCAAGCTGAGACATCAACTGATTCACGGGTACTGGAAAACAGATGATCGGCGGCTGTTCACCGAGACGAAAAGCGGCCTTGAGACTATCGATAAATTTATGGCAGAGGTGCGTCACATCCTGAAAGAGAATCAAACTCCCTAAATCTTAGCCTTACTCAGGAAGAATGCCGGAGGGCAGGGGTGAATCCGGGGGAACTGAGGCATAGGGGTCGGGTGAAATTGGTGACCGAAGTGGGAGCAGGGTTGCACATTGGTGTGCAGGGGAGATGGGCTGACGGCGGCTGCGATTGCCAGGGTGGAATAAGAGAAGGGGAAATGAGTAACGCCAGCCACGAAGCAACATGGCAATTTCAAAGGAATTAAAAAAGTCAAGCCTGACCCCCCTCCCTGATCCGTGATCAGGCCGCAAAATGTTTCTTATGAAAGAGAAGGGTGGAATCCGATGATCAATCGAGATCTTGATTTCTCGATGGATACAGTCAAGGAAATATGCCGGCGTTATCGGGTGCGGGAACTCTCCATTTTTGGCTCGGCTCTCCGGGATGATTTCAAACGTGCCAGCGATGTGGACCTCTTAGTGGAATTTGAGCCGGAAGCGCAGGTGGGTTTTATGACCCTGTCCCGATTGCAGAGGGAGCTTTCGGCTGTACTCAAACGGCCGGTGGATTTGGTTCCCAAAGGAGGTCTGAAGCCTAAAATCCGCAACGCCGTGCTTTCCAGCGCGCAGGTACTATATGCGGCGTGAGGAATTATATTTGACCGACATTGTAGAGGCTACCGACGCCATCCAAAAGTTCCTTGCTGGCATTGAGCGCAATGCTTTTCTTGAGGATGACTTGTTACGGAGCGCCGTGCTTCAAAAATTATCCATTATCGGGGAAGCGGCCTCCCGCCTGCCCATGGAGTTCCGGCAGCGTCATCCGGAGATTGAATGGGCAGATATCATTGGCTTTCGCAATATTGCGGTCCATGCCTATTTCGCTGTGGATTGGTCCATCGTCTGGGTGGCGGCTACGCAAGAAGCTCCGGAATTAAGGCGTATGGTTGCGGAAATTCTTTCCCAAGAATGTTATGGGGGATCTTCTCGGCCAGGAGAGAGGAATTAGGTTTTTCTGGCTGAAAGAAACACAATGAAAAAGCTGGGATATTTCGAGGCGGCGGAGGGGGCTACGATAAGGGATATCCTCGAGGAAGAATGCCGGAAGGCATGGGCGAACCCGGGGCAATTGAGCCATAGGGGTCGGGTGAAATTGGTGACCGAAGTGGGAGCAGGGTTTGCACATTGGTGTGCAGGGGAGATGGGCTGACGGCGGCTGCGATTGCCAGAGTGGAATAAGAGAAGGGGAAATGAGTAGCGCCAGCCACGAAGCAACATGGCAATTTCAAAGAAATTAAAAAAGTCAAGCCTGACCCCCCTCCCAGGAGTTTGGGGTGGAGGAGGAGGGATTATACCGGCCCCGTGGTGTTCCTCCGGCTCGGTCGATATTGATGGAGCTTTGTAGGGTTCATTTGGCCAGGAGGATGAGTTTTGGGGAGATTGGGCAAAGGCTGGGCGGAATAAGTGGGTCGGCCTTTAGTCAGAATAAGAAGCGGCTGGAGGCATGGCTGGGGAAAGATCCTCATCTGCGCGAGAGGTTTCAAAGGTTGTCAAAAGGGCTGGGATCGAAAATTAGTCATTAGTTCAGGTTTGACCCCATTGCTTTCATAGAGTTTTTTTTCATCACTTTCCAACTGCGCCAAAACATGATTAATAAGACTTTGATCAACCTGTAGATGACGAGCTAAATCAGAAATGGTTCTTAGATTAAATTTATTCTTGTATTTAACCATTTGAATCATTAGCCTTTTTTCTAATAATTTCGACCAGCAACCTGTCCATTTTTTCCTTTAATTCCTTTTCTTCCGACAATTCCCCCTTTTCCAACGCAAGCCAAAGCAAATATCCCAAAGATACTTCCATACTCTTTGAGAAATTTCTTAAGAAAGTCAGGCTTGGTTCTTTCTTTCCATTTTCAACCGAAGAAAGGTAGTTTGGCGTAACATTTAACTTTTTTGCCAAATCCCCTTGTCTTAAATTAGCAGCAACCCTCAGCATTTTTAGAGTTTGTCCAGTATTCATTTGATAAAACCCCTCTATTTTCACCTTTCGTTCTGAAGGATAATAGGTAACGGATCAAGGACTTACACAGGTCGCCAAGAGTTTCTACTACCTCTTGGGCAACCTTGTCGAGATTCGCGGTCTTCCCTTTTGCAGAAATCCTGCGAATTCTCATTTCAAGGTGCCTTAACTCTTGGCGAAATAAATTGTAAGTTCCTGCCCTTAAAGGATCGCTTTTCCTGATATGAACGAGTCTTCTCCCAACTCCGATCATGTCAAGCAACGACCTCTCCAGATCCGTTTTCGACAGTTTTCGTGCCTTTTCACTCATTGACTTACCTCCTTTTTCGTTTTTTTAAAGCACATAACACATCCTGCTAATTTCACCTCCTTTGCTCTTTGGATACCCTTTCGTTGTGAAAGGGGGGCAGGAAGTCGCCTCAGACTCCCTGATTCGCTAAAATTGAGCTCCCTCTATCGCCCGAATAATTAATAATAAGTAATGGAAACGATAGGCTGATACCTTGAGCGACGTATCTCGGCTCTACCGATTAGGATAACGTCATGGATATCGACAATCTTGCAACAACACGTTTCATCAACCCATGATATCCCGCTTCCATTCTCAGGCCGATAAAGTTTCCGCAAGGTTTGAGGCCGAACCTAACGTCTGTTGCTCGAAATACAAATCTACAAGCTGCGGTCTGAGAAATAGAAAGGGCATTATTGAAAATTCTTATCGCTCAAAAAACCTCCCCGTCTCTGGGAGGAAGCGGCTGACCCTCTTCCTCTGCTTTTGGCAGGCTTGGTCCTCCCCTTTTCCCAGTTCACTACGGTCATCGCGCTGACGCCGAGGTCCTTGGCCAAATCAACCTGAGAAATCCCTTTCTCCATCCTTCCTTTTCTGATATAATCCCCCAGGCTTTGCGGATTTTGAGGGTAGCCGGTATTTGGGGTCAGACATAAACGGGCTGTTGCCCAAATAATGCTTACTAATGCGATCCCATGAACTTACAATGATGGCAAAACTCAATATTCATGGGGTTCTGGTCATGATGGGTCGCCAATTTCCTTATCAGTACAAGTTCTTCATGAAGGGTTTTAGTTTAGAGAAGCGTATCCGTAAGGATCATGTCTTAAGGCGCATTGCAGAGGAGGTTGACTTTGATTTTATCTATGAAGAAGTCAAAGATTCCTATGGTCTGAATGGTAACGTTTCGGTCCCTCCTCCGATCCTCCTCAAAATGATGTTGCTCTTGATCCTTTACAATGTGAGGTCCGAACGGGAGTTAATGCAGACCATCCCGTAAGATCTGGGGTCACCCATTAAAAGGCCCCTGTCAAGAGGAAAAACTCATCCGGCGCGAGAAAATATATTTTCTCGTTACACTCCAGGATCGAGCCATCGGCATCTCTACCTTTGCCGAGATTTCTTTCAGATTTCGGTTACAGCCTTCACTGCACCAGTCACCCATCAGGATCAAGGTCATGAGCGAAAGAATCTATGAAAATAAAACTGGAAGTTATCCATAGCTCCTGGAAAGGGGGTCAAACCTAAACTATTGACTAAATATTTGGGGTCAGGCATAAGTAAATAACTATTGACCATTTTTGTGTTTGATAGAAACTTATCATGGCGGGGAAACCGCGGGTCCATTTTGCGGGAGCTTTTTATCACGTCATTGCCCGGGGGAATAAGTCTGGGAAGCGCAACCGAAAGTTCAAAAACAACTTATGAGCAGACCAAGAATTATTTAAGATACCTTACTAAGTCCTCTTCCGGAAATTCGACATCTTTTAAAATCTTGTTCAAAAGGCCTGGGCCGATGATTTCTCCACTATGGACCGGAATGATGGTGCAACGGCCATCTGGATGACGCATAAAATAATGACTCCCCTTGGTTCTGATCACTTCAAAGTCTGCTCTTTTTAGGGCAACAATCAATTCCCGGCCGCGCAATCGGGGTAGTTTGGGCATGCGCTTATACCATTATTCTCTGCATCCCGATAAACCGGGTGGATTTCTCAGGTTCTCCTTCGATCTCCAGGCATAATTCAATTGCCTCCCTCATTCGCTTCATTAATGTATCCAGAGATCTGGCCTGCGTGTGGCATCCGCGAAGTTCGGGAACTGTGGCTATATAATAGCCTTCGGAATCCATTTCAATAACGACGTCAAATTCCCTTTTCATTTTTAACTCCTTCCTCAGGACGCCGGATCCCGGCCATGCTTTTTCGCACCTTCTTTCCGACCTCTCCAACTATTTGTAACCCGTTGGTTTCAGTGAAGTCAAGAGAATTATTATACGAGAGATGCAAAATCAAAAGGGCTCCGAAAAAAGGCAAAACGAACTACCAATTATAAAAGGGGACCTCTTATATTCCTCCCGTCAAGAGAAAAATATTTTCTTGTGTTTACGCAGGGGCAAGAGACCGGTAATATTTTAGCGACACTTCTCTTCCAAGTTCATTCTTGGACTTGCCGTTGAATCGACGAATCTCTCACTTCGACGAACCTTGTACCTGATCGTTACGTTTATCCGGTGTGCCCCGCTTATGCGGAACCATCCATCATCCCTTATCCAGATTCCAAAGTTCAGCGGAAATAGGGTTGACTGCCGCCGAGACTGCACGGCAACTGGGTGTGACAACTTCAAGTATTAGGCGAGCGACTGGGAAGGTGAATGAAAAGAGGGAGAAATAAGTAACGCGTGGACCGCATCGACATCCACATCGAAGTTCCAGCCGTGCGTTACCGGGAGCTTGTCGGGGACACCTCCGGGGAGGATTCCAAGAGCCTCCTGGAGCAGGCCATCGATAAATTAGGCCTCTCGGCCCGGGCCTACACCCACCCTATTTTTCCGGGGGCGCTTCCTTTTCATATTTCTTGGTCAAAGCCTCGACCCACTCGACGCTCTTGACTTCCAGGGTGACATTCTCTCCGTTGCGTATTTCTGTAAAATAAAACGGAGAAAGCCCCTGGTGGGGGATCCCGTAGGTCCAGGCGCAGGTAAATTTGTACTGTCCGTCTAATTCTTCCCACTCCATGCCCGCCATGGTTTTACGGACCTGCGGGGGGTCGATACTTTTAGCCTGGACGATCCCCTGGATCAGCGCGTTGGAATAGGTCCTCGCTTTGGGAGCATATTCGTCCCACTCCCCGAACCGCTTGATGTATTCCTTTGCATACTCCAGGGCCGCGGGCGTCATAAAAGGCGGGGCCATCACGTTGTAAATGTGGCCCTCGGCATTTTTCTTCCCGGCCACGGCGCAGAATTCTTTCACCGGCATAACGGCGCTCATTGTCCGACCGGTGTAGCCCAGCTCCCGACCCTGTTTCACCATCAGGTAGACATCCCCGGCGGATGAAGCCCCGAAATCAATCATGTCCGGCTTTTTCGCCAGCACCCGGGTGAGCAGGGGATAGAAATCCTTGGTTGACGACTCGTAAAATTCCTCCAGGAGGATCTGGAATCCGAAATATTTGCCGGCCCGACGGCTCTCCTTTACGCTGCCCTGCCCGGTGGCGTCACTGCGGTTGACGATGGCGACCTTTTTGATTTGCGGGTACCGTTCGGCAAGGATCTTGTAATAACAGGGAGCCTGCTCGATGCCCGTGACCGAGGGCCGGAAGAAATCGGGATGGTCGGGCCCCATCACAGAGCGCGTATAGGTTAATCCGCAGACCACCACGTCGTTTGCTTTCGTTATCTCCTGCCAGGCCTGGCGGGACGCAGAACTGATGGGGCCGACGATAAACTTTACCCTGTCCCTGAAGATGAGCTTCTCGGCGGCCATGCGCCCACCGGCCCCGCTGTACTTGTCATCTTCAAAGATGAATTCAATTTTGTACCTTTTTCCCCCAACCAACAGGCCGCCGGTCGCGTTGATCTTATCCTGTTCCAGGACCGCCGTCTTCTTCCAGACCATTCCCCAGGGAGCGCCCGCCCCGCTCAAGGGACAGATCATCCCAATTTTCAGAGTCTCCTGGGCTTTCAACTCCGTTGCGCCCAAAATCAATCCGGCCGCGCAGATGAAAACCAGCACCCGAATCAACCGCTCATTTTTTCGCATCTTCGGTTCCTCCTTGCGCTGCCCCATTTAGGGTCTTTCTGGATAACCCGCTCCTATTCAAGGAAGACTAAAAGTATCGTTCGTCAAAAAACAGTTTTCACGAATGGAGATCCTTACTTAATGGTAACTGACAATCATGTACAAAATTTTTCAAGTTAAGTCAACCAGATTTTTATGGATTGCCCCCTTCACTTTTGAATTTTAGTTATGAATTTGAACAGCTTGGCCAACAACAGATGGGGGAGACTATGTCGCAACCCGAGCGGGATGGCATGAACGAGGAAGCATAGGCCCGTCCTCAAAAACGCTAAGCGCAGAGCGCTATGCGCATGGCGAATAAATCCCCGCCGCGATCCATGGAAGAATCCCGCCTGGGGCGGGACCCGATGATTCCGAGAGAATGCCCTCCTGCTCGGGCCTTCCAATGTCGAGATCGGGACACGGTTTCTGGGTCGGGGGAGAGAGGAGAGTGGGGGGCCAAGACATTTTGACTCGAGGGTCAAGAAAGGATAAAATTAATAAAGATGAAATTCATCGTGGATCGGACACTGGGAAAGTTGGCCCGGAAGCTCCGGGTGCTTGGGTTTGATGCTCTGTACTGGGGAGGGGGGAACCTTGAGGAAGCTATCAAAGTGGCCGTGTCCGAGGGCCGGATTCTCCTGACCCGGAGCCGGCAGATTAAGGAAAAGGCCAAGGGCTTTCGGGTTTTGACGGTGGAGGGCAATGATCCCCGGGAACAAATCAGGGAGGTGGTTGACAGACTTAGACTGCAACCGGAGGCGGAGCATTTTTTCAATCGCTGTTTGCTTTGCAATGAGGTTCTCGCGGCCATGCCCAAAGAGGCGGTGGAAGGGAGAGTGCCGGATTTCATTTACAAAATGTATGAATCCTTCCATTTCTGCCCTCGCTGTCAGCGCATCTACTGGCCGGGGACACATTTCCAGAGGATGAAAAAAGAATTTGAAGAATTAAGTTGACAAAGATTGAGAAGGGGTTCTTAAATAGACCTAACGGGATAATTCTCATGCAGAAGGAGGGACGTTCAATGGCACTGTGGGATATGATCAAAAAGGGGGCGGAGGAAGGCCTGGAGGCCTTGAAGGAAGGCGTGGCCATTATCGTCGCCGAGGCCGAGAAACAGAGTAAAATCTTGAGGAAGAAAATGGAGCTTTCCTCCATCCAGAATAGTGTGCGCAAGACTTTCCTCCGCCTGGGAAGCGCGGTGTATGACATCCATCAGCGGGGGGAACGGGAAGTTTTCAGCGAGGCAGATGTCAAGGGTCTGATCGACCAGATCGAAGGCTATAAAGCGAGAGTGCGAGAAATCGAGCTGGAGATCGAAGCCATTAAGAAGGAAGAAGGAGCCAAGGCCCCGTCAGAGACAGCCGAGAAGGAAACACCGCCGCCTCCCGACCCGAAGAGTTGAGGACTTCAGCCCCGTTTGGTGGAGGAAAGAGGAGGTCTCATTGCGGCGCATTCCGAAGGATCTCCCTGAGCCTTCTCCAAGGCATGCTTTAACACGGGCAGGATGACCGCCAAGTTTTCCCGCACGGCCTGTGGACTGCCCGGAAGGTTCACGATCAATGAACGGCCGCGGATTCCGGCGGCAGCCCTGGAGAGCATGGCCAGGGGCGTGATCTTCATCCCTTCGGCGCGCATGGCTTCGGCCATGCCGGGGATCTCTTTCTCCAGGACCCTGCGGGTGGCCTCTGGAGTTACATCGCGGGGGCTTAACCCCGTTCCTCCGGTCGTCAGGATCAAGTCCAGTTTTTTCCCGTCAGCATATTCCAGCAGTTTCTGATAGATGATTTCTTCTTCGTCAGGAATGATCTCGTAGGCTTCGACGCTTGCGGATAAACCGATGATGAGTCGGTGAATTTCCGGCCCGCTCAGGTCTTCTCGCTCCCCCCGGCAGCCCCGATCACTGATCGTCAGAATCCCTACTGAGAACATGGATTCCATCCCCTACTTTGATTGCACCGCCGCTTAGAACCCTGGCGAATATTCCTTCTTTGGGCATGACGCAGTCGCCGGCCTGGTAGTAAATGGCGCAGCGCGTGTGGCAAACCTTGCCGATCTGGGTCACCTCCAGGAGGGAACTGGCCCCGATCCTCATTTTCGTTCCCACGGGTAGCTTGAGAAGGTCAAGCCCCTCTGTGGTGATGTTTTCGGCGAAATCTCCCGGGCCCACTTTCAACCCCAGACGCACCATCTTGGCAATAGACTCCATGGCCAAAAGGCTGACTTGGCGGTGCCATTTTCCGGCGTGGGCATCCCCTTGCAGCCCGAACTCAGGAACCAGGCAGGATTGTACCACGTTTGTTTTCCGCGTTCCCTTCTCCTGACTGATGTTCACGGCAACGACTTTGCCCGGGGGGCTCATCTGGAATCCGTCCGTTTGCTATGGACCCGGTAGGCTGCCCGGCATAAAACCGATGAGATGCTCTTGCTGCGAGACAGGACCTGGAGGTCTTTATCGTGAAGATGGTCCAGGAATTTGATGGCTGCCGGAAGGGGGGTCTTCGGGTTGGAGACGACCGCCAGCTTAATAAGGTAGTTCTTCATCCAAATTTTATGACCGGCAATGGCCTTGAGGACCTCCGCGGCCAGGCTCCTCTGCTGAGCATAGGTTAAGATATCATCCTCCGACAATCTCGGGCTGCGCAAGACCGTCATGGGAATGGCTAAGTGCCGGTCGCGGATGAGGATATTCCTTGTTTCCCGGTTTCCCATCATGGCCAGGCGAATCTTCTGGGGCACGTTCATCTTCAAGATCTTTTGGTAGATGCTCTGCCGTTGTTCATCGGTGTATTCCTCCTGCAGGTCAAGGATCATTTCCCGGGGGAACTGCCTGGCATCTTCTCCCTTGACTACGACTTTGTCGAGGAGGTCTTCCCCCTCCGACGAAAGAGTCTTCTCTTCCTTCTCCCCTTCCCGGATGGGTTCATCTGCCAGCGCAGGCTTCATGAAACCAATACCCATTCACCGCAGAGGATGACGATCGCCTAAGCCTCTTTCTGTTCCGCTTTGGCCGCGGAAATGATTTTTTCAGTCAAATGGGATGGCACTTCCTCATAATGGGAAAGCTCCATGGAGAAGGACCCCCGCCCGCTGGTCATGGAAGTGAGGTCGGGAGCATACTTCAAAACCTCGGCCAGGGGGACCTGGACTTTGATGAGCTGCCCCCGGGGGCGGGGTTCCACTCCCAGGACACGTCCCCGTCGGCTGTTCAAGTCGCCGATCACATCCCCCATGTATTCATCGGGCACGATGACCTCCATGTTCATGATGGGCTCCAGGAGGACGGGGTTGGATTCCATCACTCCTTTCTTAAAGGCCATCGAAGCGGCGATCTTGAAGGCGATTTCCGAGGAATCCACCTCATGAGATTTGCCGTCATAGAATTTCACCTTGACGTCCACCACCGGATAGCCAGCCAGGACCCCGCTCTGCATGGCTTCGGCAACCCCCTTCTCGACCGCGGGAACAAAATTGCGGGGAACGTTCATGCCCACGAGGGCGTTCTGGAACTCAAACCCCACCCCCCGGGCCAGGGGAGAAAGTTCAAAATGGACTTCGGCAAACTGACCCCGGCCCCCGCTTTGCTTTTTATGCCGGTAGATGACTCCGCTCTTGGTGGTCTTAATCGTTTCTTTGTAAGGAATCTTCGGAGTCTTCAGGTTCACCTCCACCCCGAATTTGCGCTTGAGCTTCTCCACGGTGACTTCCACGTGGACCTGCCCCATGCCGAAAAGGAGCATCTCTTTGGTCTGCATATCGCGCTGCAATTTGATGGTCGGGTCTTCTTCCATCAGGCGGGCGAGGGAGGCCGTGATCTTCTCCTCGTCCCCCTTGGACTTGGGCTCGATGGCAAAAGAGACAGGAGGAGCGGGCAGGGAGATACCCTGGTAGAGGATGGGCTTCTTCTCATCGCAGAGCGTATCCCAGGTGGTTGTTTCCCGCAATTTGGCCACTGCGGCGATGTCTCCAGCGCCCACGGATTCTGCGGACTTTTGGTTTTTCCCTTCCAGCTGGAGGATCTGCCCAAACCGCTCCCGGACTTCTTTGTTGGCATTGTAAAGGGTGGCATCGGGGAGGAGCATGCCCGACCAGACGCGGAAGATGGTCAGCTTGCCGGCGTAGGGGTCCGCTACGGTCTTAAAAACGAAGGCCGAGAAAGGCTCCCCATCCTCAGGCTTCCGGATTTCCTCTTCCTTGGTGACTGGATGGATGCCCTTGGAGGACCCCCGGTCAAGAGGGGAGGGTAGGCACTGGACGACCGCGTCGAGCAGGGAGTGGACCCCCATGTTTTTCAATCCGGAGCCACAGAGAACAGGATAGATGGCCTGGTTTATAACCCCTTTTCTCAGAGCTTGAGACAACTCTTCCTGAGAGAGTTCCTGGCCGTCAAGATATTTTTCCAGTAAAGCATCGTCGGATTCGGCAATGGCCTCGACAAGTTTTTCCCTTGCGCTCTTGACCTCTTCCTTGAGATTTTCAGGAATTTCCCTCTCGGTAGACTTGCCGCTAAGGTTGTTCTCAAAATAGATAGCCTTCAGGGTCATGAGGTCTACCAATCCGGCGAAAGAATCCTCAGTGCCGATGGGCATATTCAGGGGAATGGCCTTGGGGGTGAGAGCCTTTTGAATGTCTCTCAGGGTCTGGCCAAAATCGGCCCGCTCCCGCTCCAACTTAGAGATAAAAAAAAGGCGGGGTAGGCCGAATTGGACGGCGTATTCCCAGACCTTTTCGGTCTGTACCTCTACTCCCGAGACAGCGTCCAGGACGATGACGGCGCTGTCAACTGCCTGGAGGCTGTTTTTTGTGTCGGCGATGAAATTGGCATCCCCCGGAGTGTCGATGAGGTTGATTTTATGCTTATCCCACTCTAAATGATTGAAGGATGAGCTGATGCTCAGACTGCGCTTGACCTCCTCGGGCTCATAATCCATGACGGAGGTGCCATCGTCGACCCGGCCCAAGCGGTCCGAGGCTCCTCCATCAAAAAGTAGGGCCTCGGCCAGGGTGGTTTTCCCCGCCTTGCCGTGGCCCATGATGGCCAGGTTGCGCAGCCGGTCCGTTTCGTATTTTTTCATAGCTTCTCCTTATTTTTATTGAATCTTTAAGATAGTTTATATTAAAATGAAAAGTCAAGTTAAAATAAAGGCCGCAGGGAGGACAGTTATTGCTTCCAGCCCGGGGCAAGAAAGACCTTTTGGGGATTGATAAATTAGAAAAACATGTTATCACACAAAGCTTTGAATTCCGGCCATTCAAGGAATGAAAGCACAGATTGAGGGGTTTTTAGAACATCTCCGGGTCGAGCGGAATGCCTCGGATCATACGCTGAGGAGCTATGCTGCGGACCTGGAGCAGTTCAGAAAATTCTTAATAGATTTAAGATCTTGCCTCGACGAGACAAACGGAGATGTCTCTGTCGAGAAGATTGACCACCTGGCAATCCGTGCTTACCTGAGCCGCCTCTATCGAGATCATAAGAAATCTTCTATGGCCAGAAAATTGGCCGCCCAGAGGAGCTTCTTCGCCTACCTGGTGCGGGAAGGATTCTTGCCACGAAGCCCGGCAGAGATCGTGGCTACCCCCAAACAGGAAAAACCTTTGCCCCCATTCCTGCCGGTGGATGAGGTCTTTTCCCTTCTGGAGACCCCGGACAAGTCCACACTGTGGGGGGCAAGGGACCGAGCAATCCTGGAAACTCTGTACTCCAGCGGCCTCCGAGTCAGCGAACTGATCGGCCTCAGCGATGGGGACGTGGATTTTTCGCTGGGCATCCTTCGGGTGCAAGGGAAAGGCGGGAAGGAGCGGGTCGTGCCCATCGGGGAGAAAGCCCTGTCCGCCTTGCGAGAATACTTGCCCCAGAGGGACCGGGTTCTCGGTCGTCCTTTTCAAGGGGCCCCTATTTTTATTAACCCCCGTTCCGGGCGGCTCAC
>Ga0315282_10013674_pt1 | contig 12189 bp, 8 predicted proteins | sample YL17G07_20_MG_FD_203693 | JGI IMG/M metagenome (GOLD analysis project Ga0315282, IMG submission 203693) | Sediment microbial communities from Yellowstone Lake, YNP, Wyoming, USA - YL17G07_20 | ecosystem: Environmental > Aquatic > Freshwater > Lake > Sediment | place: USA: Wyoming | collected... | reverse complement strand
GCACGTGTACTGGTCACTACAACCTACTCTTCAGATTCGATAATTCTTGCCATAACCAAGCTGTCAATAGAGCGAGTTTATCTTCTCATAGACAAAAAACCTGAGGGAATGCAGAAGGAAACAATAAATTTGATAAACAAGACATTTGGTTCCGTCATTGAGATAAAGGATAAGAAAATCGAGCTTTACGATTTTGTGGAAGTGGCGAAGAGTGTTACAGATTTGCTCGACGCCATATCAAGGAAAGATGAGATATATGTGAACATAACCCCCGGAAGGAAAACACAGTCTTTGGGGTTGCTGTTTGGTTGCTATGCCAGGCCGAAATACGTAAAGAAAATATTCTATGTGACGGAAGACACGAAGGAGATGATAACGCTTCCCATACTTTCATTTGACATGACTGACAGCCAGAAGGAAATACTTGATAATGTGGAAAAGATAGATACTTCGAAAGCACTCGCAGAGGAAGTTGAGACGAGCAGAGCTATGCTTTACAGAAACATAAAGGAACTTTTGGATAGGGGTTTCATAGAACCGAAAGAAAAAGAGGGGTACAAATTGACTGACGCTGGAAAGATTGCAAAACTTTAGAAATATAATTAATTATTGAGAAAGTGAATTTAATGTCAAAGGATTTTGAAAATAAACATATTTTTGAAATAAATAATCATAAACATTTTAAACATTGTTGGAACAAATGGTATTTAAAAAAAGCATGGTTTCAATTTTCGAAAAAACAATTAGATGATGAGAGGAAATATACTGAAAGAATACTTGACATTAATCATTTAGGTATATTATTTTCTGAAAAAAACATTGAAAAAAGATGGGGTCGAAGAAGCAAAGATCTGATTTATGGTTATTGGACTGAAGAAGATATTCGTTTGAAATTGGCTTCGGAGTTATCTAACATTGAAGAAGGTCAAGTTCATGGGCAAGTCCACATAAAAGGAATTAATTCCAAGTATCCAGATTTATTTTTTCTTTCATTTAAAGAAAGAGAAAGAAGTAATGTAAGCAGTGAAAAAAATATAGAATCGACAGCGATTGAAATAAAATATTTTTCACCTTGGTGGAATGCAAGAAACATAGAAGAAGCAATTTCTTCTGATTTAGATAAATTATTAGATTATCAAAAATTAGGACGTCATCCAAAAATTGATTGTGGTTATTTTTTTTGTATTGATGAATCTGGTAAAGTAAAAGATGTAATAAAAGAATTATTTAAAAAGAAAAAATACAAGAAATTACCCCTTGGTTATGGTTTGTTGATTCCAAGATTTACTTTGTTTAGATTGGAATATCCAAGATTTTTTGAATCATTTGAAAGAAAAAAAAGAACTGCAATGTACTTATTGAATTTTATTATGGGTCTATTGAAACAATATAAGTTTTTTCTATCGAAGAATCCCAAAGAACAAAAGTACGGGTTTTATTTCTATTTTAATGAAACCAATAATAACCCAAGAGGATGGTTGGAAATTTCTTGGCCTAAGTATGTAGAAGGAGTAAATAAAAAATATTTAGCAGTTATGCTAAAATTCTATAACCCATATAAAGAACTGTTGAAAAATCAAAATCAATATCAATGGTCAAATAAAATGGATAAATGGATTAAATCTGAAAAATCGACTGGCGAAGTCTTAATTTATAAAATCAACAAAAATCGTCTTTCAAATTTGCGGGAAATTGAAAAATGTAGTAAGGAAATTGTAAATATAATTAAACGATTATACAAAAAAGCTGAGTGTATTGAAGGTTAATTTTATGAAAGATATTTTCAAAAATCTCAATCCACAACAAAGAGAAGCTGTAAAAGAAATCTACAAACCATTGCAAATTATTGCAGGCGCAGGATCCGGTAAAACTTTAACGGTAGCAAGCAAAGTTGCTTATCTCATTCAAAAAGGTGTGAAACCTGAGAACATATTGGCGTTAACATTCAACGAAAAGGCTGCAGAAGAACTGTTGAATAAAGTGACTGATGTATTGGGCGATTCTGAAGATATACAGATTTCAACATTCCACTCTTTTTGTAATCAAATAATACAGGACAACATATTGGATACAAAATTGAATGCCGATTTTAGCGTAATAACTGAAACCGCTCAGCTGGTATATTTCGTAAAAAATATCAACAATTTTGGGCTTGAATATTTGGAGTTCAACCACGAGCCTTACACATTAGCAGAAGAGGTCAACAAATTCATCTCTAGGTGTAAAGACGAGTTCATTTCGCCAACAGATATTGAAATTTACATCAAAATACAGAGCAAAAAGAAACTTGGCGAAGAGGAGCAGAACGATTTGAACAATCTGAAAGATATTCTAAAGATTTACGAATCCTATGAAGAATACAAAAATAAAAACAACATGCTTGATTTTGGAGACATGCTTTTTATTGTTTTTGATTTATTCAAAAATAAACCCATCATACTCAAGAGATACCAAGAAAGATTCCAATATGTTATCGTAGACGAGTTCCAAGATACAAACTATATCCAACTACAGATAGTAAACTTGATCGCTCAAAAACACGGCCATATAACAGTTGTAGGTGATGACGACCAGAGCATATACAGGTTTCGTGGGGCATACCTGACAAACATAGCAGAATTCAAAAAACTGTTTCCTAGCAATGTGGAAAAGGCACTTGAACAAAACTACAGAAGCACTAAGAACATTCTTGCTGTTGCTAACAAACTAATAGAAAACAAACACGAAAGAACAGTGAAGAAATTATTCACTAACAACGCCGAAGGAGAAAAGGTTTCAGTTATAGAAACTCAAGCTGACGAAGATCAAGCAAATTTCATTCTTAAAGCAGTCAAGGAATTGCTGAAAAAATATACGATGAAGGATATAGCAATTCTCTGCAGGAGAAGGGCAAGTGCCGACAAAATCATAGAAGTTTTTCGTAAGCACAGCATACCGTTCCATTTTGTTGGAGAATCTGGTTTCTTTCAGGAACCTATCATAAAAGATGCCATAGCATATTTGAGAGTAATCGATAACCCCGTGGAATATAGTGTGGAAATAGTAAGAATACTTCACAGAGAAATTTATGGGATAAAAAAGACTGATATCGCTAGGTTCAATACATATGCAGCAGATGAAGGCATTGACCTATATGAAGTATTTAATCATTTGGATGAGATAGGCGTAGATAAAAAAAGGTTTATTGAAGTAAAGAAAGTTCTTGACGATTTGATAAAATCTAAAAACAAGCTCAAAATGTTAGAGCTAGTGCACATGCTGTTGTTTGAAACTGATTTTTACAAAAATGAGATAATTCTGGATAACAAAAAAAATATAGCTCTATTAAATCAGTTCTATAAGTTTGTTGAAGATTATGACAGGCTTTACCAAAATAACGAGATAAAGGATCTCATAGACTATCTTTCTTATGCTTCTAACTTCGAAGTTGAAGAAGAAGATGCAGATGAAAATTCCATAAACATTTCAACCATTCATGGTGTCAAGGGAATGGAATTCCCAGTGGTAATCATACCTGATGTGGTCGAAAGAAAACTACCAACAACACACAGAAAAGACAAATTTGTTATTCCAAGCGAATTGCTGAAGGGTGTAAAATCGAAGTTTGACGACAAGGAGATTCATATTCAAGAAGAAAGGAGGCTCATGTATGTCGGCATCACAAGAGCCAAAGAGAAGCTGTTCATAGTTTACGCCAAACGATATGGGGAAAATGTAACCGACTCAAAACCTTCTAGATTTTTGGAAGAGATTGGATATGAGAATAACAAAAATATCAATTTTGAAGCTGTGGAAGTTGATAAATTAGAAGTTGAGGAAACTGCTGTTGAACAGCAGATACACACGGTTTTAATGAAAGAGACTGTTTCTGCTCTGAGAATTGGCGATTACAACGCTGCTATAGAAAAGATACTGTTGATGGCCAAAGCAATAAACGAGGATATGGATATAAGAAAGGAGATAATTTCGAAGATAAAGGAACCCGAATATGAAAAAATAATGAGCCAGATTAAGAATGGGACTGTTGAAAAGGAGAAACTAATTGCAAAAGGTGAAAAAGTTTTCAGCGTGTCTCAGTTTAACACATGGAAAAGATGTCCAAGAATCTATCTTTACCACTATCTATTGAACGTTCCTACCAAACCAAAATACTTCTTTGACTTCGGTGGATCAATCCATAGGGTTGTGGAAGAATTGACAAAAATGATAAAAGAAGGGAGAAAGGTTGATTATAAAATTGCTTTGGAGCTGTTTAAACGGAACTGGAATCCAAAAGGTTACAAATCAAAAATCGATGAGAAAAGGGATTACGAAGAAGCTAAAGAGATACTCAAAGTTTTCTTGGAGGAGCAAGAAAAGATGGAGACTGATATAGTCGATATAGAAAGAGATTTTATAACTGAGATAGACGGAATAAAGGTCAGAGGCCGTATTGATAGGATAGATAAGGATGGTTCTGATTATATTGTCATTGACTACAAAACAGCCAAGGTAGTTGCGTCCAAAACTGAAATCAAGGAAGACCTGCAACTTTTGCTTTATTCCTTAGTGACTGAGCATTTGTATAACAAAATGCCTAAAAAGATTGGTTTGTGGTTTTTGAGACCGAACAAACAGGTTTTCATTGATGTAGAGGATGAAGCTATAGAATCAATAAAAAAACAGATCAAAGAAATCGTTGGCAGCATAATGGCTGAGAACTTTGACCCTACGCCTGGATGGGAATGCAGGAACTGCGATTATGATTGCCTTTGTGACGAATGTAAAAAATAAATAAGTGATGGAGTAATGTTCATTTATTGAAGAATGTTGGAGAAAATGTAGAGATATAAAATGGATGTGCAAGAATTGTGATGCTGAAGATAAGAAATTCATTAGAAAGGGATAAGGATTTTGTCTCGGAGATTAAAGTTATTTCCTGAATAATCATAAATATGGGGAGTGAAGAAAAATGAGCGACGAAGAACAGATTAACAATTCTGCTGAAGTAAGTTTCATCTGGAATTCAAAGGAGATTTTGAGGGATACTTACAAAAGACACCAGTATATGGACATAATTCTGCCTTTTGTTGTATTAAGAAGAATTGAATCAGTTCTGCTTGAAGAAAGAGAAAGAATAGAAAAACAGATGGAAAAAGGACTTAAAAAACTCAGTCCACAAGATGCAAAAAAAATAGTTTCGGTGCAAGTTATCTCATCGATAGGTTTCGATAATAAATCTAAGTTCACTTTTAAAACATTGGCTTCAGAGAAAGAAACATCAATTAAAGAAAATTTCAGGAGTTATATAAATGGTTTCACAGAAAATATCAAAAACATTCTTGAAAAGTTTGGAATCCTAAATGAACTAAATAAATTAGAACATGATAAACTCCTTTATCTTTTGATTAAACAATATGCGGAATTAGATTTATCTCCAAGAATCATTTCCAGCAATAAAATGGGATATATTTTTGAAGAATTAATTAGAGATTTTTCTGAATTAACTGGTGAAGAAGCAGGAGAACATTTTACTCCACGAGAAATTATTCAACTTATGGTTAGGATTCTTATTGATGAAGATGAAATCAAAAGTAAGGAACTAAAATCAATTTATGATCCTGCTTGTGGCACCGACGGCATGCTTGTTATCGCTAAAGATTACATTTTGAAACGCATAAATTCTGAAGCTAATGTTATCGTTTATGGTCAAGAGAAACAACCAGAAACTTGGGCAGTCGGAGCATCTGATATGTTCCTAAAAGGAGAAGAAGCTGATAATATCAAATATGGGAATACTTTAACTGATGACCAACTTCCAAATGAAACTTTTGACTATCAGTTATCAAATCCTCCTTTTGGTGTTGACTGGAAAAAAGACAAACCAGCAATTTCAAGAGACGCAACCAAAAGATTTCCAAATAAAATGCTTCCGCGAGTTTCAGATGGAGCTACACTATTCTTAATGCACATGATTTCAAAAATGAAACCTGTATCAGAAGGTGGAAGTTCAATAGCAATTGTTTTCAATGGTTCACCTTTATTTACCGGCGATGCTGGGTCTGGTGAAAGTGAGTTCAGAAAGTTTTTGTTGGAAAATGATTTAGTTGAGGTAATTATTGCATTACCTCCAGATTTGTTCTATAACACAAATATCAAAACCTATGTTTGGATAATTAGAAACAATAAGAAAAAAGTAAGAAAAGGCAAAGTCCAGCTAATTAATGCTGTTGAGTTTTATGAAAAGATGAGAAATCTGGGTAAGAAGACAAAGTATATTTCAAAAGATCAAATTGAAAAAATTTATGAGATTTATGATGCTTTCAAAGAAAGCGAACATTGTAAGATATTTGATAACAGTGATTTTGGCTATACAAGAGTTAGTTTAGAATTGACAGATGTTGATGAAGAAGGCAATCCTAAAAATGAGACAGTTATGAAGAAGGTAAAAGGCAAAATGGTAGAAGTTACTCGAGAAGTTAAAATTAATGATGAGGAATATGTCCCTTTGAAAGAAGATATTAATGAATTCTTAAAAAAAGAAGTTGAAAAGCCATTCAAGATAAAAAACAAAGTAGTTGGATATGAAATTAATTTTACTCAATATTTTTACAAGTATGTTTCTTTAAGAAAACAGGAAGAAGTAATAAAAGAATTTCAAGAATTGGAAAAAGAGAACAAAGAACTGCTGAAAGAGCTGGTGTTATTATGAAAACATATACTGATTATAAAGACAGTGGAATTGAATGGATTGGGAAGATACCAAAACATTGGAAAATTACTAAATTAAAAAAAGTTGCTAAATATTTAATTGGGGGAACACCATCACGAAAGAATATGAAGTATTTTGAAGGGGAAAATGTCTGGGTCTCTATAGCCGATTTGAATGAAAATGATGTTGTTATGGATTCTGAAGAAAAAATTACAGACGAAGGAATTAAGAATTCTAATTGCAAGCTTGTGCCAAAAGGTTCTTTATTATACAGCTTCAAACTCACATTAGGTCTAATTTCTTGGGCTGGAAAAAACCTTTATACTAATGAAGCCATTGCGTCTTTTTTAATAGAAAGCGAAATAAAATTGAATTATTTGAAGTATTTATTAAAAGTTGGTTTTGATAATAATGCTCGGGAGAATATTTATGGTGCAAAACTTTTTAATCAAAGATTTCTAGATAATGCCAGAATTATTTATCCTCCATTGGAAGAACAATTAGCAATTGCTAATTATCTTGATGAAACAATGAGTAAAATTAACAAAATTATTGAAAACAAGAAGAAACAAATTGATTTGTTAAAAGAGCATAGAGTAGCTGTAATATCTAAAGAATTAAGTTTACAAAATATTCAAAGAAATATTCCTTTTTCAGGAATAGAGTGGATTAATACTATAAGTAAGGAATACAAAGTAGTAAAACTTAAAAAAATTGTTAAGAACAAAACTGAGAAGTGTGAAATAAGGTCCGATGATTTGAAATATGTAGCTCTTGAACACATTTCTCAAAATGAGGGAAAATTAATAAAGGCATCAAATACAAAAGATGTTATAAGCTCTACTTTAAAATTTTCTAAGGGAGACATTTTATTTGGAAAATTGAGACCGTATTTGGGCAAATATTGGCTTGCTGAATTTGATGGTGCTTGTTCTGGAGAATTTCTTGTTATGAAAGTTGCAAATATTGAACCTGATTATTTTTATCTTTGGGTTCAAAGTGATTTTTTTGTTAGATACAATGATGGTTATTCTTATGGAACCAAAATGCCTCGCTCTAGTTGGAAGATTGCGAGAGAATTTCCTATGATTGTTCCAAAGGAGAAACATAAACAAAAAGACATTTCAGCTATGATACAAAATAAGATAAATACCTTACAGGAATCTGTAAATCTTATAACTCATGAAATATCAAAACTTGAAGAATATAAGCAAGTCCTCATAAATGAAGCCATAACAGGTAGAATCAAGGTGACTAATTAAATGAGTTTACCAAAAGAAGAAAAATTTGAAGATTATTTTTGTGAAAGATTAGAAAAGAATGGTTATAGTAAAAGAAAAAATGGAGAGGTAGATTTAAACTATAATATTGATGATGGTCTATTACTTGAATTTCTGGAAAAGACACAATCAGATGAATTAAAAGGAGTAAGAGAAGACGCTGGCGAAGATTGGTTCAAACAAGTTAAAGAATTAATTAAAAAATCTCTTGAAAAAAAGAAATTGTTTGAGGTATTAAGGGATGGAATAACTATTGAAAGACATCATCTTAGACTTCTATATTTCAAACCAGCAACCACATTAGATAAAGAGGCAACTGAAAGATACGAATCAAACATATTTAGTTATATAAGACAGTTTCAGTTCAGAGAAACACAAGAATCTATTGATATCGTTTTGTTTCTAAATGGAATTGCGATAATTACAATAGAACTCAAAAGTCCATTCAATGGTCAGGTGGTTGATGATGCTGTTGTGCAATACATTAATGATAGAGATAAGAAATTGCCTATATTCAAAACACCAATTGTTCATATCGCTGCAGATACCAAAAAGGCAATGATAACAACTGAATTTATTTACAATACTATGCAAGATTTTGTGCCATTCAACAAAGATGTAGAGAATCCTGAAGTGGAGGGAGAATATCAAGTCGAATACCTTTATAATGAAATTCTTGTTCCAGACTCATTGATTGAGATAATTGAACATTACCTATATACTTTCGAACTCGAATTAGCCGATGGAAGAAAAATTCCAACTTTTTTCTTTCCTAGATATCATCAGAGAAGGACTGTAATCAAACTGACAAAAGATATTGAAAGTAACTTCAGAAAAAACAAAAAACTTGATTTAAGATATCTTATTCAACACTCTGCAGGCTCTGGAAAAAGTTATACAATCGCAGTCATTCAGAAATTCTTGCGTTATCTTCACTTGAATAACAAGCATATCTTCGACTCAATAGTCATTGTGACAGATAGAATTAATCTTGACAAGCAATTAAGGGATACTATTACTGCTGCTGAAAGTCAGCAAGGAATTATAGCTGCTGCCGAAGATACTACAAAACTCGCAGAAGCACTAAATGAAAACACAAAGGTTATAGTTAGCACCATACAGAAATTTTCTGTAAGAAAGTTAGATGAAATATTAGAATCTCAGAAGGATAAGAGAATATGCTTCATAATTGACGAAGTGCACAGAAGTCAAACTGGTAAATTGCGTAAAAATATGTTAGGTCATTTTGAACCAGAAGAGGAAAATGTTCAAGAAAAAATAATGGAGGGTTTTACAAGAAGAAAATTCCCTAATTTTGTTTTTATCGGATTAACATCCACCCCGAGTGAAAAAATAATCTCTATGTTTGGCAAACCTTTCGATATCTACAGCATGGATCAGGCTGAGAAAGAAGGTTACATCTTAAGTGTTTCTGATAATATCGTGACTTATCGAACATTATATGAATTGTCTAATAATTTAAAAAGTGAAGAAGAATATCCTCAGATAATTATAGCTAAAAAATTAAAAAATAAAGCCTATGAGGATGATAATGTTATTTTACAAAAGATTGATATAATACTCAAAATATTTGAGGCACATACAAAATATTCGATAAAAGACTATTCTGCCAAGTCCATGATTGCTACATGTAGTAGAAAAGCTGCTGTGAAGTATAAGTTGCTTATCGACAAGGTTCTGAGGGATAAAAAATTGAATTATAAAACACTGGTTGCTTTTACAGGCAGTATTCAATTGAAATGGGATGGAAAAGAATGTAGTTTTACTGAATCAAATCTTAATAACATCAAAGAAGATATCGAAAAGGAATTTAAGAAACCTGAATATAGGTTTTTGATTGTGGCCAATAAGTTTCAATATGGATTCAACGAACCGTTACTGCACACTATGTTTTTAGACAAGTCTGTCTCTGGAATTAATGCTGTTCAAACCATAAGCAGGTTGGACAGAATATTTCCGAACAAGACGGATACTTTAGTAGTGGATTTCACAGATTCTTACGAAAAGATCATCAAAGCATTCAGAAAATTCAAAAAAGAAGTTAATGATTACTCTGGTGTTAATGTTACCGAATTGACAAGGTTACACCAAGAAATAATGAACATGGGGATTTTTACAGAAAAAGACATTCAAGAATTTATTAAAGCTTCGTTTAGTACAGATACAAATGTTCATTTGGAAAACATTGCTTCTAGAATTGAAGCAACCTTAAATAAAAAACTATCTGTTGATGAGAGAAGGAATTTCAGAGCCCTTCTTAATAAATTCAACAACACATACAATTATCTCAACAATTTGGTTAAGATAGAAGACGATAATCTTAGAGACTTTGTTCTCTTTGCTTATTATATTTACAATTATCTAAATCCGGAAGGAAAAAGCAGAAAATTAGATGAGGAATTAAAGAAAATTTATATCAAAAGCCATAGGATTGAACTGAAAAAAAGTGAAACGAAAATAAGTGAGGTAACTAGAACTGGTGGAACAAAGATGGTTACATATAAAACTATAAAGGAAGTTATAGATGTAATCAATGAAAAATTTAATATGGTTACAAATAATACCGAAAAATCGATAATTGAAGATTACATGAATGATATCGTAAACGATGAAGACATTCAGGGAGATTTGATAGCGAATAAAGGAAAAGATCTGAATGATATATACGAAAAGATGCTTGCCAAAAAGCTAAGGAATAGATTTATCCAGTTCTTCATGCAAAAAAATCCAGAGAAAGTTCCGGAATATCTTAACAGTGGACTGAATAAGTTTATTAACTTGGAAGCATTTAGGTTGAGTGTTAACAAGTTAGGATTATTTAGAGAAACTGGTGGTATATTTGTTTTTTGAAAACCAAAATTAAATAATTCCTCTCTTTCTAAATTCTGCCTCGACTTCTTCCTGTGTTTTACCACAAGCTTTGCAACCAGAAAGAACTAACCATATTTCCTTACTTTTGCTAACACTTCCTCTACCAGGAAGAGAAGCAGTAGCATTTCTTTTAACAGTGACAGCAGAAGGATACCATTTGCAACTAATCTCTCCTTTATCACAGAAAGGGCATTTCAAAACTTCATACTGCCAACCGTAAACTCCGAACCCCATAAACTAAGATAGTCAGCAATATTTAAAAATTTAGAACCACCTCAAGTGGTGGCAATCAACTAAAGATATATACTAAAAGTTAATTAGGTTTAAGTATGTTGCCAGATGGTCTAATTGACTTAATAAAAAAAGTAATGAATGAAGACCCTTTAAAGCGAAATCAGAGTTTATTAAATAAATCAGATTTATGGAGAGATTTTACTTGGGGCATATTTTTAGATGAAAACAGAATTAATGCGGAAGTAAGTTATATTAAAAATACACTTTGGAATGCTGGATTATTAGATAAAAATTGGATTTTGAATCATACTCAACAGGAATGGGAAAATAAAGCTAAGAAATTTATTTCAAATAATATTAAATCATTAAGTGGTAGGAAGCAAGGCACTTTGAATGGTTTGCTTTCAGATTTATCTACTCCAGCTCAATCACTAAAGGAGTCTGCTCATTTTTTCAAAGATAAAAATGTCTCTCCTAAATTCCTCAAAAGTAAAACAGTTGATAGAACTGCTATTGATAATTTTTTGAATCAAATGACATATCAACCTGCATCATCTTATATCACTGGTAGGACTAACCCAGATAAAATATTCAACATAGGTTTAGTGAAAGCTATTCTATGGTTACAGACATATGGTTTGACTAAAGATTATTGCCCTCCAAGTAGGCAAATTAAAGATTTTGTGGATTATGACATAAAACATCTAAGTTGGCTTCAGAAAAAATGGCAACATATACCAAATTTTCCAGAAGAATGGCAATAGATAAGTCATATGAGAAATTTTAATGATAAAGAAGTAAAACCTATTTTACCTGATGCCACAACAAGAGATACAGGAATTGCAATATGGTATTGGAAAATTGTTCAAGGTTTGCTTAAAGGAACTAATTATAAACTACCACTAGTCAAAGACTAGTGGTATTCACTAAGCTGTTTCCTTGATTGCGAACGTAGCTTGAGATTTCTTCAGGATCCTGCCCGATTGAGTCGAAGTAGACTATGGGAGACCACAAGCCGGAACCCCAGAAGTCTTTGGCTTTCATGTATGGAAACTCTTGCAGCAGTAGCCTGCCAGAAGTACCTTTGAGCAG
>Ga0315282_10013673_pt1 | contig 12190 bp, 11 predicted proteins | sample YL17G07_20_MG_FD_203693 | JGI IMG/M metagenome (GOLD analysis project Ga0315282, IMG submission 203693) | Sediment microbial communities from Yellowstone Lake, YNP, Wyoming, USA - YL17G07_20 | ecosystem: Environmental > Aquatic > Freshwater > Lake > Sediment | place: USA: Wyoming | collected... | reverse complement strand
TATGTTAGCTAGTAATTTCGAAATTAGGCGACAAATTAGGGATGACTGTGGTGGGGTGTTTGATTTATAAACTTTATAAATGAATTTGGACTTAGAAAGTGTCACCTTATTTCGGAATTATACAATTTGGAAAAACAATAAAAATATAAATAGCACAAACTTCTGAAACATTATGGAAACACAAAATAAAACATTATATGAACTTTATTTTAAACAAAAAAATATTTTTTTAGATATTTTTATGGTTTTGTCAAGTGTTGTTTTTTTAGCTATAATGGCTAACATTAGGATTCCATTGTGGCCAGTACCTATAACAATGCAGACATTTGGTGTTTTTGTGATTGCTTTTTTCTTTGGTTCAAGAAAAGGATTTTTATCAGTACTAGCTTACATTTTAGCAGGTATTGTTGGATTTGGAGTTTTTGCAGGGTATAAATCAGGTATGTCTGCCATACTTGGGCCAACTGGAGGATACTTTGTAGGATTTCTCTTCGCCGCTTTCTTTGCGGGACTGCTCATTGAAAAAGGATATGGCAGAACCAAGAAATCTGTTTTTGTATGTATGATTTTTGGAAGCTTGATTATTTATTTATTTGGATTGATAGGATTAAAAATGTATTTTGTTAATTATGGAATCTTAAAATTGTTGATGGTGGGTGTGTTTCCATTTCTTATAGGAGATGCATTAAAAGCAATTGCAGCAGTTGCCTTGTTTCCTTATTTGTGGAAAGGAAGCGAAAAGCTAGCACAATAAAGAAACCTTTAAATAGGACTTTTGTTTCCTAATTCTAAAATGATGGTTAACTCAATATGTTGTTGTTGAATTCTTTCATTGTTATGGTTTAAAATCAATAAATTACAAAAATTAATTTTTTCTTTAAAATATTGTTTTTCAAATCTTCAAAAATGAAAACTAAAAATCAAAAATTGAATTTTTATGAACATAGTCACATTTTAAATCAAAAAGCTTTTAAAATAAGAATCAACTACAGCAGAACAGACAAGACCATAAGGCTCTTGCTTAGTGGTCCTGGAATGCTTGAAAAATGGGTAAAAGAGATCGGTTTTTCAAGTATAAAAAAATACAGCAAATATTTATTTTGGAAAAAATTTGGATATTATATACCAAATATTACTTATAAGAAGAGATTAATTCTTATAAGGGAGCGTAGCCAAGCGGCTAAGATTGGTAAGCACAAAGCTACTAATAGCAAGCGAGCGGCTGCAACCCGCTTATCCAAGGGTTCGAGTCCCTTCGCTCCCTTTTATTTTATTGGTGGTTTAAGATGAATAATAATATTTTACAATTAATTGGGAATACGCCATTAGTAAAAATAAATAAGCTCAACTCAAATAAAAATGTTGAAATTTATGCTAAATTGGAAAGATTCAATCCAGGTGGCTCTGTTAAGGACAGAATTGCGCTTTGCATGATAGAAGCAGCTGAAAAATCTGGAGAGCTCTCAAAAGAAAAAATAATCATTGAACCAACATCTGGGAATACCGGAATTGGGATAGCCCTTGTTGCAGCGGTAAAGGGGTATAAAACATTACTGTTAATGTCTGAATCCGTTAGCGTGGAAAGAAGGAAAATACTGAAGGCATTCGGAGCAGAGATATTATTAACAGACCCTTCCAAAGGTACGGATGGTGCAATTGAAAGGGCATATCAGATGGCAAAAAAAGAGCCTGACAAATATTTACTTTTAGATCAATTTAATAATGAAAATAACTGGAGGGCTCACTTTAACACAACTGGAAGGGAAATTTGGGAGCAAACAGGCGGAAAAGTTACAATTTTTGTAGCCACAATGGGAACGACAGGAACGCTCATGGGTGTTTCAAAAAGGCTGAAGCAGTACAATTCAAAAATAAGGGTAGTGGGAGTTGAGCCTAATTTTAAACATAAAATCCAGGGTTTAAAGAGCTTAAAAGAGGCATATGTTCCGGGAATTTATAATAAAAATATGTTAGATGAAAAGGTATATATTAAAGATGAGGATGCCTATGAAATGGCGCGTAAGCTTACAAAAGAAGAGGGAATATTCGCAGGGATGTCATGCGGTGCTGCAATGTATGTTGCTTTAGAAAAAGCCAAGGAGCTTGAGAGTGGAATGATAGTTGTTCTACTACCTGATGGCGGGGAAAAGTATTTAAGCACACCTTTGTTTAAAGATTGATATGGCGCTAAAACTCTATAACACTCTAACGAAAAAGAAAGAGGAGTTCAAGCCTATTAAGGAAGGGGAGGTTGGGCTATATTCATGCGGTCCGACAGTATATAACTACGCACATATTGGAAATTTCAGAAGCTATATCTTTGTTGATATCCTGAAGCGATATCTGGAGTATAAGGGTTACAAGGTAAATCATATTATGAATATAACTGACATTGATGACAAAACAATAAGAGACAGCGGGAAAATAGGTTGGAGCTTACAGAAATTTACTGAGAAATATACTACACTATTTATGGAGGATATTGCTCTTCTCAATATTAAACCGGCTTCTATCTTTCCAAAAGCTACTGAGCACGTTAAGGATATGATAGAGTTTACAAAAAAATTAGTTGAGAAAGGTTTTGCCTATGATAAATTAGGTTCAGTTTATTTTAGGTTATCCACTTTTAATAGTTACGGCCAGCTTTCTAAGATCGATTTAAGCCAGATGAAAGTTGGGGCAAGGGTTGACATGGATGAATATGAAAAGGACCATCCAGGTGACTTTACCTTATTGAAGAAATCTAAGCTGGATGAGATAAAAAGGGACATTTACTATGATACAGAGTGGGGCAAGGTACGGCCTGGATGGCATCTGGAATGCAGTGTCATGTCAATGAAATATCTTGGGTGCCCATTTGATATCCATACTGGAGGAGTTGATCTAATCTTTCCCCATCATGAGAACGAGATAGCACAATCAGAGGCATATTCTGGGAAAAAGTTTGTCAATTATTGGCTTCACTGCGAGCATCTTGTTGTTGATAACAAGAAAATGTCAAAATCACTTGGGAATTTTTATACTTTAAGGGATATTTTGGCAAGGGCATATGACCCAAAAGCTGTGAGGTATCTTTTATTAAGCACGCATTACAGGCAGAAGCTTAATTTTACATTCAAAGGTATTGAAGGAGCGCAAAATACAGTCAAAAAACTAAATGATTTTATTTTTAGCATGAGAAACATTAGTTCTGCTAAGGATAATCCTGAGGTAGATAAGCTGGTTAAAAAGGCCGAGGAGGATTTTGAGAAAAAGATGGATAATGACTTAAATATCTCTGAGGCATTAGCAGTCATATTTGATTTTATGAACAAAATAAACAAAATACAGATAAGCAAGAAAAATGCTGATTTAGTGGTATCGCTAATGGAGAAGTTTGATGAAGTAATCTCTGTTATGACTTTTGAAAGTGCAGAGAAGATTTCTGAAGATGTCGAAAAACTAATCCAAGAGAGGGAAGGAGCCCGTAAGGCAAAAGATTGGGAAAAAGCGGATTATATCAGGGATGAGCTAAAGAAAAAAGGAATTGAGCTAATAGACACCAAAGAAGGAATCAAGTGGAAGAAAAGCTAATCCTGGCTGTTTTATTATTAAAAAATGGATTTAATTCTAAAATTATAATTTTTATATAAATTATATAAAAAACATTAAGTTTAAAAATAGGATCAGATTATACATTTTGAAGTAAATATGGCAAAAACTCCACACATATGTACTGGATGGTATTCTGGGGGGGGAACCGGTTGGTATAATTCACATAGACTGTCTAATCGAAGTAGTAGTCCTATAGAATTAGGTATTGATCATAATACTCCCCTTTCTTCAAATAGTGCATCAGAACTGGAAAAAGGCATCCTGAATCAATGGACTTCAGTTAAAGTTGACATGAGTGGATGGATAGAAGCCGATAAAAAGCCTTTTAATCTATATGAAGTTTGGCATATGATGCAAGTCAGAACTAATGCATATAGTAGAGCTATTGAAGCTAATAAAAAGAAAACAGGCAGCCTATCAGAGCTAATGATAGATCAGATGGATACTTTTCTGGACGCTACATATAGAATGATTGAATCTAAACTTGGAAGCAGTTTTCATAATTCTTTTTACAGAATTTTGAAAGAGAAGTATGAATCAATAAAGCAATAGATTAAATCTCCACTTCAACTTCAAATTCCAATTCAGACTCTTTTTTCAATGGTTCGAAACCAATCTTCTCTGTCTTTGTTGCTGCAATTAAATCTTCTTTTATAGTTTCAAAATCTTCTTCGGATATCTTCCCTTCAATAAATAAATTTTTTAGGGGAGTTTTTAAGCTGAGGTTTTTCTCTGACTTTGCCCTTCTTGCCTTTTCCACGGCATAAACCACCAATTCACCAATCTTTTCAGCTTCTGCATCTCTTTTTTCAGTATCTGGCCATGAAGATATATGGATTGATTTTATTTTTTCGTGTTTTGCATAATATAATTGGTAAATCTCTTCTGTAATGTGCGGTAGTATGGGGGCCATCATTTTTAATATTGCTAATAAAGTTTTGTAGAGGGCATACTGAGCGCTCAACCTTGCTTCTTTTCCCCTTTTATTTGGATTATAAAGTCTGTCTTTAATAATTTCAAGATAGTTATCACAGAAATCGTGCCAGAAGAAGTTTTCAACATCTGCTTTTGTTCTGCTGTATTCATATTTTAAGAATGAATCTGTTGAATCATTAATCATTCCATTAAGCTTTGATAAAATCCATTTATCAACAGTTTCCAGTTTTTTTGGTGTCTCTCCATTATAATCTTCCAAGTGCATAATCGAAAATTTGGATGCATTCCAAAGTTTTGTTATGAACTTTTTTCCAGTAATTAAATCCTTTTCCTGGTATGGGAGGTCTTCACCTAATTTTGAGCCTGCTGCCCAGAATCTTAAGCAATCTGCTGAGTATTTTTCAATCGTCTCCTGCGGCTCAATCACATTGCCTTTGGATTTTGACATCTTTTTGCCATGAGGGTCCAATGCATGACCGCTTATTGCAACGTCTTTCCAAGGATTAATTTTATTATGAAGCTGAGACTTTACAACAGTGTTGAAAAGCCAGAATGTGATAATATCATGGGCCTGCGGTCTTAATGACATGGGGTAAATCTTTTTCTGCATAACCCTATCTTTGATTAGTTCAGAAGCAATTTGAGGGGTTAATGAGCTTGTTGCCCATGTATCCATAACATCCTTTTCTGGAATGAATTCTTTACCGCCACATTTTGGACATTTATCTATCGGAGGTTTTTGCTTTAATGGGTCAACTGGCAAATCCTCTTCTTTAGCTAAGATTAATTCCTCACATTTTTTGCAGTACCATATAGGAAAAGGCACACCAAAAAATCTTTGCCTTGAAATCATCCAATCCCACTGCAGACCTTTTACCCAATGGTCATATCTAGATTTCATGTGTTGAGGATACCAATTTAATTCTCTAGCCCATTTGAGCATATCCTCTTTAAGGTCAAGATATTTTATGAACCATTGTTTTGCTTTTAGGAATTCGATTTCTGTTCCACACCTTTCATGAACATTAACAGCATGTCTAATTGGCTCCTGTGTTAAAAGTAATCTACTGTCTTTTAAGTCTTCAATCATCATTTTTCTTGCAGTCAGTATTGACAAATCCTTATATTTTCCAGCTATGTCTGTCATTTTTCCATCTGGTGTTATTGCTATTTTGATTGGAAGGTTATGGGCTTTTTGCCATTCCATATCTGTCTGGTCACCAAATGTGCAGCACATAACAATTCCAGTTCCTTTTTCAGGATCTGCTCTTTCATCTGGCAGGATAGGGACTTCAAAATCAAATAAAGGGACCTTTGCCTTTTTTCCATTATATTTTTGATATCTTTTGTCATCTGGATGATAAAATACGGCCACGCAAGCTGGCAATAGCTCTGGTCTTGTTGTTGCAATTATTAAATCCTCCTCTTTTACTTTGAAGATAATATCATTGAAAAAAGAGTCCATTTCTTTATCCTGGCATTCAACTTGGGAGATACCTGTTTCACATGCAGGACACCACATTGTTGGGGCATCTTTCCTATACTCTCTTCCCTTTTTGTAAAGGTCAATAAAACTTCTTTGGCTTATCCTTTGCGAATGTTCATCTATGGTGTCATAAAACAAATCAAAATCACAGCTTAATCCTAATTTCTTCATGTCGTTTGTGTATTGCGGGATAAGCTCTTTTTTAACAGTTTCAAGACAGAGTTTAACAAATTCAGTTCTTTCCATATTTTTTGATTTAACCTTCTTTAATTTTTCAACAAGCCTTTCTGTTGCTACGCCATTGTTATCTGTTCCGAATGGATAGAATATGTTTTTTCCAAGCATTCTCTGGAACCTTACCATAAAATCCTGCTGTGAATAAGAGAAGGCATGCCCAAGATGCATTTTGCCTGAAACAGTTGGGGGGGGTGTATCTACTGAATAAACTTCTTTCTTTTTATCGTTTGGGTCAAATTTGAATATATTTTCCTCATCCCAAAACTTCTGCCATTTTGGCTCTGATATTTTTGCATCATACTGTTTTGATAATTCCATACAGTTGAGAGTAGGTCAGCTTTATTTAAAAGTTTTGGAAAAACCAGATGATATAATGTGTTACTAAAATTTTCCTCTTTCTTTTTTGAAACTAAGGTGGTATAAACAAATTGGAGGTGCTGCAATTTAGAACTGGGCAAGGATTACTTCTGTTGCAGTTGTGCCACATATTTCAATAATGTTTCGGACGAATCCTTATCAAATGGTTTAATCCCCCTTTTTGCGGCTTGCTTAAAAAATTCTCTTCTTGCAGAATATAATAAATAATGTGCACCAGGATTATCTTTTCGTAGGTCTTCAATAAGTCCAAAGCACATTCCATCCAAACCGTTCAATTGCACTACTTTTGGTAGATGTTCTTTATTCCATTGGATTGCATCTTGAGGACCACAAATAGTCACTTCATAACCATAACCTTCTACGAATAGCGCTAATATCTCTACATCACTAAAGTTATCTTCAACCATTAAATACTCCATCTTAATAAGAATAGAATAATGATTTTTTTTAAAACTTACCGTTTGGGGATGCTATTAAGATAGGATTTTTGCCTGAACTTATATATAACTTTTCTTAAAGTATAGTTTAACTTTAGTATAACTTTTCTTAAACTAGAGTTTAATTTTAGTAAAGTTTATATATTGCATCTTTATTATTATAATACATGTATATAGAAAGAGAAATTATAAAAAAATTTAAGAAAGTAATCAAAGCATACCCAGTTGTGGCTATAGTTGGGCCCAGGCAAGCTGGAAAGACAACTTTTTTAAAGGAGTGTAGCAAAGGATTGAACTCTTCTTATTTGGTATTTGATGATCCTGACATAAGGGACATCTTTGAAGAAGATATAAAGAAGTTCGAAAACCAATATCTAGAAGGTCATGAGCTATCCGTTCTGGATGAGGTACAATACTGCAGGGATTCAGGCAGAAAATTAAAGTACCTTGCGGACAAAGGGAGAAAGCTCTGGATAACTTCTTCATCCGAAATAATTTTAAGCAAAGAGGTGTTGTCTTATCTTGTTGGGAGGGTCTCAATCCTTAAATTGTATCCCTTTTCAATTACCGAATACTTATCTTTAAAGGGCCAGAAAGAGTTAACTGCGCAAATACTAACAAGACATGTAGAAGAACATATCCAGTATGGAGGTTACCCAAAAGTTGCCATTACTGAAGATATTGAATTGAAAAAGATAATCCTTAAAGACTTATATGACACAATGGTGTTGAAGGATATCGCAAGGACATTTTCTATAGACGATATACGGTCGCTTGAGGATTTTGTTAAATATCTCGCTCTAAATATTGGTTGTTTGCTTTCATATGATACAATTTCAAATGATCTAAAACTCTCATTCCAAACAGTTAAAAAATATATGGATGCGATGGAAAAAAGTTATTTGATGGTGAAGGTTCCCCCTTATTATACAAACAAAACCAAGGAAATCACAAAGCAGCCCAGGGTTTATTTTTTAGATACGGGTCTTAGGAATGTCATTATTAAACAATTTAATGTTGAACCTGATGGAAAACTTTTTGAAAATTATGTTTTTTCAGAGCTGACAAAATTGGGTTTTACACCAAAATACTGGAGGACGAAATCCAAAGCAGAGGTAGACTTCATAATTCAAGATGGAAAAGATATAATCCCTATTGAAACAAAATTAAATGCTGACAAAGCTGAAAAAAGTATGCAATCATTTATTGAGGCATATAAACCAAAAAAGGCATTAATAGTCACTTTAAAAGGAAAAATGAGCAAAATGAAGGTCAATAAATGTGATGTGCATTTTACAAATGTCTTAAATATGAGAAATCTGCTGTCAGAATTTTAAAGTGTCAGAAAGCTTAATAAGTATTCAAATTTACCCATTCTTCTATGGAACCTTTTACAAAAAAATATGCTCCCAAAGGTATTAAAGATGTTGTTGGGCAAGATGTTGCTGTCAATGGTTTAAAAGATTTTGTTGAGAATTTTAAGAAAAAGAAGAAAAAGGCCTTATTATTGTACGGGTCTTCTGGGATCGGAAAGACAGTCAGCGTTCATGCCTTAGCACATGACCTTTCCATAGAACTTTTTGAAGTAAATGCTTCTGATTACAGGAATAAGGAACAGATCCATGATAAGGTTGGCGCTGCATTAAAGCAACAGAGCCTTTTTTCAAAAGGTAAAATAATATTAGTTGATGAGATTGATGGCCTTTCTGGAACACAGGATAGGGGGGGAATACCAGCGTTAATTGAGCTCCTTGAGAATGCAACTTTTCCTGTGATATTTACCTCTAATAATCCATGGGATTTTAAATTCAATAATTTAAGGAGTAAGTGTGAGTTGATAGAGTTTAAGGAATTAGATTATAAGGACATAGCAGTCATATTCAAGGATATCTGCAGACATGAAAAAATTAAATATGAAGACGATGTTTTAAGCGGATTAGCACGACGCTCAGGAGGAGACGTAAGGGCTTCACTCAACGACCTTCAGACGCTAACTGAGCAAACAAAGGAACTAACTAAAGAAAGCTTGGAGGAATTGACTGACAGGAGCAAAGAGCTTTCGATGCCTGAGGCTTTGATTAGGGTGTTTAAGACTACAGATCCTAAAATAGCAATAACTGCTTTTGATAATGTCAAAGAGGACATTGATGAACAATTTTTATGGATAGACCAGAATCTTCCATTTGAATACGATAAGCCAGAGGATTTGGCAAGAGCCTATGACAAGCTCAGCAAAGCAGATGTTTTTAGGAGAAGAATCAGGAGATGGCAGTACTGGAGGTTTTTGGTTTATGTCAACTCTTTGATCACAGCAGGAATTGCAGTTTCTAAGGATGAGAAGTACAAGAACTTTGTCCAGTATAAACCTACCGGAAGACTACTGAAATTGTGGTGGGCAAACCAAAAGAATATGAAGAAGAAAGCGATTGCAGCAAGGATTGCTCTTAAGACTCACTCTTCAACTAAGGAGATAGTGAAAGATATTGATTTTTTTAAAATAATATTTAAAAAGAACAAAGAGATGGCAATAGCAATAGAAGAATATGTTGGTCTGGAAAAGGAAGAGGTTGAGTGGCTGAGGAAATAAATAATTTGATATATATATGTCTCATAGCATCAAAAAGAATATAAAAGGGATTTTTAAATTTATTGCAGATTACGAGGTGTTTTATATGGAAGAAATTGCAGGACAAGTTCGTGGTGGACAAAAAATAGAAAATGGAATAGAATTAGTTATGTACGGCCAAATAAAAAAAGAAGGCAGGGTGTGGGGGAAGGCAAAAGCGAAAGTAGTCCTTCAAGTAGTTGGAGATGGAGTAACAGAAATAGCAAAGCATTACCACAAATCTAGTCTTAATGAATTAGGTACGGCATTGATTGGAAAAGAATTCATAATTAAGTTTTCAGATTAGAACTTTAGTTACCTATTAGTGGTAGAAATGCAAAGATTTATATATTACATATAAATATCTTTAGATATAAAGCATTGATGAGAAAGCACTTGTTATACAACATTTCGCTTTTTCTGGACAGGTGCTTAATAGAGGTAGAAAAATATGAACTTATTTGAAGATTTAGGTTTAAACCCAGATTTGCTTACAGCAATAAAAAAATTAGGATTTACAAAACCAACACAGATACAAGGTACATCGATACCACACATATTATTAGGCAAAGACGTGATAGGCGAATCAGCAACTGGGTCAGGAAAAACGCTTGCTTTTGGCTGCGGAATTCTTGAACATGTGGTTCCTGGCCAGGGATTGCAGGCTTTGATTCTTACTCCAACACGAGAGCTTGCTGAGCAGGTGAGAGGGGCTATAGGCAAACTTTCTTCACAGAAACATCTTAAGATAATCTCAGTCTATGGCGGTGTTTCAATTAATCCGCAGATTTTTGAGCTAACCAGGGCAGATGTGGTTGTAGCAACTCCTGGCAGATTGCTTGACCATCTAGAGAGAAGGACCGTCAACCTGTCAAAGATAAAGCTACTGGTTGTAGATGAGGCTGACAGGATGTTTGACATGGGATTTATAGATGATGTTGAGCAAATTATCAGAGTATGCCCAGCCAAAAGACAGACCTTATTTTTCTCTGCTACCATATCATCAAGGGTAAAGGAATTGGCAAATAAACATATGCATAATCCAATTATGGCTACTGCAACTAAGATGGTTGACCCTGAAAAGCTTAAACAAGTCTACTATGATGTTCAGAAAAATTTGAAATTATCTTTATTAATATATTTATTGCAGCATGAAAGGTTAGGCCTTGTCATGGTTTTTTGCAATACAAGAAGCACTACTGATTTTGTTGTTAGGAACCTTCGGAAGAATAATGTAGATGCCATTGCAATTCATGGAGGATTATCCCAAAACAAAAGAACTAGGACAATGGAACTATTTAACAGGGCAAAGGTTGAAGTGCTGGTATGTACAGAGGTAGCGGCAAGAGGCCTTCATATTGAAAATGTTTCCCATATATATAATTATGATATTCCAAAGGATGCAAATGACTATATTCATAGGATCGGAAGGACTGCAAGGGCAGGAGAATCCGGAAAAGTCATTAACCTCTTATGCGATTATGATCATGATAACTTTTCAAGGATATTGAATGAATATAGGACATTTAAAATTGAGAAGATTATGACTCCTCAATTGCCTAGGGTAATGATAGTCAGAGATGATAATTTTAGAAGACCACAAAGAACCGGGTTTCACAGGGAAGGCGGGTTCCAAAGAGGAGAAAGACCTAGGCAGGGATTTCACAGAGGATATCATAGATTTGGTGTTACAAAACGACACTAATTATTTAGAATAGTTGGAATATTTCCAAAGCAATTCAAACCATTTTCTATATGAATCTGCAATATCCTTGTTTATTATCATAAAGCATATGGGATTACCTTCATTCCATAGGACGTTAACAACTCTATCCCCATAGATATTGATTACAGTAGGACTTGAATATCCTTTAGGGAGGTATTTGACCACCATTAAATCTAATTTTGTGATTGGTTTGTCTTTCACTTCTGCATCATAAATAATTTTCCACTTTATCTTTTCTTTTATCCTTAATTTATTGAAGTTTGGAAAAAAATATTGCAGGAATTGATCCTCTTTTCCAACAGCGCCAATCAAATAAAGTGTTTGTTTCTGTTTTAATACATCTTTTCTTATGGTTTTAAATCCTTCTTTTCCATAAAAAACATGGGCTTCTCCCTTAGGAATTAAATTTGGAATCTGCTTTTTTAGTTCTGGTAGAATCTTCTTTATAGAATCTTCTCTCTCGTTTAACTTTTCTTTCTGCTCTTCGATATAGGTTAATAAATTTTCAGGGTCTGATGCCTCAAAAAATTTTGTGTTATTTTTAATAACATAAGAAACCAACCCCTTTTCTATTAAACGATTTATTGCTTCATAGATTCTGCTTCTATGAAGAGAAATTTGTTTCATTAAATCCCCCACTTTAATAGAGCCGCATTTAAGCAGGGTAGAATCCCCTTTCCATCCGTTCTTTGAACGGTGGTCAACAGCAGCGTAAAACCGCAAACTATTTCTAGCTGAAAAATAAAGAAATAAATGGTAGGCTCTTGAATGAGCACTACCAACCAAAACTT
>Ga0315282_10013672_pt1 | contig 12190 bp, 8 predicted proteins | sample YL17G07_20_MG_FD_203693 | JGI IMG/M metagenome (GOLD analysis project Ga0315282, IMG submission 203693) | Sediment microbial communities from Yellowstone Lake, YNP, Wyoming, USA - YL17G07_20 | ecosystem: Environmental > Aquatic > Freshwater > Lake > Sediment | place: USA: Wyoming | collected... | reverse complement strand
TGGAGAACTCGGGGCTCGACTATAACAGGCAACCGAACCTCTACAGTGTCACGGCCTTGCTACCGGCGGATTCGCCTTACATGAGCAACAGCGTCCGGTTCAGCATCAAGCCGGGTGAGAAGCTGACCCAGGATCTGACGCTCAAGTCGGGCGGGACGATCACGGGGAAGGTTAAGACGGCGGACGGGAAGCCGGTAGCCGGCGCGAGCATCGGGGTGTTCAAGGAACTGGGTCGCGGGAGCCGGTCCTACTTTGCGGGGGGCATGGGATCGGGCAGGATTCTCACGGACTCCCAAGGCAATTTCGTCGTACGACAGCTCCCCGGCGGTTCGATGAACGTGTCCGCGGACCCGCCGGCGGATGCTAATCTGCTGACCGAGGAGCGGAAGAACGTTCAGGTGGTCGCGGGCGAGAGCACTCCCGTGGATTTGACTCTCAAGACGGCCGGCAGCGTCGCCGGGACACTGACGGACGCTAGCGGCAAACCCATCGTGGACGCCGAGGTCACCCTCTCGTGCAAGGGACCGTCATCGATGCCATGGGGGAGGAGTCTGACGCCGGTGACGACCGACGAGCAGGGTCGATACCGGTTTGTGGGACTTGCCGGCGGGGCCTACCAGGTGCAGGTGAACATCTTCGACGGGAAGCAGGTCGTGCCGTCGCAGGATCTCGACGTGAAGGCCGGCGCGGAGTCCGCTTTGATCTTCCACGCCTGCCAGGGGGCGTTCATCGAAGTGAAGGTGCTGGACCCCTCGGGCAAGCCCGTGACGGACGCGGGTGTCGGGGCAACGGGGCAAACACCGCCCATTGTGAGTGTCTGGGGCCGGGTGCCCGACAAGTCGGGAGTGACCGTCGTCGGGCCGCTTCTCCCGGGCGCCTATACTCTCTCGGTGAGGTCGTATCGGACCGAGGGGAGGATGCTCAAACCCGCGACGCTGAAGGACATCACCGTGAAGGAAGGCGAGCGACTTACGCGTGAGGTCAGGCTGGAAGAAGGTGCACCGCTGCCGCCGCCCGGTCCGGCGCCCAAGGGCAGAGGAGGCAAACCGCCGGGCGCATAGCAGGACCGCGGAATGACAGATCAGCAGAAAAGGAGATCACGATGAGACGCATGGGTTGGCTTGTGCTCTTGACGGTGGGTGTGTTGTTTGCCGCTCCGCTCGCGGTTCGGGCGGACATCGCGATGCCGAGGGACCGGTGGACGGATATCCGCATGGTCAGCGAGCAGGTGAAGATCGTCCTCAGTCCGACCAAAGTGACGGTCGAGGGGACGTACTACCTGAAGAACGAGCGCGACACGGTGACGGCCGTGGTGGGCTACCCGCGCGGGGTGCTCGAGAAATCTCTCGACGACTTCACGGTGACGGTGGACGACAAGCCGGTGACCGTCCTCTCGCAGCCGGGACGTGCGGAGGCGGGTCGCATGGAGGAGCCGGCTAGACCCCAGACGGGGAAACCCGTGAAGTCGTCCTACCAGTTTGAGGGACCATATCCCGAGTGGAAGACGTTCAACGTGGACTTTGCGGCCGGCCAGCAGCGGAAGGTCGTCGTGAGCTATCACGTGACGCCGGCGGAACTCAAGACCGTGGACAAGGGGAAGCTCCTGGCGTACGTCTACGCGCTGACGACCGGCGCGACGTGGAAGGGCAACATCGACGAGGCGCAGATCGAAGTCACCCTCGACGGCCTCTCCATGCAGGACATCGTGACAGTGACTCCGAAGGCGGGGAAGACGACGGTGAACAGGGCGCCGCTCTTGTGGGTCTTCAAGGATTTCAAGCCCACGCAGAACATCGAGCTGACGTTCCGGACCCCCGAGGCCAAATGACCCGGGCGTCACCCGCCTTCGCCGGGATGCGTGCGTCTCTCGGCCGCGCACGAGGAAGGACGTCTCCCTGTGCGCCGACGAACTTCTGGTCGAGGCTTCCGCCTTCCTCCCGATAGATCGGGACCACGTCGGACACGTCGGCGGGTTCCGCCTCTTCTTGTCAGTAGGGGCGAGGCATGCCTCGCCCCTACCCTGTATGTCGGGACGGGGAGGCTTCACTTGGGGGGCGTCGGGGCGTTCTTCTTCTTTGCGAGTTCGGCGAGTTTCTCGCGGGCGAGGGTGCAGGCTTCGGTCTGTTCCGGGTATTCGCTGAGCACCCGCTCGAACGCCTTGGTCGCGATCTCCGGCTTGTCGGGGGCGTGCTCGAGGGACGAAAGTCCCAGCCCGACGAGGGAATCAGCGCAGGCGGTCCGCACGTCGGGAAACGCACGGAGAGCCGCCGCGTAAAAGTTCACCGCCAAATCAATCCGTCCGTGCGTCCGCGTGTAATCCCCGGTCGCCGCCGTCTCGTTCGCCAGCCACTCGTACTGCCAGTCGGGGAGAGACTTTTTGGCTTCCTGGAGGATGGGCACGGCGGCATCGACGCCGCGGCTCGCCGGCGTCTTGAGTCCCAGGTAGATGATGCTGGAGCGGACGAGTGCCGCGGCGTCGCGGTCGGCTGAGGCGCTCACCGCGCGGAGGTGCTTGACGGCCTCTTCGCCCTTGCCCAGTCGTGCTTCGACGTCGGCCAGTGCCAGTTCCGCCCAGGGGGCTAGTTCGGAATCCTTGAGCATCTCGAAGGCGCCCCGTGCGCCTTTCGTGTCCGACTGGTTCATCAGCGAGAGTCCGCTCTTATAGAGCGCGAGACGCGTCTGGTCGCTTTCGGCGCGACCGGCGCGGAAGGCGACGTAAAGTTTGTTGGCCCCGACGAAGTCTCCCGCCAGGTACAGCCTGTCCGCCTCGGCGAGACTCGAAGTCGGCGGGGCTTCGCGCCGCCGCGAGAGTCGCACGTTGTCGAACCGTGCACCTTTGCCCCAGGAATAGAGTCCCGCGCGCCCGCCGCTCAACGGGAAGAAATCCCTGAGGCGCAGCACCTCGCGCGAGTCCACCCTCAGTCTCACGCACTGCCCGACATGTTCGGCCACGATGTGATAGCGTTTGCCGGCGACGATGCGCGCGCTCCGGTCGCTTGCCTGGACGAGGTCTATGCCGTTACAGAGGATACGGGTCGCACGGTTTCCCCGACCCCCGAACTGCACGAGGTAACCGGGCTTCGGACCCTCCGCGTGGAGGACCGCCGAGAGGTCCGCGTTCGGACCCACTTCCACGTCCTTGGGGAACCAGGCGTCGTATTCCAGCCGCACCGCGTCGGGGCACGAACCCGCTAGGAGTATGGTGAACTCCCAGGCAGCCGACTCCGGGCCGCCGCCTTCGGGTCTCCCCTCGACGACCAACTCGCCGTCCTTGACCTCGGCTTTCCCGGAGGTGATCTCCCACCCGTCGGGAAGTTTGCCCGCGGAGAAGTCTTCCTTGACCACGGCTTCCCAGTCCGGGTCCTCGCGGACGCTCGACGGTTCCTTGTTTCCGCAGCCCGTCAGGAGGAGCAGCACGAGACCCGCGGACAGCGGTCCGAGTGCGAGCCGCGCGAATGTTCCTGGGGACGGAGGGGTCATCTCTTGTCCTTCTTGGTTCGTCGGGTTCTCACCGGTCCTCGCACGCACCGGCGGACGAGGTCGAGGTAATACTGGAAGTTCTCGAGAGGCACGTCGGGCGGCACAGCGTGGTCCACGAGGGGAAGCCATCCGCCCGCTGAAAGCAGTTTCGGCGCCTTGGACATCACCTCCCGCTCGACCTCTTTCTTGCCGAGCCTGAGCGCCCGCTTGTCGATGCCGCCCATGAGGACGAGCCGGCGTCCGTAGGTCTCGCGGTACTTGACGGGGTCGCACCCGGCGGCCACCTCGATCGGGAAGATTCCCGTGATCCCCCCCTCGAGCCACAGCGGGACCAGTTCGTCCGTGTTCCCGTCGCAGTCGACCATGAGGACGTCGATCCCGGCCTGGCGGAAGAGCTTCGTGACCCTCTGGTAGTTGGGCAGCATGAACTTCCGGAAGAACTCGGGCGAGATGAGGGACGCCGTCTTCATCGCCATGTCTTCCCAGAAGAGAGCCATGTCGAATTCGACGCTGTCGAGGGCGCGCTCCGTCAGGCGGACCAGAAAATCGCCGATATAGTCGGTCATCTCGTGGACGAGTCCCGGGTCGTCGTAGTACATGAGTGCGAGGTTCTCCATCCCGATCCAGTTGCGGAGCCACCCGTAGAAGCTTCCGCCGTTGACGGCGAGCGGGTAATCACGTCCCCTGGTGCAGCGGACGAAGTCGTCCCAGTAGTCGGGATATCGGGCGGGACTGTCCGGGTCGAGACGTGCCTTGAACTTCTCCCAGTCGCTCCGGTCCTTGAGACCGTACTCGATCCAGTGGGGCATGCCGATGTCGAGCTCCTTCCAGATGCGTTTTTTCGCGCCCGAGTCATCCACGACGGTCTTGGTCTCGCGGTCCTCGTCGACGACGGTCTCCTTGAACGGGGGAAGCAGTCCGTACTTGACGGGCACGGTCTCGATGCGATCGAAGCCGAAGTAGCGGTTGAAGCTAGCGTCGCCGGGCATTCCCTCGGTTTGCCAGCGCTCCACCGTGCTCTGGAAGATCCACTGGGGCCAGAAGAACGGCCGGTCCGTGGGCTCGAAATGCGCTGCGGCACGGAAACGTTCCCGTGCGGTCATCTGCTCGGCCATCATACGCTCTCCTTCGTCCCCTCTGCTCATCTCGCGAAAACAAGATTATACACTACCAACCTCGTCCCCGGATGGCAAGTGGGAGGAGGGGTAAGGAAAAGGGGACAGGAGCCTTTTGCCTGTAGGCCCTTCAGGGTGCTGCGCACAAAAGGCTCCTGTCCCCTTTTCCTTGTGTTTTGTCCGGCACATCAACTATGATGACGGTGCTGGTGTCCACCCGCCTTCGCCCGGAAGCCCCGCCCCTTCCCCTTGGGGCGGGGAGGAAGGGCGGGTTCCTTGTCCGCACAACATGCAGCGGAGGCTTCCGCCTTCGCCGAGGCTTCGGCGGACAAGTCGGCGGGTTTCGCCTGTTTCTATGCAGGAAGCCTCCCGACTTGTCGGGACGGGGAGGCTTCACTTTTCACGGCAGGGAACCGGCATTTTGGTGTGTCGTCTAACAGGAGGCGGGAGCCTCCCTCCTCGGGGGTGCAATTTTTCCGGTTTTCTTAGAACTTTCTCCGTTCCACCTGCATTTAGCCTGGTGAGGTTCGAGGGTGTCCGGAGATTTGAAGCCAAGCGACGACGACATCATGCGTGACGCCGCCGGGTCTCGTCCTGCGGCATTCGCCGAGATATTCGAGCGATATCACGGCTCGGTCTACGGGTATCTGAGGAGACTGATCGGGACGAGCGACGGGGCCCACGATCTGACGCAAGAGACGTTCGTGCTTGCCTTTAGGTCGAGGGACACCTATCGGCCGAGAGGACGCTTTCGGGCCTGGCTATACCGGATCGCCACGAACCTCGCCCGCGCCCGCTTCCGCGAGATCGAGCGCGAGCACACGGGGTCCGAAAGCGCACCTCTTTCGACCCTCGCCGACCCGAAAACCGTTGCCGGTCCCGAGGACGTGCTCGATGCGGCCGAAACGCGCTGGATCGTCTCGGCGGCGCTCGCTCGCCTCTCGCTCGAAGAGCGCGAGGTCGTCCTGCTCAGGCATTTCGAGGACTTGCGCTTCGGCGAAATCGCAACCCTGCTCGACCTCAGCGAATCGACCGTCAAGAGCCGGATGCGTTACGCCTTGGAGAAACTCGCGGGTCTCCTCCAGCCCCTCAAGAGGGAGCTTCAGTAGATGGCCATGGACTGTAAGTCGTGCGAGGAACTGCTTCTCGATTACGTGTATGGGGAGCTTGACGAGCCGACCGCGCGGTCGGTCGCCGCGCACCTCGAGACCTGCGCGGCCTGCCGCCGGCGCGAGGGACGATATCGCGCGACGCTCGCCCGGCTCGACGTTCTCAAGGGGGTGGAGATTCCGACGGAGTCCGCGCGAACCATCCGCCAGGCCCTCTCGCGGGAGATGCTGCTGGCGGGACCCGGTTCCGAGGTTAAGTCCTACGGTCTTTTCAGCCGGCGGCATACCCTCGCCGCGGCGGCCGTGCTGCTGGTGGCGGCCGCCATCTATGTCGTCATGAATCTCGGCGGACCCGGCTCCATCACGATCACGAGAGCGGCCTACGCGGAGAGCGAGGTCCGGCACGTCGCCTACGAACTCACCGTCTTCAATAGCGACCTCGCCCTCGTCAAGGATAAGCGGATCATCGTCAACCTCCAGCGCGGCGAGAACCTCGTGCGGTTCACCGACGTGGCGGCGATGATCGACCCGACCTCGGTGCGCTTCACCAGCGACACGGACCCGCTGACCACCAAGGTCCTCGAACAGAACTACGAGTTCGACTTGGCGACCCCGGCGGCGCTTCTCCGCAGGTTCATCGACCAGAAGGTGACGTGCGTCACGAAGGACGGACAGCTCATCGAAGGATACCTCGCAAGTTACGACCTCTCCGGCGGTGCTTCTTTGGCGCAAGTCGGGCAGGTTACGCTTCCCCGACCCGGCCCCTTGCGGGGACCGGCCCGCAGCGACAGGTTTGTGGTTAATCAGAGTGCGTCCTACCAAACCGGGAATGATTTTGATCCATTGAGTTTTCCACAACAATATTGGCGCGATGTGCCGGCCGCGCGTTCCCTCGTGCTGAGCGCCAAGCCCGGAAAAGGTGAGACCGCCATCGTCAGCATCGACGACCTGGAATCGATCCGGCTTGCGACCATCCCGAAAGGGCTCCTCGTCAAGCCGACCCTGGTCTGGACGGTGAAGACGGAGAGGCCGGGACCGCACAACACGGTCCTCGCCTACCAGACGCGCGGGTTCTCGTGGAACGCCGACTACGTCGTCACCGTGGGCAAGGGCGACGTCCTCGACTGGCAGGGGTGGGTGACCATCTCGAACACGAGCGGCACCCGCTACCCGGACACCAAACTCAAGCTCATCGCCGGAGACGTGCACCGGGTGACGGAGGAAAAGCCCGTTGATCACTTTCTCATGACGCGCACAGAGGCCAACGCCTTCGGAGTCGCCGACAAGGCCTTCGAGGAGAAGGCGTTCTTCGAATATCACCTCTACACGCTGTCGGAGCCCACGACGCTCAACAACAACCAGACGAAGCAGCTCAAGCTGTTGCGGGCGGCGGACGTGAAGGCCCAGCGGCGGTACGTCTTCGAGGCGTCTCGGAACCCGCGGAACGCCCTCGTCGAGCTCGAGGTCTGGAACAAGAAGGAGAACCGTCTCGGGATGCCGCTGCCCAAGGGGCGCGTGCGGTTCCGCCAGCTCGACCCCGACGACGAACTCCAGTACATCGGCCAGGACGCCATCGACCACACGCCGAAGGACGAAAAGATCACGCTCAAGATCGGGACCGTCTTTGACATCGTGGGCGAACGGAAGGGAGTGCGGGCGAGCGCGACGCCGCGCAGCCGCACCGAAACCGTCACCATCCCCGTCCGCAATCACAAGAGCGAGCCGGTCGTCGTCATCGTTCGCGAGCATCCGAACCCCGGCGACTGGAACGTCAGCGAGAACAACATCAAGTACGAAAAGGTGAACGTCACCACGATTGAATTCCCGCTCGAGATCCCGGCGAACTCGGAACGGTCGGTTACCTATACCATTCGCTATCAGTGGTAAGGAGCTTTGCATGTCGCGCATATTCCTCACGGTGCCTGTCATCCTGGTCCTGGCATGCGCGTCCGTTTTCGCCCAGCAGAAAGCGGTCGACGAGAAGGACATGGGTCCCGGGGTGTCGCTGACGGTCTATAACCAGAATTTTGCCGTGGTGAAGGAGCGCCGGCTCGTGGACCTGGTCCAGGGGCGAAGCTGGGTGAAGTTCATGGACGTGGCGAGCCAGATTGACGCGACGAGCGTTGCCTTCTCGTCCTTGACCGACCCGGCCGGGACGAAGGTCCTGGAGCAGAACTACGAGTTCGACCTCGTGAGCGCGTCGAAACTCCTGGAGAAGTACATCGACAAGAACCTGACGATCATCACGCAGGACGGGGAGATGGTGAGCGGGAAGCTGATGTCGAGCGACGGTTCGCAGATTGTGCTCAAGCAGGCAAGCGGCGAGATCGTGATGCTGCCCCGGCTAAAGAACGTGAGGGACATCATCTTCGGGAAACTTCCGGAAGGACTCTTGACGAAGCCGACTTTGGTATGGCGTGTGGAGAGCCGGCAGGGGGGGAAGCAGTTGGTGAAGGTGGCGTACATGACGAACGGGATGAGCTGGCGGTCGGACTACACGCTGGAGCTCGTGGGCAATAACGAGGACGCGATCGACTGGTCGGGGTGGGTGACGGTGAACAACAACAGCGGGACGCGCTACAAGGACGCGGGACTCAAGCTGATGGCCGGCGAAGTCCACAGGGTCGCCGACGCGCGCGGACCCCGGGAACGCGGAATGCTGCTCAAGACCGCGACGGAAGGGGGGGGCCGCGGGGGCATGGAAGTCGTCGAGAAGGCGTTTGCGGAATATCACCTGTATACGGTGACGGAGCCGACGACGCTGAACGACAGCCAGACGAAGCAGATCGAGTTCGTGAAGCGGGGTGGGGTTCCGGTCACGAAGAAATACTTCTACCGGGGTTCGATGGGCGGTTACTGGGCGCGTCCGACGAACGACGTGAACGTGGAGATCCGCTTCAAGAACGAGAAGAAGATCAACATGGGGATGCCTTTACCGGCGGGCGTGGTGAGACTCTACAAGTGCGACTGGGAAGGCGAGGAGCACATGCTGGGCCAGGACCGGATCGACCACACGCCGAAGGACGAGGAATTGAAGTTCCGGATGGGGAACGCATTCGACGTGGTCGGTGAGCGGAAGGTGATGGGACAGCGTCGGCCGTCGCTTCGGACGTATGAGGAGGACATCGAGATCCGGATACGGAACCACAAGACGCAAGCGGTGACGGTGGAGGTGGAAGAGTGGATGTATCGGTATGCGGAATGGAACCTCCTGGCGCAGAGCCAGGACGGGACGAAGAAGGACTACCAGACGATGGTATGGCCGCTCAAGGTGGACGCGAACGGTGAAGCGAAGCTCACCTACACGGTGAGATATTCCTGGCAATGAAATCAGAAAAGGCTGCCTTTTTTGAGGAGGAAGAGCGATGAAGGCGTCGAGGACGATTCTTGCGGCTATGGGTGTCGGGCTAGCGGTGCTCCTGGCGCTTGGGGGCGTGGTGTGGGGAGCGGAGGACGACAAGCCCGGCGTCAACCTCACCGTCTACAACCAGAACTTCGCCGTGGTGAAGGACCGGCGGATGATGGAGTTCCCGAAGGGCGTCGGGGTCGTCCGGTTCACCGACGTCGCCAGCACCATCGACGCGACGTCGGTTCATTTCATGAGTCTGACCGACCCGAAGGCGACCGTGCTCGAACAGAACTACGAGTTCGACCTGGTGAGCGCCGACAAGCTCCTGCGGAAGTACATCGACAAGAAGGTGACCATCCATACGAAGGACGGGAAGATCCACGAGGGGTTCCTGATGAGCTACGACGGGGCGCAGATCGTGCTGGCGGAGGACCGGGAGAAGGGGCCGATCCACATGGTGGAGCGCGGCGACAACATCAAGAAGATCCTCTTCAGCGAGCTTCCGGAGGGACTCTTGACCCGGCCCACCCTCGTCTGGGAAGTCGCCAGCGACAAGGGCGGAAACCAGCTCACCCGGGTCACCTACGTCGCCAATAACATCAACTGGCGGGCCGATTACAGCCTCGTCGTGGACAAAGCCGAGAAGCTCGTGGACCTCTCGGGCTGGGTGACCATCAACAACGGCACCGGCACCACCTATCCGAACGCCGCCATCAAGCTCCTGGCCGGTGACACCTCGGGACGCGCAGTTATGATGCAGGGCCAGAACCTCTCCTGGGGTCCCACCTACTACAAGGGACTCAGCAAGCTCGCACCCACCGGGCAGGTCGGCAGGGAGGTCGGACGGGCGTTCGCCGAGTACTACCTCTACAAGCTGAACGAGCCCAGCACCATCAACAACAACCAGATCAAGCAGATCGAGCTCATCAACGCGAACAAGGTGCCGGTCAAGAAGATCTACCTCTACGACGGGGCGCAGATCTATTGGAACTACGGCGGACGGGTCGAGCATCAGCAGGCCGCCCAGGAGAACAAGAAGGTGAACGTGCTCCTGGAGATCGAGAACCGTGCCGACCGTCAGATGGGGTTCTCGCTGCCCGCGGGCAAGGTGCGGGTCTACAAGAAGGACGACGACGGGTCGCTCGAATTCATCGGCGAGGACGCGATCGACCACACGGCGCGCGACGAGAAAATGACCCTCTACATCGGCGACGCGTTCGACATCGTCGGGGAGCGCAAGCAGACGAACTTCCGCATCCCGTCGACGCGGACCATCATCGAGAGCTTCGAGATCAAGGTCAAGAACCACAAGGAGGAAGCCGTCACCGTCAACGTCGTCGAGAAGCTCTACCGCTGGGTCAACTGGGAGATCACCGACACGTCGCAGCAGTACAACAAACTGGACAGTCGGACCATCGAATACCCGGTGAAGGTCGAGAAGGACGGGGAGGTGACCATCACGTACACGGTGAAGTACTCCTGGTAATCGGGACTCAGAATGACAGCAGGGGACTGTTTTTTTCAATCTGATAGGAGAGGGGGCTTACCATGAGAAGACGATGCGGGTTCGCGCTTTTGATCGCGCTGTTCGTGGGGCTTATGTCCCGGGCCTTGTGGGCGGAGGAGCGAACCGTGCCGGAAGCCAGGACCGACGTTTCCGTCGCGGTCCGGGGAAACACAGCGTTCGCACTCGATCTCTACGCGAAGCTCCGCACGGGCGAGGGGAACCTCTTCTTCTCCCCGATGAGCATCTCGACGGCGCTGGGGATGACGTATGCGGGTGCACGGGGCGAGACGGCGCGCGAGATGTCGGCGGTCCTGCACCTGGCGGCGGACCGGAAGGAGGCGGACGCGGCCCTCGGGAGTCTCGTCCGACAGTTGAACGCCCTCGGGACATCCGGAAAGTTCCAGCTCAGCGTCGCCAACGGCCTTTGGCTGCAGAAGGGATACCCCTTTATCCCCGAGTATGTCGGCAGCGTCAGCAAGAATTACGACGCGGCGGTCGAGGAACTCAACTTCGCCGAATCCGAACCCGCCCGCAGGATCATTAACGACTGGGTCGAGAAGAAGACCAAGGACCGCATCAAGGACCTCATCCCTCCCGGGGTGCTTACGGAACTGACCCGGCTGGTTCTGACGAACGCCATCTACTTCAAGGGCGATTGGGTCGAGCCGTTCAAGGAGGCACTGACCAAGGACCAGCCCTTCTCGGTTGCGCCGGATACGAAGGTCAACGTCCCGCTCATGCGTCAGACGAAGGGATTCGGATATCTGCACGGGGAGGGCTTCCAGGCCCTCGAGATGCCCTACGCCGGGGATGTGCTTTCGATGGTGGTGCTTCTGCCCGACCAGGTGGACGGCCTCGCCGCACTGGAACAGTCGCTGACGGCGGAGAACCTCGACGGGTGGCTCAAGGCAATCCGTCGACAGAGGGTGCTGGTCTTCCTGCCCCGCTTCAAGATGACCGTCCAGTTCCAGCTCGCGCCGACACTCGCCGGGATGGGAATGCCTCTCGCCTTCGACCTTGAGAAGGCCGACTTCTCGGGGATGACCACGGCCGAGCGAGTCTTCATCTCGCACGTCATCCACAAGGCGTTTGTCGAGGTGAACGAGAAGGGGACCGAGGCCGCGGCCGCAACGGCCGTGGTCGCGGCCGGAGGGGCTGCGCCGGTGCAGCCGCCGACTTTCCGCGCGGATCATCCCTTCGTCTTCCTCATCCGCGACAAGAAGACCGGCAGCATCCTCTTCATCGGCCGCGTCGTCAACCCCAAGACGTGACGGCGGGGCGCTGCAGTCGAGGACCCACAGGCGTGCCGGGATCTGCGGCGCCGCTTTCTCACTTCCGAATCCCGCTTGCTCTGCAGAAAACATCCGTCTGGCTGCTTCATCCCTCTCCCTCCTCTGGGGGGAGAGGGTAGGGTGAGGGGTGGACGGTGTCGGCATGAGAAGAAATCCGCCCCTCACCCCTTCGACTTCGCTCAGGGCGGGCTTTAATCCTCTCCCCCCGGTGGGGAGTGTCAACAACTTAAGCTATTTGACACGTAAGACGACGCGTGTGCTGACGTTGTTTGTTCAGGACCATGGTGCAATGCTCGGCGATCAACTCCAACAGGTGCGGCACCGTCTCGCGAAGTTTG
>Ga0315282_10013671_pt1 | contig 12191 bp, 19 predicted proteins | sample YL17G07_20_MG_FD_203693 | JGI IMG/M metagenome (GOLD analysis project Ga0315282, IMG submission 203693) | Sediment microbial communities from Yellowstone Lake, YNP, Wyoming, USA - YL17G07_20 | ecosystem: Environmental > Aquatic > Freshwater > Lake > Sediment | place: USA: Wyoming | collected... | reverse complement strand
TATGGCCAAGTTCAGGTATTGGCTGAAAAGCCATGGAAATGCCTAGTGCTTTAGTAGCTTCCAGGGTTCGAATCCCTGCTCCCGCATCCTTTTCTTTTTCATGCGCCCTGAAAATGATTTATTAGCAAGTTTCCATAATCTTAAATATGGCAGTTTTTGGGAAGGCGCCGGCCGACAAACAGGAAAGGATAATGGTCGACCTTATAAACCGCGTGAACGAGAACGTCCAGCGCCTCCGCGTCATAGAGCAGAGGACGCAGACCATCGACTCCAGGATAAACTCCATAGAGCAGAACCTAGTTTCCTACAACAAGAACGTGCAGAAATCGCTCCTGGAGCGCGACGTGAAAATCTCATCCCTCGAGGAAAGGGTGGAGAAGATAGAGACGACTTACAAGGAGATCATCAACCAGCTCAAGCAGGTCGCGACGAAAACGAACGTCGATGAGCTCAGACAGCTCGTCTCCATATACGACCCGCTGAAGTCGAGTTTCGTGACGAAAGAGGAGATGGAGACCTTCGTGGAGGAAAAGCTGTCAAAATAATATTTTAAGGGGCTGGGGCAAATAATATAAAAGAGGGGTGCTTATGTTCAATCCTTTCGGGGGCAAGAAGAAGAAAAAAGGCGAAGGCGGGGAAATGATGGAAGGTCCCGGTTTCGGCCCGTCAGGCCCGCCCAGACCACCCGAAAGGAGGATAGTACCCGTCGACGAGGTAAGGGCCTTCGCTTCCCGCGGCGTCTCGGAACCCGACATAATAAGGACGCTGAGAAGGGAAGGGTATTCGACAGGCGAAATCGATCAGGCAATGAAGGAAGCGCTTCGCAGCAGGGTCTCGGGCGATTTCTACGGCAGGCAGCCGCAGGCCGATTACGGCGAAGCTGCCGAACCGGCCGAAGAGCCTTACCCAAGCAGAGGCCAGCTGCCAAGGGACCTTGGCTATCCGGGTTCTGAAGCAGAAGAGGACGCAGATCTTCCGCCCCTTCCGCCAGAAGCGGAACCTCCGGTCAGGGGGCCAGAATTCCCGGACATGCCATCAGGCGATTACTTCGAACCTCCGAGGAGGCCCGCACCGGTCGCAAGGCAGCAGCAGAGGGGCGGCATCGACAGGAGGGAAATTGAAGAGCTCGCCGAAGTCATAGTTGACGAAAAACTCAGGGACATGAAGGACCGCTTCAAGTCCGTCGACTCGCAGTTCCAGCAGTTCTCGAGAAAGCTCGAATCGGTTTCCGATGAGCTGAACAGGATCAGGATGGAGAAGAGCGGGGAAGTAAAGGGGATAGAATCGAAGATAGACAGCTACTCCAGGAACATGGACGAGATGAACGGAAAGATGGAGTCGATGGAGAAGGCGCTTCGCGATTCGCTGTCGCCGATGCTCGAATCCCTGCGCTCGCTTTCCGAGCTGGTAAAGAGCATGAAGGAAAAACAGTCAAAAGGCTAAATCCCGCTTTTAGTTTTCTGGATATTTTTTATCTTTTCAGCTTCAGCGTTATCTTGTTGCTCCTGCCCATGCTTTCCACGCCGACAACCCCGCGTTCCTTGAGGCCGGCGATTATGCGCGAGACCTTCGCCTTCGAGAAATCGCTTTCGCGGACGATCAGCCTCTGGTTCACCGAGCCTTCGTGCTTGCTCAGTATGCCTATCACTGTTTTTTCATCCTTTTTCATCAGCGGCATCAGGGCCTTCATCGAGTCCTGCTTGCGCGTCGTTTTTATGTAGAACACGCCCAGCGAGGCTATGATTAACATCGCTATCACGACCGCGAGGCCTATGCCCCACACGTCGACTGCGTTGTCCTGCGGCATCTTGTAATTCACCGAGAAGTACATGTCCTCGCCCTTTTCTATGTTCTGCCTGTCCCAGTACACCATTATGTGCTTCCCGTCGCTCAGCATCTCGCCGTTCCTTGGGGAGAAGGATTCGTTGGGGACCTCGGTCGCAAGGGTCGCCGTCTGGGGCAGGTAGATTATGTTGAAGAAGCTGTTCGAATTCTCTTCCATGGGGACGAAATGGCCGAACTCGTAGTCCTCGTCGATTTTCTTGACGATGTCCCTTACCTCGAAGCTTATCTTTATGCTTGTAGTGTCGTAGTTCTGGTAGTTTATGAATTTGCAGGACACTAGGGTGGTGTCAGTCACGTAATTCTCGCATTCCGCAGGTGCGTGAGCCGACTCGACGATTATGTTGTATGCCCTGTACCTGAGCCTGTAGTCAACTTTCTCTAGGCTGGTGTTGAATGTGAGCGTAACGTAGTTCAAAACGGTCGTATCTTCCTGAATGCGGCTTTCTATGCCATAGTAATCAAGATTTGAAGCATAAACCGGCGAGATGAAACAATTAACGGCCAGAATGAACAATATCGCCGCAGAGATTTTGGGCAAATTCATAGAATATATTTGCCGGAAGGGGTTTAAAAATCCAAGCCTTTTGCTGCGGCAGGAACAGAAAAAGCGAATTTACAGGCTTCTGGAAATCTCGACCGTGTCGGCCGACTGGACGCCCTTTATCTTGGCAAGCTTTTCCTCGAGCTTCGGCAGCTCGCCCTCGGCGTCGGGGATTATCTTGGTCATCTTCCATGCCTTTATGCCGAAGGCTATCGGCTCTTCCTCAAGGCGCTGGGGCTTGAGCTTCTCGAGCTCCTTGCCGACGCTTGCGAAAAGATTCATGTCTTCCGGAATCACCCTGAAGACTACTATTACGTCTCCCATAAAAACCCTCTTTATTCAAGGCCCCTGGAACTTGCAGCCCGGGCATTCGTAAATGTTGGCGAGCTTTCTGCATTTCTCGCATCTTACGATCTTCGCCTTGCCGCAGTTAGGGCAGTCGAACTTCACCCAGTTCTTCTGGTTCTCTATCTTGACTCCGCAGCTTGTGCATTTCATGCTGATACCTGTTCCCGGCCCCGGCCGCTTGGTTCTGCCGTCCGGGCAATTACAATAATATGCAGGCGATATATTTAAATATTGTTTAGCATTAATTACTCTATCAATATATGACTGAGCCATTCGCTTGCGAGTGGCGAGGAGGGATATGTATGGCAAAATTCGTGAAAAGCGAGATTTCGAAGGATCTCAGTGACAAGATTTACGAAGCGATAGAAATAGCGAGCAACACGGGAAAGCTCAGGAAGGGCGTCAACGAAACGACGAAGTGCATAGAGCGCGGCCTCGCAAAGATGGTAATCCTGGCCTCTGACGTCACGCCTGAGGAAGTCGTCATGCACCTGCCCGTCATCTGCAATGAGAAGAAGGTCCTTTGCGTTGAAGTGCCGTCGAAGCTTGAGCTGGGGAAAGCGGCGGGGCTTGATGTCGGGACTTCAAGCATTGCGATAGAAGAGATGGGCGATTCCAAGAAAATCGTCGAGGACATAAAGAGGAAATTCGAGGGCGTGAAGAAATAAGGACATGGAAAGTGATTTGAATGGTAGTAACTGCTGAAGTCATACAGGTAATGGAGAAGCTCGGAGTGAAAGGAGTGACAAGAATAAGATGCAAAGTCCTTGAAGGCAGGGACAAGGGCAAGGTCCTCATGAGAAATGTTTCAGGTCCGATAAGAAAGAATGACATAATACTTTTGAAAGACACTGAAATGGATTCTGCAGGCAGGATTTCAAGCGGGTGAAGCGTATGAAATGTTCGATGTGTAAGACCAGCATGCAGAGAGGCACCGGAAAGATGTACGTCAGGAATGACGGCAGGCTTTTATACTTCTGCAGCTCCAAGTGCCAGAAGAACTGGAAGATGGGCCGCGGCGAGAAGGGCCTTAAGTGGGCTCAGGCTGCGGGCGCTGAAAAGAAAATGCCTGCAAAGCAGGGCTAAAAGAAGACCTAAAGCCTCTGCAAATCCTTTTCATCCAGTTTTTCTTCCTTTTTGTTTTCTTTCCTGTCAGCCGGAACTATGTCCTCGTCTTGCTTGCCTTTACCTTCTTTTTCATCCTTGCCTCTCAGTCTGTATTTGTGAAGCCAGGTTACGAGGACGAGTATAAGGATTATCGCGAGGTAGACAGGCAGGACGCCAATGACATTCAGTATGAGCGACACGATTGCGCCTATCGCCGCGAAAATTAGGTTCTGAAAGGCGAAGGTGTGTTCGGTCCAGCTGGTGCAGGTCTTTACGAAGAGAGCGACGCCGACGACTATCATCGCGAGCGTTGCGCAGAAAACAATGACGTCACTGGTGACTATGAAATATACCAGCGCAGAAGTCACCATGCTGCCCAGGAGGAAGCCTTTCCACATCTGCACCTTGTTGCCGATGTGTTTGGGGTTGTAGAGCAGCCTCATGATAAATAATTGCAGCAATAATCTTATAAGCCATTAAGGCTGCATGCGAATAATGGGTGATGGCCAGGCCAGGAGGAGCCCGGCCCACCCTGGTCTTGAGCTTCAGTCCACGTAGTCCGTGTCTTCTTTGTTGCTTTTCTTTTTCTCTATGCCCCTGGTCTTGAATTCCTCGATTATCTTCTCGTAGTACCTTAGCATGTCGTTCGTTATCGAAGGCTGCACCTTCTTCAGCGCGGCGTCGAAATGCTTTTTGGTGACTTCCTTCGCGTTTATGTTCTCCCTGAGCGCGTTGATGCCGGCTTCCCTGGCAAGCGCTTCAAGGTCTGCTCCGGAGTAGCCTTCCGTCGCCTTCGCAAGCCTCTTCAGGTCCACGCCTTTCAGCGGCATCTTCTTGGTGTGTATCTTGAGAACCTCGAGCCTCGCCTTTTCGTCGGGCGCGGGCACGAGAATCTGCCTGTCGAACCTCCCGGGCCTCAGCACTGCTGGGTCGAGTATGTCGGGCCTGTTGGTCGCGCCTATGACAACGACGTTATGCAGGTCCTCTATGCCCGACATCTGAGTTAGTATCTGCGATACGACGTTTTCCGTCACCCTTGTCCCGAACTCAAGGCCCCTCCTCGGCACGAGCGCGTCCATCTCGTCGAAGAACACGATGCTTGGCGCGACCTGCTTGGCGCGCTTGAAAATCTCGCGTATGTGCTTCTCGCTTTCTCCTACCCATTTGCTTAGGACTTCAGGCCCGCGTATGGAGATGAAATTCGCCCCGCTCTCGTTGGCGATCGCCTTCGCCAGCAGCGTCTTGCCGGTGCCCGGCGGGCCGTACAAAAGCAGGCCTTTCGGCGGCTTCACGCCAATCCTCTCGAATGCCTGCGGGTTCTTCAGCGGCCACTCGACCGTTTCCTTGAGCGACTGCTTAACGCCCTCGAGACCTCCTACGTCGTTCCATTTGACGTTCGGGATCTCTATCATCACCTCGCGCATGCCCGACGGCTCGACCATCTTCAGCGCGTTTTCGAAATCCTTCTTTCCGACTTTCAGCTTCTTGACAATGTCGGCAGGGAGTTCATCTTCTTTCTTCCATGAAATCTGCGGCAGGGCCCTTCTCAGCGTTGACATGGCCGCTTCTTTCGCGAGCGCTTCGAGATCGGCTCCGACGAAGCCATATGTGATGTCGGCGAGCCAGTCGAGGTCCACGTCCTTTTCCAGCGGCATGTTCCTCGTGTGTATTTGAAGAATCTCCTTCCTTCCCTTTTTGTCAGGAACGCCTAGTTCGATCTCCCTGTCGAACCTTCCCGGCCTCCTCAGCGCCGGGTCGAGCGCGTTCTCCCTGTTGGTCGCCGCGATCACGATGACCTGCCCTCTTGCCTTGAGGCCGTCCATTATCGCGAGCAGCTGGGAAACCGTGCGCTTCTCGACTTCGCCGGTGACTTCCTCCCTCTTGGGAGCGATGGCGTCGATCTCGTCGATGAAAATTATCGAAGGCGCGTTCTTCTCTGCGTCCTCGAAAATCTTCCTGAGATTCTCTTCGGTCTGGCCGTACCACTTGCTCATTATTTCAGGGCCGGCGATGGAATAGAAGCTCGCCCCGCTCTCCGTCGCGACGGCCTTCGCCAGCAAAGTCTTGCCGGTACCCGGCGGGCCGTAAAGCAACACGCCTTTCGGCGGGTCGATGCCCAGGCTCGTGAAAAGCTCAGGATGACGCATCGGCAGCTCGACCATTTCCCTTATCTTTTCAAGCGTGCTCTGCAGGCCGCCTATGTCCTCGTAGCTTACGCCAGGCGTTTTCATCGCTTCAATATCGATTGCTTCTTTTCTGACCTCGATCTGAGTGCCTTCGTTTATCCTGACTATGCCCTCGGGGATGGTTGAAACCACGGCGAGCTTCGTTTCCCCGGGAATCGGGGTGAAGCCGAAATCCCCCAGGCCCTCGACGTCGATGCCGAGGCTTCTGAACATTTCCTCGAAGGGGTTGATTTCCCTCTGCTGCCTGACGACCGGGAACGGCGAAATCACGTCACCTTTGAGAACAGGGCGCATGAAAAGGTTGCGTCTCAGCAGGTCAGGATGGACCTGCATAACTTCGCCCTTCTGGGCTGGCGCGAGGACGACCCTCTTGGCGTCCTTCAGGTCCGCTTTCCTCATTTTCACGGTTTCGCCAACGCCCACACCAACGTTCATCCTCATGATGCCGTCCATGCGTGCGATGTTAAGGCCGACGTCCGAAGGATAAGCGCGGACCGCGATGGCGCCGGTCTTCTTCTTCCCCGCGAGCTCCACGACATCGCCTTCGCGTATGCCCAGCGAGCTCATGGTTCTCGTGTCTATCCTGACGATTCCCCTTCCGGATTCGTCTCTGCTCGTCAGCTCTCCTATCCTTATGTCAATGTCCCTCATGCCTTTTTCTGCCATAATAATCCCTCCTCCACTCTTGCCAGCCTATTCGTAGGCCTGGTTAAAACATCATGATTCATCTGCGTCTCCTTCCCTTCGGTCTCGAATCCTTTTCGCGGCTCATAGCAGAATGTCCTCCACGGACAGGCCAAGGATTGTCGGCTCGGGCCTGAGCGGGAACGGCCTCCTTTCTTTTTCTGCAAATGCCATAAATTCCACATCCCTACACAAATCAAACATCATTCCGTCAGTCACGCCATCAGGCATTCTTATTCCCTTCTCTCCTTTTTTATTCTGACTATGATTGAATGGCCAGTCCTGATGACCTCGATTTCCGGCTCGTTCCTGACCATCTGGATTATCTTGACGTAACGCCGCACCGTGACATTGTGAATCCCGGTCTTCTCGGAAATTGCGTTGAGGCTGAGCGCCTCGTTCCTCTGCTTCTCGAGGATGGCGAGTATTTCCTTCATTATCTCCAGCGGGTCACGTTTCATGTCTCCAGCCTCGTGAACTATTGAACTACTTATTATAATATTCCATATAATCTGATGAGACTATTTGATATTATAATATATAATCTTTGACATTAAGAAGTATTTAAAGATTTCGGTTTTCATTTCATTTCTTAAAAAAATTCATACCTCGATAACGTGGACGATAAGCGCTATGTTCGGCCCGAAGTTCGTCGTGGTTTCCGTGCAGACGCTGAAAGCGAGGTCCTTGCATGCGACGATGTTGTACATGTACGTTGCTATAGGCGTGTCCTCCGGGACGCGGACGGCTATCTCATAGAGCCCGACGCGCGTGTAGTTAACTTCGATGGGCGTCTCCGGCTGGTCAAGCATCAGGTTCATGTGGGAAAGTATCGAATCGCAGGTCGTGAAGTGCAAACACTGGAACGCCGCCATCGCGTCGAAGTCCGCTGCAGAAGGGAAGACCTTCGCGATGTACGTATGGTTCCCCTGGAAATCGTCCATGTTGCTGAAAACGACGGTGAAGTTTACGGTGTCATTCGGCTTCAGCCACATTTCAGTCTCTCCGTAAACCATGAAGGTGAAGTCGCCGGTTATCTCTATTTTTCCGGTCCCGTTCTCGCTTTCATTCGAAACGTTGTAATATTCGTATGTCGTGGTCTCGTTGAGCTTTCTCTCCTCCCAGTTTCCGTTGGTCCCGCCCGTGCAGCCGCTGGCCATCACAACAAATATCAAAACAGCAGCTGCCAAAACAGCGTACCTCATAATTACCTTTTCTCCGAGCCCAAATAAATGATTAAAAGCTTTTTACCAAGATTCTTTCATGAAAGTCGTTTACAAGGCATGGTTTCCGAGAGATTACAACAACCCGTCCAATGACAGAATACACCTTGAGTTAGTTGGAACTATAGCCGAAGACCTCCGGACCAATCATCTGTACAATGTTGCTGTGACCAAAAGAGGCGTCATGAAAATAACCGTTCCCGAAGAATTTGAGCAGACGCTGCCCGACTACGTGGTACAGGCACTTGAAAAAACCGGCCTCAGGGTCGAGGAGACGAGGTGGCTCAAAGACCTGACAGCGGACCAGCTTTTCGAGATGGAGGCTGCGGCGAGGGAAAGGGGCAAGACCATCCTGCCGATAGAAACGCTTAAAAGAGGCCTCAGAATAAAAGTGCGCGATGCGCCTTACGGCTCTGCCGCCGAAGAGCCTCTGAACTGTTTCTGATTCTTTTGCAGCTAAAAAACAGCAAGCACGATAAATCCGGCCGCCCCTGCCGCCAGTGCGGCAAGCCATATCTTCCAGTTCCAGCGCATGACTTTCGTCCCGTCGAGCGGGCCGAAGGGGATGAGGTTGAAGATCGCCAGCCACGCGTTTATCGAGCCGATGAACTGGAAGATGGAAAGGCCGGTCGCGAAGTACAGGTAAAGCGAGGCGAACATGAGTGAGATGTTGAACGCCGTCCCTGCGATGCCTATGAGGCCGATGTCCCTCAGCGTGGGGTTTCTGAAAACCCAGTAGCTGGAGAAGATGACAGCGCCGGGCGCCGCGAAGACGAAGCCTCCGCCAGTCGCTACTGCCAGCAGCAGCGCCATCAAAAGGCCCTGCGGCCACATCTTATATGCCGAATAAAAGCCGAGCCTGCGCGCGACGAAACGATGTGATAGTTCGTGGCCCATGAAGGCTATGCCGACGCCGAGCAGCGACATGAATATGAACGGCGGGTCTGACAAGACTTCCGGGTAGGAGAAAACGAAACCCAGGACTAGCATCGATATCAAAATGTCCCTTATCTCCGTGACGCTGAAGTCTAACGCGCTGGGCATACTTTCACCCTAAAAGCAGATTGTGAAATCACATTATAAAACTTATTCCCAAATTTAGACTTTTCTGCTAAAGCTCCTTCCCAAGGAGCCTTCTGTGTTTAACCCCCTTTTTGTAAACTGCCTTGTATTTCTTCCTCTTCTTGCTCTCGAAGAACTCGATGCGCTCCTGCTCGCCCATTCGCCACACCTACAAGAATAAATGGTCCGGCTTTTTTAAATAAAGCCGCTTTAATTTGATTATATGGCAGGCGAGCTTTTCATTTATTCCATTGGCGGCTTCTTTGCCGGCATAGTCGTTTTCATTCTAGGGGTCGTGTGGTTCAGGCAGATGCGCCTCATCGAAAACATACCCACGTCGAAGATACGCTCGCTGGCGATGGGCATCTCGGAAATCTACGGCAAGGTCGTGCCCGGCAAGCAGCTGCTCAAGGGGCCGTTCTCGGGAGAGGACTGCATATATTACAAATATGAAATAAAGGAGCTGCGCAAGACCAAGGACACCAGCTACTGGGCGACCATAAGGAGCGGAAGCGAGAGGGCGCAGTTTTACCTGAAGGATGACACCGGCACGGTGCTGGTCGAGCCCAAGGGAGCGAAAATCGACATATCGAAGGACTACGAATTCGGCTCCGGCTGGGGCGCGGACCCGCCTCAAACAGTCCTACAGTTCATGGAAGCGAACGGCATGCACCACGAAAGCTTTTTCGGCATGAACAAGCAGATGCGCTTCATGGAGAGCTCCATCGTTCCCGGAGACAACCTCTACATACTCGGTACAGCAGGCGACAACCCTTTCGTTGAGGAAGGAACTGCGAAGAACCACGTGGAAGACATCATGATACATAAAGGCGAGAACGAGAAGTTCTACTACATCTCGGACAGCAACGAGAGGGACATACTCGGAAAGCTGCGATTGAAGGCTTTCGCAGGCATCTTCGGCGGCATAGCGCTGATAGCTGGCTGTATGGCAGTTATATTTATATTTACTGGAATGTTATAGGATAACAAATAATGGATGGTGATTTATCATGGCTTTCGGGCTTGAGGTTATAATCATGACCGTCGTAGGTCTTGTTTTGCTAGTGATAGTGGTATACGTGATTTCTGTTTTCAACGGATTAGTGCGACTGAAAAATAACATAAAGAAATCGCTCTCGAACATCGAAGTATTGCTGAAGCAGAGAGTCGATGAGTTACCGAAGCTTATCGAATCCGTCAAGGGCTACATGAAGCATGAGCGAGGCACTCTGACGGATCTCACGAAGGCGAGGACGGATTTCATGAACGCCAAGACGCTTCCGGAGAAAGCGAAGGCGGATGGCATCATATCCGGCGCGTTAAAAACGATATTCGCGGTCGCCGAGAACTACCCGAACCTCAAGGCGAACGAGAACTTCATCCAACTGCAGGGCAGGATAAGCGGCATCGAAAACGAGCTCGCTGACCGACGCGAATTCTATAACGATTCCGTCAACACGTACAACATCCGCATACAATCCTTCCCGGACATGTTCGTGGCGAGGATGCTCAGCTACCAGAACGAGGAATTATTCAAGGCGACGGAAGCGGAAAAGAAGGACGTGGAAGTTAAGTTCTAGCGCCGCTGGTCTTTGAGCATGAACAAGTATGTGCTTGCTGTAATATTGATATTCTTCTTGGCACTTGCAGTTTGCCTGTTTCTTCTGGCAAGCGGCTGCAAAAGTTACAACTATGTTGACATTGGCGGAGATAGGATAAGCGTTGAAGTAGCAAGGACCGAGCAGGAAATGCAGACGGGCCTGATGTTCAGGAAGAATCTCTGCAGCGAATGCGGGATGCTGTTCGTTTTCGAAGATGAGGGCCTCCACAGCTTCTGGATGAAGAACACGCTGATACCGCTGGACATGCTTTTCATAGACGCTAATCTAAGCGTTGTTGACATTTTCCATGCTGTGCCATGCACCGAGGATGTTTGTGAAACCTATGCCTCTTCGAAGAAAGCGCTTTACATGCTTGAGGTGAATGGCAACAAATTCAACAGAACAATCATCGGAAACAAGGTGAAGATATCCGGCGGGTGCCTCTGAATTTCGGCCTTTACCGAACAAAAACGCAAGACTATTTAACGAGGTCCGCCAAAATTAAGTCATGAGTGCAAAAAATTCCCGTCCGAAATCAAAGGGTTTCACGGCAGTGACCGCGTTCCTTGTTATAGCTCTTGTTTTAGGAGGCTTTGTTTCTTATTACACCTACAAGACCATTCCTCGACCCGTTGAGAATTTGCAGAAGTTCGGCTCGTGCAGCGCGCTCACGGCCGCCTTGAAGGATGCGCAGGGCAAGGTCCAGAATTACTATGCGATGAGGGGCGGCATGATGACAGAGGCCCTTGGCGCGGCAGCGCCCCAAGCCATGACCAAGGACATGAGCAGTAATGTTGGCGCAACAGGCGCGGAGTATTCGGAGACTAACGTGCAGGTCGCCGGCGTCGACGAGGCCGACATAGTCAAGACGGACGGCGAATACATATATACGTTACCTTCTTCCGGTTATTATGGCAGTAACTCGACTCTGGTCATAGCGAAAGCATACCCTTCGGATGACGCGACAATTCTGAGCGAAACAGATTTGGGTGATTTCTACCCGCAGGAAATTTTCATACAGGGAAATTATGTCCTCATTTTCGGCTCCACGAACAAGCAGGTTCCAATAAAGGAAGGGCAGCCGCCGGCAGCTGGCGCAGAACCAGGCGCAGGGCCGTCTTCACCTGAAGTGCAGGAAAAGATGATAGCCCCTCCGTATTATTATCCATACAGGTACCTTAACCTTGCGACTGTCAGGATTTACGATGTGAGCGATAAGGCGAGCCCGCTGCTCGTGCGCTCCGTCGACTTCGAGGGTAGCTACCTGTCTTCGAGAAAAATCGGTTCTTACGTTTACTTTGTAATAAACTCCTACCCTGATTATTATGTAATGCAGACAGGTGTGGCTTCAGGTGGAACGGCTGAAATAACTGATGCAACTGTGCAACAAATGCTGCCTGAGTTCAGGGACAGGAAGCTCGCTGATGTAGGGGAGGACACGAACACGACCAAGACGTGCGGCTGCGACGAGGTCGCTTACTTCGAGCCCGTCAATCCGCAGAACTTCATAACCATAGCCTCGATTTCGATGGACGATCCGCAGGCTGACGTCGTAAAGGAAACCGTAATGGGCTCTGGCCAGAACGTCTACGCA
>Ga0315282_10013670_pt1 | contig 12191 bp, 8 predicted proteins | sample YL17G07_20_MG_FD_203693 | JGI IMG/M metagenome (GOLD analysis project Ga0315282, IMG submission 203693) | Sediment microbial communities from Yellowstone Lake, YNP, Wyoming, USA - YL17G07_20 | ecosystem: Environmental > Aquatic > Freshwater > Lake > Sediment | place: USA: Wyoming | collected... | reverse complement strand
CACTCTGACGTGTGGTCGATGTGCACGCCGAAGTCCCGCTTGGGGTGCTCGTGCGCGTACCTGGCAATCTCCTTGAACCACGGGCAGGGCACCATGATGGTGGAGGTGGTCATCAGCCCATTCTCCATGCAGTCAATGACCGCCATGTTGGCGCTGTGGCACATGCCCGCGTCATCCCCGTTGATGATCAGGAGCTTCTGGTCCGGCTTGTAGCCGAGCATTTCGTTGAGGGTTTGGGCATTCGCGGCACACGCCGCAATGGCTGCAAGGATGAGCACGATCAGCACGATCTTCAGTCGCATCATGGGATCCCTCCTTAGGCGGAAATAGTCAGGGTGCGGGGACATCAGATCTCAGACTAGCTTTCGACCCACGCCAGGCGCGTCCCTTTCCCCGCCTGTGGGTCAGACGGAGGTCGCGACGGGACCGGACTGCGCTTTGCGGTCTCGGGCCTGGAGACAGCTGGCTCGTCGAGCGTACCTTCAGGCGCAGCGCGGGGCTGCCCAGTAGCCACGGTTGTGCGAACGCCTCGACATCGCCAGACCGCTGATATAGGAGATGCCAGACGCCGGGGCCGTTGCGCCATTTTCGATGTTTATTTAACCCCGGAAAATGTTAAATACTATATGCCGTGTGGAATATAGTGACGACATGGCAGGAGGTGCGACTAGAGTGCGCTGCGTGAGCTGCGGTGCCGTGATAGTAGAGCTTCCCCGCTATCTGGAGCGCGCGGTGAAGATGAAGTGCCAGAAGTGCTTTGGTGTGGCGCCCCAGGATTCGTCGCCGGAGGTGGATGAGCTTATGAACCGCCGCTTCCGGTACGACCTGAGTCGCTACGGCGAGCTTGGGGAAGCGGTGTAGGGCTTGCCGCTGGACGACACAAGAGTAAGGCCCCCGCGATGCGTCGCGGGGGCCTTTGTCGTATCGGGAGTGTGGCGGCGCAGCCACACGCTTCACGTCTTATCGAGCTGCGCCAGACCGCTCAGGAGGTCGGCGACCTCCACCTGCTCGGCGCCGGGATCCCGCACCTGAGCGATGCTCGCGGCGTACTCGCCCGTCGCACGATTCCGTTCGGTCAGGTTGAGCTCGGTCCTGCTGAGCGCGGGGCGGCCGCCATCATCCACGATCATATGGACGAAGGGGCGCGACGCGTTGGCCGGATTCGAGCGCGACACGATCGCCAGGTCCCCGGTGCTCAATCGCACCAGGGTTCCCGCCGGATACTTCCCCAGCATCTCGGTGAATCGCCCCAACAGCCGCTCGTCAAACTGCTCGCGCTCGGAGTCGTGCATCATCTCCAGCGCCCGCTCCGGCGACAGCGGCGGCCGGTACGGCCGCTCCGTGGTCAGCGCGTCGTAGACGTCGGCGATGCTTACTATCAGGCTATAGAGGTTGAGCTCCCAGCGGCCATCGACCTGCGGGTAACCCGTTCCGTCGCACTGGATGTGATGCTCGAACGCGACCACCGGCGCGACCGCGGGTGCGCGCTCCTGGCCAAAGAGGATGAGCGCGCCATCAATGGGGTGGCGGGCGATGGCCTTGAACTCATTGGGCGTCAGCTTGTCCGGCTTGCGCAGGATCTCCAGCGGCACGTAGACCTTTCCGACGTCGTGCAACAGCGCCGAGACCCCCAACTCCTTAAGCTGCGCGGGCGGCAGTCCAATCGCATGGCCCAGACCGACGGCGAGAATGCAGATGTGCAACGCGTGGGTGAAAGTGTACTCGTCGTAGTTCTTGACCGAAACCAGCCCCAGCATCGCCGACTGCTCGCGCAGGATGCCATCGATGAGCTTGTCTACCGCGTGCTCGGCACCCTCGACGTTGAGCGGCGTCCCGAGGCGCGCGCGCCGCACCGCGCTGCGCATGACGTCCAGCGCCCCGGCATAGGTCTCGCGCACTGGCGACAGCGAGCGCTCCCCCGCTGTTCCGCTTGCCATCGCGCGCAGCGCGTCCACCGATACGTGCGTGACGCCGCGGCGCTCCAGCATCGCCGACGCGCCGCCTTGGGTGCGCACTTCGTCGGGGTCCGTGGTCAACAGCTTGATGAGCTCGCCGACCTCGTTCGGCTTGATGCCCGGCACGAACAGCAGCGCGTCGATGTCCCGGTTGTGGCACGCTCCGACCAAGCTTCCGATGGAGATCGGCATGTCGAACAGCGGCCGGTCGTCGAGCACGACGTTGCCGCCGATGAACTTGATGAGGCATTCGCCGCGCGTCACGCATCGCTCGATCGCCTGCGCCGCCTCGCCCGTCATCTCCGCCACCATCGGGTGTTCGGGCGGGTAGAACGTGACGTTCCTCATGGCCCGCGTCAGCGCGTTCACCAGGTCCTGAATGGAGGCGCGAGCGGTGGGCGCGGCCGTGGCGGTGGGTGCCTCGGGCACTATCGGCTCCTCCTTGCCGCAAGGGACTGCGATGACGGGGTTGCGCCGCCTTGGGGGCGGCCGCTGTCGCGGCTCGTGCCCTCCGCAAGAGCCTGCTGGGCCTCGGGGCACGTCATGCGAGAGAGCGCCGCCGTTGCGAGGGACGATAGCTCCTGCGCACGCTCGCGGAACATGAGGCTGCGCTTACGCATGATCTCCTTCAGCGCCGGCACCGCCTCGGGCGAGTTGATCTTGCCCAGTGCCTGGATCGCCGCCTTCCTCACCTCCAGTGTGCGTCCGTGTAGTGGGCCTTTCCTGGCGGCGAGGCTCAAGGCATGAACCGCGCCCGATGCCTTCAGCTCCCCCAGGCTCTCCGCCGCTTTCGCTTGCACCAAGGAGTCCTCGTCGTAGAGCGCGCGGATGAGCAACTGCTCGCTGACGAGGTCGGTCACGCGGCCCAGCCATTCCGCGAGTCGCGTCCTCACGACCGGCTGGCGGTGATCGAAGCCCGCTGCCAGCAGGTTCAGGAATCGTTGGTCGCGTCCCTCAATCAGCGCCGCGGCCGCGAACATCACACGGTCCAACGGCGCCTGCGCCAGCAGGTGGCGTACCTCCGTCGCCCCGCGCTCGCCCGCGTCCGCGAGCGAACGCACCGCCAGTGAGCGTACCTGCAGGTCCGCGTCCTGGTTCTGGGCTTCATCGAGGAGAATGTCGACGCAAGCGTTGCCCATTCTGCCGATCACCGCGATGAGGTCCGCGCGCTCTTCCCGCGGCGTCCAATCCAGCGCGCCGCGCATCGCCTCCGCGACCGGCTCCGTCGCCGCCCGCTGAAGCCCGGCACTGGCGATGGGCGCGCGCGTCGGATCCCCGCGATCGATCTCCCCCGCCAGGGCGCGGACGATGTCGACCAGGTACGGATCCTTATCGGCAGCGCGCTCGAGCGCGCATTGCTCGAGCTGATTGACCAGGTCGAGATAGCGTGCGGCATCGTGGTCATAGGGCAGCATCTTGAGCAGCACCCGCGCGCGCGCGCGCGCCACCGATTCGGGCGCGATCGTCTTGCTCAGGTCGGGCCACTCCTCGACGGTCCCTGATTCCGAGGGCGGCAGATCGTCGAAGTGGCCCAGCCATTCCGCGGCGCCACCGACCCGCATCGCCATGTCGGTTGCGATCTGATCGAGGAGCAAGCCCACGACATTGCGGAAACTGTCCTGGCTCATGCCGCGCGCCACCAGTCGCTCGCGCAGCAGCGGCTCAACCGCCACCAGTTTGCGCTCGTCGGTCAGCGCGCGGCGCAGGATGCGCTCCAGGGTGGCGGATGGTTCGCCGACCACCGCCGCCGGGCGCGCGACGATGAGGTTTGCAGTCTCCTCCGGGGTGCGATCCGCGATAATCGCAGCGAGCATGTCCGGGGCGTCGCTCCCACCCTGGCGCGGTGCCCGGAAGACACGGGCTTGCAGCGCAAGGTCAAGCTCGCCGATCCGCTGCGCAACTGTCTCGCGCCACGCTCGGCGGGTGTTGGTGGGCGCGTCCAGCATCGCCTCACCGCTCGCCTGCACCAACCACGCCAGGCCTACGGCCACGTAGTCGTCCGGCGAAACCTCGTGCAGCGCCGCGACCTGCTCGCGCAGCGGCGGCAGGTCTGCCTGCTCTTCATCACCCTCCGTGCTTGGCGCATCAACCAAAGGGATCGGAAACGGCATCGGAACGCCGTGATCGGAGCTTGCTCTCTTCTCGGCAACGCGGAGGCGGTCGCCTGGAATCGCAAGGCATACGTCCACCAGGCTCTGCACGGTGCCGGAGATCCTCCCCTGACCTCCGGCAAGGGCCGATAGCCATCGCGCCTGCGCCTCCGGCACGAAGCGGCTGTAATCCACGTCATTCATCTCAATGTGATCACAGCCGGCGGCGGCGAGCGCCGCGCGGGCTCCGCCCACGTTTGCCAGTTCGACGACGTCGGTCGCCAACACCTCGATGAGCACCATCACCTCGTGGGCGCCCAGGATGGGCCGGAGCGTCACTGACGCGATCTGACGGCGGCGCAGACTCTCATGGAGCTGAGCAAGCGGAGGATGGCCTTTCAGCTCATCTCCCTCAGCGAGCAACGCCGACTCGGTGACAGTCAGGGTGAACTCGGGGCGATCAGTCATCATGGCCACAAACGCCTCGGCGGCGGCAGCGCACGCTTGCCGCGCCACGGGGTGCTGCTTGCCGTATAGCGAGCACTGGTGCGCGGCGCGCACGAGCTCATCCAGCGCACGCAGCGCAAGGCGCGCCTGGGCGGTCTCGCTCGGGCGTTCTTGTGATGACGTCATGATGGCTTCCGCTGGTGATTCCGTGTCTCCAGCGGCTCCATGGGCTTATTCCACAGCCAAGAGGCGGTGTGAGATGGCTGGAAGCAGGTTCGAAAAGCGGTTGAACCGAACGTCTGATGCCCGCACCTAGGCTGTCGACGCGCGCTGTCTGGGTGAGCCAAGCCGCGCTCAGACATGCCTTTGCGCCTCGCGCAAGGGCAGCGCCGTCAGTCTGTGGAATCTGGCTCAGCGGGGCTTCTCGGGGACACGCGATGACACGATTTAGCACGGTGTGGCTGCTCTTGGCGCTATGCGCACTCGTTCCGGCCGGGGCCTCGGCGGCAGGCCACGACTTTCGTCTCGGTATGTGCCACGGCGGCGACTATCCCATGATGGCGGCGGCTGGCATCGGCTGGTCGCGCCACGACCTCACGTGGTCCACAGCCGAGCCCGCGCGCGGAGAGTTCAACTGGGGATGGTATGACGACGTCGTCACTCGCGGCGAGCAAGCCGGGCTGAAGATCCTGCCGATCCTGTGCTATTCGGCCGCATATTGGGGCCCGGGCGAGGCGCAGCCCAACAAACCATGGAAATCTGAGGACTACGGCCGTTTCGCTTACGAAGCTGCCCTGCACTACAAGGGGCGCATGGATGCATTCGAAGTATGGAACGAGCCGAACCTCGGCGGCTTCTGGCAGGGTGAGCCAAACGCCGGCGAGTATGTGTCGATGCTCCGCGCGGCGTACGACGGCATCAAGCGCGCCAATCCGCAGGCGACCGTGATCGGCGGCTCGATTGCCGCAGTCGGCAACCTCGACTGGCCTTACCTCGAAGCGATGTTTGCCCATGGGGCCGCGCAGTACATTGACGCGCTCTCCATCCATCCGTACCGCCCCATGCCCGAGGCAGGCCAGCCGAAGATCGCTTACCGTGTGCGCAAGTTGCTGGCGGCCTACGGGGTCGCCGATATGCCCGTGTGGATCACGGAGGAGGGCTGGGCGCTTCCCGACGATCCGCGCACGCCCACCGACGAAGCATGGCACGCCAACTACTTCGTGCGCTCGACGCTCATCAGCTGGACGGTGGGAAATGCGGTCCACATCTGGTACGCGTGGGGCGGGCCATGGGGACTCGCTCGTGACGGCAGCTTCAGGCCGGCTTACCGGGCGTGCCAGACCTTGAACCAGGTCATTGGCGAGCGCAAGCCGGTCGGATTCTTGCCTCTCGCCTGGCCTAACTATGGTGTCGTGTTCGCCGACGCATCGGGTGCGGTTGCCGCCCTGTGGCGGCCGTTCGGCAAGCAGACCGTGGCCCTCGACCTGCCTGCGGCCGGCGTCAAGGTGCTCGACCAATACGGCGCGTCGATCGCCTCACGCGGGCATACAGTGACGGTTGAGGTCACGCCGTCGGTAACGTACGTCACCGGGCTCGGCAGCGATGCCGTGCGCTTGGCCGCGGCGCAGGTATACCCGCGCGAATTCTCACTTGCGGCGGGGCAAGGCGACGTCGTCAAGGTGTGGGTGACCCGGGCCGAGCCGCAGGCCCGGATTCTCAACGTCGACTGGAAGCTTCCAGCAGGCTGGTCCGCGCGGCCTGCGCGGTGCGACGGCGTCGCCTATGATGGGACTCACAAGAGCATGACCGCCTGGCGTCTGCGCGCGCCGCAGGATGCCCGGATCGGGCGCTACACCGTGCGCGGTGAGTGCCGGATCGAAGCTGACGGCGCGGAGTACGTCGCCCCCCTCATTCTGACAGCAACCGTCAGGCCGCCGCTGGCATGGACCTACACGGCGCCTAGCCCCATTTACAGCGCCTGTGTTGCCGCCGACGTCGACCGCGACGGGAAGACCGAGATCATTGGCGCGGGCCGCTGGCAGCAGATCTTCTGCCTCGACGGCGCCGGGCGCGAGAAGTGGCGCTATCAGACCACTGCCGCTATGAACTCGAATCCTGCGGTGGCTGATCTCGACGGCGACGGGATGATGGAAATCGTGGCGGTGCCTGAGGACGGAGGGCTTATCGCCCTGGACGGCAATGGCCGGCTGAAGTGGCGAACCGACCTCGGCGCGAGATGCGAGTGGGGCGGGCCGGCAATCGCCGACCTCAACGGCGACGGGCGCCGCGAGATCGCGGTCACCGGCGAGACATACGGCGCCTGTGTCGCCGCAGACGGCAAGGTGCTGTGGCGGGTCCCGTTGTCGAAAAATGCGGGAGGCCAGCCTGCTGTGGGTGACCTGGATGGCGACGGGCAGTGTGAAGTCGTGTTCCCGTGCGATGATGGGTTGGTCAGGTGCTGCGAGCCCGACGGCAATGTGCGCTGGCTATGGCGTACCGGCGCCGCGGCCAGCCCAGGCGCCGTCATCCTCGACCTCGATGGCGACGGGCGGATGGAGGTCGTCTTCGGCTCTTCCGACCGCGCCGTGACGGCAGCCGCCGGCTCCGACGGGGCCCAGAAGTGGCGCTTCGCGATCCGAGGCGACATGGATTCGACGCTCGCCGCGGGTGACGTCAACGCCGACGGCAGACTCGATATCGTCGTGGGCGATCTGGCCGGCGGCCTCTTCTGCATCGCCCATGACGGACGTGAAGTGTGGGCCACGGGTATCGCGGCCACCACCGAATGTGCGCCGGCTATCGCCGATTTGGATGGCGACGGGCGCCTGGAGATTACGGTTGGTGATACCGGCGGCGCGATAACCTGTTTCGACAGCACCGGCCAGCTCGTGTGGCAGTTCGAAGCCCCAAACAAGATTGCTGCCACACCGCTTGTCGCCGACGTCAATGATGACGGGGCATTGGAACTCGTTGTCGGATGCACCGACAATCGGGTTTACTGCTTCTCGCTTTCGGGATCTGCCTCGGGCAAACGCCCGTGGCCCAGCGCCCGCGGCAATCCGGCCAATACCGGGGCGCTCGTTCCCTGATGGCGGACGCTTGCGCCTTGCCCCGCATCTTCTGGGATGAGCATATGAGAGGAGGGCGAATGTGACACCGAACCGCCGCGCCGCAGAGCTCAGGGAGCATTTCGAGCGCGCCTTCGGCGGGCCGGCAACCGCCCTCGTCCGCGCGCCCGGCAGGGTCAACCTGATCGGCGAGCATACGGACTACAACGACGGCTTCGTCCTGCCCGCGGCGATCGAGCGGGACGTTCTGATGGCCGCCGCGTCTAGCGGCGACTCAGTGCTTCAGGTCTTCACCGCGGACTTCAACCGCCGCGCCGCATTCGACCTCGAGCATCTGGAATCGAACGCTGAGGAACCATGGGCGAACTACGTTGCCGGTGTGGCCTGGGCGTTCCGGGAGGCGGGGCATCCGATTTCGGGCGGAAACCTGGCCTTGCAAAGCACCATCCCCCATGGCTCCGGGCTGAGTTCCTCGGCGGCGTTGGAGTTGGCCTCGGCGATGGCGTTCCAGGCACTGTTCGGCCTCGACATCGAGCGCCCGGTTGTCGCCCAGCTCTGTCAGCGCGCGGAGAATGAGTTCGTCGGCATGCCGTGCGGAATCATGGATCAGTTCATCGCCGCCCTGGGCCGGGAGGGGCACGCGCTGCTCCTGGACTGCCGCTCGCTTGGCTATGAGTATGTGCCGGTCAGCGCGGCGTCGCTCGTCATCGCGCACTCGGGGGTGCGACGCGAGTTGGTGGGTTCCGAATATCGCGACCGCCGCGCCCAGTGCGAATCCGCCGCGGCGAAGCTGGCATCGGTGCTTCCAGGCGTCCGCGCGCTGCGCGACGTGTCATCCGCGGACCTCGAACGCCATGCCCACCTGCTGTCGCCGGTTGAACTGCGCCGGGCGCGGCACGTGGTGGGGGAGGACGAGCGCACGCTTCAAGCCGCGCAGGCGCTCAAGGATGGAGACCTGGGAGCTTTCGGCCAGCTTATGGCAGCCTCGCACAACAGTCTGCGGGATGACTACGAGGTGAGCTGTCCCGAGCTCGACATCCTGGTTGAGCTTGCCTTGGCGATCCCGGGCGTCTACGGCTCGCGCATGACGGGCGGAGGATTCGGAGGATGCACGATCACCCTGGCGCGCCCGGACGCCGCGGGCGCCGTCCGGGAAGGGCTAGCGCAGCGCTACCGCGAAAAGACCGATATTGAGCCGCTGGTCTTCGTCAGTGGCGCCGCCGCCGGCGCAAACAAGCTGACGGCCTGACCCGGAACGGTTCGCGACGGCCGTCGCCCTCGCGCATGATGACCCGGGTGACGTGCGGTATCACCGCGTTGTGCTCGCGTTGGGCGCGGCCTCGTCGAGGCCGCGTTCCACGCGGGGTCAGCCCTTCGGGTCCGCTCGGGATGAGCGAACCCGCGCTCAAGCGCCGCAGCTGCACCTCTCGCGCCAGCGGTGCGCAATCCGAGTCTGCTGCACCTACGAGCCGCAGAGGAGATCGATCATGAATCTCAGCTTCATGACGTTCGCGTGCCCCGAGTGGAGCCTCGAGCAAGTCATCCACGGAGCGAAGGAATACGGGTACGCGGGCTTTGAGCCGCGCGTTGAAGCTGATCACCGCCATGGCATCGAGTTGGGCGCTTCGGCGGCTGATCGGAGGCGGTCGGGGCAGATGGTTAGCGATTCGGGAATCTCGATCAGTTGCCTGGCGACGTCGTGCACGTTTGCGGCCGCTGATTCGGGCCGCCGCAAGCAGAACGTAGAATCGCTGCGCCGGCATCTCGAGCTCGCGCGCGATATCGGCACCCAGCGGCTGCGCGTCTTCGGCGGGAAGCTGCCCGACGGCGTGGATCTCGATAAAGCCATTCAGATCGTCGCGGAGGATCTGCGTCAGGCGGCCGATTTCGCGTGCGAGTGTGGCGTCGTCATCTGCCTCGAGACGCACGACAGCTTCGTGCTCGGCGGCAGCGTCGGTCGGGTCTTGCAGTTGGCGAGCCACGATTCCGTGAGAGCGAACTGGGACGTGATGCACACGTACCGCGCCGGCGAGGAGTTGATCGAGACAATGCGCTGGCTCGACGGCCGCATCGCGCACGTGCACTTCCACGATGCGAGTTACGAGGGAGGCCAGGCCCTCATACCCGGCGACGGGTGGCTGCCGATCGCTGAGTTCGTGCGCGCTCTGGCACGTCAGAACTACGATGGATTCGTGTCAGCCGAGATCTGGCCCGACGCGGGAAGCCCCGAAACCATCCTCGGCCGCTACGCGGAGCGGATGCGGCTCTACGAGCGCTTGGCGCCGGCGGACAGATAGCGGATTGGATCCAGACCGGCGATCATGCGTGGGCGCGGCGCCGTCGTAGGAGCGTGGTTCATCGCGCTCTTTGTTTCGGCCCAATGCTTGCCGGGCTCCGGCGGCAGACGCGCCGCTGCAGTAAGGCAAACGCCGTTCGGGATTGCGAAGTGCCCGGTTAACCTGCATTATTCATACTGCCGAGCGCGTCGGCGGGAGGCGACTGCACGGACGACACATGGTCGGGCGCGGATTATTCATGGCGGTGCGCGGCTGCACCGCCCTTCAGGACCCCGAAGGGCCCTTCAGGGTCCGAGGGGCGCTCCGGAATGCACCTGAGGCGCACAAGTCGCGCGTAGCGCGATCACGGCACCGTGCGCATGCTCTGAGATCGTCATGAATAATCCGGGTTAGCCGGCGACTGCCTCAGCTTGGCTGAGGCGGCTTGGCTTTCTCCAGCACTGTCGGCCGCAGTTGGAACATGCGCTTGCGGACACGGTCGCCCGGCTTCAGGCTCTTGGCAGACGCTGGATCCACCGGCACGATCACTGCGGCGCTGCCCGTCTCCACCACCATGGTGTTCTTGCTCAACTGGCGAACGTCGGTGTTCGCATCACTGCCACTCGTGCTCATGACCGTGCCTTCGTAGCTGCTAAAGAGGATGTAGGTCCAGTCCCGAGCAACCATCGCCAGGATGATGACCACGAAGACGCCAAGCAGGATCCACATTCGTCGATTCATGCAGCTCCCTCCTTATCGCCAAAGTCCCGAGACTCCTCCGCAATGATGATCCCGCCTCGCGGGATTCCAGAGTGAGGCAGAGCCTCACGACGCTCCCTGCAATGCACCCCATGAGTCCGGCAGAAATTGTCGCGACGCGCGCCTGCCGAGCGGCGGGCCGGCCACCCAGTTCGTTGAGCTATCGCTCTTGGCGGCCTACACCCAGGCGGCGGGTCGCCTCGTCGGCCGTAGCCTTGTCGCTTTGCGTCTGGGCTGCGACCCGATACTGCTCGCGCCGTTCCTCCTCGATGGGCTCAAAGTAAGGACACTCGGGGGTGCAGCCGACAGCATCTTCGACATCCAGCTTGCTGATGCGGCAGGCCAGGTGATAGGCATCGAGCGTTGACCGGTCGCGGTGTTCGGCCAGGTCAACGCCAACGTCGAGATGGACGCAAGGGTGTGCGGCGCGGATGGCGGCGATGCGGCAGCCCTCGCAGGTGCGGTTGAAGGTCTCGTTTGTCGCTTTGTCGCCCCTGCGCGTTGCGATCTCGCAATAGAGCCGGCCGAGCTCGACGCGGCGATGCTCACATACCGACATGTCTGCCATGCGGACCTCCGACAAATCCCGCTTCTAGTATAGCATTCCGCTTAGGCCGCGTCCACACGCGCGCCGCGTACAAACGGCGGGTTTCACCCTCATTCCGCCTCTCACGATACCAACCGCGAACACACCCCCAGCCTGGACTATTCATACCACGCTTGAAGAGCGTGCATCCTGCGTGCGATGCGTGCGCGCATGAACAATGCGCGCCAGTGGCCGCAATCTCCGCGATCACGGCGCCTCCCACGCCAGCGCGGCTCCGCCGAGCAAGCCGACGTCGTCGCCCAGCGCGGCGGGCACCACGCTCACCGCCGCGCAGTTCGCGTCAAGCGCATAGTGGCGCAGACGGCTGCGCAGGGGGTCGAAGAGCACGGCCCCAGACTTGCTGACACCGCCGCCGATCACCACCAGCGTCGGGTTGAGCAGATTGACCGCCGCGCCGATCCCCAGCGCCAGGAACTCGGCGGTCTCGTTCATGATGCGCAGGGCGAGCGCGTCCCCGGCAACGGCAGCGGCCGCCACCGCCTGGGCGGTGAGGGGCTCCTCGGCATCCATGCGCGCCAGCCGCGAATTGTTTTCCCCGGCAGCGATCGCCTCGCGCGCCCGCCGCGCGATTGACCATCCGGAGGCGAGCGCCTCCAGGCAGCCGCGCCGTCCGCAGGTGCACAGCGGGCCGTCGGGGAGCACGGTCATGTGTCCGATCTCGCCCGCCATCCCGGTCGCTCCACGATAAACGCGCCCGGCGGCGATGATGCCCCCGCCGATCCCGCTGCTGACCGTGAGATACAGCAGGTAGTCGTGCCCCTGCCCGGCGCCGAACATGGCCTCGGCGAGAGCCGCCGCATTGGCGTCATTGTCCATATGTGCAGGCGCAGCGAGGCGGCGCTCCATCTCGTCGCGCAGCGGGATGCCCTCCCATCCCTCCAGGTGGTGGCATGTCACGGTGACGCCGGAGTAGTAGTCGACCGGGCCGCCGTAGCTGATGCCGATGGCGTCAAGCGGCCCCGGTGCCGCCTTCATCGAGGCGCGGGCCA